>Ga0209394_1001030_pt1 | contig 17965 bp, 25 predicted proteins | sample JNZ201metaG_FD_184122 | JGI IMG/M metagenome (GOLD analysis project Ga0209394, IMG submission 184122) | Hot spring microbial communities from Jinze hot spring, China to study Microbial Dark Matter (Phase II) - JNZ 20120812A (SPAdes) (version 3) ... | reverse complement strand
ACTTCTTCACGGTGTTGGCGTTGAAGTTACCCCAGAGGCCGCGAATGTCCGAGCTGAGCGTAAGCCGAAGCGTTAAGGCTTGGGCCAGCTGCGCTATGGCTACGGACGCTACGACGCCCTCGAGGCCTTGCTTGAAGGCTAGCACTAAAACGGCGCATGAGGAAACCTTAACGACCTCGAAGGCGGCGGCTCCATAACCTAAGGCTTGGGGCTTAACGGAGTAGCTGATAGCTTCAAGCCACCTAACCGCGTGAAGCAACGGAATTTGAAGGGCGAAGAGCAGGAGAAGCGGGACGGCGGATTTAAAGCTTAACGCCGTAAGCGGTAGGAGGAGTAAAAAGGCTGCGAGGCAGCAGATGGAGGTGGCGGCCGCTAGATAGGATCCGGACTTGATTACCGGGAAGCCCCTGCTCATGTCGCGGCCAGCCCAGTACGTGAAAAGAGCCGTGGGCAATACAAAATAAGAGGTGAAGGCTCCTAAGGCGCTCCAGAGGCCATAGTCCTCGACGCTCAGCTTTCTAGTGGCCATTAGGACGAAGAGTAAACCGGTGAGTAGGCTGAATATTTTAGAAGAGAACACGACGAGCCCTGAGTACTTAAGCCTTATACGGCTCAAGCGGCTCACGTCCACGATTACCTTGGGCCTCGGCTTATAACGATAACGTTTTTGAGCCGTGTCCCGCTTATGAAGTTCGAGTGAAGGGTTGATGGGCTGGGTAAAGCCGCAATTAAGCCCAGGCGCGACGCGAGGCGAGATAAGGCTAAGTACTAGGCTTAAGGAGGCTGTGAAGAACAGCCCTATGGAACTACCTTACAAGGTACCTACAGCGCCGTGGACTGGCTTACTTGGGTGAAAGCTCCTAAGGGGATAGGCTAACCAAGCCGACCTTTAAGAACTTAATAAAGGCGTTAATGAGCTCCTACGGACTTAAACGGCTAGCGTTAAAAGTCAAGAGAGAAGCTTATTAGCGCTCGTTGCGCTTGCAATTTTGTAGGGTGGTCATAGGTATTAGGCGTAAAGCTTAAGGGGGGAAGCTCTATCTCCGAAGACGTTCTCGTCACGGGCGGAGCTGGCTTCATTGGTGGCCATTTAGTCAACGCCTTGATGGGCCGCGGGTTCAACGTTAGAGTTATCGACAACCTCAGTAGTGGAAGTATAAGGAATATTGAACGGTGGCTAGGCTATCCAAGGTTCACATTCCTTCGCGGCGACCTCCTGAGGCCCGAAGATATAGCGAAGGTTATAAAAGACTGCAAGGTAGTGTATCATTTGGCAGCCAATCCGGAGGTTAGGACTAGCTACACCAGCCCGGACACCCACTTTCAAGAGAACGTTCTAGCAACCTATAACCTGTTGGAGGTTGTGAGAAAAACCGGTAAAATTAACACCCTCGTCTTTACATCATCCTCCACCGTATATGGGGAGGCCGTGAAAATCCCCACTTCTGAAGATTACGCGCCACTTGAGCCCATCTCAGTTTACGGTGCCACTAAATTGGCTTGCGAGGCCCTCATAACCTCCTACGCCCACATGTATGGATTCAGGGCGGTAATTTACCGTTTGGCTAACGTGATAGGCCCAAGGAGTCAACGTGGAGTGATCCATGACCTCGTTCAAAAGCTAAAGGGTAATCCCAAAGAGCTCGAAGTACTGGGCAACGGAGAACAAAGGAAGTCCTACCTTTACGTAGACGACTGCGTGAGGGCCTTGCTGTTAGGAGGGCAAGGATTCAGGAGGTAGGTCGAGGTATTCAACCTTGGTTCAGAGGATTGGGTGGGCGTCAAAACGATAGCTGAGATAGTGATCGAGGAGATGGGACTAAAAGGGGTTAAGCTCAGGTTTACCGGCGGAGTGAACGGTGGGAGGGGGTGGAAGGGCGACGTCAAAGATATGTTGCTTGATGTTCGAAAAATTATGTCCCTTGGTTAGAAGCCAAGTTACAATAGCGCTGAGGCGGTGAGGCTGAGCGTCAGGGCTTTGCTTAAGGAGCATAAGCTCACACGCAAATGACCTCATTTAAAAAACCTCGCTGGTTAAGCGGAGAAACGGCGGTTATCCCTCCATTCTCCAGGGAAGCGGATCGCCTAATAAGCTCCTAGCTATAGTCGGGGCCCATTAATGAGGGGCACATAATTAAGTCACAAAGCTTTCTACATCTTTTTTACAGGAAGCCGCAGAAGCATTCAACACCTAAAATACTTGAGTAAGCATTTATACGCGCTTCACGCGATAATTTCCTAGGTGAAGGTATTGGGGCACATCTACGTGAAGGCTACGTTCTACAACGCTGTTGACTACGTCCAATACTTGGAGGGAAAGCTTGAATTAGGCGAGGTTAGGGTTGAGGTAAAGGCCCTGGTCGATACGGGAACCACTTTTCCAGCTTTACCAAAAGAAATAATCACCGAGCTCGCGTTGCCGACGATAGGTGAATACCCAGCCGAAACCGCTCAAGGAGGTGGAAAAGTGGAATTTGCAGCAAACGCTCTAATAAAAATAGAGGATAGGGTGGCTCAATCCCCCATCATTATAAGGCCGAAGGGTGCAACACCGCTCATAGGCGTGGTAGCCCTGGAACAAATGGGCTACAAGGTCGATCCAACAACGGGGAAACTCGTCAAGGGACTACCCCTAATGCTCTAAAACATGAAAACTCCTTCACAACTGGGAGTAAACAGAGTAACTCATAGAATGACCTTTTAACGACGCTTGGAAAGAATCCTTAGAGGGGGGCGCAGAAGGTGGATATGGGGAAGCCCTTGAAGGGCCTCGCAACCTTCATCGGAAAGGGGGTTAGGGGGGCCGTCGAAGGGCTACTGCTAACGCTTTAAGCAAGAACGTAAACCCCTGCCTAACGCGTTTCTCCACGGGTTAATCGTTAACTGTTCAGAGTAGCAGGAGCTCTACTGGTTTTAGTTCCCCTGTTACCGGGTCCACTTGCAGCCCGAGTTCCTCTAAGGTCGTTAAGCCTAAAACCTCTACGTCTGAGCCTTCGCCAAAAACCACGGTTGAATAAGTGCTCTGCCCGTTTACCTCTACCTCAACCATGCCTACTTCCCGCTCTATGAGCCTTCCGTCAGCGGTCTTAAACCTTCTCCTCCCCCTCGGTCTAATGTCGAGGTTCTTAAGCCTCTCACCCCTCAAAACCGTATATATTGCGCCGGTGTCTACTAAGAGCTCGGCCTCCGCCTCAAGCTCAGGCCTATGGATGTTGCGGAACTTAACCCTAACCTTCACGTAACCCATAACCGTTTTCCCGTAAACGGCATGTATAGGTGGAGGAGTTTGCCTATTAACTTTTCGAGGCGGACAATAACTCCACTCCCCCTTAAAGTAATGAGGGTAGAGGCGGCCTAAAACAGTTAGGGAAGCGGTTGTCCTAAGGGCTGGAGGGGGTTAGTAAGCCCAGCGACCCCATTACCGGAGTAAGCTAAGCGTGAGTGCATTGAGGGATGCCATAACTACTTGGAATCAGATAAAGGGGGAATGCTTAGGTTAAGCGGGTTTAGGCGTGATGAAAATTACAAGCCGATCTATACTCGTAGGAGGCGGGGTACGCTTCGTTGGGGGTCGTCTTATAGACGCTCTTATATCTCATGGAAGCAGGATTAGCGTACTTGGTAACCTTAGCGGTGGGGGACCGAAGGACTTTTGAATAATTCCGATTTCAAGTTTATCCATGGCGGCAAATATTGAGGTCATGGTTAGCTCTATTAGCCCAGATGTGCATCGTAAGCAAAAAAGTAATGGCAACTCTAAGACTTGATAGGCAAATGTTATTAAGACTTGACTATACGTAAGTGGTAAGGGTCCTAGCGGGGAAATCCGTAGAGGACATAGGGTTTAGGGCGGTAGTGCTTTGCGGCTTAATTCCTAACCCTACATCAACTCCACATGAGTTAACGCGAAGTGTTTAATGTGGGATTGATAAGGAATACATAATTAAGCCACAAAGCAAAATTTTTGATTTTGACGTTTTCACTGAAACACGTCGAGGAGTATTTTACTTGCTCCTCTTTCTCGCGCCTTTAGCATGCGCGATGCTGGCTGTTGAATACGTGTTTAAGCGCCAAAGTATTCGGTTTTGGCCGTGGGCTTCCTTTTCTCACATATAATTCTAGATTTACTGATTGGAGGAGCCCGCTTCTTTACCCTCTGGTCAACTTAGGGGTTGGCTTCGAGTTCCCGTTTATTATACGGTTTGGGGGAAGCGCCTCCATAGTGGATGTTATGCCTAAAATCGTTTATAATGCTGCAGGCTGTTTGCGGGGAAATGAACGCTTTCTCAGGGTTTGGGATAGCTATCACCGCTGCCTTCATCATGATTTGCTGTCGTCAGCAGTTTCAAAATAGGTGAGCTTGAATAGAGCTTGGCAAAGTTTCTAGGCCTAAGCTATCGAGTGACGATAGCTTCTCATGAGCCATGAGCGGGCATTGCCTTGGCATGCAAAAGATCTTGGAGTGAAACATGCCGAGGGAGAATTTGTGGCTTTTATAGACGCAGGTTGTATTGTAGATTGAAGCGGCTGAATGAACTAATAAAGCATTTCAACAATGAGAAAGCAGCTTCAGTTATGTTTATTAGTCTGTTTTTGGCTGATTTATTCTGGTGATATCTGTTGCAGACTGTTGGAAGGGTTGGAAAGAGGTCTATCCTGTATCCTCCGAAGGAGTTGATTAGGAAGCTGGGGTTAGAGGAGGGCAGCAAGGTTATCTTCAGTGTTGAAGGCGACAGGCTTATTGTTGAGAAGGTTAAAGACCCTTGGATGCTTGCCCTTCATTCTCGTAAATGGGCTGAAACCACTGTAGAGGAGTTTGAAAGGGAGTCTGAGGAAATGCAGGGGGAGTTCACATCTGAAGAAAGTTAGAGTGGTGGTTGACTCCACTTATCTTCTTCCTTCTTTAGGAATATCCGTTAAGGGACTTGAAGCGGAAGATATTCAGCATATAAGCAAGTATGGTGGAAAAGTGGAGTACTGTTACCCTACGCCTTTGTTGGCTGAGATCTTGGCTAAAGCCGCAAAAGAAGCTTTAAGGCGGAAGCTAACAGTTCTCCCAAGGGAGGCTTGTGAAGGGCTTAAAGCTCTTCTAACAGGCTTAGTAGTTTCCTTAGAGGTGCCTACAGTAGACAGCCTAATGCTTGCAGCTGAGCTTTGGATGAAGGGTCACAGGGATATTATGGACGACGTGGCTTACGCCCACGCGGTTAAGTCGCAAGCGTACTTCATGACTTTAGACGAGGCTTTCAAAAGCTTTCTTTCCAAGAAGGGCTACACGTTGGAAGTTATAGTGACTCATAAAGACCTGGAAAAGTTAACCGCACAAGCGAATGAAAATTAACATAGCTAAAATACAGGTGGCAATGATTTGGCAAACAGGGTTAATTTGAGGAAACAAGATTTTGCTTGCAAATCAAAAGTTTAGACCGCTAAGGGTGCAGAGGCTAGTGGAAGCTAAGAAGAGATATTCCGAAAGGTTCATCGGAGTAACTCCGAAGGAGCCTTGCAGTTGGAGGATAGGCATAGACGCTAGCTACAACGCCTCCACCTAAGCCCATTGATGAGATAGAAAAGGAATCCGAGAAGGCCCAGGAGCAGGAGAAAACTCGGGAAATTGACACTCTCCACGGCTAAAGCCGGGAGATTCTTGCTTCCAAGGTTTTCATCGGTTCTGTTGTTCATCACCCTTTTAAGCCGAAAGATTGGCCAGGGATCTTCCAAATGCGCAAAGAAAATTAACTATAATGCTTAAGCTCTGCATGAAAATGCTTAATTGGCCGCGCCTCCCAATATTACTGAGTGCTATTGGATGCGCGCCTTAAAGGACGTGGAGCTTAAGTTTATGGGTGAAGAGGCTAGATGTACTGCGTTATTTGATACTGGCTCCGGGGTTACGGTGATTCAGAGAACCTTCTTTGAGGAGGTTTTCGGCGTTAAATGGCTGAGGCTCAGCAAGCCCTTAAAACTCTGCTGGATCAATGGCAATTATATTGAAGCCGACAAGTACGCCCAGCTCACCATAATTATAGATGGCTTCGAGCTGCCAGAAACAGTATTCGTCATAGATAAGCTCGTCAAAGAGGTTGAAGACAGGAGGATTAGACTACCAGAACTAATAGTAGGCTCGGGGACGATGGACAAGTACGGGATAGTATTGGACCCGAAGGAAGGGATCAAAATAGCAGGGGCAACACTCATACTCTAAAGGAATTCATGCCTCATAATAGTGATAGCTACCGTGGAAAAATCTTGACAACCGACAGAGCGGCCCATGTTGAGTCGGAAAATTCTTTAAGAAAGCCTGGAAAGGGCATGGCAATACTGGCCTTGGCGCTCCTCGTAGCTATAACCACCTCAACGAACTCTGTTATAAACTACATTAACGCCCGGTCAGAAGTCTTGGCAGGCCTAGTGCAGATAGGGTTCTGAACTAAGTATGGATACGTATAGAATCCATACTTAGCCCTTGAGCCTCATCCCTCTCGTCCTCCTCAGGTTCATTGGAGGCGCTTAATATAAAACCAATGCGAGTGGGAAGGTATAGAACTTTTGAGGCTTGACGTTGAAGGCATAAACTAGACGGAATACTCTATAACGCTTAAGCCTACGCCTAAGAGAAGCAACAGAATAGTATTCTTTGATGATGAGTGCGCAGCTGCGCTTAGAAGATAGCTCAAAGTGAGAGGGAAACTTAACCCGTCTACGAGCGCGCTCTTCATAAGCTACCAAAGCCTCAAGAGCGACTAAGGAGTTTTCAGATGAGTTCAAAGGTTAGCGTTGGTTATTCGAGCTTTAAGGGCTTTTAACGGGTAAAACGCTGCAAGTTAAAACCTTTTTCCTAGTAGATTGAGCCCGTAGGCTTTTCGCAGCGTTTTAAGCTAGGTAGGAGTAAAGTTCAAATGAGGTATAGTTCTTACCGACGACGACTTTGTTATTAGCTAAATCGAGCTTTATATCGTAGAACCCCATAACTTTAACCCCTATAATAAGCTCCTCAGCTGGTTCCTCCACAACATAGGCTATGTCGTCTATGGGCGCTCCCTCTATTAGGGTGGATATGGGGATGTAGCCTAAAGCCTTGAGCTTGGTTTTGCCATCGGCTAGGGTAACCTCTTTAACGTTGGTCGAAAGTATGTGGCCTATTTTTTCAGCTAAACCCTTACCTATAACGGTAAAGGATGCACCAGTATCGAATAACGCTTTAACCTCGGCTTCGCCTTTGGAACCTCTTATTGTTAAGCTTCTGTAAAACCTCACTTCAGCTCCCTTATTTAAAGGGATGGTCATTTTTAATAAGCGTTTAGAAAGGGAAAGTATGAAAGGTTTAAAAGTATATCTGGACGAAAAGCAGAAGCGTTTTAGAAAAGTGGCGATGAAGCCTACGGATATGGTCGTGGTTCCTAAGTAAAGCTGCGGAAGGTGCGATAAGAAGGTGGCTTCGGAATATGAAGGCCTGTTGAGAGAAGTAGAGGTTCCGGAGAACGCCGTTAAAGCAGTAAGAGGTATGCTGAAACACGAAGAAAAGAGGAGTTGAACTTCGACATGAGGCAGACCAAGGTTAAAAGTTGAACGTTAATCAACCATGCTTTATAGATTCCAATGTATTCCTAGAGCTTGATTAAAAACGTGCAGATGAATGAGAAATATAGCTTTGTGGCTTAATTATTGTTTTGTGTTTGTATCTTTGTTTTGGTGTTAGGTTTATGTTTATAGGTTTATGGTTGTATATGTATGCTTTTATTTTTAGCTCTTTGGCTATGTTTGTTAGCTCCTTAGCCATGCAGTAATCGTCGAAGATACGTTTGAATGTTGAGAAGGCTGTTTCAACAGCCCAGCGCCTACCGTTAGCCCATCATCCCCGCCCATCCTCCATCTCCCATCCTTCCGATAAGCCTATTCAAAGCCCTAGTGAAGCTGCCTATAAGGCATTGAGAAAGATAACGTACAACCATAGGGAACTCAACATACCTAAAGGTAATCTTGAAGGGGCGGCAGACCTTACCAATATTTAAAGCCGTAAGCTCAGCATCATAGACTTCAAGAAAGTCTAGGCTAAGAAAAAGCTCACCACGCCTAATAAGCCTCCCATCAACAGACCAATACATAGATTAAAGCAAGACGTAAGAAGCTTAAAGAATTAAGCCACAAAGCTTAAGAGTAAATAAAAGTACGTAGAGCGGCTTAAAATGGACATGGACGTGGTAACTTCTCATGGTTAATAAGCTGAGAACCTTTATATCGATGTCCCTAGGCTTCACGATCTTAATCGTACTCTTGCGGTACGTAGATCTTAATCAGCTTGTTAGCGCGTTAAAAAGTGCTAACTTAACCTGCGTAGCATTGGCCGCTATACCCCTAGCTTTAACCTACCTACTGAGGGGGTGGCGCTGGCAATTACTACTAACACCCATAATGAATAACGTTATTAGCGTGAAAAGCTTAACCCAGATTACTGTCATAGGTTTCTTCGTAAACCTAATATTACCGTTTAGAGCTGGCGAAGTGATGAGAGCATTACTGCTTCGGAGAATACACACGATAGGGTTAATTGAAGGTTTCACGTCAATAGCTATCGAGCGCCTCCTTGACCTCATTACCCTATTAGGGCTTGCTACTTTCTCCTTCGCGATTGCAACTAAATACGGAGCACCTGCAACATGGGTACTGGAAGTCCTTAGAGCCATAGGCATTATAACAGCGGCTTTATTCCTTTTCATAATCCTTACAGCTTTTTATGAAAATGCAACGCGTAAAGCAATTCAAGCTATAATCTTCCGTGCTCCCATGCCTATTAAACTTAAACATAAGGCATTAAGCATATACGAGTCTTACGCAAAAGGGCTTTTATCCGTAAGGAGCCCTAAGTTATTCGGCCCCTTAATCCTCTCTTCCCTAGCCATCTGGCTTTGCCTTTTCACCGTCTATAGCCTATCTTTCACAGCCTTTAACGTAAACCTTCCATTAAACCTAATGATACTAGGATCAACTACGGTAGCGATTCTATCAATAATCCCAATGACGCCAGGCCAGATGGGAACCTTTGAGTTACTCTGGCTATTAGCCTTCACAAGCCTAGGCATACCCGCTGACAAGGCATTAGCCGCAGCCATAATACTTCGTGTACTTACCTTAATATTCCTTACCATCGCTACCCTTACATCCATAACTACACTAAACCTAAAACTAAACGGCCTCCTCCATCCGAAGGAAAAGAACCTTCATGAAAATAGATGGAACCAGGCATAGCCAGCTTAATAAGTAATGTACTCATCTCAAAACTAGACTAAAATAGATTAAATTCCTTTTTCTTTGATGTTTAGGCAGTTTTCTGGTATGCATGGTTTTCTCGATTGTTTGCAGTATCCTCCCTTCTTAAAGCGAAGTATGCTCCTTAACCTTTGGAAGGTTAGGCTTACGACTACAACGTCCTTTGAGGTCAACGTAACCCGTCTAGGTATAGTATGGTTGGTCTGCCACGGCCTTGCCTTACGGCTTCTTTAAGCACAAGGCTCTGATTAACTAAATGCCTTAAGTGGTTGTGAACCGTCTGACGGGCTAAACCACTCCTATAAACGAGGCTGTTAAAACCCATCTTAGAACCTCTACGAAGAACCTCCATCAGCACCTCACAAGCCCAATCCATAAAATCAGATAAGATTTTAGTTTATTTAAATCTAGTTTTGAGATGAGTTCAGTAATAAAAGGCAGAACATTAAGTATAGTTAAAGTGAAAATACGGGTCCTGGTTATGCCTTACTAAATAAACCTCGCTTAAACTAGGCTTAACTTCACGCGCCCTTTCGGCGTAAATTACCTTAACCGTACAATGAATACTACGTTAAGTGGGAAGGTGATGGCCTTCGTTGACGTCATAAATTAAGAACTAGGAAGTGATGAACTATTATAAACGCGCTTGTCGTATCGTCATTAAGTTTTAGCTTATAAATCTCATGAAATTATGTACATGACTTCGTGAAACCTATAAGTCAGAGCTCGGTGGCTTACGAGAAACACGTGTGAGCCTAAAACGATAATAAGAGGTTAAAACCATAACCATTGAGGTTGTTACGGCTTGCGTAAAAGCGAGGAATTGCCACTCTTACCAATCTTAGCTACCGGAACTTGGTATCAACATCGTTTCCCTCTAGTAGCGTGGTATTCACAAAAAAGATTAAAGTCAGTATTAAGGGAGGTAAAAACGTCAGAAACCATACTAGATGTAGGTTGTGGAAGGGGAATTTTGCTACCCGCTTTATCAAAAAAGACGCTTTCGTTGTAGGAATCGACCTAAATAAAGACCTCGTGAAGCTAAATACTACACTTCACTCTTTCAACTTTCACAATATAGGAGTAGTAGTAGGAGACGCCTGTTACTTACCTTTTAAGGATAACACTTTCAGTCTAGTTACTTGTGTAAGTGTCTTAGAGCATATTAAAGAGTTAAAACGAGCTATCAACGAGCTCAATAGAGTAGTAAAACGTGAAGTAATAGTAGGAGTGCCATCGGAAAACGTTCTCTATAAATTATGTAGAAAGATCTTGGGCTTTAGGGATCCTGGGCATCACTACTCAGGCAGAAAAATCCTTCAAGTTCTTAAAAACGTGATGACTTTAACTATGCTTAAAAAATTATTTTAGTTATCACTGCCTCTATACTACATAGCTATATACGCTCCTCACAAAAATAGTAAAGATAAGGGGGGCTCAGGAAAAGCTAAAGGTGTCAATCTTGCGGCTTATCGTAACTATACCGGCTTATAATGAGGCCGCAACAATAGCTGAAGTAATAAGTAATATTCCTCGAACAATTAAAGACGTTGATGAGGTTAAAGTACTGGTCATTGATGACGGCTCAAGCGATGATACAGCTACGTTAGCCCGTAATGCTGGCGCGGATGCGGTGATAACTCATTCAACTAATATGGGATTAGGTCGCGCTTTCCTAACAGGAATTAATTACGCTATAGCGATGAAAGCCGACTTAGTGGTTAACATTGACGCTGATGGGCAATTTAACCCTCAAGAGATACCCAACCTAATAGAACCGATAATTAAAGGTGAGGCAGACGTAGTAATAGGTTCAAGGTTTCTTTCGATTCATAGTAAGCGTTCCATCCCCTTCGTTAAAAGGTCGGGTAATAAAATATTTTCAAAAATAATATCTTGGCTAAGTGGTCAATCTTTCACAGATACACAATGCGGCTTCAGAGCCTATTCCCGAGAAGCCCTTTTGCGATTAACAATATTTGATAGGTATACCTACACGCAAGAGTCGTTACTAAACTTGGCTAGTAAGGGTCTACGCATCAAAGAAGTACCAATAAGCGTTAAATACTACACACAAAGGAAGTCTCGGCTTATAAAGCATAACCTTACGTATGGTTTTAAAGCTTTACTAATCGTGTTAAGGACGTTCAGAGACTTCGCGCCGTTAAGATTTTTCGGTGGTATAGGAATCATAACGATGTCGGCGGGCCTTGCAATGGGTCTTCTGATCTTCATTAGATGGCTTCTTACAGGAAGGACGTCACCGTACACATCGCTTATTAACGTCGGAGGAGCGCTAGTAATTCTTGGTTTCCTGATACTCTTATTAGCTTTAATTGCTGATATGTTTGCTAGGCAGAGGCAATTACAAGAAGAGGTCCTTTACCACCTTAGGAAAAAGGTTTATAGTGAAATCGATGCTTAACAGAGCCTTTAAACAGATTTTAGCTTTGTGGCTTAATTGTGTACTCCTCATTAAACCTACATTAAACACCTCACGTTAACTCATGTAGAGTTAATGTAGAGCTAGGAATTAAGCCACAAAGCAAGATTTTCCATTTCTTACTCCTCCACTTAAGGAGGCATTAAGTGGTTAAGTTTAGGGACGTTGCAGCTTAACTTCTTAAGCCTCCACTTAACTTTAATCTATGAATTAGCGTGTTGATGAGGGACCTATTAGACATGATGTGTTCCTTCCAAGCTTTGACCTCATTGATGGCTGTGACCGCGTACTCGTAGGTTACGTATGATTAGTCGTTCATTTAAGCTTGGTTACGCGAAGTTCTCGGCTTTTGCGTGTTACCTATTTTAATGACCTTATTAAAGGTATTCTATGAGTATTGTTTAGGCTGGCTAGTTCGTATGTATGACCGGAGCCCCACTAACCAGAAAAACGTGAGGACTCCGATGATAATAAGAGTGGGTATAATTGCCCGCTCCCCTAAAAACCTCCACGTATAAAACGTATTAAAAAGCGCCGTTAAGGTGGCGATGGAGGATAACGTTGAGGTATTGAGCACTTTATATGCTTTTACGTTCCATGCGGCAATTCTATCCTTCAGGGTTTGGAACCCTATGGCCGTGTAGAAAGCTAAAGGAAGTATTGATGCTAAGAAGTATTTCTCACCCGCAAAACCAACGAAGAGAAGGCCTTCTAGGAAAAGTCTCGAGTAAATTGAGTAAGAAAGTGACGAAACTTGCATTGCTGAAAAAGCTAGGAATAAGCCTGCTGCCGACAGCTTTCTAATAAGCGACGTATAAAAACCTAAAGCTAACGATACGTGAAGAATCGGATTACAAACTAAATACTTACCTAAAACTATTACTCCTAGAAGGGCGAAGTTCTTTAAGAAACGCCCGCCAGTAATTGCTCCTCCAAGGCCAAAAACAACGTTTAAACCTAAGCCAGTAAGACGTAAAAAGCTTACGTAAATAGCTAAAGGTAAAAGAAACGACGATAGGAGTAAGAGAAGAGCGTGAAGACGGGCTCTGCTTTTTTTCCTTAACCACTAGGATGACTAGGAGTAGGGGTAGCAATATAGCTCCTTCGGGTCGGGTTAAGAAAGCAAATACACTGCTTAAGCCGCTCCATAGCCATTTCCGCGTCTTAGCCTCACTATCAATAATATAAAGGGTTAATGTAACAAAGAATAAATATATGGGGTCAGAGAGAGGCTGACTTCCAAAGAACATAGAAGGCGGCATCATCATTGATAGGAAACCTGTAAATAGTGCGATCTCAGGTCTACTCGTTAATCTCCAAGAATAAGCGAAGATTAAAGGTGGAACGAACGATGATAAAAATAGTGGAGGGAAATGTAGGCTAACTAACCTATCATGCGTAAAAGCGTATGTAATAGCTATTAAGAGTGGGTACATAGGTGGCCGAGTATAATTACCTATGCCGACCAGCTGCTGAGGTAAAGGAGGAGTAAAGCAGCGGTAACGGCCCTGAAGCAGATCGTAAGCCAATACCTCATATTCGTGGGTGTCATCCCAAGCATCCACCCGCAAGAAGAAGAACCAGAATAGCTTGATTAGCAAGGAAAAAACCAGAACGATTAAGAAAAACTTTTTCAATAGTGAACCCCTCGTTTGCCAGCTGTAAGACCTACTTTCAGTAGATACTGTCAAGTTATTTTTAGGGGGCTTTGAGAAGCCGTTTTTGGAGGTGATGTCCATTAGGTGGCTCCTCAAAGCCCTTGAGAATAGTGGTTTGTTTAGGATTAATAGGTTTTCGCTCCAGATGAAGGTTAGGGCAGTTCTGCTTTATATGGCTGGCCTAAGCTACAGGGAAATAACCTACGTTCTGAGAGTTATTCCATGCAGCCACGAGGCCGTAAGGCTTTGGGTTAAGAAGCTGGAACGCGTGACCGTTAACGTTGGAGCTAGGCCTAGGCGTATGGTAGCCGTCGATGAGACTAAGATTAAGGCTAACGGGGAATGGTGCTACGTATGGGCTGCTATAGATGTGGATACGCGTGAGCTTCTAGCCGTATGGGTTTCATGGCAGAGGAACATCCTCCACGCGGAAGCCTTCCTGAGGAAAGTTCTGGAAGCATGCACGAACAAGCCCATCATCCTCGTGGACAATGGCCCCCGGTATCCCGAAGCCCTTCAGGCCATTGGCCTTAAATGGATTCATAGAACCTTCAGTGGGAGGAACCGCATCGAACGATGGTTCAGGACCATGAAAGCCAGGACTAGGCGCTTCTTCAACAACTTCCCCATAAGGGAAAAGCCCATATTCAAGATTAAGCTCTTCATAAGGCTCTTCGCCCTATGGTACAATTTCATAAGGCCGCATCAAACCCTAAAAGGCCACCAGCAACACCAATAACTTGACAGTATCCTTTCAGTAAGTAAACATATTTATATACTCTCACTAACTACTATCGTAGCGTCCCTTTAATCGAAGTAAAGGTTTAAGCTTAAGGTGATGGCAAAAAATATGAGCCGCGGTTTTGCCACTAGGTTTAAAGGATGCATCTTACTAAAGGCGCTGGTTAAAAACTTAAAATACGAACTGCTAAGCCTAACAAGCGCAATGAAACCTGTAAAGGCAATTCCGGTACTGCTCTACCACTCCATAGGCGAAAACAAATCCATCCACACCGTTCATCCAAAGGAATTTGAAAGCAGATGAGGTACTTAAAAAGAACTATGAAGTTAAATCACTGAGCGAAATCTTAGATTTTGTCGAAGGAAAGGACGATCCACCTAAAAATGTTGTGGCAGTAACCTTTGATGACGGATATCAGGATATCTATACCAACGCCTACCCCATCCTTAAAAAGCATGACTTCCCAGCAACCGTATTTATAACCACAGGGTACTGTGGTAGGGAAATGCCATTAACAAATATTAAATTGAAAATGTTGTCATGGGATGAAGTTCGCAAGCTTGCTGAAGGCGGCATTGAGATCAGGGCGCATACAGTAACTCATAGAGCACTAACTGAATTAAGTTTAAAGGAGGCTAGGGAAGAGATGTTCCGATCGAAAGATGAAGTGGAAAAGCGCATCGGAAGAAGAGTCCTTTACTTCGCGTATCCAAAGGGGAAGGCAAATCGTGAACTGTTGAACTTAGCTAAGGAAGTAGGCTTTAAAGCTGCCTTTTGGGGGGAAGGAATGATTAAAGTCGGGACAATCCCTACGCTTTAAAAAGGGTTTCCGTTAATCAAACGGTTACGCTTTCACACTTTAAGTTACGATTAATGAAACCCTCTTAAAGCTAACTTTAATTTATCGCACTAGCAATGTCTTTATCTGAGAAGGCTGATGGGCCTCACGCTGTTCCACATCATTTTACAGGAAGCCGCAGAAGCCTTCAATACTCAAAATACTTAAGTAAGCATTTATGTGAGCTTCACGCGATAATTTCCTAGGTGAAGGCATTGGGGCACATCTGCGTGAAGGCTACGTTCTACAATGCTGTTGACTAGTTCAATACCTGGAGGGAAAGCTCGAATTAGGCGAGGAAGGTTGAGGTAGAGGCTCTTTTCCAGCTCTACCAAAAGAAATAATCGCCGAGCTCGCGTTGCCGACGATAGGTGAACATCCGGCTGAAACCGCTCAAGGAAGTGGGAAAGTGGAGCTTGCAGTAAACGCACTAATAAAAATAGAGGATAGGGTGGGTATTCCCACTGGCTGTAATGGACGTTCGAGAGCCTGTAATGGGCGTTACGATGTTGGAGGGTTTAGGTTTAAGGGTAGACTTAGCGACGGGAAGATTTGAATACTTGAGGCCATACGGGCTTGTAATGATTTAAAACGCCTTACTGATAAAAAAGTAGTGAGATCGAATGGATGTGTAAGGGTAAGAGTCTTAAGGAGTTTATGAAAGGCTTCTGGTTGGTAAATACTAAAGTTATCGAAGACTACGTGATTAAAGCCAATTAATACGGCTTAAGGAAGACTTATAATCGGGCTTCGACCGGGCTTAAATCAGGTGTAACGGGTTGGGCGAAGGGTTTTCCATGATTAGAAGCCTGCTTCGCGAGTCCGACGCCTACATCAGTAAGGGCGACGTCGAAGAGCTGTACTTAAAGCTCCTCAACCCGTTAAGGGATGATGAGCTCCGTAGAGCAATCGGTAAAGCCGCGCGGAAGTTCGTAGTTACTGAACACAACGTAAACCACATAGCCGCGAGGCTAGCCGACTTAATGATTAAAGTAGCTAAATCCTAAAGTTAAGCCCGAAAGCTTAAATTCCTAACCTTCCTTAATTAAGAACTGTTTTGGTGAGTATGTGATTCGGTGGTATTACCGCTCATCAGTACGTTTGTTAAGGAGGATAGGGGCATATGGGCGTAGGACAGAAGCATATTTACGCGTCATTAAGGAGTTCATCGGAGATTTATCCAAATTGACTGTTGTGGATATTGGATGCGGTTCAGGAGTTTTCAGCATTGCATTAGCTCAGGACAATTTTGTTGTAGCTTTTGACATTAACCGCAAACCTTTAGAAGCGATTAAGAAACTTGTTGCCGTAGTGAATGCGGACGCGCATTATTTGCCCTTCAAACCAGAAAGCTTCGACGTTGCCCTCTCCCTCTCGTTAATGGAGCATCTGGAGGATCCCGCCGGCCATGTGGAAGACTTAAGGAATATTGTTAAACGCGGCGGATGGCTTATACTGCAGCTTCCAAACCTACGATACTTCTTCGAAATCCACAGCAAAGTGCCCTTCCTATTCTTGTTGCCGCAGAAAATCCAAAGACTTGTCTTCAGAAAATCGGAGTATCCATACGTAGTAAATATGAATTTAACAATTAAAGGCGCCCTGAAACTTCTTTTATCTGCGGGGTTCACGCTAAGGAAAACCGTGAAAATCTACCTTATCGAGATCATGAGGCTAATACCATGGGCTCCCTCGTATATGTTTTTGCTGCAGAAGATGGGCTGAGCTGTTGATGCTGGAGCTGTTTGGTTTTAGCCCTTGCGCTGGTGCATTTCGGTTTACCCCTAGCCTATTACTCATATGTTAAATCTAAGTGGTTTAGGAAGCCGTGGAACCTAAGGCTTGATGGGGCTTATAGGTCTAGGGTTACGATTATATTGCCTACGTATAATGAGGCTGGGCTTATAGCGGAGGGGCTTGAGAATTTGTACGCCCAAGATTATCCTAGAAGCCTACTGGAGATTGTTGTGATTGATTCGGCGAGTGGGAATGGGACGGCTAATATTATTGAGAGGTGAATTGGGCAGCACAAGGGCTTAGAACTGAAACCTATAAGGGAGGAAACCCGCAAGGGTAAGGCCTACGCGTTAAACCACGCGTTGAAATATGCCAGCGGCGAGGTTATTATGATAGCTGAAGCTCAACAGAGAACTGAGGAGAGAGTGAAAGCGCTAACCGAGGCGCAGTATCGAACCGAGGAAAGGCTTAACGCTTTGGCTGAAGCCTAGAAGAGAACCGAGGAGGCTCTTATAAAGCTCGCGATTAATCTTGAGGCTCTTAGAGTTGAAGTTGGTAGGCTTAGTGAAACAATTGGATTTGGGCTTGAGGATATCGCTAGAGTTGTTTTGCCAAGGTGGATTTACGCGAGCTTAGGGATTGAGGTTGATGGGAGGGAGGTTGAGATTAACCTTTATGGTGAAGACGAACTTAAGGGAGAGAAAGTAATTGTGGTAGGTGAGGTTAAGTCTAGAATTTACGGCTCTGAAGTCAAAGATTTCTACGATAATATATATGCCCCTATAACTAGAAAAGAGAAGGCTAAAGTTGTCGGAATACTTTTCGGCTATCTAATCCATCCATCCGCTAGGAGGCTCTCTGAAGAACTAGGATTACATGTAGTGGCCTCCTACGAATAAAACCCCCTTAAAGAAGAAAGAGGGAGTTTTAGCATCCTATATCTATAGCTCCTATGCAAATGGCTTTAACCAACCCCCTGGATTAAGGTTATCGAGGTTTAAGCTTAGGAGGAAGGGTTAGTAAGGGAGGTTACGCTAAGAAGCCGTAAGACGGGGTGATAAGGGCAACACGTCCTAGTAGTAGCGGCGTAGGCTTTACGGCTCGCTACAACCTAAACCTCTTAGCGTAGGGGCTAGTATGTCCGGTAGGCTTATTGAAGTAGCCGAGGACTCCGTACGAGGAGGATTCTTCCTCTTTGCTGGAAAGGCATCCTTAACATGGGAGGCGCAGGCTCCATCGGAAGCCTTTAACGGTTAGTGGATTGTATGCTTCGGAAAGGT
>Ga0209394_1001029_pt1 | contig 17990 bp, 22 predicted proteins | sample JNZ201metaG_FD_184122 | JGI IMG/M metagenome (GOLD analysis project Ga0209394, IMG submission 184122) | Hot spring microbial communities from Jinze hot spring, China to study Microbial Dark Matter (Phase II) - JNZ 20120812A (SPAdes) (version 3) ... | reverse complement strand
GCTCGAGCGGGTGGCAGGTTTGAAGCTGCAGCTCGGCGAGATCGTGGGGTGCCTACGCTTGATGCGCTTCGACGCTGAGGTTAGGGGCCAGTCGATCGCCGTGCGAATCCCGGCCTACAGGATCGACATACTGCACCCGGTCGACCTGGTCGAGGAGGTGGTCATGGGCTACGGCTTCGACCGGTTGACGCCCGAGCTTATGCCCCCGCAGCACGCGGGCGGCGAGGCCCCCATCGAGGTCTTCAGCAGGAAGCTGAGGGAGCTCATGGTGGGTTTCGGCTTCCAAGAGGTTCAGAACTACATGCTCACCTGCAAGGAGGTCCTCTACACTCTAATGGAGGCCCCCGAGCTACCCACAGTGGAAGTGGAGAACCCGAAGCAAGCCCAGTTCTCGTGCCTGAGGACGTGGTTGACGCCTCTCCTGCTGCAGGTTCTGTCAAGAAGCAAGCACGCTGACTACCCCCAGAGGATCTTCGAATGCGGGGATGTGGTTCTGCTGGACGAGGAGGCCGAGAACAGGGTGAGGGAGGAGAGGAGGCTGGCCTTCGCGCACTCAGACAGCAGGGCAACATTAACCGAAGTGTTAGCGGTCGTAAAGGAGCTGATGCGCCTCCTCCGCCTCGAGTGCACGTTCAAGCGCGAGGAGCACCCGTCGTTCATCAAAGGCAGGTACGCTCTGATAGTTGTCGATGGCGAACAAGTCGGCTTCGCAGGCGAAGTGCACCCCAAGGTGCTCGTGAACTGGGGCCTGGAGAAGCCGGTAGCGGTAGCTGAGCTCAACTTATCAATCCTGTTCCGGTTGCTTAGCGCTCCTCAGCCTTAGTACGTACTCCTCCAGGGCTTGCTCAACGAGTTGAGGTGGGGCTAGCTCCCTGCCGGCCATCCGTTCAATCGCGATTTTCAACAGCTCCTTAGCACGTGGGGTAAGCTCAACGAAGTCCGCTCTAGAAACTTCTGTAGCCGAAACCTCTTCGAGCGCCTCGGCTACCGGTGCGAGGTCCTCCTTTGAAAAACCGACGCTCTCGACGAGCTCCACGCCCTCATCCTCCAGCATCCTCTTAACGTCGGCCGGCACAGCTGCTCTCGAAACGAGGAACATTCTCTTCGGCTCATAGAAGCGCTTGTAGAGGAGCACGATCTGAGGGTCTCGCAGCCTTAAACCCTTCCTCTCCTTCAGCTTGGAGATAACGTCTGATAGCTTCACGTTCAGGACGTCAGCCAAGCCGATGTAGAGGCCTGAGATCCACCTCTCCCTCCACTCCTCAGCGCTCAAAGGCGCGGCAATGGGCCCCCTAAGCTCCCTAGCTCTCTTATACCAATCGTCAAGCTCCTTGCACTCGATGATGACATCCGGCCTCAGTACAGGGGGTTCGTCACCGAGGGTAACGATGTTCAGAACCCTCCCGCCGTAGGCTAATATGTCAGGCCTCAGAGCCGTGTAGAGCTTCCACGCCCTCGAGAGATCTTTGCTATCCTCCCAACCCACAGGCCGCGGTGCTTCGATGAAGAGGCTCAGAGCCTTGACGCCGTCCGAGAGCACGGCGTTCGGCGGTATCCCGCCGGTGCGCTGCCTCCCCGTACGCTCAAGGTGCAGGTAGAGGTCGTCGGGGTAGATGAGCCTGTAGCCGTTCTTGGCCAAGTGGTAGACCAACACCACGTACACCCAGGACTGGTACAGCGATCTACCGTTCGTGAGGATCGACGTCTTAACGGCGGCAGAAGCCTTCTCGCGGAACTCCTCAGGCGATAGCCTGCCGCGGACCAGATCGTGCGCGTAGATGAACAGCTTCTTCCTGAGGTGCGCTTCTGGTTCCTCGATGAAGGAATTAAACTCCTTAGGGTACACTACCCTCCTCGCTCCCAAAGCCTTGCAGGCCGCCTCCACTGCAGCCTCAAGCTCGAGTATCCATGCTCTCATCTTCTCCAGGTCGTAGCCCACGACCTGCGCGACGAAGCGCTCCTTCAGCTTCTCAAGTAGATCGGTTGCGTCAGCCCCCTTTCCAGCCCTGAGCTTCTCGTAGAGCGATAACCAGTCCTCCTGCATTCAGAAATCGTATGCGATGTGCCACATAAACCTCACTTACCCACCTCATCTGAATCCTTGAAGATCGTTCTAAGGACGAAGTCGACCACCTCGCGGTCTATATCCAGTTCCGCGGCCCACTGAAGGTAGGCATCAGCACTCCTCCTCTTCCAGGCGTAGTCCAGCGATAGGTGGAGATCCACCAGTAGCCTCCCAGCTCGTCCTGCGATCATCTCCCCCACTCGTCTCGCAGCCTCGATCGAAGGTAAGCAGCCTCGCCACGCCCCCCAATCGTGCTGCCCAATCGGCTCGGAGGGCCTCAGTTTGCCATCCATGAGCAATAGTGCGAGAATCTTATTATGTTTGAGCAGCCCTTCTTTGAGCAGCTCTACAGCCTCCATTGGCGCGTCCACAAGAAGGTCGACCAGATAATCGATCATAAAGCCCCCCTGATCCACGCGTATCCCTCTTTCACTCAGAAACCGTCGTGCGTATAAGCGATGAACGCGCCACGAAGGCAATTGATCCACCACTTCGTCCTCTCGAACCTTGGGCAAAAACTTATTCATACAGCCCTTAGCTGAGAACCTCTCGTTTCAAGCGAGTCGTCTCTTAATTGCGGTCTTCTGCTTGGAATCCCAGCGGATACAGCTCCCGTTCTAGATGAATCATATTGCACCTACTGAGCGTTCACAATGTATCCTCGTACACCCGCTCTTTAATGACAGGAAGTAATTCTTTAGTGGCTGACCCGGCGTCCTACGTAGTGCATCACTTGAGCAAGATATAAACCGGTATCCCGTTGAGAGATCCGTGGAAGGGCTAGGCTCTGCCCGAAGTCGATCCGAAGTGTTGAACGGGATTGCAGAAACATTCGGAAGGCCAATAAAAGCAGCCTCAGCACCCGGTAGAGCGGACTTCTTAAATACACACCAGGACTACAAGGGGCTTCCCGTCGTACCGATTGCCGTGAATCTCAGAACGTATGCGGTTGCCTTGCGCGAGTTGCCTGACCACTTTGAAGTTGTAAGCTTGAACCTGAAGCGCGATGGACGCCCCTATCTCGATAGGTTCCCCTTGAATCCTCAGCTGAGGGGTGGAGGCTGGTTTGGCGATTACCTGAGGGCTTGCGTCATAGCACTGAGGCGAGCGGGGTTCGGCGTAGATAGGGGCTTGGGCGTTGTTATAGACAGCGACGTCCCCGCTGGCGGAGGTTTGGGGAGCAGCGCTGCCCTGGAAGTCGCTTTCCTGAAGCTCCTCGACGCTTTCTTCGGCTTCGGCTTGAGCAGAAAGGAGCTTGCCGAATTGGCGTTTAAGGCGGAGAACGAGATTATGGGAATACCCTGCGGAAGGCTGGATCAGTACGGGTCCTCGTACGGGCGCGCAATACTGCTAAACACAAGGCCGCCCTACGAGGTTAAGGAGCTCCCGCTACAGGGCGTTAAGATGGTCGTAGCCGATTCCGGCATAAAGCACCGCGTGGCAGCGATACACCCGGTCAGGCAAGCCGAGATCGAGCGCGGACTGGCACAGCTCCTCTCGCTCACCGAGCTACCCGACGACCTTAAGAGATCACTCGGTAAAAGGTACTGGGAGCCTCTCTGGGAGAACTTAGATCTGCAGAGGCTTGAACCCTACTTGAGGAAGATCGATCCTAAGGCGGCCGACAGGATCAGATTCACCATACACATGCACGAATCAACCCTCTTGGCCCTTAGATTGATCGAACGTGGGGCCCTGAGCGCTGAAGACCTCGAGCGCGCAGGCGTGAAGCCGGCTGCGGGCGGGTTCTTAGAAGCTCTAGGAGCCATACTGAATAGGCAGCACGAGCTCCTTCGCGACCTCTACGAGGTAAGCCTGCCCGAGCTCGAGAGGATACGCGATGCCATGCTTCACGCAGGAGCTTACGGTGCCAAGATCAGTGGGGCCGGGCTTGGTGGCGCGTTGATCGCCTTGACCGACGAAGAGCGCGGCGCTGAAATCGCGAAGGCAGCTCTTCGCGCCGGCGCTAGGAGGGCTTGGCTTGTTGAAATCGATGAAGGTGCGAGAGAAGAGCCTCTGTGAAGTCAGTGGATAATTTAATGTATCAGTAAACTTTTTAAGTCAGTAAACGTTATTAGAGCACGTGGGAAGCGAGGAGGAGATTACCCGTGATGAAGCGCGGGTGGAGGAGTACAGGCAACTTTACAGCACGGTTGCGCTAAAGGCCGCCAGAACCGTTGAGCTAAGGACGGGTATTATACCGGCTGCCCGCTTCGCCGATAAGATCCGCCGCGTTGCGTTAGCGGCGTTCAAAGGCTACGCTCCTCGCGATGTAATCATCAGGGATGTTTCCGAGTTTAATAAGAAGCTTTACGAAGTCATTGTTAACAAGATGGGCTGCGCGAAGGGCGACCTTGTGAGGATAACCGTTGATGTAGCTTACGATGAGGAGGGGCAGAGGCTGATCTTCGGAGAGCCGAAGATCGACAAGTTCGTACCCGAAAGCGAGTTGAGAGCGGAGTATGAAGCAAAGATTAAGGAGCTCGAAGCAGAGCGCGATCGATTGGCCAGAGCTCTCGAAGCTGAACGCGATAGGCTAGCTCAGGTTAAAAAGAGGATGGAGGAGCTGTTAAGGGAGCTATAGCTCGAGTTCAAAATATATAGGCGGGATCGCAGAGCCGTGCGTGGAAGAGATAGCGTACCTACTCACCAGCACAGTTGCCGTGCTAGCAACGTTCTACGCCGTACACAGACTGCTCGCCCCACGGTCGCGAGGGGGTGAGGGGGGTAGAGCGCCCTACGCCTGCGGCGAAGATTTACCGCCTGAGAGAGTCCCCTTCACAGTGGTGTTCTACAAGTACGTGTGTTTATTCACAGTGACGGACGTGGTCGCCATGCTGCTGGCTTTCGCCTTTTCGGCGGCGCCCCCGCTCAGGAACGCTACGCTGCAGTACGCGGTTCTCACGTACTGTCTCACGCTCGTCATTGTTCTACTATCAACGGTGGGCTGGGATGCTAAGTAGGCTGGCTAGGTGGGCGCGCTCGAGAAGCCTGTGGGTGCTGCTATTCAACACAGGAGCTTGCAACGCGTGCGACCTTGAGGTCCTAGCCGCTCTAAACCCCCGCTTCGATGCAGAGCGCTTCGGGGTTCTACTGAAAGGAAGCCCAAGGCACGCTGATGTGCTGTTGGTGACAGGAGCCGTAACTCGCCAGGTTGAGAGCAGACTGCGCAGAATATACGAGCAGATGGCGAGGCCAAAGTTTGTGGTGGCGGTCGGCTCGTGCGCATCGAGCGGGGGGATCTACGTGGGAAGCTACAGCGTTCATAGGGGGTTGAGCGAGGTTCTTCCAGTTCACGCCTACGTGCCTGGATGCCCCGTGAGGCCGGAGGCTGTGCTAGATGCTCTGAGAGTTTTAGCGGAGAAGATAGAACGGGGTGAGCTAGGTTGAGCGGGATCGAGGAGCCGGTAAGCGAGGAAGAAGTGTTGCAAAGGTTGAAGGAAGCGTTAGGGGAAGCGCTGCTCGATGCCCGTATAGCAGGAAAACGCAGGGTGTTCGTTACGGTTGATCGAGAGCACTACCGCACGGCGGTTGTCGCTCTAAAAGAGATGGGTTTCGACTTCCTGTCCGCTGTTACCGGCGTTGACGCGGGCGACAGGTTTGAGGTTATAGCGCATGTGGGTAGAAGGGTATCTGTGGCGGTTAAGGCTCTCGTACCCAAGGATGACGCAAGAATCGCAAGCATAGTAGACGTGTACCCGGCAGCGTTCTTCTACGAGCGTGAAGCCTGGGAGATGCTTGGCATACACTTTGAGGGTCATCCTAAGCTGGAGCGAACCTTTCTCCCTGAGAGTTGGCCGCCTGGAGTATACCCACTTAGGAAGGAGTACAGGCAAGGAAGCGAAAGAGGGTGAGGTTGTTGAGCATTTACCTGCCAATAGGACCCCAGCACCCCGTGCATCCTGAGGCTGTGCAATTAAAACTCAAGGTCGAGGGCGAAGAGGTTGTAGACGCCGATGTCGACGTTAGCTTCGTCCATCGAGGCATAGAGAAAGTGCTGGAAACTAAAACGTACGTGCAGGGGCTATTCCTGGCCGAAAGGATCTGCGGGATCTGTAACGTTGCCCACACCACGTGCTACGCGATAAATGTTGAGCGATTGGCTGGAGTGGAGGTTCCACGAAGGGCTTTGCACCTGCGCTTAGTGGTAGAGGAATTAGCCAGGATGCACTCGCATATGCTGTGGCTAAGCCTCTTGGCACATGTTATAGGGTTTGACTCTCTTTTCATGCTGGCTCAACGTGATAGGGAGCTCGTATTAGATCTGATGGAAGAGATCACAGGAGGAAGGGTCATCACCAGCTACAACGTGATAGGCGGAGTGAGGAGAAATGTTGACGCAGCTTTGGCCCAAAAAATAATTAGTACACTAGATGGATTAAGGAAGAGAGTCCTCGAGTACAAGCGGTTGCTCGGGGAGGACGCCATCCTAAGGGCTAGAACAGAGGATGTGGGATACCTGAGCAGCAGTAAAGCTGTTGAACTTTCCGCGGTGGGACCTGTGGCCAGGGCTTCAGGTGTGCCGTACGACGTTAGAGAGTGCGATCCCTATCTAATTCACGACGAAGTGCCGTTCAACGTGGTAGTCTACAATACTTGCGACGTCTGGGGGAGAGCCATGGTGAGAATCGATGAAGTGCTGGAGTCGATTGAAATGATTCGCTATGCTCTCGAGCGGCTACCGGAGGGCGACGTCAGGGCGAAAGTCCCCCTCTTGATTAAGCCACCCCCCGGGGAGAGTGTGGCGCGCGTTGAGGCTCCAAGGGGTGAGCTAATCCACTACGTTAGATCCGATGGTTCGGAGAAACCGGTCAGGTACAAGGTCAGAACTCCCACCCTTGCCAACTTGGCTGCCCTTGTCGAGATGCTTAAGACGGGGAGGAAGGATAGGCCGGTCTACGTGGCCGATGTTCCAGTGATCTTCGCAAGCATAGACCCTTGCATTTGTTGCGCAGCTAGGGTGTTGCTCATCGACGAGAAGCGAGGCTCCGTCAAGGAGGTCGGAATGGATGAAGTCGTTAGGGGTGAGTGATTGTGCTAGAGCCTCTCTTAAGGTTCGTTCAAGCGTTGGCGTACCTGCTCTACACCCTGCTGCTGGCACTGCTCCTCGAGTGGTTTGACAGAAAACTGATAGCAAAGTTCCAGAATAGGGTAGGACCACACTACACAGGCCCCGCCGGCATTCTCCAACCCCTCGCAGACGTTCTTAAACTCCTATCGAAGGAGAGCGTAGTGCCGGAGGGTACTGATAGGCTAATGTTCACGCTGTCCCCCCTGCTGGCTTTCACAATAATCTGCACTGCGACCGCTTTCGTACCTTTGCTGGGCTACAGGGGTCTCGTCTCGCTTGAAGGAGACGTCATCCTCGTACTTGCCCTCCTCACCCTTTACCTACTGGTCATCTACACGGCGGGAGCATCTTCATCGAGCAGGTTCTCGCTGATTGGTGCTACACGAGCAGCGCTCATGCTCCTCGGCTTCGAGATACCTCTGATGCTGTCGTGCCTCAGCGTTGCAGCTTCCTTGGGGAGCTTTAGGATCAGCGAGATCGCAGCCAAGGCTCAGCCGCGCTTACTCGGGATTCACGCCCTAGGCTTCCTCGTGTATCTCGTGGCAGCGCAGGCGGAGCTCGATAGGCAGCCTTTCGATATCCCAGAGGCTGAGACTGAAATCGTTTCAGGATGGCTTGTCGAGTACTCGGGCTGGAGGCTCGCCATTTTCCGGCTCTCGAAGGATATAGAGTTGGTTCTACTGACAGGTTTAGCTGTGGCACTTTTCATTGGAGGTGGGCCTAACGTCCCACTGCAGGGTTTCGAACTAGCCATTGCAACGCCGGTTTTCCTCATCAAACAGCTTCTCGTGGTCTTCATTCTATCGCTAATCCGCGCCTCCTTCGGGAGGTTGAGGATTGACCAGTTCATAGGGGTGGGATGGCGCGCACTAATACCGGCTTCATTCCTGTACCTTGTCATCGCAGCTCTGGTGGCTTAGCATGGCGATCTCCCTTGAGCTGTTGAAAAACTTGCTGAGAAGAAGAGCAACTATCATGTACCCCGATGAGAGAAGAGCGCTACCGGAATCCAGTAGAGGTAGGCTGGTATTCGTCAGGGACCTATGCGTGGGATGCGGGCTTTGCTGGAGGGCATGCCCTTCAGCAGCCATTGAACCCATTAAGGACGAAAAGGGGTTGAGGCCTGTGTTCTACATCGATAAGTGCACCTTCTGCTACCTTTGCGTTGAAGTTTGCCCGCGAAAGGCAATTAAGGGTAGCAGTGAACAAGCGTCAGTGGTCTCTGATAAATCTGAGCTGGTGGTGAAATGAACGCAATTTGGTTAGTGCTAGCAGCGAGCATTGCAGCGGCTGTTATTGCTGTGGAAGTGAAGAACCTGGTGAGAGCGGTGCTTGCGCTAGCAGCTATGAGCGTGATGGTAGCTATTGCCCATTACCTAGCCGGGGCGTGGCTGCTAGCCGTTTTTCAGCTAAGCGTTTACGGCGGTGCGATGACGGCTTTAATGCTATCTGTGTTGCACACAGGAGGTGAGAGCGGTGAGTAGGCTCGTCCCCCTCGCCATAGCCGTCATTACAATCGCTGTGGCGCTCACTTTGCTGGCGGTAGAGCGGGAGTTGAAGCCCACGTGGACTGAAGCCAGGGAGCAACCACTTGCACTTCTGTGGACGGCGAGGTGGGCTGACATGTTCGCGCAGCTCCTGCTTCTCGTCGCCGTTATAGTGGCCCTCCTACACCTGCTATCTGAGGTGGGAGAGAGATGGCGGTCATCAACGCCTACACGGTAACCGCCGCGGCACTGATGGCAGTGGGGTTGTACTGCATAGCAGCGAAGCGTAACCTGATAAAAATCGTCATGGGGCTTGAGATAGTCGCAACCGCTGTTAATGTCAACTTCTTAGGAATGGGAATGAAGGGGAACGGCTTGGATTCGCTGGCGCAAATCTACGTTGCACTAAACATGGCGGTGAGTGCAGCACTGCTTGCCCTAGCGCTCAGCTTAGTGGTGGTTCTCTACAGGCATTACGGCACCCTCGATTCTTCGAAGATCGCTAGATTAAGGTGGTAGTGTGGGACCTCAGGAGATCTTGGCCATCTACTTCCTTGTAGCCCTCTTAACCGTAATTTTCAACAGGATCGATGAGCGTTTCCGACGGTACAACATTGTGGGACTTTTCGCTGTGCTTGGGTTAGGTGTTGTTCTAGTCGCTCTACCCTTCCTGCAGGAAGGTGTCTATAAGCCGCTAACGAGCAGCAGCCTCCCTCCCTCCGAGTTCAAAGCCGATGCTCTCTCACGCTCATTAGCTCTAATTTTCACCGCAATCGGTTTATCGGCCGCTTTTTACTCGCTACCCTACATAAGGGAGGAACGTAGGGCAGCTTACTACACCCTATTTCTGCTCCTGATGGCCGGCCTCACGGGAGCCCTATTCTCAAACGATCTCTTCACCTTTTTCTGCTTCTGGGAGTTGGCTGCTGCATCTGCGTACTCACTCGTAGCTTATAGATGGTGGTACTGGGAGCCGGTTGAAGCAGCTTTCAAGTACCTTGTCGCCTGCACGCTTGGGGCACTTACGACTCTCTACGCCACGGCTATAATCTATGGTTTCTGCGGCACGACGAACCTAGACGAGATACGCGCAATCATCGGAACGAACCAGCCTCCAAGATTGGTAGTAGCTGCAGCATCCCTTCTGTTCATTGTCGGGTTGGGTACGACAGCAGCCGTCGTTCCCTTCCACATGTGGCTTCCTGATGCTCACGCAGCAGCACCAAGCCCCGTCAGCTCGATGCTATCGGGGGTTATCGTTAACATCCCATTGGTTATGTTGGCCAGAATCCTGTTTAACGTTATGCCGCTCTTGCCCGAATTGGGGTACGTCTTGATAACTCTTGGAGCAATTTCAGGTTTAGTCGGTAGCGCGGCTGCGCTGGCCCAGTTGGACGTAAAAAGGCTCTTGGCTTACTCCACCATAGCCAATTTAGGCTACATAATGCTGGGCTTAGGTACATGTTATAGAGCCCGCTTTCTCGGCGCTCAGGAATTAGCTCTCGTAGCGGCGACTGGGGCTTTTGTTCAAATGGTGGCGCACTCTCTAAGCAAGAGCCTCCTCTTCATGAGCGTTGGTTGCGCTATTGAAGCGACGGGGAGTAGGCGTCTAGCGAGTCTGGAGGGTTTTGGTCGCAGCATGCCCTTTACTGGAGCCGCCTCGCTCGTGGCGTTAGCAAATCTGCTTGGAATACCTCCCATGGTCAGCTACTACGGTAAAACCTTCACAATAGCGGGTTTGGCTTACAGGCTCTCCGATCCAGCAGTAATAGCGGCTCTAGCCGTATACATGGTCAGTTACGCCCTAGCAATAGGCGTCTATGCTCACCTCGCTTTCAGGATCTTCCGGAAGCACGCCCCCTCGCTTCACGAAGCCCCCCTCCCGATGCTAACAGCTGAGCTCTCGATAGCGGCGATTATCGTGGCGCTCAGCGTTTACCCAAGCCCCCTAGTCGAGGGGATACGTACCGCAGTAAGTAGGATTATAGGGTGAATCACATGTTTGTTCTTGTTAACGCTGTCTGGGCCCTACCAGTAATAGCAGCCATCCTAATTCCACTTCTTGCGAAGGTAGATGGTAGGCTCAGGGATGCGTCAATGGTAGCCGTGGGTCTCATTGTTGCCGCTTTAACTAGCTTTCTCGCGGCTTCCGGCCCGATTGGCTCGTTGTCCGTTGAGTGGGTAAAAGTGCCTGGGATAGGTAACTTAAGCTTCAGCTTACTAGTAGATGGTTTGAGCCTGACTTTCATGAATATTGTATCGTGGGTATCGCTAGCCGTGCTTGTGTACTCAGTTAGCTACATGAGCGGAGATCCCGGGGTGACGAGGTACTACCTACTGCTCATGCTCTTCCTTGGTAGCATGGAGCTGCTGGTACTTTCGGGAGACATTTTGCTCCTTTTCTTTTGCTGGGAGATCGTGAGCATATGCAGTTTTCTTCTCATAAGCTATTGGTACCAAGATAGCGAGTCCTCGCGTCTAACACAGTGGGTTGGAGAACCTCCGGAGGAGTATACACCCTCTCACTGTGGGCTCAAGGCTTTCCTTACAACGAGATTCGCTGACGCGTTTATGATCGTTGGAGTAATCATAATGGTAACGGCTACGGGGTCGTCGTCTATCATGAAGCTCTGCTCCGGAGCACCTTCAGCGGTTAGGGATGCTCTACTTTTGTCCCTCGTGCTAATGGCCATCGGGGCGATGGGTAAGAGCGCACAGGTACCGTTCCTCGAGTGGTTACCAGACGCTATGGCGGGACCTAGCGGCGTAAGCGCGCTGATGCACGCAGCAACAATGGTGAAAGCGGGCGTATACCTCGTAGCCCGACTTTCGCAGCTCGCTCTAGCTTGGAGTTCAGCTGTCGATGCTCGGTTGTTCTTTTACCTCGTAACGTGGAGCGGTGCTATCACCTCTCTGCTGGCTGCGCTCCAGGCGAGTACAACGAGCGAGTTGAAGAAAACACTGGCTTACTCAACGGCTAGCCAGATTGGATACATGATGGCAGCTCTAGGAACGAGCTGGTACTACGGAGGGAGAGCCGTTCCAGCCGCTGTGATGCATGCAGTTAGCCATGCTTTCTTCAAATCGTCATTATTTCTCGCAGCTGGCGTAGTAATACACGCAGAGGGGTCGAGGTTCTACAAGGATCTTTTTTGCTCGAATGGGAAGCATAAACTCGCGTACGCAGCGATGCTTTTGTCCGCCTTTTCTCTCATAGGAATTCCACCCTTTGCCGGGTACTGGAGCAAAGAGCGGGTGCTTCTTCTTCTATCCCGGTACTCTATCTTGTTCACACTCACCCTCCTCACGACCGCTATTACAGCCTTCTACACAGTTCGAATGCTAATGCTGTTAGCTAGAGGTAAGCAATGTGAGGATCGATCGGACGCTCCTCTGGAAGTCATCCCTTGCTTAATGCTAGCATTAACCGGCCTAACGCTTGGAGTTTTCTTCGGTTTAACATTTAACGAGAGCGTCCCAAGCCATCAGATCTTTACCAGCGCCTTGAGCCTTGCTTCCGCGGCAATCGGGACCGCAACTGCTTTCCTAGTGTACAGAGGGCACGTGGTTGCACCTCTACCTACTATCGTGCTGAAAGTCTTAAAGAGGAGGTTCTATATTAACGCCCTCTACTACTACATTTCGAATTGTACTTTGTCTCTAGCGGAAGCCGCGCGGGTTTTTGAGGATTCGTACAACCGGGTGATAAAGCTTAGCGTCCGCTTCTTTGTGGAGGGCTTCAGTAAAGTAGCTAGAGTGCAAGTGGGCGTTATCAACCTTAGGGAGCTTTTGTGGATTCTAGCACTTTTAGCGTTGCTTTCCCTTTTTCTAGCGGGTGGTAGGTAGGTGCTGCTCTCCCTAACCTTGTTAGCACCCCTAATCGCTATCGCTCCTGTACTGGTTGCTAAGACTTGGAGGTTTTCATCTATTGTTGCAGCTGCAGCCTTAATTCTAAGCTCCCTTCTCCTGCTCCTGGCCATTATTCAGAGGCCCGTTGAGGAGTACCCCATTGAACGAGCTCTGGATTTAATAGTCCTCGAGGGTAGCGGCTTCAACTTGCTCTTCGCTACATTTACGTCTGTGATATGTGCTGCGCAAGCGGCAGTCTCACCGTACTTTATGCGGCGTAGAGCTAGGAGCGTAGACCCTAGGTTCTACTACGCCCTCTACCTGATCTCTTCTGCAGCTTTGCTCGCGACACCCTTGTCCGGTTCTCTAACAACCTTTTTCTTGCTATTCGAAGCGTACCTTCTGTCGTCGTGGCTCCTCCTATTGTTGACTGGGGGTCATCGAGCGGGAGAAGCTGCTAGCAAGTACCTGCTGTTCACGGAAACTGGGGCTCTCGTAACCCTGCTCGGATTAGCGTTAGTGTACGATGAATTCGGCACCTTCAGGTTTGATCGATTAAGTTCAGCAACTGTCACCCCCCAAGAGGCCGCGAACCTGCTAGCGTTGCTGCTCGCCGCCCCCCTCGTTAAGTTGGCGGTCTTTCCTCTGCACATTTGGCTGCCAGACGTCTACTCAGTAGCCCCACAGCCGCTGACCGGAGTTATGATGGCCGCTGAGGGTGTAGCGGGATGGGCTGTAGCAAGGCTGCTGGTCATATGGCCTCACGTCTTCAGTACACTGGATGCAGTTTTTCCCCTTGTCATGCTAGGCATCCTCACGGCGGTTTACGGTAGTTTGATTGCGCTAGCCCAGATCGACTATAGGAAGCTGTTAGCTTACGCCTCCATCGGGGGAGGTGGGCTCTTTCTCGTTTCAACGGCCTGCGGCAAAGCCGGTTTGGCGGGAGTGGTCCTTCTCTCAATCGAGCACGCACTAGCAAAGAACTCGCTCCTCCTTGCTTTCGGGTACTTTGAGGAGGAGCTTGAAGTAAGATCGATAACACAGCTGGGTGGTTTAGCCTCCTCAGCTTCTAAATCCGCCGTTGGAGTTCTGATCGCGGTTCTCTCGCTTGCAGGATTGCCTCCTACACTGGGATTCTGGGCCGAGGTTGCGATTTTGGCCGGCGTAGCTTCATCAATGGGCACTGGTATAGAGGGAATCGCATTGATGCTAGCTGTAGCTCTAGCGCTTGTTCTGTGCTCGGCCTATAGCCTCTGGTTGTTTAAGAGGGTCTTTTTTGGAAGCCCCAGAATCGTGTTAAAGGAGGAATGGTGTAGCACCACCTTAGCCTTGCTTTTGTTTTCTACCCTTTTAATCGCGCTGGGTACGTACCCTGCTGGAATCCTTAAGCTGCTTTGAAACACTTTCACGCCTGTTTAACCTGTTCTAATGCTGTTCAACCACTTCTCAACCTGCCTTCCTCTCCATTTGACATAGGATACGAAGAGCTTTAAGACCAGTCGCAAAGGAGCATGCTGCGGTCCCTTTAAGTAAAACTTGGAAAGCATGTCCTCGGCCCATCTGATGGAATGCCATAAACACCTCCTCATTACTTCTATGTGCTCATCCTTGATGTGCTCCCTGAGGAACCAGCTGCGGCTCTTGAGCTGGCCTAGTGGGACGAAAAACATTGGTACGATAAGGCTGCGGTAATCCCTCAGCTTATCTAGCAATTCGGCTGTGGCTATCAAATCCTCCTCGGTTTCATTGGGTAAGCCGAGGATTAAAGTTAAAGCAGGGATGATTCTGTGCTCGTGAAGGATCGCCATCGCTCTTTCTACCGTCTCTGGCCACTCTTCGACAGAGTACGGTGCCGCCTTAGCTGGCATGATTTCCTTCGCTAGCCTTACGGAGCCAGTTTCAAGGCCGATCTGTACGCCTAGGTAATCTTGATTTTCATCCAGGACCACTTCTGTAAGCTTCGTTATTAGATTGCTTCTCTCCTGCGCGTACCTCACCTCAGCGAGAGTGACGTGGCTCCACGCCAGCGTCTTGAAGTATTTCTTTGCGAGGACGTGCAGTTTGATTAGAGCATCGGGGTTCGGTTCTAAACCCTTAGCGCCATACAAAAGCACGTCTTCGGAGTGGAGGATGCAGCCTCTCAGGCCCGCTCGTGCGTTTACTTGCATTTCCTTCTCGATCTTGTCGAGGGGGTAGAAGCGCAGAGGCCTTAAAGTAACTGGGCAGAAGCTGCAATTTCTTGGGCATCCCCTCATTATTTCGACAAGCCCGTTGACGCTCGCTCCCTTGATCTCGGGGATCTCGTCGATGCGAGGGGTATCGGGGGGGCCGACGTAAACGTACAGTGGCAGCTCCTCTCCAGCGAGAGCTTTCTCTGCCAGCTCGATTATTACTCTCTCAGCTTCGCCATCCACGACAGTATCAATCCCGAATTCACGCCAGAAGTTCGTATTCCACAGCCACTGCCACGCCGCGGGCCCACCCACGATTATCTTGAGGCCTCTCCGCTTGGCCTCGCGTATTTCCGGCCTCCTCATCAACCTGAGGAAGCTCCTCCTATTGACCGGCTCCTTGCCCGTCAGGAGCCACCACTCGATGCTGGGTGAGTTGAGAGCGAAGTAGTCGTGATGGCCTATCATCAGCACCTTCGCATGCCGTAAATGTCTGGCCAAGTGATCCGGATCAATGATCGCCGCGCTGAACCCAGCGTCCAGCAGAGCAGCCTCCACCTTTCTCAGGCCGTAGGGGGCTTCGACGGGCCTACCAACTTCGTCGACCTTCGGCTTGGGCGCGCACATCCACATCCATATCTTCTCTGGAAGCCCGAGTGGAGGACCTGTTGTCACGAAACCGAGGAACTCCCTACCGTGGTGGTTCGTCATCATTGTCCTGTCCGATGTGATGAGGATATCGAAAGTGGGGGTTGTCTTACTCGACATAGATGACCACCGTCCTACTGATGTTCGCGGACAGGAGGTCTCTCAAACGCTCGATTACAGAGATCCTATCTCCTCCACCCCTGATTTTGACAACTACTCTCCTATTGGTACTCGCTTTCAGCCGTTTTTCTAGAGCAGTCTCTATAGGCGTATCCTCTGCCGAAATTTCAAATTCAAATGTCTCGCTCCCTTTCATATCTTCACTCACCCTTGAATATAGAGATCAGGTCCGTCAACTCGCGTTCGACCGCGGCGAGCTTATTGCCCAGGGTTGAATTGATCTTCAACCTGATCTCTCCGATCTTCTTCACTACATGCTCTAGCAGGCTAATCTGAGCCTCAAGGAGCAACTGGGATAAACCGATATGCGCGACGTACGTGTCGTGCCTCCCCCGCCTCAGCTTACGTATCATCCTGCGGCTTGCGAGCATTCGAGTGGCCGCCGATATCGTCGATCTGCTGTAGCCAGTGAGTTCCGCAAGCTCCCTGCTAGTGAGGGGCTTCTCCGAAAGATAGAGAACAGCCAGTACTCTAGCACAGCTTCGCGGTATACCGAGCGTCACAAGCATCATTGAAAGCAGCGCTGCAGCGTCGGAAAAACCCGGTCGGTACCAAAGCGCGGAGGGCATCGAACCACCTTCCAAAGATCTTTGGAATGTACTACATATCAACCTTACGCGAAGCCGCGACTGCCGATTTTGAATAGGCTTATTACACTACAAGAGTTTTCCATGCCTGTGGAACCGATAGCCGTTTGCGCGGGGGAGATTCTTGTCGACCTCATACCAACCGAGGTTGGGACCTATAGGGAGGGGTTAACTCTCGAGGTACACTTTGGCGGAGCGCCAGCCAACGTAGCTGTCGGGCTTTCTAAGCTCGGTGTTCCAACAGCTTTCATCGGAGCTGTTGGTGACGATGCTTTCGGCGAGATGCTCATCAGATACTTGAGTGAAGAGGGGGTTTTCACGGGCTGGCTCTCCGTCAAAAAAGCTCGTACGAGCCTGGCTTTCGTGATAGCCAGGCCAGAAGGAGAGCGGGAGTTCTTCTTCTACAGAGCGCCTTGGGTCAGGACGGCTGATTGCCTGCTCGAGGATAGGGACATCGACTGGGAGGCTGTAAAAGCCGCCAAGGTACTACATGTGTCGGGGGTAGCTCTCTCCCAACCCCCACTCTCGGAAACAGTACTTAGGCTAATGGAGGTTTTAAAGAGGCAAGGGGCACACGTATCTCTCGATCCCAACTTCAGGAGCGATATATGGCTGGGCGAAATTGATCGAGCCAAGCGCGAATTTCTCAGAGCTGCTGAGTACGCAACTCTGATCACGCTCGGCTTTGATGAGCTACTACCTCTGCTAGGCACGGAGGACTACAGGCGAGCCACCTCCTTTATCCTCGAGCAGAAACCCGACTTGGAGCACGTAGCAGTCAGGCTTGGATCGAGGGGTGCTTACGTCGTTTCGCGCGAGGGAGAGGAGGCGTTAGTAGAGGCCTTTAAAGTCCACGTTGTTGATACGACGGGCGCGGGTGACGCTTGGACTGCCGGCTTCATCACTTTCCGGCTGATTGAGGGGCGCGACTTGAGGGAAGCTGTACTGCTGGCCAACGCCGTCGCCGCTATGAAGTGCACGAGGAGGGGGGCAACAACTGCAATGCCTAGGCGCTTTGAGCTGAAAGAGTTCCTAAACGCGCGTGGAACAGGGGTGGAGGTCTAGTTACTTCCTGCGGCCAGCTGCCTTCGCCAAATCGTCCTTTATCTTCTGGTATTCTTCGCTGCCGACTGAGCCTGCAACGCTAAGGCCCCAGTCCGTGAGTTTAACTTCGTACTCCTTAAGGTCGAGAAGCCCCCACTCGGCAAGCTTCTTTACAGATTGCGTTAGTCTTGCGACAAGCTCCTCGTAAGCTCTCGTCCCCTGGGGCGCGCCTGTTAGTTCAGCGATCATGCGAGCGACGAACTCGTGCTGAGTTAATGCTCCCCGTGAGAACAGTAGGCTGCCGAAGTACTCTCGCTGTATGCCGGCAAGCACGAACTTATCGTACTTGTCGAACATCTCCTCCTGGCTCATGAAGGTGCGAGCTTATCTACGGTATTAAACTGTTTCGTGTGCGGAAAAGCGATACGTTAATCACAGGGTTGGGGTTTTCGGAGTGGTGCTGACGGAGAGCAAGACTAGAATCTTAGCCGCGCTCGTGGAAGCAAGAGGTGATGTGTCAGAAGCCGCTAAGCTTGCTGGCGTATCGAAGCAGTACGTCTATGAAGTTTTAGGGAAGTTGAAGCGCGCTGGGGTTAAGCTGAGGGGCTATCCCTTCCTTTCTTCGCTAGGAAGGGTCTTTATCGCGTTCTGTGGCTACCAACCCCCCGATAATGGTTTTTTGGTCTGTCGTTTGAAGATCTACCGTTTCAGCGGGGGCATCCTCGAAGCGGGCATCTACCTTATCCCTCGAAACCTTAGCGTTTTTCTAGGCTACATGAAGCTTCGAGGGGCGGTGGTAGAGGAGCTCTTCGACATTTACACTACAGCACCGTGGTACGATATAGTTGATCTAAGGCCCAATCGAGGTACCTTGCTGCCGAGAGCACC
>Ga0209394_1001026_pt1 | contig 18007 bp, 15 predicted proteins | sample JNZ201metaG_FD_184122 | JGI IMG/M metagenome (GOLD analysis project Ga0209394, IMG submission 184122) | Hot spring microbial communities from Jinze hot spring, China to study Microbial Dark Matter (Phase II) - JNZ 20120812A (SPAdes) (version 3) ... | reverse complement strand
GTATAGACATATTCGCCTTCGGAAAACTCTAATCGCACTCCAACTTTGCCGCTCCGAGCATATTCATTGCCGATCGCCGAAGACCACTTTCCAGCACCACCAATCTGCCATCCAATAAGTTTCGGCTCAGACCTCCCATGCTTCTCAGTCTCAAACTTTTCACCATGAAGCATTCGCTCAACCGTGTATGGCTCAATCTCAAGGACGGCTTTCAGATGGGGCAAGTTGTCAAGTAACTCAAAAAGTTTGTCAAACGCACGCCTTGTGTCAATTTCGTCAGTCAAATAATAACCACCATGCCAGCCCCAAGCGTAGTAGACTTCGTTCGGCTGTTGGACTAACAGCAATGCAAGCGCAAGCATTCACTTCACCTCCATTCCAAATTTTCGCTTTTTGTCTGAGAAATTTGTCAGCGCCTCAATTACCCATGCCACTGGCTCAGAAAACGGTTAGCAATGCGCAGGAACGAGCGAACGCGTTCGTTTTAGCCAACGCTGACGATCCCCTTGTCAAAGTCAATCAAAAGCCTTCGGACTTTCCCGCTTGGCAGCGTGATTTGAATCAAAGTCAACTCAGCCGCTCCCCTACGCGTGACCTTCATTGACAACCCCAACGGTTGACCTTCAAGTGATATACCCCAAGCAACTGTCAAGCCTTGGGTTCTACGCCTCAAAATTATCGTCGGGACTTTATCGGTAATCCCACCGGGACCGACACCCAGAGCAGTGACGAGTTGCAAAGGGGCGTCAGGAAGCAATGAGACCGCAATTTGCCAACCTTGACGGACACTGAGGGCAATATTTGTCAACCCTTCAATTTCCCTCACCTGCGCATCCGTTAAGTATCTGTAGCCGTCTTTATTTGGCGGTGTCCAAACTTCGCCTTCAGGCAATTTCGCCCATTGACCTTGTAAATGCAGTGCTAAATCCAGCAACCGTTCGCGCTCACACCGAACACGGTCAACCACAACGATCGCGTTTTCGTCAAGCATTGCAATCGCCCGGCGAAATTGCACGCCGTCGTAAATGTCACCTGCATCCGCGACAACGAAATCAACGCCTCGTTCGCTGCCGAACACTAAACATTTACCCTCTGCGGGTCTTTGGTTCGCTTCGTCAACAACGAGGGTGTTGTGAGCCAAAGTTGTCCGATACCAGCCGCCGTGAATGGGCACGCCGTAGCGAGCAGTGCCGGGGTCAATCGCCAAAACCTGTCCGCGTGCATAAAGCACGAAGTTGAGTTTGTCGGGATGACCGTGCCAGCCACCATGAGGTCCGTATTTGAGGCAAATCCAAGTCGCTTGTTCTCCGTCACCTTTTGCCAAAATGGCGTAACCTGATGCGGGATAATTGGCGCTCCGCCATTTCAAAGGTTTGGGCTTGGGCAATTCTCCAACGCCAAACCACAAGGCAAAATCGCTTCTACGCTCTCCCCTTGCCAACAACTCGGCATAAATTGGCTTGCGGTAGCGAGCGTAAGCGAGTTCGTAAATCGGTTGTGTGACGCCAAAGCGGGCAAAACCAATTTCTGTCAACAATGCGACCTCAGTGCTGTCGTTGAAAGCGGGCAAACGCCAGTTGGGCATCATGAACTTGAAAGGCGCATCAAACATTCGCCTGAGTTCCACACCGTAAAGGTTGATGCCACAATTCCTTGCCGCTTCGGTCAAGTGCCAAAGTGCCGAAAGGGTGTAGAAGTGATAGCCCCACGCACCTTCCCACCAAACTCCGTCGGGTGAAACGCCTTTTCGCATTTGCGTCCAGTAACCTTGTTCGGGATTGTCAATGGCTTCTTTGATAAGTTGCTCGTCTCCAAGCAAAAATCCGACTAAGCCGACAGCGCTGTTCTTCCAGCACTGGATGTTGTGCACACCCATTTTGTGTGGCAGGATGACTTCTCTCGCAGCAGGCAAAAACAACTTTTGCGTCAAAGTTTGTCGCTCGGCTTCTGTCAAGGTCTCCCAAATCAAGTCAGCGCCTTGAGCCATCGGAATGAGCCAAGTTGATTCGTCAAGGGTTTGAGAACCAACGCGACCGCCGCCAATTTGGGGCTTGCCCTGAATGTTGTGCAACGGGTAACTCAAGTAGCGTTCAGCATATGCGAGCAAAATTTCCTTCGCCTTTTCAGCGTAGCGACGGTCACCCGTGACTTGATAGACGATACCCAAATCTCGGACGAGGTTCGCGTATCGCCCATGAACGCTCATGATGACTACGCCATCGTAATCGCGTTCGGGTTTTGTCGGGTCGCTTTGCAAAACTTCGTTGTCAACGGGACAAACATGTTCCCACCGCCATTCCCCGATTTGCTTGCCCGTTCTCAACGATACCCCATGCTTTGGGCAAGCGTAGTAGTGCCACCAGTTTCCACCGCGAGGTGGCAAGTTGATCGGCTCTTTGAGCGCTGCGTCTGCTCGCTTTTTCAATGCATCCCATTGTGCCTTTGCCCAATCGTAGCGGTTGATTCGTTCTTTGAGTTGTGCGATGCCTTCACGGTTAAAAAGCAATCTCGGATGCGGCGGCAAATTCATCACTGCCACCTCCGCCCAGAACATCCCTCCAAACCACATAAAAGTGCAAAAGAGGGTTGCAAGAAATCCGAAAAAACTTCGCACCATCTTCCTCACCTCTCGCTCTGAAATTCTTTCAACTGCCGTCGTAGGTAAACCCAGACGCCATGAATCCGAAAAATCCCAACCTGCCTGTCTGCCTACTTGCCTACTACCCAGCAAATTAACTCTCCACCTTGCACCCAGCACTCGTTTTAGGCTCGGTCAGAGCCTTGCCATTCCGAAAATTTCTACCTTCCCAGCATCACTCCATTAAGCGTGTTGAAAACGAGGACACGGCGAAACCGCAAATCGGTGATGCTTGGCGGGACGGGTTCAATCGGTTGCGGCATGGTTTGTCGCGTTTGAGCGAGCATGTCACGAATGAAATTTGGATCAGGTTTTGTCAAGATGCCTTGAAGCGAGATGGGCGACCACGCGCCGCCGGGCAGTATTTTGAACGCGTCAAGCACTGAAACGAGAGCGTGAGGCGAACGATTGACAAGCAAATCGGCGTCGTCATTGCTGCCACAACCAAGCAAGAGCAATCTCGTGTTTTTGCCTTCACCATGCACAAAAACTTTCGGACGCAAGGATTGAGGTGCACAGCCGAAATCTGTGGCGACGAATGTCACTTTGCCCCGAAAATCGTTGATTTCCACGACAGGGACATCGGAAGGTTTATCGGGTGTGGCGACTCGTGCAGCGTGCATCGTGAATGTGCCTGAATCGCGGAACAAAGCAAATCGTGGGTAAGTGCCTGTCTCATACCAAATATCCCGCACCACAAGTTCGCCATTGCCAGCGACTTCGTAACTGAGTTCGTTGTTGCTTGAAGCGCCGCTGAAAATTGTCAACTTGCCACCATTGACTTTTATGCCGACCTTACAATCGGCGTGGTTGATGTTGAACATGCTGACATCAACATGCTTCGGCGTTTCAACCAGCAAACCGAACTCTTGAGCACCTGCAATGTTGAGTTGGTCGGCGATAACCCTCGCGCCTTTTTGGTTGCAATTTTCCACGACAATGCCGTTTGCTTTTCGTCCGCCGTCAATTGCCAAATCGTGAATCCCAAAGTGTGTCGGACCGATGATGCGCAAAACCGTTTCGCCTTCTTGACCCGTCCAGCGCAATATTGTCTTTCCGCCATCGCCGACGAACCGTAGGTCGCATTGTGGTGGGATGGTCAGTGTCTTGTCAATCTCGTAAACGCCTGTGGGGAAGTGAATGATTGTCCGTCCCTTGACTTTTGTTGCTCTGTCAATAGCGCCCTGAATGTCCGTCGCTTTTGAGTTCGGAGAAATCTCAATCACGGTGGGACGCTCCAGCGGCAAAGTTTTGGGTTCAACGACGGGAACTTTGATTCCCCTTGTCAGAACGATTTTGTCGTCCAATTTCAGCGCGTTCGGGTTCGCATCAATTGCGTCCTTGACCGTGAAGGTGTTGCCGATGGACAAAAACCCTGCATCGTGGCGGACTCTAACAACAGGTGCTGATTTCGTTACGAAAACATTGTCAAGGAGCAAAACTGGACCGAGGTTATTGACTTCAATGGCTGTTCCTTCCGGCTCAACCACGATGTTGCGTTGGAAAGTCAAGAAACCACAAGCGCCGAGCCAACCCGCTTTGAAGAAAGCCTTTGACCTAAGTGAAATGTTCCCGCGAAGCGAAAAGTAACCGGCATGTCCCATGCTCGCGTCCGCTTCCTTTGAGCGACGGAAGATGCTTTCGTAGACATGGAAGTTGCCTGCGCCAAAAGCATTTGTGACACCAAAACGACAGTCTTCAAAGACGCAATGCCAAATGAACCAGTCAAGGGAGTTCCAGTTTTGGATGCTGATACCTGCCTGAGAGCATCGGTAAAACTTGCAGCGGGCGACAACCGTTTCGGCAACGCCTTGTGTGTCCATTCGCCCCGCCTCAATCCCGAAGGCTAAATCGCGAAAAACCATGTCAGCGAACTCATTGTAAGTGACGAAGTTCGGTCCGCACAGAACTGCGGTTTTCGCTTTGCCCGCACCGTCAAGGGTGAGCCTTCGGATTGCAGCATACCAAGCGTTGCTCGCAATCATCACTCCATCGGGTTCGCCGTCCCAACGGATGATTGTTCTGTCGGGGTGTTCACCAATGACGATGATGTGCTGCGATTCAGCATGCGCTTGTCGGACAAGTTGCAAAGTCTTCGTGATTCGGTAAGTGCCGGCAGGGATGAAGACGACCGTCGCTTTAGGGTTTTCTGGTCGGATGACATCCAGTGCGCGCTGCAACGCTTCAGTGTCGTCAGCAACGCCATCGCCTTTTGCTCCAAAATCTCGCTTGACATCAAGCCAACTTTTGAAGGGACCGAATTCTTCAGAAACGCACAGGGGCTTGAAGAACGACTTTGGGGATTCACTCGGGGCATTTGCGTTCAGGTAAATTGTCAACCCGAAACCGAGCACCACCACAATGTAAGCAACCAGCCTCACTTTCGCTCACCCCGATTTGTGTCGCTGATTTTACGCTGTCGCCGCAACGACGAACGAGTTTGTTTCTCCCACGCAGAAAATTTTTCTGCTCCCCACGCCTTTTCGCAACTCCAAGCATTGACTTGCCAATTTGCCACTTTGCTTCAAAATCAGAAGGCGATGGCTCTATAGAAATCCCTGCGTTGTGTTGGAGGGCAATGCTAATGCCGAGCCGAAAAAACAAATAGAGTTGGGCTATTGCCCGACCGAAAATTTCGGCGCATCAGGAGATGCGCCCTCCAATACAAAGCCAGAGCGGTGATTTGGACATGACATCGCGGGAGAGGTTAATGCTCGCTTTTCGTTGTGAGACACCGGACAGAGTCCCTGTTGCGCCCCAAGGGTTCGGGCGCATTCCTCGCGATAGCCCACTTGGGCGCGAATTGGTGGCAAAAACCGATTTCATCCTCTATGCCGGTGGCGGAATTGACCCGTTCGTAGGCAACTCTTTCCAGACTGAAACCTTCACGGACGGCAACACAACGGTGACGATATACCACTCGCCTGTAGGGGATTTCAAACGCGTGACTAAGCGAACAGCAGCGACAAGCGCTTGCGTTGAATTTCCGTGCAAGACCCCAAACGATGTTGAGCGCTTGCTTTCCGTTCCCTACATTCCGCCAACAGAAGAGCAAATTCGCCGAGCGGCTCAGAATTTCATTGCCGAAAAAGATTGGCTCGGGGACGAAGGGGTTGTGTTGTATGGGATCGGGGATGCAATTTGTTTCCCCGCCGAATGGCTCTCACCTATGGACTTCTGTTTGCTTTGGGCAGATGCACCGGATTTGATGGCTGAAATGGTTCGGGTTGCTAACGAACGGTTGCTCCCTTTCGTTGACCAACTTTGTCGCTTAGGTGTGGATGGGTTCCGAATTGTCGGTGGCGAATACGCTTCAGAGCAACTTGGACCGAACGCTTACGAGCAATTGGTTGTCAAGCCGGACCGAGAATTGGTTTCGCTAATTCACTCGCACGGTGCTCTGGCTTACTTCCACAATCACGGACCGATAATGCGTTACTTGCCAATGATTTTGCAAATCGGGGTTGATGCCCTTGACCCTTTGGAAGCACCACCTTGGGGCGATTGTGACATCGTTGAAGCGAAGCGACTGCTGAAGGGGAAAGTTTGTCTGGTCGGAAATTTGGACGATATGGAAGTGCTTGACAAATTGCCGACCGATGAAGTCATCAAGCGCGGGTTGAAGTTGGTTGAGCAAGCGGGACCAGATGGATTCGTTTTGAGTGGGACCGCTTCAGGCATATATGGCGAACACGCTGCGAGAAATTTCATTGCTCTTGCTGAAGTCTTAAGGGACACTGCCATGTGGCATAATTGAGGCGGTGAAAGGCAATGGCACTCACTCGCGAGGACATTTATGCTCTTTTGCGCTTGTTGGACGAAGACCCACAACTTTTGGAAGAACTGAGGCGGCGAATTCTGCCCGACCACTTCGTTGTTGAAGTGCGACTGCCAACGGAGTGGATGGCACAAGTTGACCGACGCCTTTCCAACCTTGAGCGTGATCTCGGGGATTTGAGACAGGATGTAAAGGACATGAAGCAAGATGTCGGCAGGTTGAAGGGCATGAGCAAAGAAATCTCTTTCCGTCAGAAAGCAGGTTCATACCTTGGTGCGCTCCTCAAAGGTGGTCGGGACGCTTCCGAGTTGGTCAACGAAATTTTGAATGAAGCGGAAGAAAGTGGTTTGATTACTCCCCAAGAAGCCGATTATGTGAGAGCAGCGGATTTGCTTTGGGTCGGTTCAGTTAGACGAGGCAAATTCGCCAACGAACAAATCATCATAGTTGCTGAAATCTCTTGGGTCGTGGACGAGCAAGATGTGGAACGAGCAATAGAAAAGGCGCAAATTCTGAAGCGGGCAGGTGTTTGGGCTGTTCCTTTCATCAGCGGCGAGGAGTGGGTTAGTCAAGAGGTGAAACAAAAAGCGTTGCAGCAATTTGTCTTTTGCGCGGAAGATGGTCGCGTTGAGCCAGATAGAAGCGATTACGCAACAATTGAACGCTTCCTCGCCGCTTGGAGACCTTGAGGGGTCAATCACTCTCTTCCTCTTCGCTCACTTCTGTGAGCGTTATGGCTGGGATTAAGAAGATTGCTTGCTCGGGGCAAACGGGACCGCATTTTCCGCACCAATCGCATCGTTCCTGAACAACTTTGGCGAACCCAGCATGCATGTAAAGTGCTTTTGTCGGGCAAACCGGGATGCAAGCCTCACATCCGTTACACCAGTCAAGGATGACAAGTTTGCGCTTCATTTCGTTCAAAGACTGGCGCAAGTCGCTGCCCAAAACTTCTGCGTTAGCGAGTGCGCAGTTTGCATCAACCTCCTCATGGGTTGTCATGCCAACGCAGACGCAGTCAACCAACGGGTGACTGAACAGGAATTCCAAAGCCTCCTGCCACATGTCACGGGTTAGCATACCACCAGCCAAAGGCTTGATCACGCAAACTGTTTTTCCCGCATCTTTAAGTTTTCCCATCGCCCGTTCCATCGCCGCTTTGTCCCCGTCTAAAATCCCAGCGCCCGTCAAGTTGAAAGCGACCTGAACGAAATCAACTTCGTGAAGTTCGGAAGCCAGTTCCGCAACCTCAACGGTGTGGGTTGACAGACCAATAGCCTTGACGAGTCCCATCTCCTTCGCTTCCTTCAAGTAATCCCATGCACCCTGTCGCATAGTGAAATCCTCGCGGGAACGAACATCGTAAAGCAGGAAGATATCTGCTTCCTCCCTGTCCAACTCAACTAAACTTTCTGCGATGTCACGCTCCATCTCCTCGTAAGTTCGCGCTGGTGATTTGTCAATGATGACGACATCAGGGTTGTTCCTGAAAGCGCCAGCCAACAAATCGCGGGAGCGGAAGGTCTTCGCTGTGTCAAAAGCGTTGATGTTTCTCTCAAAAGCGTAGATGAGGAGTTCCACCGCTTGGATCAAGGGCAATTGCGACAACATCGGTCCCAATTGCAAGGTCCCGAAACACAACCTTGATACCCTCAAACCCGTGTTACCAACCTGCACATAACGCATAATTCATCCCATCCCTTGCCCAGTTGGATATTGCTGTCAAAATTTTGCCATGACACTCTGCAAGTTTGACAAAGCACAACTTCTGGGCTGGAGCGGGGTGAGTTAACAGTGGATTGGGGAGCGTTGATGCAGGCAATTGTTTGGCTGTTTTTGATCCTTGACCCTTTGGGCAACTTGCCACTTTTCATGGCTGCAACCCACCACCAAAGCAGTTCCGAACGGAGAAGGACTTTTTCGTTGGCGACATTTGTCGCTTTCATTTTGCTCGTTATTTTCATGCTCGGCGGTATAACGGTGTTGAATTTGTTCCGAGTGACTTTGGCGGATTTGCAGATCGCCGGTGGGCTTTTGTTGCTCATCATTGCTGTCCGCATAGTTTTGTTCGGGCACTGGGGCGTTGAAGAAACATCACATGCCTCGTTTGTGCCGTTGGCTTGTCCTTTACTGGCGGGACCGGGAGCAATCACGGCGACTTTAGTTTTGCAGGCTACTTACGGTCTCTTCATCACAACGCTCGCAGTGATAGTGAGTTTCCTCATCGCTTGGTTGATTTTGATGTTCGGTGAAAGGCTTTTCCGACTTTTGGGTGAAACCGGTTCAATGGTTCTGGCTCAAGTCATGGCTCTGCTGCTTGCGACCATTGCCGTCCAATTCATCCGAACTGGCTTAACGAGTGTCTGGAAATCGTTGTGACATGATGCAAGTGACCGAAATCGCAAAAGATTTCTGTCAACTATGGCATAATTCGCACACGAGCGTTCAAGGAGAGATGTTCCATGAGGCGCCGCATTTGCGGGCAAGCATTAGTTGAATTCGCGTTAGTGGCGAGCCTTTTGGTTCTGTTAATGCTCGGAATTTTCATGTTCGGGCAACTTTTGGGTTGGTTGCACACGCTCAACAATGCAACCAGAGATGCCGCGCGCGTAGGGGCAGTTTGTTACGACCCAGATGCCGATAACGATTTGAACGAACACATTGTTGCCATAGTTCAACAACGGACGAGCAGATTACCGAACCCCACAAGCGTGGTTGTGGTAATCACATCTTACGCCCCTGATGGCACGCCCTTCACTAACCCTCAAAAGCGGCAAAGGGGCGGGATGTTGAAAGTTGAAGTCACTTACGATGCGCCCGTTGTGCCCATCCCGGGGATTTTGTCAAGCCCTCGCAGGTTGAGAGCAGTGAGCGTTTTCCGAGTTGAATGCGACCGTAATTGAAGCGAAGTCCTCATCACAGCCCTTTTGTCCTTAGCGAAAGAAATCCGGTGAGACGGTTTTAGCGGTGGAAGGTTCGTTCGGGACAAAAACGGTAAGTGCGTTTTGTGCCACTTGAATCTCTGCGGGCGTGGTTCCAACTGGTTCGCCGTCAGCGAAAAGCGGCAGTTGGTATTCGCTTTCCAAACGAACCTTTTTGACTGCGTGCAGGCTGACTTCTGGCTCTAAAATATGCTTGCCAGTGAAGACGGTGGGAAGCAAAAGAAGTATGCGAAATTTTGATGTCTGTCGGACGATGCAAACATGGAGCAAACCGTCGTCCAATTGAGCCGTTGGTGCAATCCACATGCCACCACCGTAAGAAGGGCAGTTCGCGGTTGCGACGAGCAAGACCTTTCCTTGAAAGTCAACACCTTCGCCTACCGCGCGAACTTCGGGGAATTGGAATTTCGCCAACAGGAACAACGCTCCCCCAAAGTATCCCAACCAACCGCCGGGAATGTATCTGTGGCGATACGCGAAAGCGGCAACTTCGCTGTCAAACCCGCAAGTGACAATTCCGCAATAGTAATGAGGTTCAGGCAAATTTGCAGCCGAAATGTAGCCCAAATCAATTTGCCTAACCTGCCCCTTCGCTATGACATCTGCTGCTTCCTCAGGGACATGGGGAATTCCCAACGCCCTGACCAAATCGTTCCCGCGTCCACAAGGTATGATGCCCAAAGGTGTTTCAGAATTTGCTAAAACTTGAACGGCGTGGTGAATTGAACCGTCACCGCCAGCGATAATCACTGCATCCGTTCCCTTGACAATTGCTTGCTCAGTTAGGTGTCGGATGTGGTCTCCATTTTCGCTAATCACGAGTTCGCATTGCCAGCCGTGGTCAAATAACCTTTTCTGTGCCCGCTGTGCGAGGAAGAGTGCCCTTCCCCGCTTTGCCTTCGGGTTGACAATCATTACGCTTCTCATTGACCTTGCACACCCCTAACCGCCTCAACGGATTATCCCGAGACTAAGCAATCGCTTTTCAAAGGACGACGCCAGAATCACGCCCTGTTCAAAACGGGAAACCACAAAGAACAAAAGAAATCGCTTGCCCCTAAAGCGAACGCAACAAGGGGCAACCACTGTATAAGGATACTCGCCCTTCAGCGGTTGTCAATTGCCTGAAGGCGTCGTTGCGGCAAGGAATTTTAACGCAAACGCTGACTTTTCAGTCGCTTCGTTGAAAAGCGCATTAAAATTTGTCGCCAGCATTCAATTCACTGTCGTTTGCAAAAATCTCAAAGTTGCGAGGTGTTGTCCCAATGGGCATGACGATGACCGAAAAGATACTGGCTGCACATGCTGGATTGAAAGAAGTCAAGGCAGGCGAATTGGTGACTTGTAAAGTAGACCTTTGCATGGCGAACGATGTGACTGCGCCTATTGCCATAAAGGAGTTCAGGAAGATCGGCATCAATCGGGTCTTTGACCCGGAGAAGATAGTGCTTGTCCCAAGCCATTACGCTCCCAACAAGGACATTCAAGCAGCCGAACAAGTCAAAATCATGCGAGAATTCGCGAGGGAAATGGGCATCAAGCATTACTACGAGGTTGGGCGCGGCGGAATTGAACATGCCCTTGTGCCCGAACAAGGTTTGGCATATCCCGGCATGGTCTATGTCGGTGCTGACTCACACACTTGCACCATCGGCGCTTTGGGCTGTTTCTCAACAGGCATTGGCTCAACCGACTTGGCTGCAGTTTGGGCGACAGGTGAAATTTGGCTGCGAGTTCCAGAAACCATGAAGTTCGTCTACACTGGCAAGTTGCCCAAATGGGTAACGGGCAAAGACCTCATCCTCGCCACAATTGGCAAAATCTCGGTCTCGGGAGCACTCTATAGGGCGATGGAGTTCACGGGTCCAGTCATTCACGAACTGCCGATGAGCGACAGGTTCACGATGACCAACATGGTCATTGAGGCTGGCGGGAAAAACGGGATTATGCCCGTTGACGAAGTGACTTTGAACTTTTTGCGACGCCACGCCCCGCACACCGAAGACAAATGGCTCATTGTTGAAAGCGACCCTGATGCGAAATACCACAGCGTTTGGGAGATTGACTGCACTAACCTTGAACCGCTCGTCGCTTTCCCACATTCGCCCGACAATGTCCATCCCGTCTCGGAAGCGTCGTCGCTGAATATCACCGTTGACCAAGTTTTCATCGGCTCTTGCACCAACGGCAAGATTGAAGATTTGCGGATTGCCGCTCGGCTGCTCAAAGGGCGAAAGGTTCACCCCAATGTCAGGTTGATTGTCATACCTGCAACCCAGCGAATCTACCTGCAAGCGTTGAAGGAGGGCTTGATTGAGATTTTGGCTGAAGCGGGAGCGACAATCGCCGTCGGAACTTGCGGTCCTTGTTTGGGTGGTTATTTTGGCGTCTTGGCGGCTGGAGAAAGATGCCTTTCAACCAGCAACCGCAACTTCGTCGGTCGGATGGGTTCGCCAAAGGGAGAAGTTTTCCTCGCCAATTCGGCAGTTGCAGCAGCAACAGCGGTGTTGGGAAGAATTGCACACCCAGAGGAACTGGATGGGGTTCCACAAGAGTGGTCACTTTGGGAGTTCGCAGCATGAGCCTTCGTCTTTCGTCATGGTTAGCCGCGAAGCGACAGTGAAGTGACGCTCCCATCTTGTCTTCATCGGGTTTGCGTGTAGTTGCTTTCGTTGCAAAGTTCGCGACGAACAAGTTTGCCGTCCCGATAATGCAACCTCCAAAGTCGCACTTGTGACGGCGAGATGATTTCCCGTTTAAGTTGAAACTGGACGCGATTTCGCTCCTGTTCCTGCTTTGGGGTCATCACACCAACGATTTGACAAACAATTTGGTTCCCCTTCACCTCGCACCTAATTTGCACTGGGAACTGAAATGGGTTGCGCAATTTCAAATCGGCGACCCCATAGGCTACTGCCGCGTCCATACCCGTTGGCACATATGATGGAGCGACCGCGTGGTTGTGTCGCTCTAAGATTTCCATTCCCGCCAAAAGTGCTGCCACATAAAGAGTGGTTGAGACTTGACAAACTCCGCCTCCCCATGACGGGACGAGAATTCCTCCAAGGCTAACTGGTGCTCGGACAAACCCCCTTTCCCTCGTCCACGAACCGACGCGTGAGTTGAACGAGAAAGTCCCACCCGGAGGTATGACAGCGCCGTTAATGGCGCGAATTGCCTTCATCGCGTTGTATCTCTGCCCTTCCGTCCTCCCCTCTAATGAAGTGCGGAAAGTTGACAAAACGATAGGGCGTGGACGCTGGCAACCTGAAAGCACTGTTATTGACAAAACGAAGATGGCAGTCCAGAGCAAACGAAGAGTCATTTCCGACACCAGCCGAAATTGTAGCGTTTCATCGGGGTTTTGCACTATTGACGGTTGGAAATTGCTTGGCTGAAAATTTGAGGCAGTTGCCGACGAGAAACAGTCTATAACCGAATGCCGCAAAATTGAGGTGGGCACTTCTGGCGCAAGGAAGGTGATGGACGATGGTCCGACCAGCATTGTCATTTGTGGCTCAAGAACTGGAGGCGTTGAAGCAAGAAGGCTTATTTGTCACAATCCGTGCATTGGAAAGCCCGCAAGGTGCTTGGATCGTTGTGGATGGGCGTAAAGTCCTCAACTTGTGCTCAAACAACTATCTCGGCTTCTGTAACGACCCCGTTTTGAAAGAGGCGGCGAAAAAAGCCATTGACGAGTATGGTGTCGGACCCGGCGCAGTTCGGTCAATTGCTGGGACAATGAAACTTCACTTGGAACTTGAACGAAAACTTGCCGAGTTCAAAGGCACAGAAGCAGTTGTCAGTTTCCAAAGCGGTTTTTGTGCTAACTTGGCGACAATTCCCGCGCTTGTCGGACGGGAAGACGGAATTTTCTCCGACGAACTCAACCACGCATCCATCATTGACGGCTGCAGGCTCTCACGGGCGGAAATCATCCGCTATGCACATTGCGATGTTGATGACTTAAAAGCGAAGTTGCAAGAGCATCGTCACAGATTTCGGCGCGCTTTAATCGTCACCGACGGCGTTTTCAGCATGGACGGGGACATCGCACCGTTGCCGGAAATTGTCAAGTTGGCTCGTGAATACGACGCTTTTGTTATGGTTGATGACGCTCACGGCGAAGGTGTTTTGGGGCGAGGTGGGAGAGGCATCACTGACCACTTCGGTTTGCACGGCGAGGTTGACATTGAAGTCGGCACACTATCAAAAGCCTTCGGGGTCGTCGGCGGGTATGTCGCTGGTGGCGCGGAGTTGTGCGACTATTTGCGCCAAAGGGGAAGACCGTTCCTTTTCAGCAGCGCTGTCACTCCGCCGGATGTCGCAGCATGCATCGCTGCAGTTGACATTTTGCTGCAAAGCGAGGAGCGAGTTCAAAAACTTTGGGAGAACGCTTGCTACTTCCAAAATGGGTTGAAAGGGCTCGGCTTTGATATCGGCAAAACCCAAACTCCAATCACTCCCGTCATGCTTGGGGAGGCGACTTTGGCACAGAAGTTCTCACAACGCTTGTTTGAAGAAGGGATCTTCGCTCAGGCGATCGGCTACCCGACCGTTCCGAGAGGTGCAGCCCGCATCCGTGTCATGATTTCCGCTGTCCACACAAAAGAGGACTTGGATTTCGCTCTTGAAAAGTTCGCTAAGGTGGGGCGGGAGTTGGGGGTCATAGCGTGAGGCTTAAATCCTGCGACGGAGGTGGTTCGTTGTGTCTGAAATTCGTGTCGGACTTATCGGAGTAGGCGGTATCGCCCAAGCCGCACACATCCCAAGCCTTAAAGCGCTTGGAGTTCCAATCATCGCTGTGGCTGATTCTGTTGAAGAACGAGCAAAGCAAGTTGCAGAGCAACACGGAATTCCACACGCTTACGGGGATTACCGTCAATTGCTCAAGAGGGAGGATGTTGATGCGGTCATCGTTTCAACTCCAACATCAACTCACTATCCTATCGTCACCGCCGCATTGAAAGCGGGCAAGCATGTGCTTTGCGAGAAACCGCCAGCGATGAACGAACGCGAAGCGGAAAAGATGGCTGAGTTGGCTGATCAACAAAAGTTGGTGCTCATGTATGCACTTCAAAATCGTTACCGAAACGACACGAGAGCGCTTAAAAAGTTGGTTGAGCAAGGTGAACTCGGCGAGATTTACTACGGGCGTGCCCTTTACATTCGCAGGCGCGGTGCGCCCGGCGGTTGGTTTGCGAAGAAAGAACTTTCCGGCGGAGGTCCGCTGCTTGACATTGGTGTCCATGTCATTGACTTGACTTGGTGGCTTATGGGCAAACCTAAACCGGTAAGCGCCGCCGGTTTCACTTTCCAAAAAATTGGCGCAAAGGGGTTGAGGTTAGATCGCGGTTGGCAACCCGCCGATGTCCGAGAAAAGCGGGAGCAGGATGTCACCTACGATGTTGAAGATTACGCAGGAGGCTTCATCCGATTTGAAAACGGTGCCGTCCTGATTTTTGAGGTCAGTTGGCAAATCAACGCGAAAGAACAATGGGGTGCCACAATCAGCGGGACAAAAGGCGGAGCATCGTTACCACCTCTGGAACTTTACACCGAAGTCCTCGGTGAGCAAGCGACTGTCTCACTTCGCGTGGACGAAGGGAACGGTTACCTTGAAGAAATGCGCGAGTTTTTGAGTTGCATCGCTGAGGGTAGAAAGCCGGTAACGGATGCGTGGGACGGAGTCACTGTGATGAAGATGTTGACGGCACTTTACCGCTCCGCTGAACAGGGCAAGGAGGTTCCAATTCGCTAAAGGTGGAAACTGAAAATTGCATCAAGGCAGAAGGGCGGGGCGCCTAAGCCCCGCCCCAAATCCCACAAACGGCAGCGAAATTTTGTCCGTAAAATCCCCTACAAACATTTGTCAAACTTTCCCCGACAGTAAAAAGTGACTTTTCCGCTCAGAATTGTTGGATGAGTTCGGTGCGAGGTGAAGAGAAGATGGCTAACGAACAGCGTAAAAATTTGCGACCGTGCCAAGAAGTCGCCCGAGCCATCGCTGAGGCGTTGGTGGCGATGGAAAACCAACCCAGCGATGATCTGGTTCTGAAGCGCAACTACATTGAAAGGCTGAAACGAGAGAAAAACCCCGAATCCATCGTTGACGAACTGCCTCAACTTGCAGGCTGCGATTACCAAGCCATTCCCGAAGACGATATCGTTCGGCTTCACTGGTGGGGCATCTTTCATGACAAACCGAAAGTTGGCTATTTTTGCCTGCGCATAAAATGCCCGGGTGGAATTGTCAAGCCTTCTCAACTTCGCGGTGTAGGCGAGTTGTCAGTTCGCTACGGGCAAAACTATGTGGAGTTGACGACCCGTCAGAATTTTCAACTCCATAATGTTCACCTGACGCAGTTGCCTGAAGTTTTTGAGCGAATTCAGGGTTTAGGCTTAACGACGAAAGGTGGTTGTGGCGACACAGTGCGCAACATCACAGGTTGCCCCGTTGCTGGTCTTGACCCCAATGAACTTTTTGACCCGACTGCAATCATCCTTGAGGCTGCTCAACTTTTTGATTCCACGCACGAATACAGCGATTTGCCCAGAAAACACAAAATCACCATCAGCACTTGCCCTTACTGGTGCACCGCTCCCGAAATCAATTGCGTCGCTTTAGTTGGTGCTGAAAAAGATGGGCGCAAAGGTTTCACTGTTTTGGTTGGTGGCGGTTTGGCTTCCACGCCTCGCTTGGCGAAACCATTGGGAGTTTTCATTGAACCTCAGGACGCTATCCCAGTCATGGTTGCCATTTTGGAACTTTGGCGGACCAATAAGCGCTATCGGGTCTCTCGCGTCAAAGCCCGGTTCAAGTTTATGGTGGATGACTACGGTCCTGAGCGTATCCGTCAAATGATTGAACAAGCGTTGGGTCGCAAACTGGAAGATTACCCTGAAACCCCTCGTCCCATCGGCTTCACAAACCACATGGGCATTCATGAACAGAAGGGAAATGGGGCAATGGACGGGGGACGAACCTTTTACATTGGCGTTCCTGTTTTGGCTGGGCAAATGAAGGGAACGGACTTGATCGCATTGGCGGATTGGATTGAAAGTTTCGGTGGCGATTTCCGCATCACGAGACAGCAAAACTTCATCCTGACCAATGTGCCCGAAAGGAAACTTGATGACACGATAGCCCTTTTGCGTGAACTGGGCTATTCGCCCTTCGCTTGCCCTCTCATCGCCAACGGCATCGCTTGCACAGGCGACCCGTTCTGCAACTACGCCGTCACGAACGCAAAGCAACACCTGCGCGAACTTACCGAGCATTTGCGTTTTGTTTTCGGCGATGAAATTTGGCAGCAAATTCGCTTGACAATTCACATGGACGGTTGTCCCCACGCTTGCGCCCAACACTGGGTCGGTGACATAGGTTTGCAAGGGACAGCAGCGACCTTGCCCGACGGCACAAAACAGGAAGGGTTTGACATAATCTTGGGCGGCGGTATCGGTGAACTGTCCCGAATTGGTCGCCAAATCATTAGGCGCGTCCCCGCAAATGAGGTCAAGTTTGTCATTGAACGCTTATTGCGGGCTTACTTGCAGGAACGCCAAAATGGCGAAACCTTCCAGCAGTGGTGTTTGCGGGTCGGTGACGAACACCTTAAATCCGTCACGACCGAACTCAGCACCGCTGCTTTGCCGTAAACTTTGCAACCGTTCTTCATCACTCACAATTGCACGAGGAGGTGCTTTGCAAATGGCGGATTTGGCTATCGTCGTTCGCGAAAGCGCTTACGACCGCATCTTGACGCCTTTGGCGTTTGCATACTTGGCTGCATCTTCAGGGCAAAATGTTGAGATGCTGTTTGTCAACTGGGCTGTTCGCGTCTTGAGCAAAAAGCATGCTGATGATTTGCCTGTTTCCGCTGAACGGGCTGGCAGCGAGGAATGGCTCAAGGGGCAAATCGCATCGGCAGGGTTACCGACGAAAATCTCGGACTTGCTTCAGTTGTTGAAACAGACCGGCAAGGTCAAACTTTACGCTTGCACTCTCGCAGCCCAGATCTTCGGCGTGGGCGAGGAAGATTTGATTGACGGTGCTGAATTCCTGCCTGCCAATGAGTTCCTCGCAAAGATGGCAGAGGCGAAAGTAACGATGACTTTCTAAAGTGACCAAAAGAAGTTTGCGCCACCCAAAAGCGGGGTGACAAATCATGGCATCAGAAACTCAGGGACAAATTGACCTTACTGGCAAGCGGTGCGCTTTAGTCACGGCAGCGTTGTCAGAAGCAATTGCATCGCTGCCAACGGGCGCAACTTTAGAAGCGTTCAGCGACGACCCAGTCGCTCACATACTTGTCAAGCGATGGTGCAAAGACACGGGCAACGAGTTGGTGGTGGCGGAGAAACAAAGCAATGGATGGCGGTTGGTAATCCGAAAGGGCAACACGACTTGACAGTTTACAAATATTGCCACCAGCTGATCCAATGAAGCGCTTGTCGAGGGTTGATGGCTGGGGAAGCCATGAGTTGTGTTGTCAAGGATTGAAATCTTCTGGTCTCTCTGCGCCTGTGAAGAAGTGCAAGATTGCCTGCTTAATTCGCTGTGAAGCCTTGCCGTCGCCGTATGGGTTGACAGGGCGCTGCATTGCCTTGTATGCGTTGTCATCGGTCAGCAACTTAGAAACTTCATCA
>Ga0209394_1001025_pt1 | contig 18009 bp, 18 predicted proteins | sample JNZ201metaG_FD_184122 | JGI IMG/M metagenome (GOLD analysis project Ga0209394, IMG submission 184122) | Hot spring microbial communities from Jinze hot spring, China to study Microbial Dark Matter (Phase II) - JNZ 20120812A (SPAdes) (version 3) ... | reverse complement strand
GTTGGGCGTTTTGGGTGTTCTGTTAAGAGGTGTTAACAGAACAATACTCTCCATGGTCAAAGACTGGGACCAGGGCTGTTTCTTAATAGGATTCGTTATTAAACAATTAATTTTGCACGGGCAGAGAGAGTTAGAATATACATCTAAATTATGCTTCAAGGGGCGGGGAGGGGGCTTCAAAGTTAATTAGTTAATATTTTTCCTTTGGGAGGGCTTGCCTTCTGCCTAGACCTAGGAAATACTCTGATATGATTGTCAAATCCTTCTGCGTTGAAAGGCCAGTTTACGAAAGCCTTAGGGCTATTTTGTCTGCGCAGGGCAGATCAATAAGCGAGGAAGTAAACGAACTCCTAAAGAGGCGCCTGGCAGAGCTTAAAGGCGGGGAACAGCCTTCTAACGGAGCCCAAAATTATGAGGCTTTGAAGCGTGAGCATGTCCAGCTTATGGAAGAGTCCATACGCCTAACAAGGCTTTTACAGAAAACAGGCGAGTATGACGCCTTAATAGAAATGGCGGAAAATCTGGGCCTTAACACGGAAACGCTGGAAAAGGCTGAAGAAGTGGCAGCCAAACTACTACAAACTTGGAATGGCCCAAAAGCACCAGCCCACACCCTCATAACCCTACTAGAAACAATCCAAAAAAGAAAACAAATAGAAAAACAACTCGAAAAAATAAGAACAAAAAGGGGCAATTGTTAAACTTATTAAATGTAGATTTGGATGGTAATGTTGGAGTGAATGTGAAGTGAAGGATGTTGTTTGCAGCTTAAGGGATAGATTGGTGCATGTTGGTAAACAATTGTATGATCAAGGTCTTGTGATTGGAACCGAGGGGAACATAAGTGCGCGCATTCCTGGAACTGACAGGATTTTGATTAAGCCTTCCGGCGTTTCTATGGGTTCTTTGAGGGCTGAGGATTTTATTGTTGTTGATTTGGATGGTAATAAGGTTGAGGGAAAGCTTTCTCCTTCAATAGAAACGCCCTTGCACACGGCGATTTACAATGTCAGAAGTGATGTTCATGGGGTTGTTCATACACATGCGCCTTTTGCAACGGCTTTCGGCATCGCTGGGATTGAGATTATTCCCTTGCAGGTAGAGATGTTTCTGTACATTCCAAATGGTGTTCCAATATTGCCTTTTGAGCTTCCTGGTTCTAGAGCGTTGGCTGAGGCTGTTCAAAAGCTGATTAGGGATTTTAACGCGGTCATTCTGGAGAATCACGGCGTTATAACTGTTGGCTCGACTATTGAGGAAGCTTGCCTTCTAAACCGGATGGTGGAGGAATGTGCAAAGGTTCAGTTTGTTGCCACCATGCTTGCTGGAAAAGATGCTGTAAGCTGGGAAACCCTAAAGGGGAAGCTGTTGTCCAAAATTGGAAGCGCAAATTTGGAGACGCTTAAGAGCAAGTTTAAAGTTTTCAGAATTTAGCCCTTAGTGGACTTCGCTGTTTCCCTAAGCAACAGGCAAAGCATTAGAGCGATCACATCGAATATGAATATGGACATGACTGAAAGGTAGTATGGGTTTGACGGGTAGAGGCTTTCTGTTGCGGATTTAACTGCATCCATGAAGAGAATGAAGATCACCGACCCTGCTTGTGAGAAAAGCCAAAGGAAGCTTGATGCGCTTCCAGCCACGGCTGAGCCTACGATTTCAGCTGACATTTCCAAGCCTATTGGCAACGCTGACATTAAAAAGAATCCTAAAATGAAGCCTGCTGCCGCTAAGATTGGAAAGCTGCTTGTTTCAGCTAGAAGGTAAAGCATAGCGGCGGCGACAGCCAAATCTATATTATGAAGGGTTTCCTCCTCGCAGTCCTATCGGAAAGTCCCGGAATCACCAGCGACCCAAAAATTCCCCCAATTATTATTACTCCACCAATTAGCCCAGCGTCTGTGGCGGTTAATCCCCGCGCATTTAGGATTGTTTCAAGCCATGTGAGCAAAGCCGTGAAAAGCCCAACTCCAATAAAGAATAAGGCTTCAAAGATTATGAAATCCTTTTTTCCAAAAAACCCCTTAATGTCTCTTAGGGAAATGGACGCTTTAGCCTCTTCATTTGAAGTTTCGTCTTTGGAGAGTTTTGGTTTTTCCTTAGCCAAAGCTATGAAAAGAACCGCGCCTGTTAAGGATATAGCGGCATAAATCATCAGCATATTCGTCAGTAGTGCAATGTCCGGTGCCGGCACAAGGAAGGGGGTAAGCATCATAGCCACTATCATTCCAATGTATTGACCCATCACCCCGATACCGGTTGCCAAAGCTCGCTCTTCAAACGGGAACCACACAGTCACAAGTTTTGATATGGCGTTAAAAACGAAGGGTTGTCCAAGTGCAGCGCATGACTGGAAAATGAGGAGCAGCGTAAAGTTTTCCCCGGAAAATATTCTTAAAACGGCGAAGACCGCCATCATTAAGGCGCCTATTGAAACCCCAAATTTGAAACCCTTTTTGTCGATGATTATTCCAGCTGGAATCGAAACTGGTATGAAGAGTAGAGGCCAAACCATTGATAGAAGCCCAACGTCGGATTCCGTTACACCGAATATGGATGTCATTATAGGTCTTGTTATCGGAGCGAAGTTCAACCAAAGTATCTGAGAGACGACAGCCACAAGCATGTATGTGAACAGAACAACCCAACGGTAAGAAGACAAGGCTGCTTTCTTCATGTGTGTTCTGTTTTGCCACCTTTACATTGATATGTTTTGCTGTTTAGGAGGCTTTTACATAAATGCTAATAAACCTTCAAGGCTGATAATAACTCTGAAAGAAGGTTGGTGTTGATTGTGAAGGTTAGTGTTTTGGGTGGAGCTGGAACCATCGGAAGTATGGCTGTTAAAATTCTTGCATCAAGTGGAATGTTCTCTGAAGTCATCATCGGGGATGTTGCCTATGAGAAGGCTAAGAAACTTGCTTCTGAAATAGGTGTAAAAGGAGTGTCAGCGGTTAAGGTTGACGTTACAGACTCAGACAAGTTGCATAAAACGATTAAGAGTTCAGATGTGGTGTTGAGTTGTGTAGGCCCCTTCTACAAGTTTGCACCCATAGTTCTAAGGGCTTCCATAAAGGCTGGGGTTAACCACGTGGATATATGCGATGATGTCGATGCGACAGAGGCTCTTTTAAAAATGGATAAGGAAGCAAAAATGGCTGGGATTTCGGCGCTCATAGGTATGGGCAGTTCTCCAGGTGTCGCAAACGTCTTAGTCAAGTTTTGCGCCGACACACTTCTAGATGAAGTCGAATCCATAGACATATACCACGCTCATGGAGGAGAGGAAACTGAAGGGCCGGCTGTTGTTAAGCATAGGATTCATTCAATGATTATTCCTGTCCCGGTTTTCCTTGATGGCGAATTTAAAACTGTTAAAGTTTTGGATGAGAGCGGCAAAGCCTTAGAGGAGGATGTTGAGTTCGCAGAAGTTGGAACGTATAGGGTTTATGCTTATCCCCATCCGGAGACTATAACTCTTCCAAGGTATATTAAGGGTGTGCGCCGCGTTACAAACCTAGGTTTGGTTTTGCCTCCAGCTTATGCGGAGCTTATCAAGGGGATTGTACGCCTAGGAATGACAAGTGAGGAACCTATAGAAGTTAACGGAAAGAAAATTGCACCCATAGATTTTGCAGTAGCTTTCGCTTTGCATCAGAGACCCAAACTTTTGAGGGAAGCCGGAATAAATGAGCCTATGGGATGCCTAAAAATAGTCGTTAAGGGCAAGAAGAAAGGCGAACCTAGCACTTACATATTCTCGATGTTTTCGAGGGGCATGGGCATGCGGGAGGGCACAGGTGTACCCGCAGCTCTTGGAACCATGCTCATGGCTATGGGAAAAATTAAATTAAAAGGCGTTTTTCCGCCAGAAGCTGCGGTTGACCCCATAGAGTTGTTTATGCTTGCTAAGGAGAAGATACGGATAGGGGGAACCGTCGGATTACCCATCCGTGTCGAATACATTGATAGAAGTGGAAAGGTTCAACGGTTAAGCCTAGAATCGCTGGTTAAGACGCCTTGAATGGGAAATACATATTAGCCCACGACACCGGCACGACAAGCAATAAGGCTGTGCTGGTGCGGTTAGACGGCGAAATAATCGGATATGCTTCGGCAGAATATCCGGTGTACTATCCAAAAAGAGGTTGGGCTGAACAGAAGCCGTCAGACTGGTGGAACGCGGTAACCAAAACAACCAGAACCCTTCTGGAGAAGGCGGATGTTAAGCCTTCAGATGTTGCCGCCATCGTGTTCACAACGCAGATGTCAGGAACGCTGCCAGTGGACAGCAACGGCGAGACACTTATGCCTTGTATGATATGGCTCGATGAAAGAGCTAAAGAGCAAGCTGAAAAAATGAGTCGCGGAATCATAAAAATCGCCGGGTACGGGCTTACAACCCTCATAAGGTTTCTAACTATAACAGGCGGAATCTATGGGCATGTAGGGAAAGACCCCATATGCAAAATTTTGTGGGTCAAGGAGGAGCAGCCCAAAATCTATGCTGAAACCTACAAGTTCCTTGACTGCAAGGACTATTTGGTCTACAAGTGCACTGGAAACTTTGTAATAAGCAGAGATTACGCCAACATCTGGTGGATGATGGACACTAGAAAAGGTAAATTTGACTGGTCGGACATAATCCTCAAAAAATATGGGATAGAAAGAGCCAAACTTCCGGAAATAAGAAAGGCAACGGACATAGCTGGAAAGCTTACCTCCGAAGCAGCTGCAGAAATGGGATTACGTGAGGGTACACCAGTAGTTGTTGGAGCTGGCGACGTGGCATCAGCAGCCGTAGGCTCGGGCGCAGTTAGGGAGGGAAAAATCCATGCCTACATTGGAACGAGCGATTGGTTTGGCTGTCACCTTTCAGAAAGGAAAAAGGACTTGTTCCATTATATTGGTTGCATTTGCAGTGCAAACCCAAACATGTACCTATGCGTGGCAGAACAAGAAACAGCTGGAGCATGCCTAGACTGGCTTAAAAACGCAATGTTCAAAGAAAGCCGAGAAGACGTCTATGTCCTTTTCAACGAGATGGCGGCTAAGGTTAAGCCAGGCTCTGACGGCTTAATATTTACGCCTTGGCTTTTTGGCGAAAGGGCACCCCTGGATGATCCAATGGTTAGGGGAGGATTCTACAACCTGAGCCTCGAGCATACGGGAGAGCATATGGTGCGGGCGGTCCTTGAAGGTGTAGCCCTAAACATGAAGTGGGCTTTATTCTACATGGAAAAACTTGCCGGAAAAGCTGACAGCATAAATATCGTAGGCGGGGGCGCCGTGTCCAATGTTTGGTGTCAAATTCTCGCAGACGCGCTGAACAAGAAGATAAACCGGGTCAGAGACCCTAAGGAGGCTGGAGCGAGGGGAGCCGCAATAATAGCCATGATCGCCTTGGGCGATGTTAAAAGTTTCGAGGATGCGGAAACACTGGTGAAAATAGACACCGTTTATGAGCCTAACCCACAGAACGCCATCATCTACGAGAAAATCTTCAAAGAATTCAGGAGCATTTATAAAAACAATAGGAAAATGTTTCGAAGACTAAACTTGAAAACTGGATAGAGACATGCACATTTATTAGCCATAACAGCTTATGTAAAGCTGGTGAAAATCATGTCTGAAGAAGTTGAAGCCCTCCCACTGGCTTTGCCAGAGGGAATAGACCCAGAAAAATATGTTATAGCCACTTACTATGCGGCTATACCGCGGGACTGGCCCGTGGACAAGATTGCCATGGCAGTGGCCGTTGAACAAAGCACAGGGACGTGGATTCGTGTCCCAGGCGAAACCATAGAGTTACGAAAAAAGCACATAGCCAAAGTGATCGCCATAAACGAGGTCCCAGACTTTGAATATGAGGTGCCAGCCGACGTAAAATTGAGGCGATATGTTGTTCAAATAGCCTACCCCTACGAGAATTTCATGAACGAAATTTCAATGCTTCTAACAACGGTCATTGGCAATATATCTATGGCTGGAAGATTAAAACTTGTGGAATTAACTTTTCCAAAAAGCTATCTTAAAATGTTTAGTGGACCAAAATTCGGTGTTCAAGGCTTAAGGGAATACTTAAAGGTGGAGAAAAGGCCCCTCTTAAACAACATGATCAAGCCTTGCACTGGTTATCCGCCTGAGGTTGGCGCAAAACTAGCCTACGAGGCTTTAGTGGGCGGTGCAGACTTCGTTAAAGATGATGAACTTTTAGCCAACGCGCCCTTCAACACCGTGGAAGATAGAATAGTGAAGTACATGGAGGTTGTTGACCGAGCCGCTCAAGAAACCGGAGAAAAGAAAATGTACACCATAAATGTAACGGCGGACGCGCCGAAAATCTTCGAGTTTGCAGAGAAGGTCATAGAGCTTGGAGCCAACGCCATAATGGTTAACCACCTAGTGACGGGCGTAGGTGTCTTGAAGGCTTTAGCCGAAGACCCAAGCATAAAAGTTCCGATTTTAGGCCATATGGACTTTGCGGGAGCCATTTACGAAGATCCGGAGTCGGGCATGTCATCCCACCTGACCTTGGCGAAGCTTCCGAGACTGGCAGGTGCAGACATACTGGTTTACCCAGCGCCCTATGGCAAGCAACCCTTCTTTTTGAGGGAAAAGTACCTGAAAGCAGGCAGAGCCATGCTCTTCCCAATGCACAACATTAAGCCAACACTGCCTATGCCATCTGGCGGAATAACACAGCTTCATGTGCCACAACTTATAGCCGATTTAGGCACAGACATAGCCATTGGAGCAGGCGGGGCTATCCACGCACACCCGATGGGACCAAAAGCAGGAGCGAAAGCCTTCAGACAGGCCATAGAAGCAGCCATGAATAAAATCCCATTGGAACAGTATGCAGAGCAACATCCGGAATTAAAAGCCGCCATAGAAGCATGGAAAGCTGGGCCTGTCTCGTTGTTGCTTGAATAAAAAGACTTCAAATGTTGCATTGCGTCAAGTTAACGCTGTATAAGCATTCATTGCAAGTGGGCGAATTCGCAAAGCAGTCTACATTATTGGTTTTAGTGTAAAAACATCCCTGCGTCGAGTAAGGGCAGTCTCCACACCAGGGCATGTTTCGGACCAAATCACGCCTAATATCTCTAAAATTGACATAAGCGCCTAGACGCCAGATTTCTTCAACACCTTCTTCTGCTAGGTTCCCGAAAACTACTTCATGAATGCTTTTTCTGTGGGCGTTAATATAGACTGGATGAGCGTACATAAATTCTTGGCATGGAGAGGCCGCTCCATCGCTTCTTATAGCCAAAGTCTTTCTCTCTATGTATGGACACCTTCTTTCCTTAGCGTCTGGGTACAGATTTGGCAACTGCAAGTCAATCTGGTATGCATGTGCGATTTTCTTACTTTTAAGGAAAACTTCTTCCAAAAGGTTTAAGGCTTCAAGCTTATCCTTTGAGCCCAAAAACAGTGGCAAATTAATCCAGTACCCCTCTTTCTCGGCCTTGTCCCAAAAGCTTCTTATAAGCTGGGTTGGGGCTGTTTCCATTTCAACACCGTAGGCTTTCCCGAAAAGCTCTATGGTGGATTTCCATATAAGCCGCCACCCATACTCCAGCGAAGGTTTTAGTATTTCTACAACTGGCTTGCTCAAAGTCAGGTACATGGCTTTGGTGCAAATTTCCGTAGTGTAAGGCATAACATGAGACACAAATATGTAATCAATATTTCTATCAGCGGCGAACTCAACCAGTTTTGGAAGCTCCAGAAAGTTATCCTCCACAATTACTGTTTCTAAGCCCAACCTAAATTCTCTTACAGCCTTATTCCTAATTTTAGCGAGTTTTCCAATATTGTCGACGATTAAGCCGAAATCAGAGCCCTCTCTTAAGCGACTCAGTTTGGCTTCGTTAACGGTGTCCACTGAAAAAGATACGGAATCTACGCCCACCTTCATAATTTTGCATGCTGTTTGCGTAGTTATTAACGAGCCGTTTGTACTTATAATGATTTCACCATCTTTTGGGAGGTTCTCTCTGGCTAGACGGAGCATCTCGATAAATTGTGGGTGAATAAAGGGTTCCCCGAAACCATAAAGTATAAGCCTCTTCAACTCTGAGAAGCTTGTTTTGGCTATTTTTCTATACAGGGCCATATCCATGTCTAGAGGCTTTGCATTCCAAACACGCCTAATACACATTTGACATTTAAAATTACATTTGTTTGTGACTTCTATCTGTAGCGCTTCTGGAAATTCGTCATTCATGAGAACAGTTTCCTACTTATTTTTAGCCTCCGGCTAGGGGTGGAAATATAGCCACCACATCATTATCTTTTAGGGTTATTTCGCCCTCTAAGTCTTTGATGTTTCGCCCATTCACCATGATGATCATGTCGTTTCTTGCCTTCCCCTTTTTCCTATCGTAGACATCGTCGATAAATTCTGGTCCTAACAGTTTGGCGGCGCTCTCAATCATGCTCAGCAGCGTTCCGTTGCAGGCAACTGTAAGTTCTCTGGTTTTATATTTGCTGCGTAAGGTTGCGAAAAGCAGTATTTTTACGCTTACCGTAGTCAAGGTTGTTTCCAACAAAATAATGGAGAAAAGCGGGATTTTTGTTTTTCTAGAGTTCTATTTCAAGTTCAGCTAGCTTTTCTTTTGTTGGGACGCCGTTAACCCAACCGCGCAGCTTATAGTACTCTCCCTTCATTTCTTCAAGCTCTGTTACTTGGCCTTTTGCTGGTCCTTCTGGCATGGGCTCCTCGAGTAGGCGTTTTGGCAACGTATCGTCTTTACCATCGAATCCATACTTGTTGATTATAACCCTTTCAAGGTTGTAGATTCGTTCTCCAATTTTCAGAATTTCATCCTCTGTTAGTTTCCAGCCAGTGACAGCCGACAGTAACTCTGCATAATCCTTTGCTCCTAAGGCGAATGTTGTGAATAGGCAGTTGACTGTTGAATTAACCACACATGTGAAATCCTGGAATATTTTAACCCACTTCGCCTTGCCCTCAGCCTTTATTGGGTCGATTTTCTCGGGTATTCCCAGAACCTCCGGTGAGACTGTGTATCCGGTTACATGACACCCGCCTCTATTTGCCGTGGCGTAGTTTAGGCCTATGCCCTTAATAGCTCTTGGGTCGTAGGCTGGCATTTCAAGGCCCTTAACGCTCATGGAGAGTTCTGGATGCCCATAAATCTCGCAGAGTTTCTTTGAACCCAACGCCAAATACTTGCCGAACCCTGCTTTGTAGGCTGTACGCCAGACAGCCTCTACAAGGGCTGCAGAGTTTCCAAAACGTAAATCCAAGCCCTGCAAATCTTCTGTGGGTATGCATCCTTTCTCGTTTAGTTCCATGGCTGCCGCTATGGTGGAACCCATACTTATAGGGTCGAGTCCAAATTCATCGCAATAGTGGTTCGCCTTAACAACAGCATCCAGATCTTTAACGGCTGTGCTGCTTCCTAAGGCCCAGATAGACTCGTACTCGGGGCCTTCTGAAGCTAGGACTTGGAATGGACCAGACTTGACGCTTGTGACTCTTCCGCAACCGATTGGACAACCCCAGCAGGATCTTCGACTTATCAAATAGGTTTCCGCAAGGGTTTCCCCGCTTATTTTCTCAGCATCTGGGTTTACGCCTGTCTGCCAGTTTTTGTAGGGTAAACCGCCAGCGGTGTTAATTATGTTTATGAGTATGGCTGTACCATATGTTGGCAATCCAACGCCGGTAACCGGATTATTTTTCATAGCGTCTAAGCATCTTTTTGAAACTTCGGAGAATCTTTCTCGTTCAGCCACCGGAACTTTTTCGTCTCCAGAGACAACAATGGCCTTAAGCTTTTTCGAGCCCATAACGGCTCCTAAGCCTGTTCTCCCAGCGGCTCTGTGATCGTCATTCATTATACATGCCATGTATGCTAAATTTTCACCGGCAGGTCCAATGCAGGCAACGCTTGTGTTTTTGCCACCAACTTTGTCCATTAACATTCGGCAAGTGTCAAACACATTCTTGCCCCAGAGGCTACTTGCATCCCTCAACTCTGCCTCTCCATCCACGATAGCCAGGTAAACCGGAGTTTCAGAGGCTCCTTCAACAACTATCATGTCAAAACCAGAAAACTTAAGGAAGGGTCCGAACTCACCTCCAGAATTGGCGCTCCCAATGGAGCCAGTTAAAGGAGACCTCAACGCCATTACATGATATCTGCCGGAAGATGGAAAACCCGGCACGCCGGTTCCAGGGCCCGTTGCGAAGATTAAAACATTTTTGGGACCTAAAGCGTCTATGTCTTTCGGCGAAGTCCCCGCCTTTTCATATTCTCTCAAATATCTATAGATAAGATATACAGCGTAGCCCTTGCCGCCCAAATACTTTCTTGCAACATCCTCAGAAGTTTTTTCAACATTCAAGCTTTTGGCAGTTAAGTTCACCCTTAGAATTTTCCCCATATAGCCTCCTGCCATTTAAACTCACCGCCCTAAGATTATGCTGTGAGCAAATTTAATACTTGTCCTCACTTCGAGCACCTTCTGAAAGATTCGTAAAATCTTAATAGCGAAAACAACAATACCTAGAAACTGCCAGATTTTGTGTGGAGGATTTTTGGTATGGCTCGTATAACTGGAGGGGAAGTTTTGAAACGCTGCCTAGTTCAAGAAGGAGTCAAATATATTTTCGGCGTCCCCGGAGACCAGTTATATCCACTTCTAGACGCCATCTACAAGGATAAACGCATAGAGTTCATAACAATGCGTCATGAAGCTGCAGCAGCCCACGCGGCTGACGCTTGGGCACGCATGACCGGACAGCCCGGAGTATGCATAGGAACAGTAGGCCCTGGAGCTGCAAATCTTATTGGAGGTGTTTATCCAGCTTTTGCAGATGGTATTCCTATAATTGTGATTACGGCTCAAAATCAGACATGGCGCTCATATCCAGACCAGGGCTCCCAGCAAGGCTTAGACCAGCTTACCCTTTTCAAGGCAGTTACGAAATGGAACGCTGTGGTCTCTCATTGGAAACGCATACCTGAGCTTACCCACTGGGCTTTTAGAGCCGCCTTGTCCGGGAGACCCGGCCCCGTGCATCTAGACTTTCCATCCGATGTTCTCTTCCAGACAGAGGAAGAAACCGAAGTGGAAATTTTGTCCCAAAAAAGTTATAGAGCCGTAGAGAAGCCTGTTGGAAGTGCTGCCCTCATAGATCAGGCTGCAAGAATGCTTGTGGAGGCAAAAATGCCCCTAATACATGCGGGTGGGGGAGTTTTGAGATCTGGAGCTTCAAAAGAGCTTATAGAGCTAGCTGAGTACCTGCAAGCCCCCGTAACAACTTCAATGAGTGGTAGGGGGTCAATACCCGAAGATCATCCCCTCTGCCTTATTCCAGCAGCCCCTGGGAACGGAGCCATTGTAGCTCAAGCTGAGGCTGACGTTGTTCTTGTAGTAGGCTGTAGACTTGGCGCTCTTGATATGTGGGGTAAGCCGCCGGCATGGGGCGAATCTCCAAAGCAGAAGGTTATCCAAATTGATATTGCCGGTGAAATGATAGGCTTGAATAGACCCGTGGATTTGGGAATTGTCGGCGATGCAAAACCTGTGCTTAAGGCTTTGTTAGAAGCCGTTAAGAGGTATGCGCTGCCGAGGAAGGAGAACCCCCTCCTTCAGGATTATAAGCGCTTGGAGAAAATGTGGCTTGAAAATTTTGAGGATATGTCAAGGCTGGACACTGTGCCTATTCATCCTTTACGCGTGGTAAGGGAAGTTCGAGAGTTCTTTCCAAGAGACGCCATAACTGTTGTTGACGGCGGAAACACTGCAGTCTGGTGCTTCTACCTAAACAGAGTTTACGAGCCAAACACTTACCTGAGCTGTGTGAGCGGCGATTCTGGACACTTGGGCGCTGGAATCCCGTACGCTATTGCTGCAAAACTTGCCAATCCGGAAAGGCAGGTGTACTGCATAACTGGCGACGGAGCCTTCGGCTTAAACATTCAAGAGCTTGAAACAGCAAGCCGTCTTCAACTGCCAATAGTATTTGTTGTTTTGAATGATTGTGCTTGGGGAATGATAAGGGCTGGGCAAACACTGTTCTATTCAAGGAGACATATTGGAGTCGACTTTTCAGACATAAGATACGACGAAATCGCACGGGGCATGAACTGCTACGGCGAGAGAGTCATTGAACCATCCCAAATAAAACCAGCCTTACAAAGAGCTGTAGACTCTGGAAAACCAGCAGTTTTAGACGTCAAAATCGACAGGGAGGTTATCCCTCCGGATTTCACTGTTCTAGCTTCAATATGGCTTGATGGTTGCGAGTTGCCAGAAGAGGAGAGGGAAATCCTCAAAGAAGAGGCGGAAATCGTGCAACGTTAAGCCGTCACGAAAACTAGAAGTCTATAGCTTTCCCTTCAAATGCGTATACAAAAAGCTTCCTATAATCCTCGGCTGTTGGTACTCTTGGACTTGCTACCGTGCCGGTGGACCCAAGGGCTCTCTCCACAAGGTTGTCAAGTTCGCTTTGGAGGTTTTCCCAGCTAATCCCCAACTCCTTTATTGAGGTTGGTTCATCGACATCCCTTAAAAGCCGTTTTAAGGCTTGAATAAACTTTTTGAGGGCTTCCTCGTCTGTTTCAGCCTCAATTCCTACAGCTTCAGTGAGGGCTCTCAACCTTTCCATTGCTTCTTTAGCCATGTACTCAAGCGCAAAAGTTAACACTGCTGCCACGCTTCGGCCATGTGGGATTTTGAATAAAGCTCCTAAAGCGTGGCCCATCGCATGAGCCATACATATCTGAGAGTTGCTAAAGGCAAGCCCTGCCATAGTGGCCGCATAATGCATATTCTCCTTTGCCTCCCAGTCTTGGCTGTTGCTGTAGGACCTTGGAAGGTACTTAAAAACCGCCTGTACAGCATTTATGGCCAGAACATCTGAAAAACAGTTCCGCCACTGGGAGAGGTAAGCTTCCAAGGCGTTTACAAGCGCATCAACGCCTGTATCAGCCACAAGCCTCTTAGGCATGGTCATAGGAAGTTGGGGGTCAAGTATCACTATGTCAGCAACCAGCTCTTTTGAAGCAAGCTCAATCTTCCTCCTATCCCTAACGTCGGTGATAACTATCGCCCACGTCGCCTCAGAGCCCGTTCCACTTGTGGTTGGAATCGCAACAAACCTTGCCTTCTTCCTCAAACCAAGATTCAACAACGGACTTATCTCGTCAATTCGAACATCTGGCCTCTCATAAAGCACCCACGAAGCTTTCGCTGCGTCAATACAGCTTCCGCCACCTAATCCAACAATCCAGTCGGGTTCAAAAAGTCTGGCATGCTCTGCACACTTAATCACTGTTTCCTTTGAAGGTTCAGCCTCAACTTCATCGAAAATTTCTAAGTTTAATCCTGCATTTCTAAGGTAACTTGCGGCTTTTTCGGCGAAGCCTAACCGGCGAATCACTTTATCTGTGACAATCAGCGCCTTTTTGCCTTCAATTTCCTTCAAATATTCCAGTGCACCTTCTCCGAAAACTATGGATTTTGGGGACGTGAACTCCCACATGAATTTTAGGCCTCTAAATAAACTCTGTTGGGACCTTACTCGCAGTTTTCACAAGTTCCGAAGCTGCCTTGGTATACCGCATAATTTTAGCCATGTTCCCCTTCAACTTAAACTTCCGCATAAGCAAACTTTGAATAGGATCCAACTGTCCCATTATAAGTTTCTTCCAATTCGAATAAGGCCCCTCATATACAAACTCGGCAGTTTTAGCCTCCCTATTCAGCACCATATAGACGTCACGACATTTCCCGTGCCAAAGATCCACATAAAAGACCATCTCCTTATCCAAGCCCTCGTCAGGGGTAACTATGAAGAGGAAATCACCCTCCCAATCCTTTGCAGCTTCAGCATAAGCCTCGTTCTTATTAAGCTCCTCCTTAAAAGCCTTAATCCACTCCTCACTTGGAAACTTAAACTTCTTCACATAAACCACCAGTGATATTTTTCAAACAGCACGTATAATAATTTTAAGCCCCAATAAATGTAAATTATTATGCCTAATAAATTTTAATATCACAAAGAGCGTGTACGCCTAACATCAGCATTAATATCACAATAATGAAACGGCCAAAATAAGCTTGAATAGTATTTAGTAAAGAATTTGAAAGAGCAGCCAACACAAAGTCTTCGCATTTATAATTTTTACAATACAACACAACTAAATATTCTTCTGCTTACGTGATTGTCAAAAGCTTTCCGTAACCATAGTTTCTGTTAGTGTCTCTGAAAATACAGAAAACTATAAAAATACTAACGTGAAAGTTAGGAAGAGGTGGCTGGCGTGAGTCTCAAGTGGCTTGAAACCTATTCTAGTTCAAGCACGGTTAGAGCCTATAAATGGGGGCTTGAACAGTTCTTCAGGGTTTTAGGCTTTAAGGGAAGCTTGGAAGAGAACGCTAAGGCCTACTTAAGCGAAAAACGGAATTATGAAGAGGATTTGAAGGCTTACTTCATAAGCTTGAAGGGTAAACCGCCTAAAAGTGTGGATATTTGCTTAACAGCGGTCAAAATGTTCCTCATGGAAAACGGTATAGAGCTTCCAGCTCTGTTTTGGCGTAGGCTTAAGGGAAGACGTAAAGGCTCAAGGGCTTTAATGTTGGATAAGGTTCCTTCTAATGCGGAGCTTAGGCAAATTTTAAGCCACATGGACGCTAAGGGCCGAAGCCTATTCCTAGCATTAGCTAGTAGCGGTATGCGCATAGGTGAAGCCTTAAAGCTTACAATTGAAGACTTAGACCTAACTTCTGAACCACCTAGAATAAACATTAGAGGCGAATACACAAAAACAGGCAACCCAAGAGTAGCCTTCATAAGCTCAGAGGCTAAAGAAGCTTTGCAAGAGTGGCTTAAAATCCGTGAGAATGAGCTTCAGACAGCCGTTAGAAGGAGCCGTTATGGGAAAAAGGCTGAGGATAAGCGTATATGGCCTTTTGAGGCTAACACCGCCTACTTTATTTGGCGTAACGCCATAGCCAAAAGCGGATTTGCCAAACGCTTCCAATATAATAATAGCGTTGAAAGGTTCACGGTCCACCCACACGTGCTTAGAAAGTTTTTCAGAACACGCATGGCTACGGTCATACCCGTTGACGTTGTCGAGGCGCTTATGGGCCATGAAGGTTATCTAACAGAGGTTTATAGACGCTACAGTCTTGAAGACCTAGCTAAATTCTATAAGGAAGGAGAACACACGCTTTTAGTTTTTGCAAGCGAGGAAGTTTCAAAGCTGAGGGCCGACCTTGAAGAACGAAACAGGCAACTTCAAACCCTAATCAATGGCTTAGCTTCTGAAAACATGGAGTTAAAAACACAAGTCAAAGCCTTAACCGAGAAACTTGAAAGGCTTGAAAGCATTGTTAACACGCTTATTTCAAGGCCCAGCTTTCAAATCGACAAAGAAGCCCTAGAAGCCGGCGAGAAACTAGCCAAAAAGTTGCCTAAAGAATACGTGGCCGAAGCTTAAGGGCCTAGCAAGGTCTCCCATCACTCATCTTGGGCCTTGCTAGGCTTAAAGCCTTCAGAACTGCCTAAGCATACTTTTAAGCTTATGGCCCATTAGAATGTCGCTGTCAAGCATGGCCCTTTTAGATTCCTCAACATATCGGCTTATGTAGATTTTACGGCCCGCCCTTAAAGCCTCATAAATTGCCCTTTTTTCAAAATCCGGCAATTTTTGCCACTCTTCCAATCCGCCGGCGAAATCCTCAGGCATTTTTGCCCATTCAGGCTCTTCTCGGGGCTTTTCTTGACTTGAGCCAGCTAAAAAGCCTAAAAGCCCAAAGCCTAGAAGCCCTTCCTGGCTCCGAAGCGTTTGAACCTGCTCTAAAAGGCTTTTTGAACGGTCATAAGAGTCGCCTAAGATGAACTTGCCTATAATGGCCCTCAAATTCTCTCGTTCCGTTTGGTTGAAACGCCACCTTTCAGTCATGCGCCTTTCACCTCTTTTCAAGTATTTTTGTTAGTAACCTTACGTTGTATAAAAGCGTGTTTAAAACCGGGAAGGGCCAAACTCCTAAGGGCCCTCTAATCTGTTCAGTTTCAGTTTTCTGAAGCCGGAATAAGTCTAAAATTCTAAGTTGCGGAATTAACGGCCACCTTTCATAGCCTAGAAGTTCAGCAACTTCCCACAATTCCATTTTCCACCACCTTTACAATTGGCCTCTTGAGGCGATAAATCTACGCCTCTCAGCTTCATTAACAAGTTTAGCAGAGATGAGCCAAAGTTTTAGGGGCCTTCTTTTAATAATACCGTTAGATGTGAGAAGCTCTATCATGGCGTTGAGTCGGTCCCTGAAAGGCGTGTTGTCATTTACTATTTTGCTTAGGTCCTCAATCATTTTCTCATATTTTTGATATGGCATTATGATGGAACAGCCTTTTCCGGACCCGCAACGTGGCGGTTTGATGGAAGACAGCCATCTATGGCCACATTCTAGGCAAATATACTCTTCTTCCAATGTACCCCTTATTTTACAGTTATCGTAAACCTTTTAAGTCTTTCTATTATTTTACAAACACTGTAAATAAATTCATAGAGGCTGAAGCTTTGGTTGGCAATGCTGTGAAGCTTGGCAAAATACCAATACTAAAATGGCTCAAGGTTGATGACGTCAAGATTCCAGAGTTTAGGCTTCACAGTCGTTTTGAAAACGACAGCGATTTTGAGGAAAGCATAAAAGCCGACGGAGTTATCCAGCCCATCTACGTATTTGAAGATGAGAGTGGCGTTTATTGGCTTGCAGACGGCCAGAACAGGCTTGAAACAGCTAAAAGTCAAGGCAAACCTATGGTTCCAGCCTATGTTATGCATGGCTCCGAGAAAGATGCAATATTGTATTCGGCAAAGCTGAATGTTTTGCGTGGCAAGGTTAACGTTGGAGAGCTTGCAGAGTTTATTCTGAACCTTCATAGAGACGGTTTTAAGGTTGAAGAATTGGCTAACATATTGCATTTGTCCAAGGGTTATGTTAGTAAGCTTTTAGCTGTGGCTCAAAATTCAGATTTGCTTGAAAAAGTTAAAGACGGTTCGCTTGGAATTAAAGAGGCTTATGAAAAAAGTTTCACCGTGAAACAAGTATCGGAAGAAACGAGATATGAAGAGAAACCAACAACACCTATGAAAACGCAACCCTTAACGGATGAGGATTTAGGCTTAACTTCAAACTTTAAACAAGCTTTGGAAGAGGGTAAACGTTTCAAGCCTTTAGATTCTGATGATTTGAAGCCTGAAGCTGAACCAAAAAAGACAGAGTATATGACTTGTGATTATTGCGGAAAGATTCTTTCACGTTTAGACGTTAAGTGGATTAAGGTTCACTCTGAAGAGTATGACAAGGTTTTGTTGGCTATTCACAGCTTGGCTGAAAGGGAGACTCGAAACGAGTCTTCCCAGCCGTGAGGTGGTTTTTATGGAGAAAAAGGAGGAGACGCCTAAACAAGGATTGTCAGACGAAGATTTAGGCTTAGCGCTTGTCGACTGCCTACTGCTGGATCCGCCAAAGGAGTCTAGAACGCTGGACGCTTTGATTTTTGAGGTTGAATATCAAGGCAAACGTTATCGTCTAGGAGTTATCGGAAAAGAGGCGCTTGAAAGCGTTAAGAAACACGGCTACAAAGACAGCAACGGCAAAATCCACCTAAGGATTCCACAGAGCCTATTGAAAGAACCCATAGGCTGGATAAACGAGGCGTATTGAGATGAAAGCAACATCTTCCCCCCTTTTTCTCTGTTTCTCATAGCCGTGGAAAGAGAGAGGTGAAAGCCGTTGAGGCTTTATGTTTGTAATGCTTGTGGAATATTGTTTCAGGCAGTCGGTTTAAGGCCCTGCCCATATTGTGGAAGCCACCATGTTGATGAGATAGACCATGCGGAATATTGAGGTGGTTAACCTTGAACATTGAAGATTTTGAAATTTTCCTCGAGGACTTCTGCGAATTTCTAAATGGGTTAGAGGAAAGCATTACCAAAATGAAACAGCAAA
>Ga0209394_1001023_pt1 | contig 18070 bp, 22 predicted proteins | sample JNZ201metaG_FD_184122 | JGI IMG/M metagenome (GOLD analysis project Ga0209394, IMG submission 184122) | Hot spring microbial communities from Jinze hot spring, China to study Microbial Dark Matter (Phase II) - JNZ 20120812A (SPAdes) (version 3) ... | reverse complement strand
AATCTCACCTATTTTCTCTAGAATCTCATTATACTTGGTAATTAAATCATCAACCCTATTTTTTAAATTTGTAAACTCGGCGGAAGAGACTTCCCTATAGCTACTTAAATTCTCTAGTTTGCCCTTAATATCCAGAATAGCAGAGTTTATCTCCTCGATCTCTTTCGTCCTTTTAAGAGAGAGATCCTCATAGTTTTTGGCTATCTCTTGGATCCTTTCTTCCTGTCGCTGAATATCTTTGTTAAAGCTGAAGATAATATCATCAAGAATCTTCTTCGCCCGCTCATATTCTAGGGCTATATCTTTTAGCCGCCTAAGATAAATAAGCAAAAACAGGGAAGTAACGCTGAAAAGGATAGCGTAAAGGATCATTATGAAAATCTCCATGATATCACCCTTGTGATATCACATATCACGTGATCTATAAGCATCACACCTTCATCACATTATAATCACAGCATCGCTTAAAAAATTTATGTCTTATCAAAGTGCATATTGGAGATTTAAAGGTCCTTTTTTCCTTCCCAGGAATTAGATATTTTGGAAGCCTTTAATCGCGTGATTTTGTGATATCATATTATTAGACAAATTGTGATTTTGTGATATCACAACTTACCGGACATGGCTCTTGGCCTAGAGAGGGAAGATAGGGCTTTTTCTATCTCATTTTGCAATATTTGTATTACTTTTATTTGTTCCTCGCTTATCTGTCCTTTTTCCCATAAATCCCGGTACTTTTCACTATAAGCACGTATCTTATTTGAAATTTCAATGTACGGATTTAGACGTGAATCCTCAAAAATGCCTAAATAACCTAGAAGAAGTATCGTATAAATAGACCTAATAATATTTCTTCTTGCTTGCGCTAACGTCCTATTGAATGAGCCGCGACTCACACCGGATTTTATGAGTCTTAGCTTTGCTTTATCCTCATAAACTATTTTTTTATCACTTATTTTTTCGGCTAAAATGTCTATTAGGAATGTTTCTGCCTGTACTTTGGTTAAATTACTATTTTTTAGTAGTATTTTGAAAATTGGATCTTTATTCAGGTTTATTAGCCAATTTTGGACAAGTTCCTTTATAGTTGAATCTTTCAATATGATCGCCCTCTTTATTGGATACATTTCTGTATACGATCATTTTTAATCTTTTTACGAATCAACATAATATGTGACAACATGATATTTATGTGATGTTACGTGATCGTGATATTGTGATTTCAAGTTCTAAAGTTTTTACCTAAACCTTTAAGAACAATTAATTATTAACCTTAATTAATGTTTTAATAAGTTGGTGTAGAGATGGGAAGAAGGCGAAAAAAGGTAATAAAAATACCGAAAAAGAAGTTGCCTAAAGTCTTCCTATGCCCGAAATGCAGCAAAGAATCGATAAGAATTGAGATCGCGGAGGAAGATGTAGGAGAGAAGAAGGCAATAATTCGATGTGGTAATATAGAGTGCGGCTACATGAAAGAGATGACTGTGAAACCATATTTCAAGGAAGTGGATATTTACTGTCAATTCATAGATGAATTTTATGGATCCTAGAGGATTGATTTTTATGATTGGTAAAGTTGAAGAATACTTATTGAAAAAGATTCGAGATGAGGGAGCAATTCATATAACTCTAATTGATCCCGAAAAAGTAACACCTGAATCTGCATCTTTAATATCAAATGAAAGTGAATCCTTAGGTTCCTCGGCTATAATGATTGGCGGAACAACATTGGTATCACAAGAAGTCCTTAATGATATTACAAAGGCTGTTAAAAGATCAGTGAAAATTCCAATTATATTATTCCCGAATAACATTACTGGCATTAGTGAATACGCTGACGCAATATGGTTTATGTCTCTCCTAAATTCAGCTGATCCATATTTTATATCTGGCGCACAGGTCTTAGCGGCACCATTAATTAAGAAACTTGGTTTAGAAACGATTCCACTCGGATACATAATTATTGGTGAAGGTGGATCAGTCAGCGTTATTGGTAAGGCGTGCCCAATTCCATACAATAAGCCTGAGCTAGCAGTTGCACATGCGCTAGCAGCTCAATTCTTTGGTATGAGATTTGTTTATTTAGAGGCTGGATCAGGGGCAAGCCGCCCCGTTCCAGAAGAAATGATTAAAATGGTTAGGGAAGCTATTAGCGTGAAGTTAATTGTGGGCGGAGGAATAAAAACTGGGGTTCAAGCTAAGCAAGCTGTTAGGGCTGGGGCTGACATAATAGTTACTGGCACAGTCATTGAAAGTGGCGGGAGGGAAGAAGTTAAAAGTAAACTCAGCGAAATAATTAAGGGTGTAAGGGAGGGGGCGAGAAATAGGTCTGGGGGTTAAACAAGTTGACAGCATTTGAGCATTATTTTGAGTCTCTGAAAAAAATTTTAGGTCGAGAAGATCTTTACGAGATTTGGCCAGATTTTGAGCCGGAATATGATGAACGGGAGTACGCTTGGACAACTTTAAGGGGGTTAGGGGAATCATTACTTCTTAATTGTGGTCAGTGTGATGGTCCTTCTGATATGAGACATAATAGATGTAAAGCATGTGTTGAGAGAAGGAAGGATATTGCTAAGAAAACATATGAGAAGGTTATGGGACGACCAATAGAAAAGTGGAATGCTATTATCCTCTGTAGAATTCATCTTGAGTAGTACGATCACTATGAAGACAGAAAATAAGATGAGCTGGGAATATCGAGATTACTTCTCACGATTAGTTCAGTTTTTAGATGAGATTTATGAGATTGCAAGTAAGGCTAGAGGTAAATGTTTTGATCCGAAACCTTACCCCGAGATAGAGATGGCAAATGATTTAGCTAGTCTTGTGGAAGGCTTCATTAAATTACCTGGAATCGCTGAGAGAATAAGAGAGCTCTCTAAGATAGTGTCTAGGGAGAAAGTTGCCTTTAAGATAGCTGAGGAGATTGTTTACGGAAGATTTGGACATTTGAGTGAAGAGAAAGCTGCCGATCTAGCCATTAGGACAGCCCTTGCCATATTAACTGAGGGTGTCACAGCAGCCGTTTATTCCGAAGGTATAGCTAAAGTGGCAATAAAAACAAACATGGATGGATCTAGATATTTAGCGATATATCTTGCTGGACCTATACGCTCCGCTGGCGGAACTGAAACGGCACTAACGCCAGTTATAGCGGATTTTGTCCGCCAATTGCTGAAGCTTGATCGATATAAGCCAACTAGGGAGGAGATAGAGAGATTTATTGAGGAGCTAAGGTTATATGAGCGGGAGATTGGTCGCTTCCAATATAGTGTTTCAGATGAGCAGCTAAGGTTAGCCTTAGAGCATCTTCCAGTTGAAGTCACTGGTACACCCTCTGACCCTGTTGAAGTATCCTCATATCGCAATTTACCGCGTATAGAAACTAATCGTGTGCGTGGCGGGGCTCTTCGTGTCGTGAATGATGGCATCGTTGGCAGAGCAGCGAAAGTTTTAGCCGTGGTGGAAGATTTAGGGATTCGAGGCTGGGAATGGCTTAAAGAAATTAAAGAAATTGAGAAGAGCAAGGAAACCCCCGGCTTTATGGAAGAGGTTCCGGCTGGGAGACCAATATTATGTTTTCCCTCTCGAAAGGGAGGCTTCAGGCTTCGTTATGGTAGATCAAGGAATACTGGATTAGCGGCTGTTGGAATCCATCCATTAACCATGATAACTTTACAGAACTTCCTAGCTGGCGGGACTCAGCTTAAGATTGAAACTCCGGGTAAATCTGGAATTGTTATGCCTGTAGATTATATTGAGCCGCCAATTGTCAAATTGAGGGATGGATCAGTTATTAGGGTTTCCTATGAGAATATTGATTTAGTTAGAAGGGAATGTGAAAAGATTCTGTTTTTAGGCGATATTCTCATAAGTTTTGGAGACTTTCTCTATAACAATAAGACTTTATTGCCCTCTGGATATACTGAGGAATTTTGGTGCGAGGATCTTAAGAAAATAATTCTTGAAGACTTTAATGGAGATCTCGAGAAAGCCGCTTTAACAGCTGGAATTTCACCATCCCTATTAAAATCTTACATGGATGATCCGTTTAATAACAAGCCTGGTATTCAAGAGGCTATATTATTGAGCAAATGTCTCAAAGTTCCCCTCCATCCATCCTACACATACTTCTGGTCCAGTATTTCAAGCGAGTCACTTAAGAAACTCCGTGCATGGCTGCTAAATTCAAACATCCAAGTTAAAGGCGGGTTGATAACTAGGGTAAGAGGGGTTCTCAGCGTTGAAATTAAAGAGATACTTGAAGAAATATGTATCCCACATAAAATTATTGAGGGCAGCATTTATATTGAGGGTTATGATGCGCACGCGTTTGCTATCTCTCTTGGTTTTGATAACCCTCAGGTTGAAATTCTTCCAAACCTCTCAACCCTAGAAAATCTGTCTAAAATTAGCGGTCTAATTATTAGGGATAAAGCTCCATCCTTCATAGGTGCCAGAGTGGGTAGACCGGAGAAAGCTAAGGAGCGTGAGATGAAACCGCCAGTCCATGTTCTATTTCCAGTTGGTTTAAGCGGTGGATCGCAAAGGGATCTGATGAAGGCTTATGAAAAGGGGACTATTAGGGTTGATTTAGTCAGCCGAATATGCCCAAATTGTCAAACGATAACTTTTAAGAGGATATGCCTGGCATGTAATTCAGAGACGATTCTTAGACTTATTTGTCCAAAATGTGGTAGGAGTGTTGATGAGGAAGATTGTCCAGTATGTAAGGTTAAGGCGAGAAGCTTTTGTCCCCAAATAATTTCAACTAGGGATCTAATTGATGAAGCATGCCAGAGAATAGGTTTTACACCCGAGCATATTAAGGGGGTTAGAGGTTTAACAAATAAAACTAGGACTCCTGAACCTATTGAAAAGGGAATTTTAAGGGCTAAATATAATCTCTCAGTATACAAAGATGGTACAATAAGATTTGATGCAACCAATGCTCCCCTAACTCATTTTAAACCTTCTGAAATAGGCGTTTCAATAGAGAAACTTAAGGAATTAGGTTACACTCATGATTATTTAGGGAATCCGCTTGAGAATCCTGAGCAAATATGCGAGCTCAAAGTTCAAGATGTTATAATACCATGGAAAAGTGTTGAGTATTTAATGGCTACCGCTAATTTTGTGGATGAACTCCTCCAGAAGTTGTATGGGCTTCAGCCATTCTACAAGATTAGTAAGCCTCAAGATTTAATTGGCACGCTTATAATAGGTTTAGCACCACATACATGCGCTGGAGTTATAGGTCGAATAATAGGTTTCACAAGGCTGAATGTTTGCTTTGCTCACCCATTCTGGCATTCAGCTAAGCGGAGAGATTGTGATGGGGATGAGGATAGCATAATACTTGCCCTAGATGCTTTTCTGAATTTTTCAAGAGAGTATCTTCCGGACCAGATAGGTGGAATAATGGATTCTCCGCTCTTCGTTATTCGCACAATCATGCCAGAGGAGGTTCAGAGACAGGCACATGAATTTGATGTTGCAGATAAATACCCCATAGCCTTTTATAGAGAGACATTTAGGAATAAGTCGGCTAGGGAACTAATCAACTTAATTGATATAGTCAAGCATAGATTTGATTCAGAGGCGCGTCTTCAGGGATTCATGTTTACAATACCAACATCAAATATTGAGGCTGGAAACCGGGAGAGTATATATAAGACTTTGAAGCGCATGACTGATAAATTGAATGCTCAGTTGGGTTTGGCGGAAAAAATTAAGGCTGTTGATGTACAAGTTGTTGCAGAAATAGTCTTGAACACTCACTTTATTCGTGACATATCTGGAAACTTAAGGGCATTTGCAACACAAAGTTTCCGATGTAAAAGATGTAACAAGCGTTTTAGACGAGTTCCGCTTAAAGGTGTATGTCCAGAATGTGGAGGTGAGCTGACTTTAACCGTTCATAGGGGTACTATTGAAAAATATTTGGAGGATGCATGGCGGCTAGTTAAAAAGTATGGTATGTCAGAATATTATGCTCAGCGCCTAACTCTAATAAGGGAGGAAATAGATTCGCTTTTTGAGAGCGGCAAAAGTGTTAAGCAGTTCAATCTTTCAGAATTTTTAGGTGAAAACTAAAAGATTTAAAAGAAGAAATATCGTAATCTTTTTCAGACATGTTTAAGGGAGATTATCATCCAAAAGCGTTTTTGACGCGTAAGAGAAATGTGAGGCGTGGTTTAACTGTTAGGTCTAAAGTTATTCATGTCTTGGAAAGGGAAGGACCATTAGATACAAAGAGACTTGCTGAAAAAGTGGGTTTAAGCTACTCCTCAGTTCTGCATCATTTACGTTTACTTAAGATTGAAAAAATCATAGTAAAGCAGGGTAAGACTGGGCTTTGGAAGTTAACTGGTGCTGGGCAACAGAGACTTATTTAAGAATAATTTTCCGAAACTATACACACTCAATTTCTCCCTTCAATGCCTTCACGATTATTGGCGAAACCGACACTTTGGCATATTCATTTACAACACTATCTGTTCCCACAATTTCTTCAACGCCGCTCTCCATTATGATCTTTACAGAATCTCCAACTAATAATGCATGTGATGCTCCAACAAAGACTCTTCTAGCGCCCTGATCTTTAAGTATTTTTGCAGCATTCATCACAGTTTTACCAGTACTTATTATGTCGTCGATTATAAGGGCATCTCTCCCACAAACGTTTAAGTTCTTCGCAAATGTGATTATCTCTCCAGTATATCGGTCTCTCCTTTTTTCCAACGCATCCCATTCAGCGTTTAGTATTTTTGCAGCATATTTAGCCCTTCTCTTGGCTAAGTCTTCATCATCCGGTGCGATGACTAATGGGTTCTCTAAACCTTTTTTAGCGAAGTATCTTGCCAGTTCTCCTGAAGCTGTCAGATTATAGACGGGGATTCTATACATTTTCAGAACATTCTCATTATGTACATCAATTGTGTATAATGCGTCAGCACCCAAACTCTCAACTATCTCGGCTATCATAGCTGCGCTTAGGCATTCACCCTCTAAATATCGCTCATCTTGCCTACTGTAGGCGAGATATGGCACGAAAACCCTCATTGTCTCCGCGCCTAAATCCCTAGCGGTATGGAGAATTAAGAAGAGCTCCATGATGCGGGAGTCTTGAGGCGGATATAAACTCTGCACTATTAAGAGATTCTCTCCAGCAATATTTTCCTCAAATTTGATGTAAAATTCACCGTCTGGGAAGCGTTTTGTTTTAATTTTCACTAATGGTAAATTTAAGGATTCGCTTATTTTTTGGGCCAGATTTAGTGATCCTGGTCCGCCCACAATTTTCAAGCTTTTCTCCTCCAGAGGATAATGAAGATTCAATATTTAAAAATTTAAAAGATAAATTCTTTGCTATATCTCAGTAATTTCTGGGAGAGTAAGGTTTCAATGAGGGTTTATACAATAGGTTATAGTGGGAGAAAAATCACCAATTTTATTAGTGCCCTAAAGGAGCGAGACGTAACCATTGTAATTGATGTTAGGCGCTTTCCAAAAAGCAGTGAGCCAGCATTTAATAGGGAGAATCTGGAGATCGCCCTTAAAGAGAATAATATAAGGTATATTTTTCTGGGTGAAAATTTAGGCGGCTTCGTAAGGGAGGGCTACGAAAAATACATGGAGACTCGAAAGTTTAAGGAGGGGCTTACCCTACTCCTTAATATTATTAGAGAGGGAAATGCTGTATTGATGTGTAGGGAGAGAAATGTTAAGTATTGCCATAGGCGCTTCATATCCCAAATTCTAGAGAACCTAGGAATTGAGGTAATACACATTTAAGCTACACCATTTATACTCATCATAGTCTTTTTAGAGAAAATTAATAAATATAAGTCAAATCTAAAGAGTATCGAGAAAAAGGTGGTTTGTATGGCGATACGTGTCGCAATTAATGGTTTTGGTAGGATTGGCAGGTTGTTCTTTAGGGCTATTGTTGAAATGGGTGCAATGGAAGACATAGATGTCGTTGCAGTGAATGATATAACCGATGCAAAGACGCTGGCGCATCTACTCAAGTATGATTCAGTACATGGCAAATTCCCTGGTGTAGTTGAGGCGAAGAGCGATAGTATAGTGGTTAATGGTAAAGAGATAAAGGTTCTCTCCCAAAGAGATCCGGCGCTGCTTCCATGGAATGACTTAAATGTTTATTTAGCTGTTGAATCAACTGGTCTGTTCACTGACAGAGCGAGCGCGTCAAAACATCTTCAAGCTGGCGCCAAAAAGGTTCTCATAACGGCGCCGGCAACGGATCCAGATATAACTATTGTTTATGGTGTAAATCATGATCAGTATAGTCATGATAAGCACAATATTATATCAAATGCTTCGTGCACAACGAATTGTGTAATACCAATGGTTAAGGTTCTTCATGAAAACTTTGGCATTAAATCAGCGTTAATGACAACTGCCCACGCCTACACTAATGATCAGAGAGTTTTAGATCTAGTGCATAGAGATTTACGAAGAGCTAGGGCTGCAGCCCTAAACATTATACCAACAACAACTGGAGCTGCTAGGGCTTCAACTATGGTTTGGCCTGAACTTAAAGGCAGGATTGATGGTATAGCTCTTAGAGTTCCAGTTCCGAATGTTTCAATATGTGATTTAACAGCGGCTTTAGAGAGGGATGTGACAAAGGAGCAGGTGAACGAAGCCTTTAAGAAGGCTGCTGAGGGTCCATTGAAGGGCATATTAGCCTATACTGAGGATCCAATAGTATCTGTTGATGTGAATCATACTTCATACTCATGTATAGTTGATGGACCATGCACTATGGTTGCTGGCGGAAACCTTGTTAAAGTCTTCGGGTGGTATGATAACGAGTGGGGCTTCTCCTGTAGACTAGTCGATGTCGTAAGATTAATCGCTGAGAAAGCTGGCTTCTAAACTAGCAGCGAATAGACTTAAATCTAAAATTGATCTCAAATATTTTTTATAATTAGGGAGGATTAGTTATGCCAAAATTTCTAACACTTGATGATTTTGACGTTAAGGATAAGGTTGTTCTTGTTAGAGTTGACTTTAACTCGCCAGTTGACCCGCAGACGAAAAAGATTATTGATGATACGAGAATTAGGGCGCATGGAGAAGCGACAATAAAGGAGCTATCTGAGAGGGGAGCTAAAGTTGTTATCCTAGCCCATCAGGGTAGACCCGGAGACCCAGACTTCATACCCTTGGAGCAGCATGCTCAGATACTTGGTAAGATTCTGGGCAAGCCTCTCAAGTTTGTGAATGATGTTTATGGTGAAAAGGCGAAGAAAGCCATAAAAGAGCTTAAGAGCGGTGAAATACTAGTCCTAGATAATGTTAGGAACTTCCCTAGGGAGACTAAGGATGCGCCGCCTGAGGAGCATGCAAAATCTGAACTTGTTGCTAATCTTGCGCCGCTCGCAGACTTATTTGTGAATGATGCTTTTGCAGCAGCCCACAGAAGCCACGCATCCATAGTTGGCTTCACGGTTCTCCTCCCAAGCGCTGCTGGCAGAATAATGGAGAAGGAGCTGAAGGCGCTTAGCAGGGTCATGGAGAGCCCTGAAAAGCCATGCATCTATATACTTGGCGGGGCTAAAGCCGATGATTCGCTTAGAATATCAAAGTATGTCCTAGAAAATAATATTGCAGATTATGTTCTAACAGCTGGCATAACTGGACACCTCTTTCTGGCGGCTAGGGGATACAATTTAGGTAAGCCAAACATGGAGCTGCTTGAAAAGAATAAGTTGCTTGACCTCATTCCCGGAATAAAAGAGTTGATGGATAAGTATCCAGATAAGATAGAGACTCCGGTTGATTTAGCAGTTGAGGTTGAAGGTAAAAGGAAGGAGGTATCAGTTGAGGAGCTACCGACAGACTACCCAATATATGATATTGGGGAGAAGACTATTAAAAAATATACTGAACTGATTATGAAGGCTAAATCAATAGTTTTCAGCGGTCCACCCGGGGTCTTCGAGAGGGAAGAATTTAGGAAGGGGACAAAAGCCCTATTTGAGGCTATGGCATCTTCAAAGGCATTCTCGCTTATAGGTGGAGGGCACAGCATAGCAGCAGTCCAAAGCCTGGGACTAGCAGATAAGATGGGATACATAAGCACAGCTGGGGGAGCCCTAATAGAGTTCTTAATGGGCAGAAAACTGCCAGGTGTAGTGGCGCTGGAAGAGGCAGCAAAAAGGAAGCGTTAATCCATCCGCTATAATAACTCTTTCCCTTCTTTTTCCTCCATAAAAATATTTGTGGGATCCAAAGGACTATGAGAAATTTGAGGAGATGGGCGCCCACAAAGATAAATGCACAGATGTGGCTGGAAAAGTGGCTAAGTGGGTCACTGAAATACTCCTATCTGAAGGAGTCGTGAAAACATAATCTTTCGTTGCGCTGTTGCCAGCCTAATGGGCTGTGCTCTCCCACAGTTTTACACTCTACCTAATTGAATCTGTGAGTAATGGAGTGTATCTAATAGAGGTACTGCTAGCTTCTTATCCATATGCTGATGCAATAGTATATCAGTAAGCTCATATAAACTTGCCAAAAATCTTAAGGAATTTGCCGAGTCTATCGAGAATTTTAGGAGAGCGATCCGTTATCTGAAGTGTTTTGCCATCTCCTCGTTTCCGGGAAGGCTTAGTAATGCATCTATGACGCTGTCTATTTGCTTCATGTCCTTTGTTCTTATGTCCATTATGAGCCAATGAACAAGTGTGTCTCTGCCCCTTCAGATTGGCTTCCAGAGCCCATTCTGCCCTCATTATCCTTGGCAGCATAACATATTTATGGAGTTTATCTGGGATTGGCTCTTTGGGTATTGGATGTATGCCCTTACCATCTGCCTTAACATGGGTTTCAACGGATATACTGCTTGGAAGGTTAGGTATAGTCCCTTTATTCATAATACGTTAATATTATGAATAATTGGGGCTTTTATTCGCATCCCAGAGAATTGTATTTCATAGTTGCTGGTCTCTTTGCAATTGTAGATTGCGTCTATTAGGGTTGCTATGACCTCTCCACTCGCTCTCAGCGGTATCGCCTGCAATACAGACTTTGAGTTATCGAAGGCTATTCTACTCATCTCCTCAATACTTCTTCTCACCTCTAGAATTCTTATAGCACAACCTATCTCAGAGTCAGGTCCACCATAGGGTCCATACCAATACTGTTTGGTTTTCAGGTTCCAGTGGTATTTCCAGGTTCCCCCGCGGACGCTATCCCCTATAGGTAGATAGCCATAGGTTTTATACAAGTCTATGGCTGCTGGACACAGATCCAAATCCCATATATTTGTGGTATGCTCTCTCCAAACAGCCCAGTATTCCTCCGCATCCTCTTTAATCCAGTCATCTAGGTATTTGTATCCATCTTCACCTTTATACCTGAATTTCGTCAGCCATATAACATGGTTTAATCCCTTCATATCAAATTCAAACTCATCTAAGTCTATTAGTTTAATCGCCTCTTTATAGCCCTCGAGTTTATGGGCTGCGAAGTAGGGGGTTACGTTTTTGCCGAGTTTCTCCCTAGCTAAGCGCATAGCTAGAACCTTTATTGCTGTTGTGTAGCCTAGGAAGCCGTGGCATATGCCTGCCACATTAACTTTGGTCTCCCTACCTATCATTGTTGTGAGTTCGAGAACTGGGTTTGAAACTATAAAGAACCATGCGTCGGGGGCTAATTCCTCAATATCTCTGGCAATATCCATGTGGAGCTTAAACTGGTAATAGCCCCATATTGTATGATAATCTCTAACATAATTCCATTCAACACTATTAATCCCCCTATAATACCCATGTTCCTCAGAAATATCCCTCATCCTCTCATAGTATGAATAACCTTTAGGTAGGACTGCTGAAATAATGAAGTCAGCTTCCCTAATAGCTTCCCTCCTATCTTTTGTTGCATATATTTCTATAGGGAGCTTTAGCTTATTAACGAGCCTTTTAGCCAACGTCGATATAATATTAAGCCTACAATCATCAATATCCATAAGCCATATCTTAGAGTTGCGCAATCCATCATTAACAAATATATCAACAAGAATCCTACTAGTCCATCTGGTGCTACCAGCACCTATAAAAGCAATCTTAGGACCCTTAACCGACATATGCAAATCACACAAAGAAGGTTGGTTAAAGAATTTAAACTTTTTCTGCAGTCCTCAATTCCATTATGTTCGGATCTTCTAAAAATTGATTCTACAGTGGTGGCTGGAAGCGATCAGGACTATGAGGTGATCATATCATAATGGATCCCTGCTATAAGGTTCCTGAGGTGGATGATCCATCGATATTCGGTGGAACATTAACGGTTGAGAGGAACAGATAAGGTGTGGCGGACTACAGGATATATGAGAGATCTATCACTATTAAGGGTTCATCCTATATTATTGCGGTTGCCTCAAACTCGACAATAGTGAATGTAGCCGCCCTGGAGCGACAACACAATAATTATCACTCTAGAGGGTAGAGATGAAACCATCGGCGCCCTTAAAGCAACTATACCTAAGGCGGCTCTTGGAGGAGCAGACATAAGGACCCTTAAGGTCATGGTTAATGGAAGGGAGATTCAGAATATGGTCATAGTGGATCTTGGCGACAGCGTAAACGTATACATCACATATATGCACAGCTCTCATACGGTGACCATTAAGTGGAGCCTACCCCAACCACTTCTCACACCAAATATGATAATGGCAATATGCGTAGCCGCCGGAGCAATTATAGTCGCATCAATAGGTGTAATACTCGCGAGAAGAAAGACAAGATAGCAGGCAGAGGGAATTATCAATCAGAGTGAAAGTCTCCAAACCCTCTATTTAATCTATACTCCATTAATCTCTTCACATCCTCCAAATTAAGAATGGCCGACGAGAAACTATCATTTAACGTTTAAATTTAAGTGCGTGAAATTAAAATAATGCCCACACCATATTAAAAATAAGAATGGGCCGGTAGTTCAGTCTGGTATGAACGCCTGACTTGCACTCAGGAGGTCGGGGGTTCAAATCCCCCCCGGTCCACCAAGAAATAAGTTGATTTTCCCGAATAAGGCTTATTTTTTGATTTTCTGGAATCAAGGTTTGGTTGAGGCTGTTTCTATTTGCGATTTCGTAAAGCGCCTTTAAACAAACTTCTTTCGAGTTTACTCCCATTTTTCGGAGTGTTACACTCAGCTCCTTTGGGATTCTGAAGGCGATTAGGTTTTCGTTCTTTTTTCGGGCTTCTTTCAGGTGTAACACCATTAAACCAGCCTCCAAACAGAAAAAGAAGGGGGAAGTTTAATTTTATTTTCCCTCTTTCTCTTCTCCTCCTCAATCGCCCGCTTAATAGCCCTAATTGCGAATTCCCCCGGTGTGCAGCCTTCAAGCCTTGCTCCCTCCTTAATCATCTCGAAAAGGTCTCCGGGAATATTCATCACAACCCATCCTTTATTCTTATGCTTCCCCATTTTTCTTACTCCGGAAAAGCTCAGGAAGAGAAAGAAGAAAATCGAAAAGAAGGGGAGCAAAATTTTTTAACGAGTTAAAAAATCTGTAACTTCTGTAACCGAGCAACCTTCTTCCGTAAGGCGAATCAGCATTTACCGCTGTGGTGATTTGTGCTCATTATCGTGCTGCTAAATGCCTGCTTAGGCGGGATTGGGTTACTGTTATGCCGACACATCCCGCATGCGAATGGTTTGAGCCGTGGAGAGTGGGCTGCTGATTCAAATGGTTCGCTTTGAGGTTGCCCCAGCATTATCCAGCAGATTATTGTGCTTACTGGGGCGAAGGAGCAGGGGGAGATAAATTGAAGTGATATTATTGGGCTGGAGTAATAGTCTTTATAATTCTAGGAATTTCTACGCTGATTCCTGCACCTGCAAGTAAGCCATCCATGCGCCTGCAATATTTATCAAATAAAGCAAAATCAAATATCTCTGAAGAAAACTCAGAGATATTTTGAATTTCCTTGACTTTATTTAGTAGTAATTATAAATAATAGAAAGAAGCACATATATAGGGAGGGAAAATGAAAGAGGATTCTGTACTGGCTGTAATGGGATTACTACTAGGAATTGCTAGTCCTTTACCAATTTGGCCAGGACCACATTTCCTGAGACATATTCCCCCAGCAATTATCAGTTTCCTCTTGATTTTAGCTGCCTACTTTACTGGTAGAAAAACCGGCTCTAAGGTTGCTGGTGCAATAATAATAGTTTATGGAATCTTAGCAACAGCAGCTGGAATGTTATTTTTAACTTCGGTCTTATTTGCAACAAGCGAGGAATTTTTAGCAATGAGTTCAGGAATAATTCTAGGAGGTATCATCGCATTATTCGCTGGAATTACATCAATAACTCTTGGACACAAATTAGCTAGAAAACCATAATGAGGGAGTTAAATGTTTAAGCGTTGTCCTGGAGTAAGAAGTCTGGTAGAGCCACAGATAATAGTTAGGGAATGCCCATTCTGTGGTGAGGAAATAGAGTTCTTTGAGTATGAGATGCAGCTGGAGTGCCCAAAATGTGGCAGGATAGTTTATCGGGAGCTGACTGAAACATGCCTATCATGGTGTGACTACGCGGACAAGTGTATCGCTGACCTGGAGAGAAGGGGAATTATTAATAAGGATAGAGCTGAGGAGTTGAGAAAGTTTATTGGAAGGAGGCAATAATATAGATGTCCTTCCAGTGGCCGGTTAAAATCCTACTGGTTCATCCACAGGCACCCTTCCTAATGCGGAAGAAAATAACTATAGCGGCTGACTGCGCGGCTCTGATAAATGAGGAGATTGGTAGGCAGCTTAGGGATGGTAGCCCAGTCATAATTGGCTGTCCACTCCTCGAAGACCCAAATAAGATGATGAGTAAAATCTCTCTAATTATAAGGGAGACTAAGGCGAGAGATATTGAGGTTTACACTATGGAGGTTCCATATTGCCATGCGATACATATGATGGTTACGAGAACCATAAAAGAGACTGGGAAAGAGGTGAACTCAAAGCATTATATTGTGAGAGTATACTCTAGGAAGATTGAGCCCTATAAATCAGGTGTGATCGATGAGTCAATGATAAAGGCTGAAAAAGAAGCTCATGGGCACATCCATCATTAAGCGTTACATATTAGCTTTGAAAGCAGAACTGTCTTCAGACAATATTTTAGGTTAGGAAAGATTATTTGCTAACCTAATTTTTATCTTAGGTTGAAGGGGAGCTCGTTATCTCCAACTTCTTAATAAGATTTTCAAATGTTATTTCATTAATCACAGACCAATCGAATTCTTCCGCCTCACGTAGCTCTAAGCGTATAGCATTGTTTGGGTATGTAGCTGTGCATGAGCCGAATCCATGCAGCGTCTCTCATCAATGAGCTTTGACTTCCCATTTATAAGCTGAAGAGCTCCAGTTAGACAAGCCTTAACACATCTATCGCATCCAGCACATTTCTCTTCATCGATCGTTACAATAAGCCTTATATTTCGGGTTATGGAAGCCACTCCAAGCTTTCCACTACTCATTGGCTGAGAATTTCTGCGCTCTTCTAGATAAAACTTCCATGAGTTTCTCTTCCTCCAGCACATGCTTCTCCTCCCGCGTAGGCTCCTGTGGAAGCCAGATTGGTTTTGGCTTATCTACGTAATAGGCTCTTATAGCCCTTCTGAGCGCACCAACCGCGAGCACGCCGCAATGATATTTAACTGAGGGTAGGCCACCAAGCTCATCAGATACTTCTTTCCAGGAGATTTTCCACGCGTCCTGCAGGCTTTTTCCCTTAATCATCTCGGTTAATATGCTTGCTGCAGCTATATTCGCCGCACATCCATAACTCTCAAACTTGGCATCAGTAATCTTCTCGCTTGTCTCATCAATTTTCAGATATATTGCTATCATATCCCCGCATGCCAAGCTACCAGCCAATGCCTCAGCATCAGCATCCTCCATTCTGCCAAGGTTCCTTGGGTTTCTAAATAACTCGAGAACTTTCTTCCCATAAGTTAGGGGGACTCTACTCGACAACTTATTTCACCTCCTTTAAGGGTTTAGCTGGGCTTATGGATCTAATTCTCTTCACGGCGCCCGGCAGAACATCTAAAACATAATTTATATCCTCTAATGTATGGAATGGTGTAACCTTCATTAGTAGGCTTCCATGAGCCTCCTCATATCTTCTACCGATCGCCAAAAGCACATGGCTCGGCTCCAAAACACGGCTAGTGCAAGCGCTCCCGCTGGAAACATAAATACCATTTAGGCTTAACTCAACGGTTAGAGCTTCCCCCTCACAATAGAGGAAGCTTATGTTCACGTTATCAGGTGCCCGCCTCTCACCGAATGGACCATTCAGTATAGTATGATCAACTCTCTCTAAGATGCCATTTATTAAATGATCTCTAAGATCAGTCATTCTTGATACATTCTCCCTAAAATTACTGTGTATGAATTCAACCGCCCTAGAGAACCCTACTATGCCGGGAACATTCTCGACTCCTGGCCAGAGCTTCTGTGTGCTAAGCTGCCCATGGACGATTGGCTCAAGTTTAACTCCCTCTTTAACGTATAGTGCGCCGACACCCTTAGGTCCATACACTTTGTGGCTGCTAAAGGATGCTAGGTCAATGTCGAGCTTCTTCATGTCTAGGGGTATTCTTCCGAGAGCATCGCAAGCATCCGTATGGATTAAAACATCTTTATCCCTAACTATGTCCCGTAGGGCTCTAATATCCTGAAGAGTGCCTATTTCATGGTTCACAGCAGCCACGCTTACAATAAGAGTCTCTTCATCAACATTTTTGGATAGAAAATCTAGGTTTATGAATCCCTCTTTATCCACGGGTATCTTCACAACCTTAAATCCATGTTTCTCGAGCTCCTCAGCCGGAAATATTACACTTAAATGCTCTATGCTTGAGACGAGAATCTTCCTTCTTCTAGGCGAAGTCGCCGCTGAACCCATTATAGCTAGGTTATTCGCCTCTGTCCCACTATGGGTATAAACGATCTCCTCTGGACTGCAATTGATCGCTGAAGCGATCCTCGCAGTGACTTCATAGAGGGTTTGGTAGCTAATCCAGCTCATCAGATGGGTTATGGATGGATGCCCCCTACCACTCAACTTATAGGCGTCTTCCATGGCTTTTAGGGCTTCTGGAATAATTAAACCCGAGTTCTCATTATCCAAGTAGACCTCTTTACTTGGCGTGCCATGTGTCTCAATAAGCTCGCTTATACCCCTTGATATGTCACTATAGGTCAACCCAAAACCTCCACATATATCTGGTATGTCTCATCAATTTTTTCAATCTTTAGAACCCTATGACCCACATTCGAAGCCCACTCTTTAATATCTTGAGGGGCAGCTGGGTCTGTTGCTAAGAGCATGATTATCTGACCTGAGCTGGACTTTGCAACTGCCTCAGCTAACGCGAGAAGCGGACCTGGACAAGATTTATACCGAGCATCAATAATCAAGTCAACTCTCAAAGAATTCCCCCAAATTAAGATATGAAAAGATTGATATCTGAATCTTTCGCTTTGCTTAAGAATGTTGCGGCGCCAACAACATCATCTACATACTCCACTAAATCTTCAGCCTTTATCCCGAGAAGGTTCATTGTTGTGGAGCACGCGTAAATCTTCAATCTCCCAGTCTTCTTACCTTGCTCTAATATTTCGCGCCAATTCGGTATGGCTCCGGAGCTAACAGCTCTCTTCAGCTCATCCTCATAACCCTTATAGTCTGAGCTAACCTCTTTAGGCTCATAGCTCTTTTTTAAGGCTAGTAGACCCCAGAAAGTGAAGAATATTTCTGACTCCCAACTCATAGCAGCCGCGGTTGTAGCTAAAGTTACGGCTGGAAAGAGCTTATCCAATTTTTCAGAGGACACTATTATGGATATTTTCGGCATATATTTTCGCCAAATAAATTATTATAACGCTGTTATATAAAAACTTTTTTATAAAAATATCTTATATTTTGTATTTGCGTTAAATTTTTAAACCTGTGTGATGTAACCTAATTTTATGTCTCCTTGGAAATGGTTAGAGGAAGGCTATACTGTTATTAGAAC
>Ga0209394_1001022_pt1 | contig 18084 bp, 18 predicted proteins | sample JNZ201metaG_FD_184122 | JGI IMG/M metagenome (GOLD analysis project Ga0209394, IMG submission 184122) | Hot spring microbial communities from Jinze hot spring, China to study Microbial Dark Matter (Phase II) - JNZ 20120812A (SPAdes) (version 3) ... | reverse complement strand
CCTCCAGCTGCCCCAATTACGCCTAATAACAGTTGAGAAGCCCCTAAACTTGCAGCATATATTGGCGTGGTTATGCTAACGATGCCCATTACCATTTGCATAAGGAATACGGAGCAGAGTATACACTTTAAAGATCTAGCCGCTTTTACGTTAAATGTTTCCATAGAACTTCTGGAAATAAGTCCAATTATAAAAGTCATAAGCTTCTTTAAGTTTCTTCATATGTTTCAATTGCTATAAGTTATAGTTATGGCTGAAATTGTGTATGGAGAAATTTAGCGGCTTGAAAAAACAAGCTTAGATATGATCCCATATTGTGAGCAAATGCTTTTTCTATGAGCTTTGGTTTTTATTTTTGTCAAAAAAGAGGGCCTTGTATGAGTGTGCTTGAGAATGTTAGAGAGCTTCTCCGGGCTCATGAAGGACTTAAGAGGGAAGTTTACTTTGACATTGAAAATGCCAGCTTCGTCCCTCAAGAAGTGGTTGATGCGATGCTTCCTTATTTCAACCAGCGTGCTTATGGTAACCCTACTTTGACACATAAGCCTGGTTGGGAAGCTTTTGAAGCTATTATGGAATCCTCTCAGAAAATCGCTGGCTTTCTAGGTTGTAGCGTTGAGGAAATAAACTTTACACCTGGCGAAACTGAAGCTAACAATCTAGCTCTCATAGGAACAACTTTAATGGCTCGAAAGAAAGGTGGTAAAATTATAACCTCCCAAGTGGAGCCTTTAAGTGTAATTAATGTGGTTGACCTCCTTGAGAAATTTGGCTTCACAGTTGAGAAGATTCCTGTGGATAGGGATGGCTTCATAAACCTTGAGAGACTTAAGGAGGCTGTTGACGATCAAACCATAATTGTAAGCTTGTCCGCAGTAAACCATGAAATAGGCACAATTCAACCTATAAAGGAGGCTGTTGATATTGTGAAGAGCAAGAAGCCGGATATACTCTTTCATACAGATGCTTCTGACGCTTACGGGAAGATTCCCCTCAATTTTAAAGACCTTAAAGTGGATATGGCAACGATAAGTAGCCCAAAAATATTAGGGCCAAGAGGTGTAGGCGTCCTTTACGTTAGGGAGGGTGTACACTTAGAGCGAATTCTTGAGGGTCAGATAGGCACCCAAAGGCTTTGGCCAGGTGTTGAGAACACTCCACTCATAGTAGGGTTTACAAAAGCTTCCGAGCTAGCTTTTCACAACTTCAATGGTAACGTAGATTATATGCGCAATTTGAGAGATAAATTGATTGATGGAATATTCGAGGCGGTTTCAGATGTCCACTTAAATGGACCTAGAGGCGACAAAAGAGCCCCTGATAATGTGAATATAAGCTTTCTAAGATGTGAGGGGGAGGCTCTAACCATTGAGCTAAGCCTGCATGGAGTTTATGTCTCAAGTGGAAGTGCTTGCACCCGGCGGGTGTTGCAGCCAAGTCATGTGCTCGTTGCAATTGGGCGAAGATTTGAGGAGGCTCATGGAAGCATACTTATGAAGGTAACACGTTATCATACGGATGAAGACATAGAGTATGCCCTTGAAGTTATTCCTAAGGCTGTTGAGAGACTTAGAGGGATAACGGGCTCAACGGTGACGAAGTAAATGTCTAGGTCTCCTTTACCCTATAGCAAGAAAATTCTAGAGCTTTTCAAGAATCCTAAAAACCTCGGGCGGATGGAGGATGCTACAATATCCGCCGTAGCTGGGAACCCCATGTGCGGGGACATGATAACATTCTACCTCAAAATTAATGATCAAGATGTGATAGAGAGAGCTACTTTTGAAAGTTATGGGTGCGCTGCCAATATAGCCACGTCCAGCATAGTGACTGAAAAAATTAGGGGGATGAAGCTGGAGGACGCGTGGAAAATCTCGTGGAAAGAGATAGCTGATGAGGTTGGCGGATTGCCAGCTGTTAAGTTTCACTGTGGCGTTTTGGCTGTCGGGGCTCTTCGTAGGGCTATTCGCGCCTACTATAAGTTGAAAAATGTAAAGCCAAGTTGGTTGCCTGATGAGCTTACTTTTGAGGAGAAGCAGGCTCTTGAAGAAGAGGAGCTTGCTGAAAGGCTTGCAAAGCGTGTTGGTGTGGTTGAAGAGGGCTCTTAATGCTTAACCCAATAAAGTTGCGAGAGGATTTTCCAATACTCAAGAGGCTTGTAAATGGATACCCATTAATCTACTTTGATAATGCAGCGACAACCCAAAAGCCTGTGCAGGTGATTCAGGCTATACGAGAATTCTATGAGAAACATAATGCTAATGTCCATCGAGCGGTGCACACGCTTTCTCAGGAAGCAACGGAACTTTACGAAGGAGCGCATGAGGAAGTTGCTAAGTTTATAAACGCAGAAAGCATAGAGGAAATAATTTTTTTAAGAGGCACAACGGAGGCCATAAATCTAGTCGCATATTCTTGGGGCCTAAGAAACCTAAACCAAGGGGATGAAGTGCTGCTAACCCTTATGGAGCATCACAGCAACATTGTTCCATGGGAAATTCTCTCAAAAATAAGGGGATTCAAGATAAAATACGTAGACGTGAATGAAGATGGCCTATTAAACTATGAGAGTCTTGAGGAGAATATAAGCCGAAGAACTAAGCTTATCTGCTTAACCCATGTCTCCAATGTAACAGGCGTCATAAACGATGTTAAACGAGTTGTGAAGCTTGCCCACGATTATAATGCTCTGGTGCTTTTAGACGCTGCTCAGTCAGTTCCACATATGCCAACAGATGTGAAAGCTTTAGACGTAGATTTTATGGCCTTCTCAGGCCATAAAATGCTAGGCCCAACTGGCATAGGCGTTCTATATGGTAAGCGTCAACACCTAGAGGAGCTTGAACCATTTCATGGTGGTGGAGAAATGATACGGCAGGTTTCCTATAACCCTCAAACTGGCCGATGTATGATAACTTGGAATAGATTGCCATGGAAATTTGAGGCTGGCACCCCCAATATTGCCGGGGCTATCGGTTTAGCTACTGCAATAAAATACCTTAAAAGATTAGGAATGGAGAATGTAAAAGTTCATGAAGAAGAATTAACAGGCTACGCTCTAAAACGTATGGCTGAATGTCAGAAAGTAACTATTTATGGTCCTAAAGATCCCCGCCAAAGATGTGGCATAATTTCCTTTAACGTTGCAAACGTAGACTCCCATGATTTAGCCCTTTTCCTCGACAGTTACGGAATAGCCATTAGAAGCGGCTTCCACTGTGCTCAACCCCTACATCAACGTCTCGGATTACCCTCCACCGCCAGAGCAAGCTTCTACATATACAACACTAAAGAGGAAATAGACCGATTTATTGATGTTCTAAAGGAGGTTGAACAACTTTAATGAACTCCATTTACGAGTATGTCTCAAGGATAGAGGAGACATGTGGTCAGGAAAGCAACTTCGTAGTATTCCTTAAGTATGAACGTAGCAGGGAGGCTATAGAAAAAATTCTCAAAAAATCTGAATTACAGAGATCGATTTCCTCTATAATCTATGACCTTAAATTCAAGGGGGCATCTTTGAGGCTTTACTCAAGCGGCAAAATCCTAATTAAGAATGTAAAGGAAAAAGAGACCCTTTTAAAGGTTCTCTCCGAGCTTCTTCTATAACTCCTCTAAGATCTTGGCGGCTTTTTGTAATTCCTTAGCTACTGGTATGAGCGCCTTTACCCGCTTTTCTATCTTTGACCTCTGGCGAGTAACCATTACCGCAAGCTTAGATAATATTTCATCAATAATCTCAGTAACTATCTCCCTGTTTGTCTTCTCTCTAAGATCTAACACTTCAATCTCTTCATCCTTATAAACAAGGATCAATCTTCCATTTCTATCAAGAAAAGCCTTACTAAGTCTCTCTTGATATCCCTTCGGGAGCTTTGAAGTTGATATTTCAATAGTTTCACAAAATGGTTTAAGGACGATAGCTAAGGTGCTTATCAACTCGTTTACAAGGTCTGCTTCCTCCTTAGCCAACTCACACATGTGGCCAAGATTTTCTTGAACAATCTTTAGTTGCTCTCGAGGTGTTTCATCCGTCCCTTCTAAGACTACAGGCTCGGCAATCGCAATATCGGAGCTTGAAGTTTCCTCAGCCAAATAATCACCAAAACGAAATTCGCAGAGTCAAGCAGATAACCGTTAGTATGTAGTTCTGCCGTATGTACAGATGATTTTGAGAAGAAATATTCGTGAATATTAAGATGTCATAAAGTTTTTATCGGACTCAAATATCGATTACTATCTTAGGGGGAGAACCATGAATCAGAAAGGAGCTTCCATCTATGCCTATGGGACAGATGCCTATAAGAAGTCTGGATCGGCAAAATTAAAAACCGAGGTTGTGTCCTTAAAGACTGAGAATGCGAAAGTAACCGTAAACATAAAGAAGAGAAAAGAAATGTCTCGTTCTCCCCTATATTATAAGTATGATATAGCCAAGTATGATCTTCACCCAGGATACGAATTTCCAGATTTTCTTCAACCCCTAATACCTAGAGGGACGCCTGAATATGTGGATAGCGGTCAAAGGTACGTAGAGAGGATAGTAAGGGCTCTCTACTACTTCAAGCAGTGTGCCCTTATAGGTCCATCAGGTACCGGAAAGACGCATATAACCTACTTGGTTGCAGAGTTAACCGGGCTACCTCTATGGGAGGTTAACTGTGGATTACAGACATCATCTTATGACCTTATTGGTCGGTTCATAGGCCTTGGTAAGGAAAACTGGGTTGACGGTCAAGTAACAAGCTGGCTTAGATATGGTGGTTTGTTATACCTTGACGAAGCAAATATGATGAAGCAAGATGTTGCCACGAGACTTAATCCCGTCCTTGACACAAGGGGGCACCTGGTCCTTACGGAAAAAGATAATGAAGTTGTGGTTCGCCATCCATATGCCTACCTAATAATAAGCATGAACCCTTTCTCTGCGGAATTTGCTGGAACAAAGCCTCTTAACGCGGCATTTAGGCGTAGGATGAGTGTCTGGATAAACTTTGACTACGAAAGTGTTGGCGAGAGAATATCTCAAAAAGAAGTGGAACTTTTAATGAAGCGCGCCCAAATAGATGAGGACACTGCCTACAAGATTATACGAGTTGGCGCCGAAATGAGGCGCCAATATAAGGCAGGCGACCTGCCATATGGCCCATCTATCGGAGACCTAATCCACTGGGCAATTCTAATAAAGGATGGTGCTGATCCAATATCTGCTGCAGAAGAGACAATTGTAGCACTGACAAGCGACAGTGCTGAGGTTCAGGCTGACGTTAGAAGACTGGTACTCTCAGTTTTTAAGGGCTCGTAATAACATATGGTGAGCTTTCATTGGGCTTCCTTGAGTACGCATGGGCTCTCTTTTTTGATAAGGACTGGCTTAAAAACAAAATATTAATATCACCTGAAGCTACATTCCCCCGTTTTTATAAAAAAGCTGATCACTTTGTTTATGTTTTACCCGAACCTAAGGAAATTAAGGATGAAGAAGAGAAGCTTTCATTTCTTGGTTACATATTCCCTGCTGATGTCATGGGTCAAAGGCAATTAGCAAGCTTATTTCGTGCTTCCGTATTTTATTTGAGCGCTTTAAGCCTAATTGAAAATTTTGATGATTATAGGGATTGGATGAAAGGCAAAAATAAACGCTTAGCCACTTTTATAAGCTTCGTTATAGAGGGCGTCAAAGCAATCACGTATATTTCGCTAAATTATCCAGATAAACTTCTAGATTTAGCTCTTGCAAACACCCTTGCAATACGAAGGCTTCGTAAAATTGATGGTTATATTAATCCGGCCACAAAAATAATGACCGGCCTCATGTTTAAATCGCATACGGGGTTAAATCCCATAAAATCCAGCCCTGAAAAAGAAGCCATAGACGAGCTTGACGATTTGATTCAGACTTTTAGAGGGAAATATATAGAAGCATTATTGGAAGAAACTACTGATGTGAAGGCTGAAAAGCTGAATGTTGCATCAAAAATTTATGATAAGATAGAGGAATCAGGTGTTATAACTGAAACTCCCTTTCTGCCCCATACACCTGAAATCGGTTTATGTTCCATCTTCCATTCAAGTCTCGCCGTCAACTTCGATGTTATGGCTGATCAAAACTTCACGCAGTGTCTCAAATTCTTAGGCGCTACCCCTCAGGCATTTATGGGTACTGATCAAACTTGGCGAAAAGTCGCTGAAAATGAGGCTCTTCAAGTTGTTGACGATTGGAAAAGACAAAAGGAAAAAGACTGTAAGGTTCTATTAAAATATCAGAATCTTCTCTCTTTCACGAGGTTTAAGGGCGTCCATGTGCCAGATCTTGATTATACAGAGTTCCTGAGAATAAAGTCCAGGTGCAAGAGCGAAGCCCATAGACTTATAGAAAGCCTCCTGGCAGCTAGGGATATGCTGGATGAAGACTCCAGAAAGCTATATGGCATATTGGATCTTCAGGACGTTATTCAAGTGGTTGCTGCCCGAAGTAACCGAACAGACGTTTTCCTACTGGACGAGAACATAAGTAAAAGTTACTCTTGGGTAATAATGCTTGACGCCAGTGAGAGCATGAAGGCTATTTCCGACTTTGCTATGGAAATATTCGTAATATTAGCTGAGGTTGCGAATGAACTCTTGCTAGATCCAACGTCATGGGCTCTTTACGCATTTAATGATCGCTTCTTTGTGATTAAAGACATGAAAGAGAGATACAACATGAGGGTAAAATCAAGAATAGGCGGCGTGAAATTCAGCGGCTTATCATATATTCCTGATGCTTTAACATTAGCTGGCGAGGTCATGAAAACTAGAAATGACGAGTTAAGACTTATAACAATTATATCTGACGGATGGCCTTACGGCTATCAAAACATAACTACAGCTCTAACGGAAACAGTAAACACTCTAAAAAGTCGGGAAATAGTATCCGTGGGCATTGGTGCTAAAAGCACTAGAATGGGTATATACTTCCCATCTAGCTGTTCAATTTTCACTCTTAGGGATTTAACAAAACAATTCTCAAGCATTTTCCTAGAGGAGAGTCAAATTGCTGCAGAAACATAAATCTCTAGCTGAGAATCTAGACGAAAAAGCCTTCCTTATGATAAAGGATGCTATTTTTAAGGCTACAGGACTAAAGTGTGAATATTATCGAGATAATTACCTACGTAGGCGGATAAGCTCTCGAATGAGAACTCTAGGAATAGATAGCTATTGGAGGTATTTACGCTATCTTCGATCTCATAGCGATGAATATTCTCTCTTATTAAGAGATTTAACGATAAATTACACAAAGTTTTTTAGAGATCCAGATGTTTTCATATTCTTCAAAGACGTAATTTTGCCGTCCATCCTTTCGAGTAAGAATACAATCAGAGTATTAAGTGCTGGATGTGCAAGTGGCGAAGAACCATACACGATAGGAATGATGATTTACGAGGCTTTAGGCTCTAAAATAAGTGATTTCTATATCTCCATTCATGGCGTTGATATAGATGAGGACTGTATTAAAAAAGCTACTACAGGACTATATGACGAAAAAGAGTTGTCCAACATCCCTAGCTACTTAATTAAGAAGTACTTTGATTTTGTTGGCGGAGGCTTATTCAAGGTTAAAAATATGATACGGCGTTTTATTCATTTTGAACGGGCAGATATAATTAGTGGGCTAAAGTATCGGAGTTTCGATGTGATATTTTGTAGAAATGTTCTCATTTACTTTGATAAGCGGGGTCAGGCTCAATTATTTAATAACTTCTATAACTCTTTAACGGTTGATGGTTACCTCATATTGGGTAAAACAGAGGTTATACCTGAGGAAGCTCAAGGAATGTTTAGGTGTATAAGCCCTGAGGCTCGAGTATACCAGAAGGTTTGGCCTTTACGATGATCTGAGCGTAATTATGCTCTACACACACATCAAAATTAGCGTTAAATAGCGAAGTTATTATGGTTCAAGCCGGAGCATGGAGGCGGTAACTTGTCTTTCAACATGGATCAGTATAAGCAGTTATTTATAGAGGAGGCTAAGGAGCATATAGACAATTTGACAAGGGGTCTTCTTATCGTAGAAAAGGACCCTGGGAATATTGACGCCATAAACGTTCTATTTAGATCTGCACACACTTTGAAGGGATCTTCCGCTATGATGGGCTTCAAAGATATTGCGGAGTTAACTCATAAAATGGAAGACGTTTTAGATGGTATTAGAAAAAGTGGTAGAGTCTCAAGCGAACTTGTTAATATACTGTTAGAGTGTGTTGATGCTCTGACCTGCAGGCTTGATAAATTGCAAAATGGGATTGACGAAGAGATTGATATAGCCTCATTGATGGAAAAACTGAATATGTTCCAAGTTATTGAGGATGCAAAGCCCCAGGAGAGGATTGAAGATAAAAAGGACGCTGGAAATGATTCTAGAGAATCTGAGGGTCAAATATACCAAGTAGACGTCAAATTAAGTAGCGATTGCATTTTTAGAGCCTTAAGGGCCTGCATGATAATAGATCGGTTAAGTGAAAAGGGCGAGGTACTTAAGACTTTTCCAAGCAAAGAAGATATTGAGAGAGATAATGTAGGCCATGAAATTAGGATTTTAATTCGAAGTAACGTAGGTGACATTGACCTTCGAAAATGCGTTGAATCAATATGTGAAGTTGAATCAGTTAGCATAATGCAGGTTAGAAATGCGGAAGAATTCACCAATCACGGTAGAGCGTGTGAGCAGCGTGAGGACTCTTATAAGCCAATGTTTGACACACGGATTTCGCAGACAGTCCGAATACATTTTAAGCACTTAGACAAATTAATGAACCTTGTTGGAGAACTCGTGATAAACAAGATAGCTCTATTACAGGCTATTTCCTCTAGCAATCAGGAATATTTAAAACGTGTTGCAGGAAGCATAGACCGCCTTGTTACCGAGCTTCAAGATCTAGTTACAAGGATCCGTATGGTTCCAGTGAGTCAGATTTTCGATAGATTTCCAAGGCTTGTGAGAGATTTATCGCTAAAGAAGAACAAAAAAGTTGAATTATTGATGGAAGGCCGAGAAATTGAAGTGGACCGTACCGTGCTTGACGAAATTGGTGAGCCTTTAGTTCATTTGATTAGAAACTGTATAGACCATGGAATAGAGCCCCCTGAGGAACGTATAAAATATGGAAAAAATCCCGTCGGCCTCATAAGACTTGTAGCCCGTAGGGAAGGCGATCATGTTCTCATTGAGGTTGAGGATGATGGTGCAGGTATTGATCCTGAAAAAATAAAGAGAACAGCTGTTGAAAGGGGTTTTCTCTCCCTTGATGAAGTAAGTAAAATGAGTCGCGAGCAACTAATAAACCTTGTTTTCATACCAGGTTTCTCGACGGCCAAACAGGTTACTGAAACTAGTGGAAGAGGCGTGGGTATGGACGTGGTTAAAACTAAAATAGAATCTTTAGGAGGTTTTGTTTCGCTAAAAACTGAGGTTGGAAAAGGAACAAAAGTAACTCTAAAACTGCCTCTCACAGTGGCAATTATAAAGTCGCTGTTAGTCAATGTAGCTGGTCAAATTTTCGCGATTCCTTCCTCACAGGTATCTGAGGTCATTCGTATAGATGCAAGTGACATAAAATCTCTCGGCATGATGGAGGTGATTGAGGTTAGGGGTCACGTAATCCCCCTATTAAGGTTAAGCAGTTTGCTGAATCTCAATAGCGGTGAAGCACAGAATCACCATGAGGTTATAGTAACAAACGCTGATAATGAAGGTCGCTGTTATGGATTAGTTGTTGACTCTGTGTTGCGCCTTCAAGAGATCTTAATAAAGCCATTAGATTCGACACTGTCATGTCTAAAGGAATTCAGCGGGGCTACGATCCTTGGAGATGGGCAAGTGGTTCTAGTTCTAGATATTCCTAAATTAATCAGCAAAAGAAATGCTGAAAGAAACCAGGAGAGACTTTCTCTCAAAGCATGCGCATAAATATGGTATAGTGAGACACAAGATTTTTATTTTTAAAGTTAAATTCAAAAATCAGACGGTGCCGACTATGGCGACGGTAATGATTGTTGATGATGCTGCCTTTATGAGGGCCGTTCTCAAGAAAATAGTTTTGCAATGTGGACATGAAGTTGTTGCTGAAGCTGTGAATGGTGATGAAGCCATAGAAAAATATCAGCAATGTAAACCGGACATAGTTCTTCTTGACATAGTAATGCCTGCTGGCAGCAAAGCTAAGGATGGAATAGAGGCATTGAAGAAAATTGTAGCTATGGATCCATCAGCTAAAGTTATTATGTGTAGCTCTATGGGGCAGCAAGCTCTCGTTGCTGAAGCCTTGAAATCAGGAGCCAAGGATTTCATAGTTAAACCGTTCCAACCCCAGAAGGTGATGGAAGTTCTAAATAAGTGGGGTTGAATCCCTTGGTTGTTGCATCAATTGGTGGTGTTTCAAATATTTTTGACCCTAATGTAGGTGATAACTTAATGGACTTATTTGCCCAAAACCTTCCTGTGAAGCAATCCTTCTTCACTCCAATAATAACTTCCACAAGTATGAACTATAGAATGGATCAGAACTTGGCTATTGAAGAACTCCGTGTTGACATAGCTGAGGCGAGAGTTGAGAAAAGGCCACTTTGGCTTGTGACTAATGTGGGTTCATGTGTAGCTGTCTGTGTTTATGATACGGTAAACCGTTGTGGTGGAATGGCTCATGTGATGCTTCCTAAATGGAATGGTGATGCTAATTCTCATCCATATAAGTATGCCGATACTGCTGTGCCTGCTTTAGTGGCGGCTGTAAGGAAACTGGGGGGTGAGAGTTGCTCTCTTGTCGCGAAAATAGCTGGTGGAGCAAGCATGTTTTCTGATGTTAAGTGTCATCTGATAAACATAGGGCAAAAGAACGTTGAAGCCGTTAAAAAAGCTCTTTTGGAGTGCTATGTTCCTTTAGTTGCTGAGGACACTGGTGGGAACTGTGGTAGGAGGGTCCTTTTTAATGCTTCAACAGGGGTTGTAGTTGTGCGTACTATAAAGGGGGGAGAGAGAAAATTATGAATCTTAATGATGTAAATGGTGGCTTAATTAAAAATTCGAAAGTTGATGGTGTTTTGTTAGGTGATGACCATCGTCAGGATTATGAATACTTTGACTTAGATGTTCTTCGTGAATTAGGCAGTATAGGTGCTGGGCATGCTGCCACAGCTATGTCTGAAATTTTACAGGAACCTGTTTCGATAGATATCCCAAGGATTTACGCCATTCCACCTCATATGGTGTTGAAATATTATAATATGCATGATCAACCAGCTACGGCTATATACATGCAATTAAACGGTGACTATGACTGTGACATTTTGCTCCTTTTCGATGTGGAAGAGGAGAGAAAGCTTGCTGCACTTATGACAATGGCTTCATCTCCCGATGAAGTTGATCCTGAGATGGGGGCTTCTGCCATAGTTGAGCTTGGAAACATTTTGATAGGGTCATTTTTAAGCGCGATTGCAGATTTCGCAGGAGTAACTTTAGTTCCAACAACTCCGCAGAGGGTTGTAGATACATTTGACGCTATATTGGATCATTTCCTAGTGAAACAAGCTATGTTATCAAATTTAAGTTTAATATTTGAAGCTCAATTTAAAAGGAAGAGTGGAGATGCTAGTTGTATACTAATAGTTTTCCCAAGCAGGGAGTTGAGCCAGATACTTATCGATAAGGCTAAAAAGTTCATATAATTGTCGCCTGGTGATTTCTGTGTGTTATCTCGGCCTATGCACACAAACTAATAGTTTTCAGGCAATAAACATGCAATGTTGAGACTGGAGGCATTTTCGATGGCAGAGGTTTCCTGCGTTACTCTTACGTCATCTGTATTAACTAGTGAAGGTGAACTTCTATCCTCGATTTTACAAGCTTTGGAACATGTGGCTAAGATTACAAGTGATTTATTAAAAACCTCAGATGACATAGGCGCTCTCGGTGATGAACTTTCTAAAGCGACTGAAAAATTGGGCAAGAGCATGCAACAAATAATATCAGCTTCCCTTAACGTTGCAGAAGGTGCTCAAAATTTATCCAAATTATCTCAAAGCGCTGCACGTACAGTTGAGGTTCTAGCTTCAATAATTAATGATGTAAACAAGGTTTCAAGTGACTTGGCAAAAATAGTTGAAAGCGCAAGCAAGCTAGCATTAATAGTGGGTGAAAGTGGCTCTCAAGCTCTTGGAGCATTGGATGACATTAAATCCTCCACAATAAGTGTTGTCAAAACCATAAATGATGTTACAGCCGCCGTAAAAAACGTAGCTGGGCTTGCTAATGAGATATCTGAAATAGCGGGTCAAGTTAATATGCTTGCTTTGAATGCTGCTATTGAGGCTGCTAGGGCTGGTGAGGCTGGTCGAGGCTTCGCCGTAGTAGCCGACGCTGTTAAGCAACTTGCCGAGCAAACACGTTCCGCTGCTAAAACCGCTGTATCATCTATTGAAAGTGTAACTAAAACTGGAGTAAAAGCGATGGAAATTGCTGAAAAAGCAGGTGAAGTTGCCGAGAGAAGCGGATCAATAGTACATAGTGCTCTAAAAAGCTCGCAGGAAATAGCTGAGGCAATGACGAGAATGCTTGACATTACGAAAGATCTTAAGGAAAAGGTTGATGAAGCTGTGAAATCCTTAGATGAAGTTAACAATGTTATACAGCAAGTTGCAAGCTTCTCTGAGCAGTCAGCTGCAGCTGCTGAACAGTCTGCAGCAAGCATAGAGGAACAGACGGCCACTTCTGATCAATTTGCTACAATCGCCCATAAACTTAAGGAAGAGAGTCTTAGAACACGTGACTTTATTGAAAAGATATTGTGCGAAATTCAGAAGATTAAGGATATGATGTCTAATTATCCAAAACCCGAGGTGATTAATGTATGACGAAGGATGAATACTTGCAAATTGTAAACTTCACTATTGGAAACATAAATTATGGTGTTCCCGTTGACCAGGTTAGAGAAGTACGGGATATGCAAGCAGTTACACCAGTTCCCGGCGCCCCTCCATATGTCAGAGGGGTTACAAATCTGAGGGGGCAGATAGTTACAATAATAGACTTACGGAAACGTTTAGGTCTTCCCTCAAAAGAAGATGGAAGCGAGAAGATAATAATTATCGAGATGGGCGACTATGCTGTTGGGGTTGTTGTAGATTCAGTGACCGAGGTATCTACAATCCCTTGGAGGGATATAGAGCGTCACGTAGATGTTGCGACAACACTGAAAGACTGCGTTATAGGCATAGGAAAAATGGCTGAGAAATTAATAATAATACTAGATATTGCCAAGATAATATCGCTAAATCCTAGAGAGGTAGCGATGGAGATATCACAGTCCTTAAATGCCCAAGAGGCAAGCGTGATATCGAAATAACAATTTTCAATTCATCATGATTGCGTAACCTATTTTCTCTCTTTTCTCAGGTGATCTTATCTGATCCGTGTCCTTATCGTTGATGATTCTGCATTAATGCGAAAAATGATAAAAGACCTCCTGAATTCAGATCCTGAAGTAACTGTTGTAGGTACAGCGGTGAATGGCGTCGACGCTTTAGAAAAAATCCGTGAGCTTTCCCCGGATGTTGTAACTCTTGATGTGAATATGCCAAAAATGGATGGTCTTGAAACCCTTAAACGTATCATGAGTGAACATCCACTGCCTGTTGTCATGTTAAGCAACTTAACAAAGGAGGGTGCTGAAGCTACCTTAAAGGCGTTGGAATATGGGGCGGTGGATTATATTGCAAAGCCGTCTGGGGAAATATCCCTAGATATTGAAAAGGTACGTGGTGAGCTTATTACAAAAGTAAAAACCGCTGCGAGAGCTAAACTAATAAGGCATAAACCAATCTTGCCTTTAGAAATATCCTCATGTAAAATCGATAGAGTGGTTTTGATTGGTGCCTCCACTGGGGGGCCACCTGCAATAGAAAAGATACTTTCATGCCTGCCTGAAGCTGCACCTCCAATTCTGATTGTGCAGCATATGCCGCCGGGCTTCACGAGATCTTTCGCTGAGAGGTTGAATAGATATTGTAAATTTGAAGTTAAGGAGGCGGAGGAAGGCGATCGTATACAGCCTGGGAAGGCGTTAATTGCCCCTGGCGGCTACCATATGATTGTTGGTAGTGACAAGAGGGTTCATTTAGACGAGTCTCCGCCTATACATGGTGTTAAACCTGCTGTTGATCCGATGATGATGACTGCTGCGGAGGTTTTCAAATCCAAAAATGTAGGAGTGCTTCTAACAGGAATGGGTAGTGATGGAGCTTTAGGTATGAAGATGGTTAAGCAACATGGAGGCTATACGATAGCTCAAGATGAAGAAACTTCTGTGATTTTCAGCATGCCTAAAGCGGCGATAGAAGCGGGCTGTGTAGATAAGATTCTGCCTTTAGCGGAAATTCCCATAGAGATAATGCGTGTTTGCGGCGTTTCGTCTTAATAAATTTGGTATTTTTGGTATGTATGCCTGCTACATATTCGAGGTTCGCAATTTACTTATAATTAGAATCGGGATAAGAAATTAGGTCTAGCCCCAGAGGTTGCATGAAATGTCCGCAGTGGCTGAGGAGAATGTATCTTTTGAAGTTATGATGTCTGAGGGTGAGCAACCGAAAAAATCTCCTTTAAAGCTTAACCGCAATCAGCTTATCTCTGAGAATAGAAAACTTAGAAGCAGAATGGTTGCTTTATTAACTGAGGTTATAGAGAAATGTGAGAAGCTATCTGAAAAAGCTGATTTAGCTCTCCAAAACGCTGCCCTTATGGCTGACATCGCTTATGGTGCTCAGAGGAATGCGTTAAATGTGGCTGAAACAGCTACTAAAGTTTCAGATACAGCGAAAAAAGTAGCTGAGAACGCTGAAAATGTTAAAAATTTTGCAAAAAAAGTAACTATAGATGCTGAAAATGTAACAAAAGCCGCTGAAAAAATGGCTGAAATGGGACGAAATTCTGCGGATCTTTCTAGCCAAATATCCCTTGGTATGCAGCAGGTAACTCGCGCTGCACAAGAGGTGGCTTTAGGTGCCCAGAAACTAGCTGAACTTTCTCAAAATGCTGCAAAAAGTGTTGACACTTTAAAGAAGCTTATGGCGGAAGCTGGAGAAATAGCAAAAGAAGCTGCCAATGTTAAAGACCTAGCCATTGGAAGGCTAAGCTTAGCTGGGGAAAAAGGTCAAAGGGGTCTCCTCGCATTAGAGACGATAAAAACCAATATGTCTAGGGTAGCTGACGCAGTTACATCTATGATAAGCTCAATTGAACAGGTTGGTCAAATGGCTAATGCGATCTCTGAAATTGCTAGTCAAACTAATATGCTTGCTTTGAATGCTGCTATTGAGGCTGCTAGGGCTGGTGAGGCTGGTCGAGGCTTCGCCGTAGTAGCCGACGCTGTTAAGGGTCTTGCTGGCCAGTCAAAATCAGCAGCTGTTTCAGCTATAAACCTTGTAAGTAAGATCAAGGAGGCTGGCGATCAGACGAGTAAGATAACAATGGACTCACATAGAGGTGCTAGTGAAGGTGCATTAATAGTTCAAGAGGCAATTAGAGAATATGAAAATATTGCCAGATTGATGGGTGAAATGGCGGATAAGGTCAGCAAATTAGCTAGCGGTGTTAAACAGGGATTAAATGCAATTGACGTTGTAGTAAATACTGTGGAAGAGGTTGCCAGCATAGCTGAAGAGAGCTCATCAGCATCCGAAGAAACATCTGCAGCCATTGAGGAACAAACAGCTATAGCTGAAAAGATGGCTGAAACAGCTGCTGAAGTTTCAAAGACCGCAACTGATGTTGCAAAGATCAGTCAAACAGTCATAGCTAGCGCAGAAGAAGTAGCGAAATTAGCTGAAAATGTTGTTGCTGCAGCGTTAGATGTTGACAAGTGTGTTAAAGATATCCTTGCTGAAGTAGATAGTGTTGGTAAATCTGCTCAAACAATTGTGGAGCATGCAACCCAATTAGCGGAAGTAGCTGAGCAAATGAAAAATGAACTTCAGGAGTTTATAGACAAGCAAAAGGAAACTTTAAAGGAGCTTCAAGAACAGGGATAATTCTCATTAACTTTCCTTTTTCTTCTCGCTAGCCTTCTAAGCCCCCCACTGCTGTGAAGTCAGCTATAAATTTGAATTTTTGCTCTTCTTTCTTCTCTAACTTAAAAGCTACTTTCTCCGGGACTCCATCCTTTATGTAGGTTACGTAACGAATGTTTTTACCCAAATTATAGCGCTCTAATTCCGTAAGCGCGTTCTTTATTTTCCCAAGTTTGTCAATTTTTGCTTTTAGGTCTTCTATCGCCTCAAAAAGTACTTCCACTTCTCCAAACTCGTCTGCGCATATAAGCAAATCCCTAAAATTAACCCATTCTGCAGCTGTTGTCTTGCCCTCCTTTTTGCTTCCGCTTTTGCCTCCAGTCTTTAATATCTTCTGAATTTCTGCCATCTTCTTTCCCCACTCTTGATCCTTTAAGCGTTCAGGGTCTCTAAGGAGGGCTCCAAGCCACTGGCTATATTCATCAAGAAGAATTTTCAACATGTTCATTCGCTCCTCCACGACCTCTTTAATCTCCCTAATGGAGTAGAAGGTTCTGATTTCAGTTAATATTTCACTCATCTTTTAGATTCCTCCCCTTCTTCTAGCATTTGCGCCCCCTCTGTTTAGGTTGTCTAAGATTTTTCTTAATCCTTTTCTTATGCAATAAAACAAGCTAATTCTTGAGTCAATTTTCATCCGATAACTAGATATGGCTTTCGCGAATTCAGGCATCGCCAAAATCAATACAGACGCTACCACGTTTGGAGGATAATTCCTTAAAGGTGCAGAGCATATTTTCCCATTTCCATGAAAGACTATAAGGTGTCCCTCATCATCTAATATTAAGCGGTGGGCATTATCAAATAGGGGTGCTTCCTTGATGGGAATATTTAACGACATTTTGAGTTTCTCGAGAATTTTCTCAACGGAATCACAGACTTCGTTAATGATCTTTTTCTCTTTAGATAGGCATTCACATAGCATGTTCAATTCTCCCTTAATTTTCCTTAAAACATCCCTTAAATCAATATTTGGGACACTCTCCTCATCGTTTGAGAGGTAAAAGTTTCTAGGGTAATCTTCATCTTTCAAGGGTTCTCCCTTAGTAGCTTAGCTAATTGAACCAAGTCGTAAAAAGTATAATTAGCATTGTATGTTGTATGTTTTTACGCACGTTCGACCTTCAATTAAAAAATGTATTTTCAATTCAGATTATGGTTTCAGAAGTATAAAATATCGTTTTTAGTGCAGAATTTAATTCTGAAATTAAAATAAGCTGGGAAGATGGTTTGCATGGAGTTATCTGTTGAAAAGCCCGAGGGCATCGTGAAGTTCTATGATGAAAGTAGTGGCGTTTGGAAGTTCGTAAAAGCTGATAGAGGCATAAGCAAATCCCTAGAGATTATTGAAAAGACGCTCCGCAACCTGGGCCTATCAAAAAATGAGGTGAGAGTTTACTTATATCTCGCTCGCACTGGCGAACATAAAGCAAGTGAGATTTCTGAAGCTTTATCCCTCCATAGAACTGAGACATATCGTATCCTTCGTGACTTAGAGAAGAGGGGGCTTGTATCATCAGTTTTTGAGAAACCCCTCAAGTTTATTGCAACACCCTTCGACAGAGCCCTCGATGTACTCATAGAAACGAAAAGAATGAAACTTAACCTCCTTGAGAAGAAGAAGACGAAGCTCATCGAGTTATGGCTTTCACTCCCAAGAACTGAAGTTGAACAGGAGCGTAAGGAAGTTTTCCAAATCTTGGAAGGCGATGAGCAAATAACCTTAAAAGCTGATGACATAATTAGCAAGGCTGAAAAAGAAATTCTCGCCTTTGTATCCGAATTTGACATAGCAAACTTTTATCACTCCGGATTCCTAGACAGGCTGGAGCAAGCCTCAAAGGGAGGCGTAACAGTTAAACTATTAACAGGCTACTCGCCCAAGACATGCTTCTTCCTCGAGCAAACTAAAATAAGGCATAGCCGATACATAAGCTCGATAACTGAAAACCTGCCAACATTCATAATAGTCGA
>Ga0209394_1001018_pt1 | contig 18145 bp, 15 predicted proteins | sample JNZ201metaG_FD_184122 | JGI IMG/M metagenome (GOLD analysis project Ga0209394, IMG submission 184122) | Hot spring microbial communities from Jinze hot spring, China to study Microbial Dark Matter (Phase II) - JNZ 20120812A (SPAdes) (version 3) ... | reverse complement strand
TCCAGAACTCATAATATGAGAGGCCATAATCCTCTGGCCTCATACTGCTCTCAGCTTTCTCATGGGCTAAGGCTATGTCCTCTATAGCCCTAACTATTCCATGAGCCGCTAATATCCTCCTTATTATCTCTGGTGGGGGAGCAGTTTTAATGAGGGTGCCTCCAAGATCGAAGAGCACAGCTTTTAATGCCAACCGTCATCACCAGACTCTTAAGAATAGAATACTTTTAGAGGAGACATATGTACTTATTGCATTGAGATGGTTAAGTTGCTGACATTGATATTAGCTGAATCAGCCCTTGAAACTATACCGCAGAGTCTCTGGGACCACCCTATTATAAGAAGGTTCTCTAAGCGTAAGGGCAAGCACCCCAGATTCATTATCCTCGACAGATCCTATCATCATTATGCCATGAAGAACCTTGAGAATAGCAATAAGCGTGGCAGACCGGACATAGTTCACTTCAGCCTCCTAGAGGCCTTTGGCTCACCATTAAATAGGGAAGGGCTTCTGAGAGTCTATGTGCATACAATCGGCAACTACGTAATTCATATTTCCCCAGAAACAAGGCTACCAAAGAATCTTAATAGGTTCATAGGGTTAATTGAAGACTTATTTGAGCATGGGAAAGCCCCGCCGAAAGGTAAGCCATTATTAACTGTTGAAGAAAAGACTCTGACAGCGCTCATAAGCGAGCTGAAGCCGACCTATACGATCATATTTGATAGACCTGGAAAGAATAAGACTTTTGAGGAAGTCGCCCTAAACCTTGCTGGTCAAGAGAGGCCCTTAGTGATCGTTGGCGGCTTCCCTCACGGCGAGTTTAGTGAGACAACCCTAAGGTTGGCCGACGAGGTCGTGTGCGTTGATCCAGAAATGCTTGAAGCTTGGACTGTTGTTTCACGTATAATATATGAGTATGAGCGGGCCATAGGTTTACCTAAAAAGCGCTTAGAAAGATGCTCTCATATCTAAACCCAGCGCCAAACCCTTCTGCCGTAGAATATTTCTGGCAGTATGAATAGACCTGAGAGCGATGCTAATATAGTTATTATCCAGTCGAATGGGTTATCCAGCCAAACTGTTCCGAATAGACCGAAGAATGGCACTAGAATTGTGGCCACCCCGGAAACGAAACACGCTAGAACTAAAAACTTATTGGTTAGGGGGTTGAGTCTAAAGGCTCCACGTTTCTCAGACCTACAGTTCCATACAACAAATATCTCTTGGAGAGTTGCTCGTATGAAAGCCATGGTCCTGGCCTGCTCCAGGGTCTCACCTAATATATAGCGCTGCCAGTAGAATAAGCCTCCCGTTAAAAGGAACTGAAGCGTAAACGTGACTATTATTGACAGCATCCTGCCATGTAAAATTCCTTCATTCGGATTTCGCGGAGGCCTCTCCATAATATCTTTGTCAGGGGGATCCACCGTTAATGCTAGAGCTGGTCCGCCGTCAGTAACCAAGTTTATCCATAGAATCATGCCAGCCGTCAACGGTATCTCCAGCCCTAATAGCGCAAATGTCCCTATTAGGAAGAGCTCATCGAAGTTGCACCTCATTAGGAAGAAAGCAAACTTTCTAATATTGTCGTAGATTGCGCGTCCACCTTCAACAGCCTTTACGATCGTCGCGAAGTTGTCGTCGGCTAAAATCATGTCAGCCGCCTCCTTAGTTACGTCTGTGCCAGTTATGCCCATAGCTATGCCTATATCCGCCTGCTTGAGTGCTGGTGCATCGTTGACGCCGTCGCCGGTCATAGCTACTATATGCCCCCTCTTCTTTAGGGCTTTAACTATCCGCATCTTATGTTCGGGTGAAACACGTGCATAGACTTTAACGTTATCAACTATTTTCTCAAATTCTTCATCGCTCATCCTGTCAAGCTCTTCACCAGTTAAAGCTATGTCGCCCTCACGCATGATGCCGATCTCTTTTGCTATTGCTATTGCCGTTAGCTTATGGTCGCCTGTGATCATAACAGTCTTTATTCCAGCCTTCTGGCAGATTTGATTGGCTATTTTAGCCTCCTCACGCGGTGGATCTATCATCCCAAGTAGCCCAAGGAAAATCAGTTTACTCTCAATGATATCATAGTTTTTGTCGTTCTTTAATCGTTCGACATCCATTTCAGTAAGCTCTCTATATGCAACTCCTAGAACCCTTAAAGCCTCGCTCGCCATCTTCTCATTAACTGAGAGGATTTCGCTTCTATCTTTACTGGTAAGTCTCTCCAGCTTTCCGTTCTTCAGCACATGCGTACAATGCTGTAGAACAACTTCCGGAGCACCCTTCATGAACGCCACCATATCCCCATTATTAGATTTATGGATTGTAGTCATCCTTTTTCTCTCAGAGGTAAATGGAACCTCATAGATACGTGGATAAATCTTCTCTAAATCCTCCTTCCATAATCCGGCTTTAGCTGCTGCGACAATTAGGGCCCCCTCGGTTGAATCCCCCATAACGCTCTTGCCATCGTACTGGGCGTTTGTGCATAGAGCTGCCCCCATTAAAAGAAGACTTAAACTTGGATGACCCTTAACATCCACCTTTTCATTTCCCCGCATAAATTCACCTTTAGGCTCGTAGCCAACTCCGGTAACCTCAATGATCTCTCCATCAACATATATTCTTCGAACCGTCATCTCGCCTTTAGTTAGCGTTCCAGTTTTATCTGAGCATATAACCGTTACTGATCCTAAGGTCTCGGCTGATGAAAGCCTCCTAATTATTGCATTGCGCTTAGCGAGATCTCTAGCACCCAAAGCTAAGCACACTGTTACAATGGCTGGCAGCCCCTCCGGCACAGCTGAGACAGCTAAAGCAACCGCAGTTAAAAACGCATCCATCAAGTTCCCCTTTCCATGGAGATATATTTCAACAGCTTCCAGCACGAAAACTATTATACAGATTACAATAACTATTATGGCTATTTTCTTAGCAAACTTCTCAAGCTTAGCCTTAAGCGGGGTTTCTTCCTCCTCCATTTCCTGAACCAGCTCAGCTATCTTCCCAAACTCCGTTTTCATGCCAGTTGACGTGACAACAGCCTTTCCACGCCCATAAACTACGTGGGTAGCCATGAAAACCATATTTCGTCTGTCGCTCACCGGAGTGTTTTCCGGAAGGGTGCCGAGGCGCTTTTCAACAGGAGTTGACTCACCGGTTAGAACAGCCTCATTAGTTTTCAACTCAACAACTTCAATGAGCCTTGCGTCGGCGGCCACGCGGTCACCTGTCTCGAGTACCAGTATATCTCCCGGAACAACCTCTTCAGCCGGTATGACTATGCTGTGGCCATCGCGTATTACTGTAGCCTTGGGGGCCGTTAGTTTGCGCATCGCCTCAATAGCCTTCTCAGACCGGTACTCTTGAACGAAGCCTACGATGGCATTTAATATCACTATGGCCCCTATCGTTAGGGCGTCAGCGTAGTCTTCCATTGCCGGAGGCTCGGGTTTAGCAAAAGCCATAACGATAGATATTATGATGGCTGCCATCAACATTAAAACGAAAATATCCTTAAACTGGTTTAGAAATATCTTTATGGGGCTTACGCCGCCCTTAGAGATAAGCTTATTTGGACCATATTCCAGCAGCCTCTTTCCAGCCTCCTCCGCGCTGAGGCCATTACGTGAGGTCTTTAGGGCCTCTAAGACCTCATCCTCACTCATTGAGTGCCAAGCTTTATTCAAGTTGAAACCCTCTCACCAAACAAGATTCACAAAGATGTTACCTGAAAGATATTAATTTTTCTTTAAGCCTTTTTCACCATAATATTATTCTTTTGAAAACCATCAAATTTATTGTAAGCAGCTTAAGTTTGTTTGGTGGGGCAGTCTATGGTTAGAAGGATGGCTATAGGTGTAGATTTGGGCGGAACGAACGTTAGAGTCGCACTTGGGGATTCTGACGGCCGCATAGTAGGGAGGATTGTTGAGAGGACTGAGAAGGGTAAAGGGCCTGAGGGGATAAGTGAGCAGATAATTAGGATGATACGCAGCCTCATTGCGGCCGAGAAGGTTAATTTAAAGGATGTTGGGGGCATAGGCGTAGGCTCAGCTGGTCCACTAGATATTGGCAGAGGCGGTTTAATGAAGCCCACGAACCTACCATTCGACTTCGTCCCCCTAGTCAGACCACTAGAAGAGGAGTTCAACCTGCCAACATACCTACTTAATGATTGTGTTGCCGCCGTTATGGGCGAGAAGCATTTTGGCCTAGGTAGGGGCTGCGATAACCTTGTCTACGTAACTATCAGCACCGGTATAGGTGGCGGAGCATACGTTGATGGACACCTATTGATAGGTAAGGATGGAAACGCCCATGAAATTGGACACTTCACAATAGACTTTGAGGGGAAGCTTCTATGCGGCTGCGGTAGGAGGGGGCATTGGGAAGCCTACTGCTCAGGTAATGGTATACCGAATTACTCTAGACTCCTCATTGAGGAGGAGGGTCTCCTGAGGGTCGAGGGCAGCCAGCTGGTAGAGGATATACGTAGGATGGGCTACGAGAACATAACGGCAAAAACAATATATGATTACGCTAAGGCCGGAGATTACGTGGCTAGAATAATAGTTGAGAGGGTTGGCGCCCTGAATGCTATAGGCTTCGCATGTGTAATCGACGCCTATGACCCGGCGCTGATAACTGTTGGCGGGTCGGTAACGCTAAACAATCCAGATCTAGTTATAGGCCCAATTAAGCGCCATGTGAGCAGGCATGCCAGAAACAGGGTTCCGGAAATCGCTCTCACGCCTCTAGGCGAGGACGCGGTACTCTACGGCGCTATAGCATCGGTTTTATTTCGAGAAAGATCGAGTTAAAGGCACAATCCTTAACCAGCGGATTATGTGGGAAATTACAATTATAGTTGCTAACTGGAAAAGTTTACTGATCCTCCTCCAAGGATACTTTCAAAAAATATTTTTACATGAAACTAAACCAAAAAATGGTGAAGGGAGCTTTAAAAAACTATGTTAAACCTACGTTTAATGATCTTCTCAAAACCGTTCTTTACGATTCTAACAACTATTTCACCACTGGGCGTGAGAAGCGTATATGTTGAAAAATATCCGTCCCGTACTTCAACTGGTTTGCCATTGACTTCAACGTGAGACCCATCTTCACATGCGCCTTTCACTATCACCATGATTGGACCATTCACTATCGTCTTCCATTCAGGAGGCTCCGTTAAAATTAGGGCTAAAGGTCTATTTCTAACTTCTAAGATATTCTCCACTATTTCACGCCTAACCTCCATGAGAACCTCAGGGTCTCTGGTATACCCTGTTATACTAGGTACCACTCGCATGCATAATTCTAAAGCTCTTCTCTCAAAAGGCTCTTTTAGGGCTCTTCCTCCCAGTTTCTCCTTAACCTTCTTAATCTCTTCTTCTAGAAGCTTAAGATACTCGTAGTCTTCAAGACCATCTCTCATAGCTTCGAGCCTTAAACTAGATAAAGGCCCGTCTCTCCCAGGATAAGCTATGTGCGTATCTCCAGGCGGTAACTTTGGATTTAACTCACCGAACGGATCTTTACCCCACCAGTTAAAACCCCAATGTAAATATCCCTTAAGATTATAGGCATAATTTATCCAGTGAAGTACTCTGGTTTTAAGAAGAGAGAAATCGAGAAACCTATTCGGGTATCTGCCTACAGGATTGCAGCACGTATAGATCCAAACCTCATGTTTATCCATCGCCTTAATATACTCATTGATCCAATCGTTGAAGTGATGTAATGTTGGAACCCAAACTTCTAAAAATCCATCGAACCCTACTGTTTCGACAGCCTCTATCCTCTTAATTCTGGGAGCATATTTATGGATAAACTCGGAAGCTCTTACCCATTTCTCAAAACCGTCTTCAGTAGGCTCATCAGCTACATGGATCATAGCCATATCAAGCCAGCCTTTCTCTTCCAGGTGTTTCTCAAGAGCTGGAAGTAATAATGGAAGAATTTTCTCTCCACTCTCCTTCTTCACCGTGCCATCGGGATAAACTACAGCAAACTCTCTGAAAAGCAGTTCCTTCGCACCCCAAGCCTTAAAATAGGCTACGTGGGTTATCTCAATCCTATCCGCCTCATACCTTAGTAAAAGCTCAACATATCTATCAAAGATTGAGAAGTCAAATCTATAGCCATTATTCTCTACAAATATTTTAATTATGTCTATAGGTATCCAAAAAACATTCTGTCTATGTTCAGCCATAAGCGCTATCCACTTCTCGAAAACTTTCCAGAAATCCTCAGACCACAGCTCAACACCATGAAATGAAGATATATTTTCCAACGAAAACCAGTTTGTCACATAGAGACTTCTGCGATCTGGCAATATTATAGGATAAACATGTAAAGCAACTTCAAGAGAGGCATTTCCCTCATCAGATGAAACATTGATTGTACCTATATAGTTTCCAGGCTCAACATCTTTAGGCACATACACCAGAAAGTAACATGGTTGCGTTTCACCGCTTTTAACATTCACAGATTCTATATCAAGTAGGGGATCCGGTGCATAGAAGGGGGCTATTCTCTCGAGTTCTTCAACTGGTGTGCCAGGAGTATTCTTCGAAACAGGGATGGAGCCCACAAAGTATAGCCGAATATTCTGCTTCGATACTCTGTGGTTTCCACAGATTAAATCTGATACTTCAAGTGTAAGATTGTGGACATCCCTATTTGCATAAACGCCAAACATGCAGCCTTCATATTCATTCCTCGCACAGCTAATCTCCATACGCCTACCTATAGACTTCTCATCTGGAGCAGTGTCCTTATATATCCTCTCAAGAGCTCTAGCGGACCAAACCAAGAAAGGTTTTTCCACTTCAGCTTGCTGCTTCATCTGAACTGAACTTATATCCTCCACACCCAATCACATCTTGCGTATTATTGACGCCCATAATAAGATTTTCTAGAATCCTCTAGCCCATTTTATTCCAGATAAAGGAAAGCTATTGATGGCAAAATCTTATTTCCATGAATTTTCTTAATTAGATTCTGGGATATAACTTGAAGGCTATAATTTATTATGATGTCGGAGATTTTAGGCTTGAGGATATTCCTGTCCCTAAAATAGGACCTGGGGAGATGCTTGTCCGCGTCAGGGCATGCGGCATATGTTCAACAGACCTTTATAGGGCTGAGTATCGCCGGGCTAAGCCCGGATCAGTCTTGGGGCATGAGATTTCCGGCGAGGTTGCTGAGGTCGGCCCCGAGGTTAAGAGGTTTAGCCCCGGCGATAGAGTTGCGGTCCTCCATCATGCTCCTTGCGGAGCATGCTACTATTGTATGCATGCGCAGGAGCCGCTATGCGATCAGTATCGACGGACAAATGTTGATCCGGGAGGCTTCGCCGAATATATCCGCGTCCCATCGGAGCTCGTTGAGAAGACCGTTATAAAGATACCGGATAAGATGAGCTTCGAGGAGGCTACAATGATTGAGCCGACGGCATGTGCTGTTAGGGCTATCTCGAAGAGCAGAATCTTCCCCGGAGATACTGTCCTAGTTATAGGTGGGGGCCCGCTTGGCATATTGAACGCTCAGGTGGCTAAGGCTTATGGGGCCACGCAGGTGATTGTTAGCGATCACCATGATTTAAGGGTTAAAATAGCTGAGGAGGTTGGCGTAGATTACGCATTTAACGCTAGGAAGGTGAATGTTGAGGAGGCTGTGAGGAGACTTACTGAAGGGCGGGGAGCCGATCTAGTTGTGATTGCCGTTGCATCGAGCAGCGCTGTCCAAGAGGGCTTGAGAATTATTAGGTGGGGTGGAAGAGTATGCATATTTGGAGACTTTAGAGATGTTCCTCAGCCAAACCTCGACGTCGATCCAAAGCTGATTTTAAGGGATGATGTGACGATACTTGGGAGCTGGGGCTGCGCACCATACGACTATTATGCGGCATTTAATCTCATAAAGTCGGGTAGGGTTAAAGTTAGGGAGCTAATAACGCATAGGTTTCCTCTAGAGCAGTTTAATGATGCTCTAAAGGTTATTTCGAGTAAAGAGTGCATGAGAGTTGTCTTAGAGATTTGATGACTCCACTTATATTTGGGCGTGGACGAAGAGGACTATGAACGGCTCCTCCCTATCATTCTTTAAGCCATGCGGATCTTCGCCGGAAACATATAGCGTTAAACCCGGTTTAGCCTGGATCTCCTTTTCTCCGACGATTATAGTGCCATTTCCGGAGATCACGTAATAAATCTCCTCTCGATCTGGATGGGTGTGCGGGGGGAAAATCCCGTTTGGTGGTATTTCAAGTAGTCCAAAGCCTGTAAAGCGCTTACACCCCACATTCTTCTGCTCAACGATCCGCTTAATATTTGAGACTCCTTTGGGATATGGCGTAAAAGGCACTTTATCGGACTCTATTATAACCCACATCCCGCATCACATGATAAAAATTCAGTTATAATCTTAAAAAGCTTAGCATTCATCTCCTAGCAAAGAATGGAAACCTCTTCCTTCTAAGAGCCTTCATCATCTTCCTCATGAGCATGTAATGCTTAAGCAGCTCTTTAACATCCTTCTCGTTCGTTCCGGACCCCCTGGCTATGCGCCTTATCCTCGAAGCATTTATTATACGTGGGTCTTCCCTCTCCTCGGGGGTCATCGACTGTATTATTACACGCCACTTCTCTAGGCGATCCTCAGCAACGCTCACTAATTCATCCGGAATCTCGTATCCCAGCCCCGGAATCATTTTAAGGATGCGGCTAAAGGGCCCCATACTCTTCATTGCCTCAAGCTGCTCATACATGTCTAGTAGCGTGAACCTTCCGCTTAATATCGCTTTAACCCTCTCCTCAGGAACTTTCATCTCAGCCTCCTTAACCCTCTCGATGAGGGTCTTTAGGTCGCCCATTCCAAGAAGCCTACCAACGAAGCGTGGCGGGTCGAAAGCCTCTAGGTCATCAATCTTCTCACCAGTCCCTATGAATTTTATCGGCACCCCGGTAGCTGCGACTGCTGAGAGTGCTCCCCCACCCCTTGCGGAGCCATCCAGCTTAGTAACTATTATGGATCCTAGAGGGGTGGCTTCGTGGAAGGCTTTGGCTTGAACAGCAGCCTGCTGCCCAATAGTCCCATCAATAACTAATATGACTTCGTCAGGCTTTATTGCCTCTTGAAGCATCTTCATCTCATCTATTAAGCTCTTCTCATCCTTATGCCTACCTGCGGTGTCGATTATCACGACATCGTAATTCTCAAACTTCTTTAGCCCGTCCAACGCAACCTTAATGGAATTTTTCCCCTTCTCATCGCCATAAATTGGAACATTTATTTGCGCAGCCAGCTGGCTTAATTGAGCGAGCGCACCAGCCCTAAACGTATCCGCGCATATGAGCGCAACCTTAAATCCCCTCTTCTGGAGGTATCTCGCCAGCTTGGCGGCCGTAGTCGTTTTTCCAGAACCCTGTATACCCACAAGCATAAGTATACTTCTTTTTCCCGGAGTTATGTTTAGCGGAGCAGCCTTCTCGCCAAGTAGGCGAACGATCTCCTCATAGACAACCTTGACGGCATGCTCTTTCCTCGGTATTCCTGAGGGAACCTTCTCTTTAAGGATCCGCTCCTCTATCCTCTTTGATAGATCGAAGACGAGCCTCACGTTCACGTCTGCCTGAAGCAGTGCCCGCTGTATATCACGTATAAGCTCTTTAACGATACTCTCATCTACGGTTGAAGCACTAAAGATCTTTTTAAGTGATTCATAGAGCGATGAGCCGAGCTTATCTAGGGCCAAATCCTTCTCTCCACTTGGAGCCGACAATCAATAGAAGGTTATCGTTACGAATAAATCTATCTTTTATTTCAGTAGTGATTGGGTATATGTATGACTGCCGGGAAAAATAGAATAATTGATTTAAGGAGCGACACAGTAACCCTGCCGACCGAGGAGATGCTTGAGGCAATAAGGAACGCTGAGCTAGGCGACGATGGCTATAGGGAGGATCCAACGGTTAATAGGCTTGAGGAGATGGCTGCTAAAAAGATGGGGAAGGAGGCTGCACTCCTAGTTCCTAGCGGGACAATGGCGAACCTAGTGTCAGTTATGAGTAATACGAGGAGGGGCGACTGCGTTATTTTAGAGGCCGAATCCCACATATACTGGTATGAGGTTGGTGGAATATCGGCGATAGCCGGCGTATTACCATGGCCCATAAGGGGCCATATGGGCGCACTCGACCCTAGGGATGTTGAGGCAGCAATAAGGCCTAAGAACATTCATTTCCCGGATACAACGTTGGTCTGCATCGAGAATACTCATAATAGGGCTGGTGGAACAATAATAACCCCACAGCAGATCGAAGCCCTGAACAAGGTCGCAAAGGAGTATGGTTTAAAGCTTTACATGGATGGCGCAAGGATATTTAATGCCGCCGTAGCTTTAAAGGTTGATGTTAGAGAGTTCACTAGGCATGTCGATAACTTAATGTTCTGCCTCTCTAAGGGGCTTTGCTGCCCCATAGGCTCAATAGTTGTCGGCGATGGCGAGTTTATTGAGAGGGCTAGGAAGATTAGGAAGATGCTTGGAGGCGGAATGAGACAGGCCGGTATCATAGCTGCTCCCGGGATAATTGCGCTTGAGAAGATGATAGATAGGTTGGAGGAGGATCATGTGAACGCAAGAATCTTGGCTGAGGGAATAGCGAAGATCGATGGGTTAAATATAGATTTAAGGAGAGTTCAAACAAACATTGTCTTGGTTGATGTGAGTGGCTTAGGGGTTACTGCAGATAAATTTATCGCTAAGCTTAGAGATCATGGGCTCCTAGCGTCATACCACAGTAAGAATATTGTTAGGATGGTAACACATTATGGGATCACTAGGGAGCATATTGAAAAGGCTCTATCTATAATTGAGTTTGTGGCAAAAAATCTGAGATACGGAAATAAATCCTAGCCTCCCTTAACACGCATTATCTTCTTCCTACCCATTATCTGCCAATATTCGACCTCAACACCATTAGCCAGCTTAGATCTAACATCCTCCTCCTGCGGGATCGGCGTCTCAAAGACCTCATATGTTTCAAGATCCATTAATTGAACGCTATTAGCTAGAATAGCTATCACCTGACCGCTCCTCTTCTCAATTATTGGCACATCAACCTTAGCGTCAACAGGCTTCACAAAGCTCCTCTTAACACCGTCAAAAACACCAAGGGCAACAACTCTAGCCTTAGCTGAACCATGCTTTCCAGGCTTAGATTTAGTTATCTCGACTATATGGCATGGCTCATTATCGATGATAACGTACTGGCCCTCTTTCAAATCACCGACATCTACGGGTCTACTCATAACCCTTCACCACACTAATTCATGTCAACATGCATTCTTAATCTTTAATTTAGTCTTTTTTCCTATATATTTTGTGTTTCGCGCGGTGAGATCTTGGGTAAAACTGTCGGCATCGTTGCGCGCTTAGATCGAAGCGAGGCTCTAACCCTTGCGCTAGATATCTCCAACTTATTTGAATCAAATGGCTTCCATGTCTTTTTTGAGCCTGGCTTAGCCGAGTTGAGTGGAAAACCCAGTTACGCAAAGCCCTTAGAAGAGATGTTTGTGGATTTAATTGTCACGATAGGTGGCGATGGAACTATTCTAAGGACTTGTCTACACTTACCTAAACCTGAGCCGCCCATACTCGCCATAGATATGGGTGCGAGAGGATTTCTCACAGAGGTTCCGCCTGAAAAGGCGATTGAAGCCATTGACCAGTACCTTAGGGGCATATATTATATTGAGGATTGCAGCAAAATCGCGTGCTTTGTGGGAAATGAGAGGCTGCCCGACGCCCTAAACGAGGTTTTTATAACTTCAAGACATCTTGCGAAAATACTACATGTGAGGGTCTGGAAGGATGGTGTGGAGGTCGTGGATTGTAGGGCTGATGGCATCATAATTGCCTCGCAGGTCGGCTCAACAGCATACTCCTTCTCCAGCGGCGGCCCAATAATAGATCCAGGGGTTAGTGCGCTTGTCTTAACGCCAGTCTGCCCAGTTAACCTTATCCGCCCAATAATCTTCCCACCTAATTCAAGCGTGACTGTAGAAGTTCTTAAGCCTAGGGTTGCTAAGGTTGTGATCGATGGAGACTATCAGAGGGATTTGGGTAATGGGGAAGCAAAGGTTACTGCCAGAATATCCGAGCATAAGTCTAGGTTTATAAGGTTTAAACCCGACTTTTATAGGCGCCTAAGATATAGGCTTCTATTCCCAAGAGAAGAGGAATTATGAGGAAGCATCAGAAAGCCTTAGTGCTTGATACATCAGCCTTCATATCTGGCTTTGATCCGCTAGCCCTCGCCGAGGAAACATACTCAGTCCCAGAAGTTAGAGACGAATTGCTGGATGGATCCATGGCGAAAACACGCTTCGACGCCTCCATAGAGACTGGGAAACTTAAGATAATAGAGCCAGAAACAAAATACATTGAGCAGGTTAAATCTATCTCAACTAAGGTTGGCGACATAGGTCTCCTCTCAGAGGCCGATCTGGCAGTCCTAGCCCTAGCGTTAAAGCTGAAGGAGGCGGGGCTAGAATCAATAATAGCCACAGACGACTACTCAATACAAAACGTTGCGGAGAGAATGGGGCTTAAGTTTATACCTCTAGCAAACCTAGGCATACGATACCAACTACACTGGGTACTCTACTGCCCAGCATGTGGAAACAGATACCCGCCAGAGGAGAAAGTAGCAACCTGTATAAACTGCGGAACAGAGCTCAAAAGAAAACCCATAAGAAGAAAACCAGTCAAAAGAAAAACGTAATCCACGTAGAAAAAAAGGAGGAGCCAAGAAACCTAACACGCCAGGGGGGAGATTAGAAGGGGGATTGACGTGTTAGGTTTCTTGGCTAGAAGATAAATAGGGAAAAATTTTTTAATAAATTTTTCTGTTTCTGAAAGATCCCTTTTTTATCTGTTTTTGCAGTATCCTTCTTTTTTTAGGGCGTTTTTTAGGGCCTCGGTTGCGAGTAATGCATTTTTTCTTGTAGAATTTATTCCCATTAATCCTATACGCCATATTTTTCCTTTGAGTGCCCCTAACCCTCCACTTATCGTTATATTGTACTCTTCACGGAGGATTCTCCTCACCCTCTCGTCTCCGATGTTTTCTGGGATGTTGATTGCCGTTATCGCTGGGCACAGGTATCTTTTATCAGTAAATATTGTTAATCCTATTTCCTCAATTCCTTCAACCAGCAGCTGCATGTTCTCTTTATGTCTCATCCACCTATCCTCTAAGCCCTCCTCATGGAGTAGCCTTAAGCCCTCCCTTAGAGCGTATACTAATGGTATTGGCGCTGTATGATGATAGATTCTATTGCTCTCTAACCAATACTTCTCTATCATTGATATGTCGAAATACCAGCTCTGGACTTTAGTCCGCCTATTCCTGATAATATTCATTGCTCTCTCGCTCACAGTTATCGGCGCAAGCCCAGGGGGGCACCCCAAACACTTCTGCGAGGCACTATAACATATATCTATGCCCCACTCGTCAACCAGAAGCTCGCAGCCGCCAAGCGATGTTACCGCGTCGACAATTAATAGAGCTCCGTACTCATGAGTAATCTTAGATATCTCTTTAAGTGGCTGGAGTACTCCAGTCGATGTTTCCGCATGGACTATGGCGACAGCCTTAGCGTTAGAGTTCGCCAAAGCCTCCTCAACCCTATCTTTCTCCACGACTCCTCCTAGGGGCGCCCTAACCTCAACACTCTTCCCACCGCAACGCTGAACCATATCGCTCATCCTCTCGCCAAAGAAGCCACTAATACAAACGACAACCTCATCACCCCCTTCAACAACATTGCAGATGGCGCTCTCCATACCAGCCGAGCCAGTTCCAGATATTGGGAAAGTCACCCTATTCTCGGTTTTAAACGCATATCTAAGCATCTCAACAGTCTCGTTCATAACCTCAGAGAAATAGGGATCCAAATGCTCAACGATGGGAAGCGTCATAGCCTTCAGTACCCTAGGATCTATGTTGCTTGGCCCCGCGCCTAAAAGAAGCCTTTCAGGAGGTCTCAAATCGCCGTAAACCTTCATGTACACCATCTCCCATCAGAGATAGCAAAGATGCAAAACTGAATGAGATAGATTCACGCTAAATATAAACTTTAATCCTTTAACGCTTTAATATCTGGAGGAGGAAACTCTAGGAAATGCTGAGTGTAAGTGTAGAGGATTAATCCAATGGATAAAAGGTCGCCGATAAAGGTTTTATTTATAACGACGGTCTCACATGTTATGCAGCACATATATGTTGGTTCATCAGTTCTCTTACCGCTAATAATCGCAGACTTAAAATTGAACTACACGGAGTTTGGTTTAGCTATAGCCATATCATCACTCATCGGCGGCTTCTCTCAAGTACTCTTCAGCATAGCTAGCCGAAAGATTGCGAGGCACATCCTCCTAGGGCTTGGCAACATCCTACTATCCCTAGGAACCTTCCTAACAGGGTTAGCTCGGAAGATGATGGATTTCTTAGGCGCCAGGCTACTATCAAATGTTGGCGTTGCGCCACAACATCCAATGGGGACAGCTATAGTAAGCGAGAACTTTGATGAGAAATCGCTTGGGAGGGCCTTAGGCATCCATTACGGCTTAGCCTATTTAGGGAATATAATTGGACCAGTAATAATGACCTTTCTAGCGGCAACTCTCGGATGGAGAAAAACGCTCTTCATATTTTCCATACCAGCGTTAGTCGTCGGACTAACAGTAATATGGTATCTTGGCGGAGTCAGAGGGACCTCTAGATACAGAGACGCCAAAGAGATAGAGAGCTCCAAAAGAAGTAGCCTTAAAAACGATGTACTCATGATCCTGAAAACCAGAGACGTCGTAGCAGTGATCGCCGCCCAAGCCCTTCTCTCGGGGGGAATAGATATAGGCATACTGACAACCTATATCCCAGTGTTTTTAGCCAATTTCCTCGAAATGAACATCTATGAGAGAGGCATTGTTTACACGATTGGACTCCTAGGAGGAGTCATCGGGCCAATTTTACTGGGCAGTTATGCGAGCCGCGTAGGATACATTAAGATGTCAATAGCATCGGCGCTGTCCGCAGCTACGCTGCTACTTTTCCTAGCTCCCTATAGTCCGGGGGCAAATGCCGCTTTAATTTCGGCACATCTATTCTCCCTAATGTTTGTTAGCTTCTCGCTCCCAACATTACTTCAATCACAGCTAGTTAGGGTCTCAAGCGGATATAGTAGGGATCTAGTTGTTGGAATATTCTTCACCATAGGCTTCGCTTTCAGCTCAATGTGGACTGGGATCGTAGGCTATGTAATAGATAAGTACTCATCCTTCCAGCCAGCTTTCATATTAATGGGGGCTCTAGGGTTCCTAGCCCCGCTCATACTCATGAGGCGGACAACTAAATCTCGCTGAGCTCCCTTAGAAATATGCGTACCTCATCCTCGGAGACCGGTATCTTATACCTTCCATTTATGGAGGCCATCTCGCCTATACGCTTTGGTAGGACAAACATTAGCTTGCCCCCCTCAACCTTCTTGTCATAATAGAGAGCCTCAACTAAATCGTTCACGCTAAAGTCCATTTTAAGTGGTAGGCTGAAAGATTCGAGCAACCTATTCTGCCTTCTCCAATCATCTATGCTCCAGAAACCCTTCTTAACAGCTATCCATCCAGATATCCTCATGCCAACAGAGATAGCCTCGCCATGCAAACACTTATAGCCAGTAAGCCTCTCAATGGCATGCCCAGGCGTATGCCCATAATTCAATATCACCCTCTTATTCCTCTCTAGAGGGTCCTCCTCAACGATTGTCTTCTTTATCATACATGACCTCTTTATTATATGGAGCAGAGCCCCTTCATCCATGCTCTTTATCTTATCAACATTCCTCTCCAAATACTCAAATAAGTCTGGGTCGCAGATAACACCATACTTAACAACCTCCGCGAGGCCGCTGATATACTCTCTCCTCGGAAGGGTTTTTAGCAGCGATGGGTCAATGTAGACCCTTCTGGGCTGATGGAATGAGCCTATAAGATTCTTTCCCTCTTCCATATCAACCGCCGTTTTACCGCCTATACTGCTATCAACCTGCGCCATCAAAGTCGTCGGAACCTGAATAAATGGTATGCCGCGCATATAAACTGAGGCGGTGAAACCTCCAATGTCGCCGACAACCCCTCCACCTAAGGCGATTATGGCAGACCTCCTATCAACCCCGCACCTAAGCAACCTCTTAACCAAATAGACTACAGTATTAATGTTCTTTGACTCTTCACCAGCTGGGAAATCTATAAGGTAGGCGTCAACACCCTCCTCATTAAACCTCTCCAAAAGATTCTCACCATAAATCCCCCTTAGGGCTGAATCCGTTATTATTGCATATTTATCCCCGACAGGATTATCTTTAAGGTGGGCGGGTATTTTCTCAAAAAGACCAAAACCTATCAGGATATCATAGGATTCATCAACAAGCCTACTCAAATTAAGGCGTAAAACCTCAAACATGATAACCACGCCTTATAGCGCCAAGCTCGAACCGCTGAGATTAAATCCAGTACAAAAATATAAATTTTTAAGCGGAGAGGAACAGCCTCTAACCATAGAAAAAGGCTTTTAGCGGCTTCCAGAGAGAGGAGAGGGTATACTTAGATATACCACCCTAATTGAATATTTAATTAAGAAAAAAAGTTAATTTAAATCAGTTATCTTAGAAAATATCTGTCGAAATGTGGAGGCTGTTAATCCTCAGAATTCAGCATATATATTCTCTTACAAACATCAATTATTCTCTTGAGCTCTGAAGGCGTTATCATTTGAGGTCCGTCGGAGAGGGCCTCATTGGGATTATAATGAACTTCTATCATTAATCCATGCGCGCCGGCAGCTATCGCCGCCTTACTCATCGAATAGATTAGGTCTCGGCGCCCAGTACCATGGCTTGGATCAACAATTATTGGAAGATATGTTTCCCCCCTTATTATGGGGACTGCGCTAAGATCTAGAATATATCGCGTGAACTGCCTACCCCTACCAACAGGTATTATGCCCCTCTCACAAAGTATTATATCTTTGTTCCCTTGCGCAGCGGCACGCTCAGCGAAGGAGAGAAACTCCTCTATACTTGCACCAAAATTCCTTTTAATTAATATAGGCTTCTTCTGTCTCGCAGCCTCCTCAATCAAATCCTGATTATACATGTTTCTCGCCCCTATCTGCAGTATATCAACGTACTTCGCAACCATCTCAACATGCTTCTCGCTCCTAACCTCAGAGACCGTCGGCATCCCAAACTCCTCGCCAGCCCTAGCCAAGTGCTCTAAACCCTCCTCACCCAAACCCTGAAAGGAATGAACTGAAGTCCTAGGCTTAAATGCCCCGCCACGCAAAATATCTGCGCCAGCCTCCTTAACCTCCCTCGCAATCTTAAATATCTGCTCCCTACTCTCAATAGCACATGGTCCAGCAATGAAGACGGGCCTATTCCCCCCACCTATCTTAACGCCTTTAACCTCTATAACCCTATCCTCCGGAAAGAACGACCTAGAAACAAGCCGGTATGGCGAAGTAATCCTATAGGCCTTTTCAACGCCAGGCAGCAGAGCCAATCTATCGAAGTCAACCCTATCCTCATCGCCAATTAAACCCAGCAGCGTCTGAAACTCACCCCTAGAAACATCAACCCTCAAACCATAATTCTCCTCAACAAACCTAATCACACGCTTAATATCCTCTTCGCTCGCACCAGGCTTCATGACTATCGCCATGCACAGCAGCCTCCAAATAAAAGAATTCTAATAGCATCACACATAAAAATTTAAATCGGTCCCCGCGAAAAACTAAATTCAGAAAAATATAAAACAATATTAGAGTGAGGGCCGGGGTACCCAAGCCAGGACCAAATAAGGGGTCAACCCCTTAGGTTAGGGGGGAGGACTTAAGATCCTCTGGCGTAGGCCCTCGTGGGTTCAAATCCCACCCCCGGCACCAAATTATAAAACTAGTGTATCCTCCAACGGCATTATATTATTGCAATAAGGAGGTTAGCAGTTAGTTTATGTAGTTAACCAGGATCTATTAATCCATTCGATTTTATCAAAGTCTTTATCTTCTG
>Ga0209394_1001017_pt1 | contig 18146 bp, 20 predicted proteins | sample JNZ201metaG_FD_184122 | JGI IMG/M metagenome (GOLD analysis project Ga0209394, IMG submission 184122) | Hot spring microbial communities from Jinze hot spring, China to study Microbial Dark Matter (Phase II) - JNZ 20120812A (SPAdes) (version 3) ... | reverse complement strand
TTCAGCAACCTCCTCAAAGATAGGGTTCAACCTAATGCACCAAGGGCACCTCTCATGCCAGAAATCCACAACAGTCAATATGTCGGACTGTAAAACCTCCCTCTCCCAATCCTCAGCATCAACATCTAAAACATTCGCCATAATCTCACCACAATACTTTAAGGAAAAACCATTGATTTAAACCTTCTATAATTATAATAATTTGGAAAATAAAAATAATAGAAAATTGGGTTAGGTTTAACGATATTTTTAAATTTCTTCTAGGATAGTTGTGAAGAAGTCGTGGTGTTCTTCTTCATCCTTAAGTATTCCCTCAAATAGAAACGCTGTTGTCACATCGTTTTCTTTACGGGCTTTCTCTATTATCTCCTTATATAGTTTTATCGCGTTCTCCTCGTCCTTTACATCCCGCTCAATCATTTCTTTTAGCGTCTTCCCCACAAATATTTCTGAAGGCTTGGTTGTTGGAGTGCCACCTAGGTAAAAGAGCCTTTCCGCTATAGATTCAGCATGCTTCATCTCGGTTATGGCTATCTTCTTCAACTCCTCTTGGACGGCGAAGCCCTTGACACCGCTCCACTGGACGTGCTGCCACATGTATTGAATGGATACTTGAAGCTCACGCGCTATAGCGTCATTCAACAAGTCTAGAAGCTCTTTTGAAGCCAAAATTCACGCCTCCTTTTACCTAAATATATCTGCGTTTCCGCTTAAATATTTTGCATCGCCTTCCACAATTATTTCATACTATCCTCCGGGGGCTCCATGGAACGGCGTGCTTCTCCATATAATATCCCACCACTCGTCTTCAGTTATTGTTTCTCCGCGGACAATTATCTCTAAAACTTGTTTTAGTAGGGCATGGTGCCTTTTCTCATCTTCCAATATGGATGTCAGGAGGAGCTTAACCTTCTCATTCTCCACGGTGGGCAGCATGCTGCTGATCTTCTCTATTAGCTCAGCCTCCATACGTATGTGCTTCTCTACCAGCCCCCTATGCCTTTCAAGCTGCTCCTGTGAAAGAGCTTTCGGCGCTGTAGTTAAGAGCATTAAAGCTGAAGCATACATATCAGCATGCTTAAGGGAGTCAAGCGATATACCTCTGAGAACCCCCTTAACAGCCGGGTTCTGAATGTCTTTCAGCGCTTCGTCGAGAGATCTCACTATATCGTTTTCAACATCAATCTGCCTTCTAATAAACTCTAACAAATTGGTTCTCGCAGCCATTCGCTCACCGAAAAATAATTTTGTAGTAAGGCGAATTTAAGATTTGAAAGAGCGGGGCTAAATGCGGCTTTAAGAAATATTAACTGATCAAGTGCAAGATTATAGTCGAATAGTTTAGTGGAGCGGCGAGTATATGTCCAAACTCATTGGAAAAGAGGAGCCTTACGAGATCCCGCGGAGCGATAAAGAGATTTTGCGGGAGCTTGGGAAGAAGGTTTTTGAGATAGCTACCTCTAAGGTTAACGAGGAGTACATTGAGCTGCAGGAGAGCATAAATAGGCTGGAGATGGTGAAGCCAATAATATACGTTTACGAGATTCCCTGGCATGAGATAAACGTTTATGGTGAGCTGGACCTTAAAACAAAGCACCCTCTGTGCCGCAGGTATGAAGAGAGATTGCGGCGCATAATATATAAGTGGAAGTACGGCCTCGGCGCTCCAATCGACGACCCAAGGTTCACTTACCCAGGCTTAGAGCCAGTAATTGTGCAGCCAGTCCAGGATTATGTTAGCGATTCAGGCTACGGCATACGGGTAAAGGAGGACATATTGAGGAAAGATGAAAGGAATCAAGTGGCATCTCACCGCTTCCACATCCAGATTAAAAGTGAGGAAGATGTTGAGAAGATTAAGATGCCTAAAATTACGTTTGATCCTGAGCGCGCTGATAGGGATTTTCAGGCGCTCTGCGATATTTTTGACGGGATAATGCCCGTGGAGAGGCGCGGTGTATTATCATTCTGGTTTGCGCCTTGGGATGAACTTGTGCAGTGGACGGGTGTGAAGGAGATCCTCATAGATATGTTTCGTAGGCCGAACTATGTGCATAAACTCATAGATAGGATGATTGCAGCGTGGCTGCATAGGTTAGAGCAATATATGAAGCTCGGACTGTTGAGGGAAGACCCAATGAGGCTTTGGGGAGTGGGTGCAGCGCAAGTCTTCGCGGCGGCCTCTCCAGCTATGCACGAAGAGTTCGCTTTAAAGCATGAGAGATTATGGTATGAGAGGTGGGGGTACAATTACTATGGCTGCTGTGAACCCCTGCACCATAAGGTTGACATCCTGAGAAGAAATATCCCAAGATTGAGGAAGATTTCAATAAGCCCGTTCGCAGACTTTAATCAAGCTGCCAAAAACATCCGTGATGAGTTCATAATAGCTTGGAAGCCGAACCCCGCTGTTCTCGCAGCCTCAGTCTGGGACCCTGAGAGCGTGAGAAGAGATATTGAGGAGAAATTGAGGGTAGCGAAGGAATACAACTGTATAATTGAGATACACATGAAAGATATAAGCACCGTTAATTACCAGCCGCAGCGCCTGTGGGAATGGGCTAAAATAGCCTCTGAAGCCGCAGAAAAATACGCGTAGTGTTTAAGATCATCGTATCGTAAATATGCTAAACATTTGCTCAGATAAATGAACATTAATAAGTTGGGCGCCATCATTTTTCCATAATGTCTTGAAATATGAGGTGTCTAAATAAAAATGACCTTAAACGGCGCCGTTAAAAACGCGAGGTGTCAACCATTTCTTTTCTTTGTGATTGAACACCTTGAGCCTGAGGTTGGGAAGTGGCTTTACTTTGAGTATATGAACGCGTCCAGAATTGTGGGCAAGGATAGGTTGATCTTCACAAACGTTAAGAACATGAAGGATGCTGAAACCCTATCCGGATTAGGAACGGTTAGACATGAAAGCTTTATTGAAATCTTTAGCCCGGAAAAGATCGTGATTCTCGACCCCAGAGCCCCGGAGAGACTTAAACCTGAAGACTTTGCGGGTAAGGAGGCCGTCATAATCGGCGGGATTCTAGGTGACCATCCGCCTAGAGGGAGAACGAGAAAACTGGTGACCGACAAGGCTCCTAGCTCCCTATCTAGAAATATTGGTAGAGGGCAGTTCTCTATTGATGGGGCGGTTTATGTGGCTAAGCTGGTTAGTGAGGGCATTGGGTTAGAGAGTATACCGGTTAAAAGAGGTTTACGCATAAGGATTAACGATAAATTTGAGATATATTTGCCCTACATGTATCCTTTGCGGGATGGAAAACCAATCATAAGCGATGAACTGGTAAACTATTTGATTTCAGATGAAATAATTCGCGACGAGGAGAAAATTTTGAGAAAGTAGGCTAATCAAAGTCTAGATTTTAAACTGCACTCCTCCGGAATCAAGAACTATGGTTTTCAGGGGCTTAAAGGTTGATTTTATAGTGAAAACTTTTAGACCCTTAAGCAAAGCCCTTTCCAGCAGCGCTGCGAACTCTGGATCCACTTCAAAATTCGGTTTAACCACCAGCGCATCAGGTCTCTGGACTGAGAATATTAGCCCTGATTTAAATCCACGCTCTAGGAGCATAATTAGCTCCGCTATGTGCTGTCTCCCTCTATACGTTGGGGCGTCTGGGAATAGCGCGACAGAATCTATAGCGTGGGTCACGCATTTAACCTCGATATAAAACCTTTCTGAGCCTTTCTCAACTGCGAAATCTAACCTAACCCTTGAACGCTTATTCGACTTAAAATTCTTTTTGACCACTCTATAGCCAGCTAAATCATGAATCAAACCAGCTTTAATCGCTGTCTCAGCGAGAAAGTTTGAGAATTGGGCATCCACGATAATCGGCATAGTGCCGCACTGGATCGCAAACATGCTATAGATGCTTTTTACACCAGCCCTAGCCTTCCGCCTCCTAAAGTACGCTGTTTCTCCAGCACATAGCACTTTTGTAAGCCTACCGGAGTTAGGTAAGTGCGCATAGACTTCCTCGCAATTAACCTTAGCTAAAACCATGAACCTGTTCAATCTCCTCAAAAACTTCCCTGTTATTAGATCGAAGTCAAGGGGCACGAGCAGCTCATCCATACTTAACACGTCTTGTAACATTATATTGGAAGCACCGCCTTATGCTTTAGAGCGGAAGGTTAATAAACTTTAATTAGCTTTTTTGTTCAGTCTAAACATCATGTTTGATGCATGCTTAATGCTGAAATAATGTTAGAGGGCTCTTCAATGAAAATTTTGGAGAAAGATTTTAAGCATGGAAAGGTTACAGTTGTTCCGGAGTTCCTCGAGGATTTTTGGACGCTTTATACTGTTATTCAGAAAGGCGATATTGCATACGCTAGAACCACCCGCGAGGTCCGCTTGGGTGAAAGATACGAGAGGTCTGAGAAGGGTAAACGAATATCGGTTTTTCTGGGCCTCAGGGTTGAAAACGTCTATTGGGATAAGAGCCTAAACCGCCTTAGGGTTCACGGTATAGTTTGCGATGCTCCTGAAGATATTGGGGCTATGGGTGCGCACCACACTTTTAATATAACTCTGAATACGCCGCTCACGATAGTTAAAAAGAGGTGGTTGGACTATCATATCAGGCAGATTGAGCGGGCGGCTTCGGGCAGAGCTGCGCCGATAATAATAGTGTCTATCGATGATGAGGGATACTGCGTAGCTACTTTAAGCGGGGTTGGCTTAGACATAGTTGCTGAGGAGCGCATTAGCCTGCCTGGAAAGCATATGGCTGATGAGAGACGTAGGGTTCTTGTCGAAATGTTTAAGTCCGCTGCGAGGGTTATGGAGGATTTGGTTAAATCGTTGAATGGCTCAATAATCGTAGTTGGGGTTGGACTCGTTAAAGATATGTTCATTGAATTTTTAAGGGAAAGCCAGTTAGATGTTTACGATAAAATCGTTGATGTTAAGAGCGTAAATAGCGCTGGGAGATCTGGAATTTACGAGGCTTTGCGCTCCGGCATACTGTCTAAGGCGCTCCAACACATGAGGGTGATTGAGGAGTCCTCCGCGGTTGAGGAGATTTTAAAGCGTTTAGGGATGGGGAGAGGGGATGTTACCTATGGTTTGAGCGGAGTTGAGCGCGCGGCTTCTCTCGGCGCGGTTGAAGAATTATTGGTGACAGATGAGTTAATTAGGGCTTCATCGGATGAAGTAATGCTCCTCCTAGAAGGGCTTATACGAAGCGTTGAAGATAAGGGGGGAAGGGTAAGAATCATAAGCGTTGAGCACGAGGCGGGCGCGAAACTAAAGTCTCTTGGAGGGATAGCTGCCCTACTACGCTTCCCATTAGGCTGACATGCCTCCTCTATCCACCAAGTTTTTTAAAGATTTCCTTCTCAGCGAATGAAACTAGGCTATTTAGTTTGTCTTCATCCCTCGCTTCAGCATTCATCCTTATGAGCGGCTGGGTATTAGATGGTCTTATGAGGAACCAGCCATCCTCAGTGATAACTTTAACTCCATCGATAGTTATCGTTGCGTATCCGAGAGATTTAAACTCCTCCGCGAGCTCCTCAACAACCTTAAATTTCACTTCATCCGGACACCTGTAGCTTCTCACCGGTATCTGCGGATACTTAGGCATGGAGTCAATCATCTCGGAGAGTTTTCTTCCGTCTTTCGATATGATCTCAGCCACCTTTAGGCTCGCATATATAGCGTCGTCGAAACCATATATGTCTCTAAAGTAAAAGTGACCGCTGGTCTCGCCGCCCACCACAGCGTTCTCGCTCATCATCTTATCATAGATATATGTGTGCCCAACCCGGCTTAAAACCGGTTTTCCACCGAGAGACCTTACGGTTTCCTCGACGATCATGGAGCAGCTAACCTCATATACGACGGCTGCGCCCTTATATCTGCTTAAATAATATTTGGCTAGCAGCGATAAGATTACGCTGCTCGGGACCAGCCTACCCTTATCGTCCATGAAAATGACTCTATCCCCGTCGCCATCAAAGCCTACTCCGAAGTCAGCCCTATAATCACGCACAAGCCTACTGAGCTCCTCTAATGTCTGCTCGTTGGGCTCCGGGGGATGTTTTGAGAATGATCCATCAGGTTCACCATATATCACGTAGGTTTCTAAACCAACCCTTCTGAAAACCCTCGGTATCAGCATGGTGCATGATCCGCCGCCGGGGTCAGCCACCACCTTTAAACCTCTGCTTAAATCCACTCTTTCCGAAACATATTCCTCATAGTCTCTAATGGCTTCAGCGTTGATTTTGACCGCTCCCGCCCTTGCCTCCCTGAAAACCCCCTTAAGCACATTTTCCTTAAACTCTTCCATCCCACTACCCATGCATAGGAAACCTCTGCCAAGCAGGATTTTAAAGCCGTTCCATTCAGGGGGGTTGTGCGAGGCTGAAACCATAACCCCGCCGTCCGCGCGATAATACCTTGTAGCGAAATAGAGTAGCGGCGTCGTCACAACTCCTATATCTTCAGCATTTAATCCGCCGGCAATCATGCCGCTTATAAGGGCATCGCGAAGGGGTTTACTGCTCAGCCTTACATCCCTGCCAACAATGAAGGTTTTCCCCTCATTGCCAGCGTAGTCCGCTAAAGCCCTTCCTATAACATAGGCTACGCTCTCGTTGAGGTCTAAGCCGTAAATGCCGCGTATATCGTAAGCCCTGAAAATACTTTCAGGTATAGCTGAAACCATGATACAGATCCCGGCGCTCAAACGTCCAGAAGATATTAAAGCGATCAGATTATTTAATTTATCGAAAAACGCGATTCAGCGTAAGAATCGGTGCGATGTTAGAAGGGGAAATAATGCGGTGAGGGTTTTGAGGGCGGTTGAGGAGATAGTGGCGTTCGGGCATCCGCTCATAAAGGCTACTCATAGATCCACGTTTGAAGTGACGAAGGAGAGCTTCCTCACTGAGAAGGGCGACTGCATAATCGCCGTTAGAGCTAATAAGGCTGCAAGAGATTTAAATGAGGATTTTAAGGAGGCTGCGAGGAAAGCTGACGCCACTATAACGATTGTTATTGATGCGGATAGCGAAAGGGAAATCGTTAAGGCTTACGGAAGCCCATACCTGAGCTTTACGCATTCAACAGACATTGTTATTAGGAGAAGCAGCTACGTCTGCGGCAGAACTGTGGCGATTAGGGCGGATAAGGCTGCATGCAACCTCTCAAGAAGCCTCGTAAATAAGCTTAGGGAGCATGGAAGACGAGTGAGAATAACGTTGATAGTTGAGAGCTAAAGATATGGTTCATTTAAGTATCTTTTCCAGGTCGCTTGGCTTATAGCACCTTATTCCATAAGATAGGGCTCTCTTCTTGGCTTTCTCAGATACGTCGTTCGAGACGAGTATTGGGACAACAGTTACGCCCAGCTTCTCTTCGAGCAGATGCTTAATATACTCATCAAAGTCCTTCTTGGTCTGCGAGATAGCCCTTGGTCCAGCTGGACTTGACAAATCTTTAACTTGAACGACTAGGACTAAACCTCCTCTATGAAGGATGAGATCCTGAATACGGCTTCCATGTCTCCTCCTAAGCTCAACATCCCAGCCGTGGGATTTAGCCACCTCAGCAACATACTCTTCGAGACCCAAGATTAAACCTCCAGCCCTTACACACCGGCTCAATTTTATTCTTTGTTTAAGCATGAGCCTTAAAAAGCTTGTTTTAAGATGGTGCCTCAGATACCCCAGGGCCCCTCATTAAATCGGGTACTGCAGCCATCCTCATCGGCGGAATAATTAGAGATGTCTCTGAAGATAAATATTTTTTGGGCACCTCTATCGCCTCATCTGCGCCTTTACAGCCATATCTAATTCCCTTATAAATTCGAGGAAATTCTCCTTCGGTATCCTCGCTCCCGCAGCCTGCGGGTGTCCCCCTCCACTCCCACCAAGCTTAGGAGATATGCGGCGTAATATGTGGTTTAAATCTATGCTTTTTTCACATGTCCTTAAGCTCATATCTATGAAACCTTTTTTCTCTTCGCCAGCCACACCGACAAGCGCGTTAGATATGGCTCTAACATATGTTGCTGTTTTGCCTGCCGAGAATGGCACATCGAGAGCATACGCGACGTCGCCGTAGACCCTAACATATCTGCTTAGCGAGTTAATCAGCTCATCCTCCCGCCTAGTGTTTTCCAACGCTACGCCAACTAGATCCGGGTATAGGCTTGGAGGCCGGCAGCTTGCTAGGTGAAAAATAATCTTTCGCTTAAAATCATGGTTCCTTTTTAATCCCTCCAACCCTTGCACCAGTATCCCCGTCTCAAAATATATTGTTCTTTTATCCCATCCACATAGCAGCCTAGATATTGTCGTAGTGTTATCTAGATAGTCTGATATGGCTCCATATATTGCAACCCTGCTCATTAACCACACTAATCTCTCCTGAAATAACATGTATGTAAGCTCGGAGGCTGAGGAGCCGACGCTGTGGACGATTTTTCCCGGGATATTTTCCGGCCGTAAGTTTTCTGGCAGAGGGTGATGATCAATATATATGAGTTCTCCGAATTTACTGATCTCTGAAAACCTTTCCAGGACTCCTGCCAACTTGTCTTCCGGAAGAGATATGTCGCATATTATTGCGCTGTCGCTCTCGCTAACGTTATCTAGATCTTCTAAAAGGCCATGTGGGTGCGTGAAGAAGACCCTGGCGTCTGGGTTGGCGGCCAGGGCTAATGCTCCAGAGCATATGCCGTCGCCGTCGCTGTGCGTGAAAATCCATTTAACCATAAGAAAACCTTTACCGCTAAAACAAATATTAACTTTTCAATGCCGCGTTGTTGCGCTTTGGGAGCGATTTTCCGCCAACGAAAACGCTAGATATATATCTGCTGGCTGGCATAGTAATCTTGACCCCGCTTATGAGCCTGAAATCAGATGAACTAGACTTCAGTAAGGTTTCGGTGATAGTGAAGACTCTGAGAAACTATGAGAGGGTTACGGCTCAAATTTTAAAGGAGAGTTTTCCTGAAATCAAGGTTTTAGCTGAGCCGCTAAATTTCTCCGGTCTAGTTCTAGTTTGGTCAAATCTGCCTGCTGAGGATTTAGCCAAAGAGATTGAGGCAAGGGTTCCGGAGGCGGAGAGAGTTTTTCCAGTAAAATGCTATGCGCCAGCTGAGATCGAGCTGATCGTTAACGCAGCTAAAAACGTTGTCGAGGACTTGAGGGGCGCGGGATCATTTGCGGTTAGCACGGTTAGGAGGGGGCGCCACAGTTTCTCAAGCATGGATGTAAATATCAGGGTTGGCTCAGCATTGAAGGATGCCTCCGGATGCCCAGTTAACTTGGATTTCCCGGATAAAGTTGTTTTCGTCGAGATTATTGGGCCGCACGCTTATATAGGTGTGGTTGATGGAAGCGTTTTCCCAAAAAAGATGAGGCCTGGAAAATTCCAGGTTAGAGAGTACTTCAAGAAGGTTTCGCTTGTTCAAATGCCGTATTTGGGCGGTTTAGAGGCTTCTCATGAGATGGGCGTTAGGATTGGTCGTGAAGCCCAAACGTTTGAGGTTGGCGAGCTAGTTATTGCGCCAATAGGATCCGTCAGAGCTGATGAGCTGAACTCGTTTATTAAAGGGGTCTTTGAGGGAATAGAGTCTAGGTATCAGGTACAGTCGAAAACGTATGCGCATAGACCCCATAAGGTCGAGGTTTATGTCCAGAACCTTTACGAGCTTGTTAGGGAAAGGGCGAAAGAGCCCATAATAGTTTTTGAGCCTGAAGGTGAACCTATAAGCTCTATATTTCTGGAGCTGGCTGAAACGGTTATTAAAAGTGGCAGAGTGAGCTTCCTAGTAGGCTCCAGAGAAGGTATACCTCATGGAATATTTAGATTCGCAAAAATGGTGGTGGATCTATGTCCGGGAGTTACTATAGCAACGGATCTGGCGGCAGCTTCAGCCTTAACAGCTCTGGCATTCGCTGTGCACCAAAAGCTGAGTAGCAATATAGAGGGAAAAGGGGTGGAACGGTAACGGCGATAGTAATTGAAGTAAACTCTTATTTGCCGGCAACAGTATATTGGCTTTTATAGGGGTGATGCGGATTGCGTAAAGTGATTCTTGGAAAAAGCGGACTGCTGATTTCTAGGCTATGTATAGGGACAGATTACTCGGAGATCTATGGCAGGTCGCTTATTGGACGCGACATATTGGTTAAAGGCTTCGAAATGGGTGTTAATTTCTGGGATTCTTCAGAAAGCTACGGCTCTTACCCGTCTATAAGGGGGGCTGTTAGGGAAATTGGGCGCGATAAAGTTGTTATCACCAGTAAAAGCTATAGTAGAAATGTTGAGGGTGCGAGAAAGGATCTTGAAGACGCTTTAAGGGAGATAGGGACCAGCTATCTAGATATATTTATGCTGCACGCCGTTGATACGTTAGATGACTTTAAGAGCCGGCGTAACGTCCTAGACTTCCTCCTCGAAATGAAGAGGAACGAAGTTATAAAAGCTGTGGGCGCCTCAACCCATTCCCCTGTTCTCGCAATGGAGCTTGCTAAATGCCCGGAGATCGACGTTGTTCTAACGGTTCTTAACATAGAGGGATTAAATATTCATGGAGGTGATTTAGAGAGCATGCATAAAGCCATAAAAATGCTTTATGATAGCGGTAAGGGAGTGTATTTGATGAAGGTTTTGGGGAGAGGAAAGCTTGCGGGAAGAGCGAAAGAAGCTCTTAGCTACGCCTTCAGAATACCTTATGTTCACGCGGTCTCCGTGGGAATAAGAAGCATTAGTGAGCTTGAGGAAGCCGTTAGGGTGGAAGAGGAGACAGAGCCTCTCTTCAACCCCTAATAGCTCGGAATTCCCGGAATCCTCTCCAATTCACATACCGGAATAAATGTGCCGCCCCAAATAATTCAATGAAATGTCCAAAAAATGCGCGGTTTATGGCGCCGATTTAATTTTATAACCTTACAATTAAACTTTGGGTCTCGCTTAAAACTGCCCTTACCCCTAATTCGGGCAACAAAAATCATAAAGGCTCCCTTAAACCATTAATCTTTGTAAAGTTCTGGTGATTTGGATGAAGTGCCCGATGTGTGAGGCAGAGGTCAACGGGAATGCGAGATTCTGCCCTAAATGCGGAGCATCCTTGGAGGCGATAAGGAGCATTATAGTGGCTACGACGCCTACGATACCGGGCTATAAGATTAAGAGGGTGCTTGGTGTAGTTACTGGCTTATCCCCTAGGACTAGGGGCATGCTTGGAAGGTTTATCGCCGGCGTTGAAACGATATTTGGTGGCGAAGTCAAAGCTTTCACAACGGAGATTGAGAAGGCACGTATAGAGGCTCTTGAGAGGATGAAGGCGAAGGCTGCAGCTATGGGGGCAAACGCTGTTGTCGGAGTGGATTTAGAGACATCCGACCTCGGTTTAGGCGCGGGCGTAATCGTGATATCTGCCACTGGAACCGCTGTGATAATTGAGCCGGAATGGCAGTAAACCTTAGAGTCCCGTTGGATTGAACGCTACCTTAGCTGGCTAATAGCAGTGCAGTATAGGCAGCTTCCATCAGGGTGGTACGTTAATTCCAAATAGCATCTCTATTGTTTGGATCAGCCCTAGCAGAATAAAAGTGGCGGCGGCACCAATGCGCAGAAATTTCTCAGGCATAATCCTCAAGATTCTGTGACCTAGGAAAACGCTCATGCCGGTTATTATCGTGAACGCGAGCATAATGCCCGCTAAGACCAGCATCGGTTTTCCGAATTGAGCCGTTAGGAGTATTGAGGAGATCTGCGTCTTGTCGCCTAACTCCATTAATGCGATCAGTGAAAAAGCCCTAAAAAACGATGTGCTAACATCCTTACATGCGTCCCTGCTATCCTTTCTGCGGATAAGTGAAGCTATGCCGAGAACTATGAACGTTAAGCCCGCCGCAAGCCCAATAACATTTCTTGGCAGCATGTACAGTAGTTCTCCGCCCAGCAGGGCGCTTAACCCGTCAACTATAAAGAATGCAGCCATGGCTCCGAAGAAGACTGAGCGGGCTGATGATTTTGATGAGAGCATAATTGTACAAATCTGCGTTTTATCACCCAGCTCGGCTAAGAAAATGATGGAGAAAGACGTTATCAGCGGCGCTAAATCCGCGCTCATATAACTTAACCTTTCAGACAGACTTTATGAGGCTGGGCGTATGTTTTCACCCTGCTTTAAACTGGACTCTATTCTACGCATCTCGTCCAGCAGTCTAGGTTTCCGCCTGAAATATTCTCTTACGGGTTCAAGTATTTTAACTAAGGCTTCAGCGACGCCGTTCTTTAAGTCTAATGGATGTATTTCGCCACGCAGATAGGCGTCTCTCAAATCCCCATATCTCTCGAAGGTTACTGGCCCACCGTATTTGGCCGGCCTAGGGATCTCAATGTAACCTAGCTCGGGGAAAACTATGTATTTTGCGTGTTCAAGGATCGGGTTTCTCTCCTCCTGTTTTGGTGGACAATATGCCGCCCTAATCTTAGCCTTGATCTCATCCGGGTGATCGTGGACAAATATGCAGCTCTCAGGCTTGCTCTTGGACATTTTCATGCCTATTTTCTCGCTTAGTTTAGCGTCCTCGTCGAATCTGCCCTCTGGAAAACCTGCGGCTGGAGGCTGTAGCCCCGAGAGGAGCGGTGTATGTAAGCATATCGGCTTCCTCCAACCCGTCTTCTCGGCTACGTCTCTAGCCAGCATGTGTGCTTTTCTCTGATCTATGCCGCCGCAAGCCATGTCCAGCTCCAGATGGAATATGTCGGCGGCCTGCATGCATGGGTAAAATATCCAGGCTGTCTCTATGTCAGCCATGTCGAGCTCGCGCCCCATTATAGTTAATGCTCTCCTAACCCTTAGAAGCGACGAGCTCTTAGCTATCCTTATGACTTTTTCCCAATACTCTATGTCGCCCGCTATGTCCGAAGCCCAAACGAAACGCACACTGCCAGCAGAGGTTACACCTAGAGCCTCAAAACACTGCTTAAAGTACTCTCCGCATAGGCGTATGTTCTCCATTACCCCGCCTAGCTTATTGTTTATCCAGCTGTGCCAATCCGCCAAAAATATTGTGAAGTCGAACCCGGCTCTGGCGATATCTTTAATCTTAGATCCGCATATTAAACCCATGCCAATATGCATGAGACCCGAGCATTCAAAACCCCAGTAAGCCTTAGGTCTACTTACGGTCTCCAGTAGGGAGCGTAGCTCATCAACGGTCACTATTTCCTCAGCGTTACGGATAATAAGGTTTAACCGCTCCTCAACATCCAAACGCCAGCACCACCGCCAGCGCATAACCTTATTAAAAAGGATTGAAATATTAAAGTTTGGTGCTAAATCATGCAATATTGTAGGCATTGCGGCTTTAAGCTGCCGGAAGACGCCCTCTTCTGCCCAAACTGTGGGGCGGCGGTCTCGCCAGAACCCTCTAAATCTGGACTGGAGCTAGCCAGCTGGGGTGAGAGGATAGCTGCGTATCTTATAGACGCTATCATACTGGGTTTCATAGTGATTCCAATAGTTTCCATATTCCTTTTCCCTTGGAGGGCTCTCGTTGGGGGGTTTGGATGGAACTTTTTGGGCATATCTGCGAGCTTCGGTCTTACCAATGTGGTCTCGTTCCTATACTGGACTTTCATGGAGGGTGTTTATGGGCAGTCTCTTGGAAAAATGGTCTTGAAGATTAAGGTTGTTAGGGCTGATGGTAAACCTATGGATATCGCGACAGCGGCTATAGAAAGCCTAGGGAAAGCCTTTCTACTGCCAATAGACTTAATTCTAGGCTTAATAATGTATCCGCAGAAGCAGCAGAGACTATTCAATTATATATCTAACACAATAGTTGTTAAAACCCAACGTTAAACGCCATCTATGCTCCAGTGAGCCCTGAAAACCAGCCCACAATAGACCTCTTCTCTTGAGCTCGCTTAACTCTACAACATCATGCAACATTAAGAGGCTGCTGCCCAAAACATCATTAAGCGTAGAATTGCGCACTTTATCGCGACTATAAGTTTCACCCATCATGTAATCGCAGAATCCTTTCGGCGAAATATTCTCACAGACGTAGCCAAGATGTTTGGCTGCTTCGGCTGATCCCGCTATTTTATGCGCGATAACCCCGGGCGCATGAAAACCAGCAGGAGTTTTCTATACAATGCTAATGTTTAATAAGAAATATTTATTTTCATAATGCTGAACAAACTTAGGTATCCGCATGGAGGATTGTGAGGATGCAGAGAACATATAGGATAGCGGTTCTCCCCGGAGATGGTATAGGCCCGGAGGTTGTGGGGGCTGCTGTAGGGGTTCTGGAGGCTGTTCAGAAGGTTGTCGGCGGCTTAAGATTGGAGCTCATTTATGGTGAAGCCGGATATAACTGCGTAGAAAAGTATGGGACAAACTTACCGCAGAAGACTGTTGAGATTCTTAAGGGAACCCACGCATGCCTTAAGGGTCCGATGACAACTCCGGAGGAGCCCGGTGCACCGCCCAGCGTCGCTGTAACTCTCAGGAAAATGTTCAATTTATATGCTAATGTTAGGCCGTGCAAGTCTCTTCCAGGGGTCTGGTCTCTTAAGCCCAACGTAGACCTCGTTATTGTTAGGGAGAATACTGAAGGCCTCTATTCTGGCTTAGAGTATGAGGTTTCACCTGGAAGGGGAGTTGCTTTAAGGGTTGTGACGCGTGAGGCTTCTGAGAGGGTTGCTAGGCTCGCTTTTAGGCTTGCTGAGCGGCGTAGGCGCTATGTGACGTGCGTTCATAAGAGGAATATTCTGCGCATAACGGACGGCATATTCAGGGATTCCGTCTTCCGAGTAGCAGCGGAGTTCCCATCGGTGCATGTAGATGAGGAGCATGTTGACGCTATGGCTATGAGGCTCATTAAGGAGCCTGAGAGGTTTGATGTTATAGTGACAACGAACCTTTTCGGCGACATACTTTCCGATGAGGCTGCGCAGATAGCTGGCGGCATAGGGCTTGCAGCCGGAGCGAATATAGGCGATAGCTACGGCATGTTTGAGCCTGTTCACGGCTCGGCGCCCAAACACGCCGGTAAGAATAGGGCTAATCCAATAGCGACTATTTTAGCGGCGAAGATGATGCTTGAGTGGCTCGGCGAATATGAGGCGGCTAGGCGCATAGAGACCGCTGTCGAGAAGGTTTTAAGCGAGGGGAAGGTTAAAACGTATGATTTAGGCGGGACAGCGACGACGAGCGATATGGGGGACGCGGTAATTGAGAAGATTCTTGAGGAATGCTAATAACCTTAAGGAAATAATTTTTATCAATTCTCTTAAAGATTTTTCAGTATGCTAATTAGCAAAGTTTATATCATATGGATTGAAGTGGTTTAGATGTGAGCAGAAATATATTTGCGATGATTTTCGCGGCTCTAATGGCTGCGGTAACGGTTTTAGCGGTAACATGGGGTTTCGAGTTTAATTGGCCGGATTATGTCCATGTGGACTATGGGTTTCCGCTGGTTTGGTGCGCTCATACATTGAATACGATTCACGGCCCAGTTGATGTTTGGAGGGTTGATTTAGCGCTATTAGCGGTTGATTTAGCGTTTTGGCTCTGCATAATGATCATGGGACTATTCGTAATCCTCCACATCAAGATATAAAATGGTGGCTCCATCCTTCTCGCTCATCTGTGCCCTTGCTGCTATTTTTCATCGCTGTTCTTAATGAAGCTTCAACCTTACTCTCGTCTTTAATGTTTATGGCTCTTATTCCCTTTTTTAGGGCGGTGTTGATGAGATCTTCGTCAGCGCTTAGAAGCAATTTACTTTCGGAATATATGCAGGTTTGGATTTGGAGGGCATCGGCTTCATAGATATGCTCCTCTAGGATTAAAGGCCAGCCCTCTATGAGCACAGATGTTAAAACCGGAATTATTTCCATGCTCTTTAAGCGGAGTAGCCCTGTAATTTCGCTTAAGAACCCCATAAGAGTTTTATTGAATTCCTCTTCATTAAGCCACTTTCTCCTTCTTCTAACATCAAAGACCCTTAGCACCTCGCCGATTTCCAGATAGATGTTGCTATAAGCAGTTCTCCTTCCCAGCATTTATCAAATATCTTGTCTGCGACAGGGGTTCCGGGTTCTGAGATATATCTTTTAACTATCGCGCTGCTGTCAAGATAAACCTTTAGCAACGGGGTTTCCCCTCATCTCTCTGATGAGGAGGGCGACCCTATAATAGGGGTGTGGGAAGACCCAATACACATATACTACCAGGGAAACAAGATTTCAGAACCGCCGGGTCCAATTGTTTGGACGGGGCCATGCACAGCAGAATCATTTACCTTTACGGTGACGGTTAAATGGGATTTGGAAGGGTGGGCTAACCCTTCTAAGGTGAATTGGGTCCAAGTTGAAATGGTTGAGAAAACACAATCTACGGCTTTAGGAATAACTTTTAACCCAAAGACTTTCTTCCTGTATTATCAGAATCAAACTTATGGGACTAAACTTAGCCAAGATGTTGAGGTTACTGTTCCAGTCGGCGATCTTGATCCAGATACGTTAACAGAGGCCATTAAGGCCTCTGTTATTGGTCAAGGTCCAGAAAAAACGCCCAATGTTGCTGGAACAGATGGATATTTCAGATTTGTTAAAGAAACTTGTAGTCCTCCAGCACAATACCAATACTTTACCTTGACTGTTCAAACAGACCCGCCTGGCATTGTGGAGATTCCAGGCTCAGGCATCTATGAGGAATGCACTTATGTCAAGTTAACAGCGCCAGAGTTTGTTGAGGTTAGCGAGGGCTTCCGCTACAGGTTTGATTATTGGGATGTTGACGGAACACCAGTTGAAGGTAATCCAATAACCGTTCATATGGACAAAGACCATACTGCAACAGCCCACTACGTCGAACAATACTACTTGACGGTTAAAGTTGATCCAGAAGGCCTGGTTGAGATTCCAGGCGAAGGCTGGTACGACAAATGCACCGAAGTAACGCTAGAAGCCCCACCAGTGGAAGGCTGGCTGTTCGTTTATTGGGATGTTGACGAAATACCAGTTGAAGACAACCCAATAACAGTACACATGGATACATGCCACACCGCCACAGCCCATTACTGGCCAGAACTCGAATACAAACAGTTCGTAACCGACAGCAACTTCAACGTAATAGAAAGCTTCCGCGTCGTCTGGGCTCCGAAAGACCAGAAGAAGACCATGTTTAATCTGGCTTCAACCAACCCAGGACAATTCATGCTCAACATAGTAGTCCACAACACATGGCCAGTCACCATCAGCCCAATAACAATAACCTTCACCATCGACAAAGACTTCATACTTAAAGGAGCAGACCCAATACAAGTGCATGATGGCTACGGAAAAACAGGAAACAGGATACCAGCAACAGTAGCCTTCGACCCAGAAACTAGGATTGGCATGGTGACAATCGAAAGCATAGACCCATGCACAACATATTATATAACCGTCCACATGGAATACGCATGGAAAGGACAATGCTTCACAAAAGCAGACATGCTAGCCTGGAAAGAAAACCACGCATCCAACACCTTCTACTGCGGCTATAGGGTGATAGTTCCAGGGCCATTCCCATTCATAATCACGGACACAACGTCAACAACAATTCACGACTCATAGCGGTCCTAGGCTAACAGACCAGACGATTAAAACCCCCATATTTTTATTTTTTACCGTAATTTTTGATGCAATAATACTGGATATCAGTTTTGTGAAGAGGCTGCTAAACCCTAAACCATCACTCCAAAATCAAACATCATCCCGCTCCAAAGCCACTACACTTTTCTCAGAAACGTCCGCATACACCGTTCCCGCCAGGCATTAACCCTTAAATACCCCTAAACCCACACTAAACATGTTAACGAAAAGTGAACCAAGTAATGGAGTCTTTAAAGAGAGAGTTCCTAGAACTACTGGATAAGGACTTGGAGTTCCGCTATGCTGTAGCAGGCTACCTAGGGCTATCTGAGATACTTAAGAGGCTCGACGCCCTAGTCGAAGAACAGACCAAGCTAGCCAAAGAACAAATAGAGCTCAGAAGAGAGCAGGTTAAGCTAGCCGAAGAACAAGTTAAACTCAGAGAAGAGCAGACGAAAATATGGACAGAGATGAGAGCGCTGAGGGAGGAGCAGGC
>Ga0209394_1001016_pt1 | contig 18149 bp, 19 predicted proteins | sample JNZ201metaG_FD_184122 | JGI IMG/M metagenome (GOLD analysis project Ga0209394, IMG submission 184122) | Hot spring microbial communities from Jinze hot spring, China to study Microbial Dark Matter (Phase II) - JNZ 20120812A (SPAdes) (version 3) ... | reverse complement strand
GATAACATAACTATTCCAGCCTATCCTTAGAGGAAAGTAAGCGAGTTTTGAAGAGCCTCCACGAGGCGTGGCAAGCGCTGAAACGTAGGTGGAAGGAGGTTGCGCGTACACAATATGAAGAAGAAAGAAGCAAGCTTAGAGATAAGGCATGGAGAGGGCTCGAAGCCTTAAAGGAGAAGTACGACGGAAGGTTTGAAGAGCTTAAAAAGCGCATTGAGGCTTACTTCCAAGCCCATAAGCCCCTTAAACACTATGAGGTGCGTTTTAACTTCCATGAGTTTATCGGGGGTGAAATCTATGAAGCCCATGACTCTACGTAGGTGGATCTGTTAAGGGTCTCCCTTAAAACGTTTAAGGTGAAAGCCCGTGGAGGGGGAATATTTTACTTTTAACCTCGGCGATGCTTTCCTCCACTTCCCTCATAACCCGCTCCTTCCTGGCTTCGCTAAGTTCCGGCTCCTTCTCGTCGTCTATTATCGATGGGAGTTCGGCGTAGGTTATTGATTGGTAGAGCTTCTTCCAACCGTCAGGCAATTCGAGGTTCACGGGTATTTCACGGCCGGCGACTATCGACGTCGCTATGGTCCATACGCGGCTTACCGCGCTTAAGGAGTAGCCTCCTCCTCCAAGCATTACGTACTTCGCTCCTACCTCGTGTACTAGGCTATGCATCGCTTTAAGGTAGCTTCTATAGCCTTTACTCGTAAGCGCCATATGGGTTAGAATGTCCGTGTAATGGGTATCAACGCCGGTTTGCTGAATTACGACTTCGGGCTTAAAATTTTTAAAGAGCGGAACGACTACTTCGTCGAACGCCTTAAGGTAGGCGTCGTTAAAGGTATCCGGCGGTAGGGGGACGTTAACCATGAAGCCTTTCGCATCCCCTTCACCCATTTCGTCGACGAAGCCTTTCCCCGGGTATAGGTAACGCCCGCTTTCATGTAGGTCTATTTTTAAAGCCCGCGGCTCGTTATAGAGTACCTCTTGCGTACCGTCACCGTGATGCGCGTCGAAATCCACTATTAAAAGCCGCTTTACCTTATACTTTTCAAGTAGGTACTTAGCGGTTATGGCTACGTCGTTAAAAACGCAAAAGCCAGCGGCCCTACCGCTAGCCGCGTGATGAAGGCCTCCGCCAATATTGAAGGCGTGATCACATTTACCGGTCATTACGAGGTCGGCGGCTACGAGGCTACCTCCAACCTTATACGCTGAAACCTCGTAAACCCCTTTAAAAGCTGGTGTATCGCCGTAGTCTAAGTAGCCATAGCCGGTTAAGCTAGCTGCTTTAACGAAGTCTATATAGTCGCGGTTATGAACTAGTGAAAGCTCATCATCCGTGGCTTGCCTAGGTTGTTGTAGCTCTATAATACCGTGTTTAACGAGGTCGAGTGCTTTTATTAATTCAACGGTTAACCTATATCTTTCAGGCCTAAGGGGGTGTGTAGGGCCGAAGTCGTATTTTAAGTACGTTTCCCCGTAGACGAGGACAACCTTACACATCGTAGCTCCCCGCTTTTTAAGGCGGCCGGTTATAAAAGGTTTAAGTAGGGCTTCTTCGAAGGCTTCAGCGGCCTACGAATATTTAGCGTCGGAGGGGCGGTACATGCTTATCCCTATCTTCGTCTAGTTGCCTTTAGCGTTAGGCCCTTCTAAGCGCGATTTCAGCCGCTAACGCTATCGGGTTCCAAACGTCGGCTAAGGGTGGGGTGTAGCAGGAATCCATGTTCACTAGGTCGTAGGCGGTCATCCTACTTTGAATGGCTAACGCTAAGGCGTCAACCTTCGCCGCTACCCCTTCACCTCCGATTACCTGTCCGCCGATAAGCCTCATGGAGGACCTTTCGAAGACGAGCTTAACCCTTAAATCCTTAGCCCCCGGATAGTATTCGGCGTGGCTCTTCCACGTAACGGCTCCGATAGCTACATCTATCCCTAGCCGCTTAGCTTGCCAAACCGTTAGCCCCGTGGAGCCTACCTCTAAATCGAAGGCCTTAGTAACGATGGACGCTAAAACCCCGGGGAAGATAGCGTAACCACCAGCCGCATTAATCCCTGCAACCCTACCCTGCCTTACCGCTACTGTACCTAGTTGGCATAGTGTAGGCGTTAAGCTCAACATGTGAATGCTTTCCACGCAGTCACCGGCTGCGTATATGCCGCTAATCGAGGTCTCCATCCTAGGGTTAACCTTAATACCGCCGGTAGGGCCTAGCTCCAAGCCGATTTTAGACGCTAACTCGTTATTAACTCGAACTCCTATAGCTAATACCGCTAAGTCCGCTTTAAACTCCTCGCCGGATATAACGACGGCCCTTAGCCTTCCGTTACCGAGGAACTCACTAACCCTTCCACCTAGGATTAAACGTACTCCGGAGGATTCAACGGCCTTATGGATGATGGAGGCTACATCCTCATCAAGCGAGGAACGCATAACTTGGTTAAGGGCTTCAACCAGGGTAACCTTTAACCCTAACTTAACTAGGGCATTAGCTACCTCTAAACCAACCGGCCCTCCACCAATCACCACGGCCTCCTTAGCGTTAGAAGCAGCGCTACGTATCATTCTAGCGTCATCCATGGTTCTAAGCGGGTAAACCCCCTCCATACCTACGCCTTTAATCGGCGGTATGAAGGGCCTAGCTCCCGTAGCAATTATTAAGGAATCGTAGGCTAACCTTTCCTCCTTCCCTTCCTCCCTTAACACTCTAACAGTTTTAGCTTTAACGTCTACGTCGAGCACCCTAGATTTAAGTAGGAGGTCTATCCTCATCGTCCTATAGAACTCGAATGGGTATATGTAGAGCTTCTCGAAGCCTTCTATTTCACCGCTAATCACGAAGGGTAGGCCGCACCTCGAGTACGCAGGATGCGGTTCTTCGCTTACCACCTTAACGTCGACGTCCCTACGGGTTCGACGCGCGTTTAAAGCTGCGCTTAAACCAGCTGCGCCACCGCCAACTATAACGATCTTATTCAACTTGTAACACCCGTGGCGTTAAAGGGTTTACGTTACCACTTAAATAAGCTTGTACGCTATTAAATAGTTAAGTCTAGAAGGTCCTAGATTTTTCATTGCATGGTGCAATCTTGAACCTCGTAGTTCCTCCTTTACGCCTTATGCACATACTAAGCCTTCACAGTCGATGGTTATGCTGAGTACGCGGTAAAACTTCACGTTACTATCTATGGGTGTTGGAATCCTTCAACCATCCTATCAATTTTGATTAAGCGGTTTTGGATTCTCCCTAGAATCTCTTCAAATTTACTTTGTAATATGTTAATATTTTCATCATTAAGTCTCCTTCATCAATTATAGCTTTGTGGCTTAATTATTGTTATGTATTTGCTTCTTTGTTTTGGTATTGGGTTTGTGTTTATAGGTTTATGATTGTTTATGGATGCTTTTATTTCTAGCTTTTTGCTATGTTTGGTAGCTCCTTAGTCTTAACGTTTACCACGAAGTGGATTTTAATGTAGCGCTTCTTCTTACCGTGTAAGCGTGTAACCCATCCACCGGACTTATGGACACTAATACCGCTCGAATTAACGGCTATGGGTTCACTTGAACCCCTCAACGAGCCGCGTAAAGATAGGTTAAGCGTTAAAATACGCCTCCTAATCCATGAGTAGTCGGCTGATGGAAGCCTGGGGATAAGCCTATTCAAGGCTCTAGTGAAGCCTTCAAGCTGCCCGTAAGGCATGGAGAAAAGATAACGTATAACAGCGAGGAACTTAACATACCTACCGGTAATCTTAAAGGGTCATCCGACCTTACCATTATTCAAATCCATAAGCTCGTCATCATAGTTTTCAAGAAAGTCCAAGCTAAGAAGGAGCTCACCACGCCTAACAAGCCTCTCATCAACAACCAATACATAGATTAAAACAAGACATAAGAAGCTTAAAGAATTAAGCCACAAAGCATAAAGTTTCAAACATGGGACTCCATGCGGATAAAACACAACTTCGTATATACCATTAGCAACCTCCTTAGCTTTAACGAGCACTTAAACCTTGAGGAAGTTAAACCTATTCCACTAGATTTAGGAGGGTGCTTTAAGCTCAGAGGCTATTTTTAAGGAGGTTTTCACACCTGGTTCTGGGGATTGTAGGCCTCTTACGAAGTTCCTTTATGGGTTGATTTAACCGCCTCGTACATCGGTTTGAGGCCGCTCCGGTACGTGGCTTTGCCGAGGCGTGTAACGCGCAGTTAATTTATTCATACGCCGTAAACTTGTTAGCCATGAAATTACGTTTTTAAGCCTCCACGAGTTTAAAGCTAGAAGCTCCCTAGTGGAGTGGTGGCTTTGAGCTTTAAACGCTTAGCAACCTTACTTGAGGATCAAAAAGCACCATTCAACCGCGAGCCCCGCCTTAAGCCCTTTAACGTATACCTAGAACTAGGCCTACCCTACCTTTACGCTTAAGGAGGAAGCCCTTCACGGCTAACACCGTTAACGGTGAACTAACGCGATGTCGAACCTAGGGCTAGTTCGGCTTTCGCTTGGAACCGCTGCGGCTTTAGGTTTATCAAAGATTTGGATCGGCGTTAAACCATCCACTGCCTACCTCCTCACCTACGTTAACGGTAAGTGTAGGGCTAGCTGCGGTTTCTGTACGCAGGCGAAAACTAGTACGGCTGACGCCGACCTCCTATCTAGAGTGACTTGGCCGCCCTACCCGCTTCAGGAAGTACTAGATAAACTATCGAACAGCAGTATTAGGAGAATCTGCATACAGGCGGTAAACGTTGAAGGAATAGTGGAACAAGTTTTAAGCCTAATACGAAGCATTAAGCTAAGGGTCGATACTCCAATATCCCTTTCAATCCACCCTCTCTATGACCATCAACTTAAGGCGTTAAAGGATGTCGGCGTGGAGCGAGTTACAATACCGCTTGACGCTGCTAATCAAAACGTGTTTCAACGCGTTAAGGGTGACTTCTACAGCTGGGATGAGCATTGGTCCGGGTTGAAACGAGCTTTAAACGTATTCGGCAAGGGGAGGGTGGGTACACACTTAATAGTTGGGCTAGGTGAAAGTGAACTCGATATGGCTAATACCATTCAGAAGCTATACGACCTAGGCGTTTACCCTGGGCTTTTCGCCTTCACCCCGGTTAAGGGGACGAGGATGGAGCGTTACCCAAGGCCGTCCATTGAAAGCTATAGACGCGTACAACTCCTACACTACCTAATAACGAGGGGGTTAAGCCGCGTTGAACTAATGGAGTTCAACGGGAACTACGTGGTAAAAAGCTTTGGGATATCGAAGGAACGATTAAAGCGGATCGTTAAATCCGGCACCCCGTTCCTAACGAGTGGATGCCCGAACTGTAATAGGCCATACTATAATGAGCCGCCCAGCGGTCCATTCTATAACTATCCTAGACCCTTAAAACCCGATGAGGTTATACGGATATGTGAACAGCTTTTCCACGAATAAGGAAGGCTACGTTTATACCTACCGTGGACTTCTACCTTCTACGAATGGTAGAAGTAAGGGGAATATCTTATAAGGGGTTTAACCTTCTTAGTAGGGGTGGTTGTACTGCTAGCTTATGATGTGCTTAAACAAGCCGTTTTAACCGCGTTGAAGAGGAGTGTTACACGTTTACCGCAGGACGTTAAGGAAGCGATCTACCACGCCTATAGGACGGAGACAAGCCAACTAGGTAAAACCCAGCTTGAAGCTATAATTAAAAACTTCGAACTAGCTGAAAAATCTGAGTTACCAATCTGCCAGGATACAGGTATACCGTTATTCTACGTGAAGGTTGGCCCTACAACCTGTAGTCCTAAGCTTCTTGAGAAGGCGATAGTGGAAGCCGTACGTGAAGCTACGCTACAGGGCGTACTAAGGCCTAACGTAGTCCACCCTATTACGAGGAGGAATACTGGTGACAACACCGGGATCCATATACCCCATATCTACTGGGAGCCCGTGGATGAGGATTACGTTGAAATCACGGTTCTACCGAAGGGTGGAGGCTCCGAGAACATGAGTGCTTTCGCCATGTTGCCCACCGGGGCTGGAGTAGTAGGTGTGAAGGAATTCATTATGGAGGCTGTATTGAAGGCTGGAAGCCAACCTTGTCCGCCAACCATAATAGGCGTAGGTATTGGTGGATCAGCTGATATAGCGGTTAAACTGGCGAAACAAGCCGTTATGCGACCCTTAAACTTTAGGAGCCAAGACCCGGATACGGCTAAACTGGAGCAGGAACTTCTTGAAGCCGTGAATTCGACTGGTATAGGGCCTATGGGTTTGGGCGGTAAGTGGACGACGTTAGCCGTAAACATCGAGTACGCGCATTGTCATACTGCGAGCTTCCCTATAGCTTTAAACATGCAGTGCTGGGCGGCTCGTAGAGCGACCATAAAGCTTAACGTTAAGGGCGAGGTAGAACAGTTAACCCCGTAGGGTGGGAAGGTATGGGTGAGTTCCACCTTAAAACCCCTCTAACCGAGAAGGATGTTCGAAGCTTAAAGCTTGGAGACGTCGTTTACCTAACGGGTACAATTATAACTGCTAGGGATCAGGCTCATCGTCGAGCCTTAGAATACGTTAGTAAAGGTTTAAGGTTACCCTTAAACTTTGAAGGTAGCGCCATTTACCACGCTGGCCCTATCGCTTTAAAAACCGATAAAGGTTGGAAGGTAGTAGCGGCTGGTCCAACCACAAGCACTAGGATGGAGAAGCTTGAGGCTGAGTTCATAGAGAAGTTAGGCGTCCGCATGGTTATAGGTAAGGGAGGGATGGGGTTAAAGACCTCAGAGGCGATGAAGAGGTTTGGAGCAGTCTACTGCGCCTTCACTGGTGGAGCGGCTATTTTAGCGGCTAACGCTGTTAAAAGCGTTAGGAGTGTTGAATGGCTCGATCTAGGAGCACCTGAAGCCCTCTGGTCCTTGGAGGTTGAAAACTTCGGCCCCCTACTCGTAGCCATAGATTCGTATGGGGAAAACCTATACTTGAACGTCATTAGGAACGCTGAAGCAAAAGTTAAGGCCTTACTAGATCTTTGGCGGGGAAAGGCGTTAGCTTAACTAGCCTCATTTAAGGTTTTACCTTACTATAACAGCATGATCGTGTAGGATGCTTTAGCGTTCTCTAAGTTTCCTCCTCAACACTTTTCCTACTAACGTTTTCGGTATTTCGCTTACAAATTCTACCTCTCTAATCCTCTTATACGGAGCTACTCTTTCTTCGCAGTACTTTATTAGCTCGTCCTTGGATATGTTGAAGCCCTCCTTTAAGACTACGAAGGCCTTCGGGATTTCGCCGGCTTCAACGTCAGGCTTCCCGACTACGGCGCATTCCTTAACGGCTGGATGCGTATAAAGCACGTTTTCAAGCTCAGCCGGGTAAACGGAGTAACCCTTATACTTTATGAGGTCCTTCTTCCTATCCACTATGTAGAAGTAGCCTTCCACATCCATCTTAGCGAGGTCTCCGGTGTAAAGCCATCCATCCCTAAGTGTTTTCCTTGTTTCCTCGTCCTTCTTCCAGTAGCCCTTCATAACCTGCGGCCCCCTGATAATGAGCTCCCCTACCTCCCCAGGTTTTAACTCGATGGTGCCGCTTTCCACATCTACGACTTTAGCCTCCGTATCGATTATCGGTATACCTACCGATCCCTCCTTCACCCTTTCAGGGGGGTTCGTATGGGTTTCGGGTGATGCTTCAGTTAAGCCGTAGCCAGGTATCATAGGGACCCCTGTAAGTGCTTCCCACCTCCTCTTTAACTCGATGGGTATCGGCATAGCTCCTACCTTAACGTAGCGTAGCGATGAAAGGTCGTACTTCTTTATCGCCGGATGGTTAATGAGGATGTTAAACATGGTAGCTGATCCATACCACGTCGTAGCTTTCTCCTTTTCAACGGTTTCAAGCGCTTCCTCAGGGTTAAAGCGCGGCATTAGAATGGTGCGAGCCCCTACGTAGATTGGCGAGTTCATACAGACGCATGAACCCCACGTATGACAGAGCGGTAGTACTCCCATAACCACTTCCCGCTCGGTCCACTTAAACCATGTAGCGTTTTGAATGGCGTTAACAACTAGATTGTAGTGGGTCATCATAGCCCCTTTAGGCATCCCCGTCGTACCACCCGTATACTGTAGTACGGCTACGTCCTCCTTCGGCTTCACCGTGAAACTCGGCGGCTTTAAGTCCCGCTTTAAAAGCTCATTGAGACGTAAGGCTTCTTGATCCCCATTGTCTACTACGATCACCCCTTTCAGCTTAACACTAGCCGTCCTCTTAAGGGTTGGATAGAGGTCGCTTTGAGTAATCGCAAAAATTGCTTCAGAATCTTCAAGCTGATGCTTCAATTCAAACTCCTTATATAGGGGGTTAGCCGCGGTAACAATGCCACCGGCCTTTAAAATGGCGTAGTAACTTATTACGAACTCTAGAACGTTGGGTAGAAAGATTAGGACCCTTTCACCCTGTAGTAACCCCATTTCTACGAGGGAGGCAGCCAACCTATCCGTTAAACGATCAAGGTCCTCGAAGGTTAACGATCGATTTCGACATTTAAAAGCCACTTTCTCAGGGCTTTTAGCGGCAGTACTACTTAGTAGAGCGAAAAGCGGTACTTCAGGGTACTTTAAGCTCCTAGGCACCCCGTTAGGCCAATATTTAAACCAAGGCTTCTCTAAACTCAACACCGTTAAACCGCCCCTACCCGGTCAGTAGTAGCGTAAAGGTCATACATATGGTTTAAGGCCGCGGTTAAAGTAGTAAATTAACACCGTTCATAGGGTTACGAAGTATCGAGGATTAAAGGAATTAAGAAGGGGAAGGACTTTTAACAAGGTAGGAAGGTTAGCGGAACAGTTAGATGGAGACGTTTAGGTAATACCAGCCCTACCTTTTAATCGTATCGACCACTTTTAAGTGAGGGGTGCTTAGGGTGGCTCTCCACTTCGTGGGTATGGGGTTATATAGTGAGAAGGGGCTTACGCTTGAGGGGCTTGAGTTAGCTAGAAGGGCTGATGAAGTTTATGTTGAGCTATACACTAGCCTAATGCCTGGTTTAACTCTTAAGAGCCTGGAGGGTCTCATCGGGAGGAGGGTTATTGAGCTTAAAAGGGAGGATCTTGAGGGGAGGGGGGCCGGTAAAATTATTGATGAGGCCTCTAAGCTTGAGGTGGTTATATTAGTACCGGGCGATCCTTTTATCGCTACTACGCATTTAGCTCTCCACCTCGAAGCGGTTAAGAAGGGTTGTGGGGGACGCGTTATTCACGGGGTATCGATAGCTTCAGCCGTCCCAAGCGTAACGGGGCTTTCATTCTACAAGTTTGGTAGGACGGTTACGATGGTTTATCCGGATCATGGTTCAGCCTCTGAGGAGGCTTACGAGGTTATTAAGACGAATAGGCAGCTAGGCCTCCATACGTTAATCCTCCTCGACATTAGGAGGGAACGTGGGCTCTACATGACGATAGCCGATGCGCTTAAACTCCTCTTATCGGTGGAGGAGCGTAGACGTGAAGGAGTAGTTACTGATCGTACGTTAGCGGTAGGCGTAGCTAGGGTTGGAGGGCGGAATGTGGAGGTTAAGGCCGATATGGTTAAGGAGCTACTTTCATATGGTTTCGGGCCGCCTCCCCATGTACTCGTATTCCCTGGGCGGCTACACTTCGTTGAGGCTGAAGCCTTAATACTGCTGGCTAAAGCGCCTAAAAACCTCATTGAGAGTCAACAACGGTAGGTTTTCGCCTTTAACCGCCGTAATCGACAACCCCCTCCTAACCGTTTCTCTACCGGTAAGTGTGGCGTTGTCATCATCAATAACACCCCTCTAGTGTACGCTTTAAGCTTCGTTAATGCTGAGGTTAAAGGCGAAGTACGATGGGAAATTCAACGAGCTAGAGGAGCGTATTAAGGCTCACTTTACGCCTTGAAGCATACTGTTTTTACGAATTATCAGCGGGGAGTTTAGCTTTAAGTGGATCGTTAAAGGAGCTTGAAGGATTCTTCGGTTCAATTTTTTAGCGAAGTGGAAGCTTAAGTTTAAGCGGCGGAGAGCGTTAATAGTTGGGTTAGCCTTTTTGAGAGCGTAGATCTTAATTGTTCGCGTAGGTCTTCATCGTCCTTATACCTAAGTATTTGGTAATGTTGCTTTAATCCTTCAATTAACGGTTTTAACTCGTGAGGGCCTTCACCCTTAAGGAAGAACCATAGGTTCTCCGCGTCGATTTCTATTAGGAGTTCGATGAGTTCGACGTAGGATTTATAGTTAAAAGTACTTCCTACAAGGATTATTCCAGCGTCCGTAGCGTTTACAGCGTCACGTATCTCTATAACCTTAGCCCGGCTGGTGATGAGTACTTCACCCTTAAAAAGGGATGTTTTCAATTTGAACTCGTCTTCAATGACCTTTTTAACAACCTCCGCTTCCCGCTCTAGGTCTGGGGTATAGCTAATGAAGACGTTTTTAAGCTTAAAGCATACGCATGGTTTCTTTTTACACTTCCAGCATACTTCTGGGTATTTCTCCCAGGTTGCCTTAACTAGGTCTATTTTGAACTTGTTGGCTATCGCTATTGTCCAGCCGAGGACGCCTGCAAGCCTATCCTCAACCTCGGCTCGTTCAGCTCTCATCCTTAGCTTTCTGGACGTTATACCTACGTCTTCTATAAGCCTCATAACCATGACGTCTGGGGGATTGTTAAGGTTTTCATCCTTATAGAGTTGCCCTAAGTACTCCTGCCATTCGCTTAGGTTCTCCGGCTTCTCCTTACCGATTAAGGCGTAGGGGGCTAGTGAAGTTTGACCCTTACCTGGCCTTCTAGCTACGTACTTAACCCTCATGATTTCGTCTAAGGAGGAGCCAAGCTTACTTGTGAAGGCGCAAGTCCAAGCTAGGACGTCGGGTATATGCCAAGTGATCTGGTCGAGGTCTATGGTTAGTATTGGTTTTACTAGTTCAGCTACTTCCTCAATAAGCCTATGTAAGGTTTGCTCTAGGTTCATTGTCTGGTTACGAGCTTCATATATGGCTTTAAACATCTCCTTCCATTCGTCGAGGGACCATTGATAATGGGACATGGAGCCTCAGTAATACTTACGCGCTCATTACCCTTTAAGCTTTCCAAGCCCCTTTAAAGGTGTGTTGGCGTTATGAAGGTGTAACCCAACTTCTTTAACACATCAACTAAGTATAATAGCTGGGCGCTACGCTCAACTAGGCAGGCATATCGATAGGCTACATCAATAACCTGAGCCGCCGTAAAAACGCCGTGACCCCTAACTATTACGGAGTGGCTCTCCTTCAATGCTTTAGCCACCGCTTCAGCCATCCTCTGCGATCCGGCTTCCCCTTCTACTACAGGGATCCTTTTAAGGACGTAGCTAGCTTCAGCGTCAATAGGTTTCAGCTCATCATAGAAGAACGATGTGGCTATCGCGTAGGGTGAATGTGTATGGATACATGCGAGGTATTGGGCGCTCTCCATGTAAATAGCCCTATGAAGTAGTATTTCGCTACTAGCTATCGTATCAAGGCTGGATGGCTTATCTACGCGTGTCTCTATAACGTCTTGAGGTTTTAGGTCTTCAAGGTGGGCTCCATGCCTAGTTATGAACATCCTATTACCGCTCCTTAAGCTTAGGTTGCCTCCATGCCCAGCTACGTAGCCGTGTATAGCTAGCAACCTTCCATACTTACGGAAAACCTTGTAAACCTCTTCCTTCATCGATGATCGGTGAAATTAGCGTTAAAGCGGCTTTAAACCGTTTACCCCTGGGTTTTTAAGTGGTTCACCATTTAAAGGGTTGCCGCTTAACCATCCTCTAACCGCGTAGTAGTCGTTAAGCATCTCCTTGAGCGGTATAACCCTTCCGGCGCAAGGCCCTTTATCAACCGGTGTAAGGAGGCGGGTTGGTAGCGTATCATCGCTACTCGTGAATCCTTCCCTCAGGTTGAACGACCTTTCAAGGTTCCATATCCTCTCGCCGGCTTTAAGTAGTTCACGCTTATCGTAAGGCTTACCGGTTACGGCTTTAAGGGCTTGAGCTATCGATTCGTCATCCAGCCCGAGCGTTAAAAACTTACATAATACTAACGAGTCGACCGCGGCGAAGAAGTTCTGCTGGTATACTACTAGATCCGCCTTACCTACGGGGGAGAAGCGATCTAGTAGTACTGGTACACCTAGTAGTTCGAAGGATATCATGTAGGCCCTTAAATGGCAGCCTCCACGGTTTGACGTAGCGTAAGCTAAGGCTTGCCCGTAAGCCCCCCGTGGATCGTAGGCTGGTAGTTCAAGCCCTTTAACGTTCATCGAGGCCTCAGAGTAGCCGTACTTTTCAGCCAGCCTCTTCGATCCCTCGGCTAGATCGTTTCCGAGGCCTCTCCTATAGGCCGTGTCTAATATTAGGTTTTTAACCTTCTCCTTATCGCCCCAACTCAGTTGGATGGGGATAAGCCTACGCTCGCTTAGCTCCATGGCGCAAGCTAGGGTTGAACCCATGGTTATGGTGTCTAAGCCTAAATCGTTACATAGGTAGTTGGCTTCGATCACCGTTTTAAGGTCGTTAATCCCGCATAGGGCGCTTAAAGCCCATAAAGATTCGTACTCGGGCCCTTCCCCCATACGCCCATTAACCCTTGTCACCTTCTTACAAGCTATGGGGCAATTGTAGCAGGATCTACTCTTCACTATGAAGCCTTCGATTAAAGCCTCCCCAGATACTAGTTCAGCGTCCTCGAAGTAGGTGGATTTAAAGTTAAAGGAGGGGAACATGCCGTACTCGTTCACAACGTTTACGAGGACCGGGGTGCCAAACCTCGGGAGGCTTTTACCGGTTATGGGGTTTAAACGTATCCTCTTAATGAAGTTCTTAAGGAGGTCGTTTAAAAGGTTTTCATCAGCTACGTCCACCCTGCGTGATCCGCGGGCTACCACAGCCTTAACGTTCTTAGAGCCTAAAACCGCCCCAAGACCACCTCTACCGGCGAAACCTATACCATCGCTTACGACGCAGGCGAAACGCGTTAAGTTTTCTCCGGCGGGCCCTATACAGGCTACTCCACACCTACTACCGTACTCGTTTAGTAACTCCTTAACGGTTTCACCTGTTGGAAGGCCCCATAGGCTGTCGGCGCTTTTAACCGTTACATCGCCTTCGTCAACGACTATTATCGACGGTTTAGGTGCACGGCCCTTAATGAGGACGGCGTCGAAGCCTGAAGACTTTAGGAAGAAGCCGAAGAAGCCTCCGGAGTTAGAATCGAATATCGTATTGGTTAGTGGCGATTTAGATATTAACGCGTAACGTCCACTAGTATAAACTCGGGTCGCTGTTAAAGGCCCTGTAGCAAACACTATAACGTTATCTGGGTGGTATGGGTTCAAGGCGGGGTTAAGGTTATCGTAAACGAGTTTAACACCTAAGCCTCTACCTCCGAGGTAGTTGGTTAAAAGGTCCATGCCCGGGTCGATGTGCTCCACTTTAGGGGTTGATAGATCGATGTACGCTATCTTACGCATCCATCCATGAACCTGCAAGGTTTAACCCAGCGCTTAGCTTAAGTGTTATCGCGCCATACAGTTTAATTAAGGCTCCGCTAGGAGGAAGGCTGCTGGTGTAAGTATTAATGAAGTTAGATGAGGTTGTAAAGCTCCTAGGGTTAAGATCTGTGGAGGAACTCTTAGCTTTAGGCTATAGGACTGTTGAGGCTATAGCGTTCACCTCGCCATCAACCCTAGCCAAGGATTTAGGGGTATCGTTGGAGGCCGCGGAGCGATGCGTTAAGGCGGCGGTTGAAAGCTTAAGCGTTAAACCGGTATCGCTGGAGGAGTTAATGCGTAAGCAGTTGGATGTGGAGCGTATTCATACTGGGAGCCGTGCGCTTGATAAACTGCTCGGTGGAGGCATTGAAAGCTGTATGGTTACCGAGTTCTACGGTGAGTATGGCGCTGGGAAAACGCAGATATGCCATCAGTTAAGCGTTAACGCGCAATTACCTAAAAGCATGGGGGGTTTAAGCAGCAAGGTAGCCTACATAGACCCCGACGGTACCTTCAGGCCTGAACGCGTAGTTAGAATGTCTATTGAGCTAGGGCTGGATCCTAAAGCGACCCTAAATAACATACTATACTTTAAGCCTACGAATACGTATCAGCAAGCGTTAGCTGCTAGGAAGGCTGTTGAAGAAGGAGTTAAGCTACTGATCATAGACTCCGTGGTTTCACTATTTAGGATCGATGGTGGGATGGCTACTGGATATAGGGGGCTTACTCAACATTTAAGGATGCTGCGCGACTTAGCCTTAAGTAACCGGTTAGCTATAGTGATAACTAATCAGGCGGTAGCTAGGCCTGAACTTGGAGTAGAGGTGGCTCCAGCTGGCGGTTTTAGCGTTGAAACGAGTTTAACCAGGGTTAGGCTTGAAAAGAGGGTGGGAGGGGTGAGGGTGGCTAAGCTTGAAAATAGCCCGTACCTAGCTGAAGGTGAGGCCCTCTTTAAGATTACGGAGGGCGGGATACGGGACGTGTTTAAGGAGGAGGGCTATGATTATGCAGAATAAGATTGATGAGGAGGCCAACCTACTAGTTAGGTACCTCTACTTTAAAAGCCCAACCGAGGCCGCTAGGACCCTTGAAAGGTTAAAGGTGTTAAAGGGTAAAGGTGAGTATTCAGCTGGTAGGTTCCATGCCCTTCAAGGCATATATAACGCGGCGCAAAGGAATGATCGGGATTCTCTATTCTTAAAGATCTGTAGTCAGTACTCCGTGGACGAGGTTTTACGTATTAAGAACGAGCTTGCTAGAGGGCTTAGAAGCCCGGTTATTGATAGCTTCGACCGCGGCTTCTTTGAGCAGTGGCTCCAAATAATAGATCAAGTGGTGAAGCTTAGAAGTGAGAAGCCGAGTCAAGGGTTTGAAGCATCTAGCCCTAGATAGGATGACGTTGAGCGAATCGAGATGGAGCATCGTATAGACGGGTTAGAACTTAACCTATGATGGTGGGAGGGTGAAGGTTAAATATAATGACCAGAAGACTAACCAGGTTAGGAAGTAGGCGAAGATACCGCCGGTCTTTAGGAAGGCTGGGTTATTTAGATCCTCAGCTTTGATCCTTAGTACTCGTGTTATTAGGTAGAAGGATCCAACGTATACTAGTACGGCTAAAATTGATGGTATTAAGCTTTGTAGAAGCCCTAACGGTAGAACTAGGTATAGCCAGCCTGAGAAAAGCCCAACTCCAACTCCTAAAAGCACTCTCGTATAGTATATTTTGGAGCCTGCTTTCACCCTTAAAACCTCCAATTAACCATTAAATGCGCCTCATATAGTATACTTTAGAGCCGGGCTACATCCTTAAAAACCCTCCACCACCAATGGTGGTGTAGCTTAACCTAGAAATACTGGTTCTGAAGCTAGCTTATGAGACTCGTTTCCTCTGGAAACTCCACAGGAAATATAGGTATTATAACCATTATTTCTACTGGAGAATTTTAAAAAAAGAAGGGATGTTTTACTACTCACTAGTTATGAGGCTTCCACAGTAACAGTAGAAAAGTACGCCTTGGTAGTTGCTTGGAACGTAGAACTTGCCGTTGCAGTTTCCGCATTTAACCCGGTCGAGCTTATCGGTCAAGCCTTTCACCTCCAATTAACGTGTATGCTTTAATAAGTGAAGCATACGCCTAGCCTTTCCCAAACCCTTTTCAGCTTCTCCTTCGGGTATTTGCCTTTAGCCTCGGGCTTAAGCGCTACTGTGGTGTCGAGGTAGTTATGGTAGCACTCGAAGTCCTTTAGGCTGAAGTCCTCCACGCCTCCTAACTCTTCTTCGAGCACTACTGTTTCGGCCGCGTGTATAAGGGTGTTGAAGTTAACCGGTTCATCCTTATCCATCCTCTCCACAACCTTAAACCAGTCCACTTCCGTGCCTTCAATAACCTTCAAGCCTAAAGGGCCGCACTTCAACAAAGCGCATAGGAGCACGTTGCGTTTATTCACGCTTCTTCACCACCTTTCAGGAACTTTACGGCTTCCTCCTCGTCCTTGAAGGGCGCCTCTCGCCTCTTAGCCACGTCGGCCCAACCGTGTTCACCCCTTAAACCCTTCAAGGCCGAGGGCGCTAAAGGGGCTTAAAGCGCGACAAAGCTAAGAAGGTTAAAAGCGTTAACAGCGCCCTGCTCGAACAATTCATCGGGAGGGGTGCTTCGAGGGTCGGCCTTGAGGCCCCGGTGAACGCTTCAACCCTTTCGTCAGCCGCAGTTTAAAGGGGTTGAAGTTGGGAGGGGTATGATGAACGGCTGACGCGATGAAGATGATTAAAACAGTACCCCACTACGGGGTGCTGACCCCTCCCAAGCCACTAAAGGGGCTTCAGGGCTATAAAAGGGTTTCGAGGCGAAACGCGTGGACTACGTGGTCGTGGCTAGCAGGCACAGGTTCGCCAAGAACCGCAGCATAAAGATCATGGACGAAAACGGTAACGTCGAGCACGTCGTACCCATACCTGACGGCGTGGTTCTATGCGACGTATGCGGCAACCTAATAGACACGTCAATGATAATGCTACTAGTGCTGGACGGATACGCGTGGGGAATAATATGCGAGGAGTGCAGGCGCAAGTACCACCGCGACAAGCAGCTACTACTATGGAACGAGTACGAGGAAGCAATGATAAGGATTGGGGAGGAGCCGTAATGCAGCCATCGCTTACGGCCTTCTTCAAGCGTGAACGCTTAGTAGCTGAGCAGTTATGCCTACTCTTCGCGGATAGGCTGCACGGAGCCTTAAAGGAGTTCCTAGAGAAGAACGAGAAAGCGCTACACCCTAAACTCGTTGAGAAGTTTAGGAAGCACCTACCAGAGATTAAGACGGCCAATAACCCCGTAGACGTAATGGCTTACGCGATGTGGATCTACAGCGTACTGGTGAACCTAAGGGTTAAAGCCAGCGTAAACCCGAACGGGCCGGGCTTCCCGGAAGCGGAGGATAAACCGATACCGGAATACTTGGATAAGCGGAGCGTTAAGAGGCTTCTAGTAGCCGTTTCTACAGCGTTAAACGCTCAATACATACCGAGGGAGTGGTTCAAGTGACGGGGGAAAGGGTCACGCGATCCCTCCAAGCAGGGCTAACGTTAACGGTGGACTTCGGCAAGCCAAGAAAGATAGTGATACCAAGCGAACTACTAGCGATGCTTACGGAGGAGACAAGGAAGATAGTGATGGATGAGGCGGTTAACGATAACCAGCGCTTTAAAGCATTGGTTGAAGAGCTACATTGGAACAAGGGCACGTCGGTGAGAAAGCTGTCGAAGCGCCTTAGCGTACCGTTGACTACGCTGTGGAAGTGGATGAGACATGAAATGAACGTTAAAGTACGTGATAATGTAACGGCGTTACAGTTAGCGAGTACAAAGTACGCCAAGCGCGACTTCGACGGCGACGAGGTGGAGAAGCTTAGGCTATGGTTCTTTGCGCACACCGACGGAAGCGTAATACAGAATGGTCAACAGGTAAAAGTAATACTGGGGACGCCTGACCCGTACTTGGCGCTCCTATTCAAGGAGGCTTTCGGCAAGTACGGGTATGTGGGCGTAACGCCGTACAGGGATAGCAAAGGATACCATGCGTGGATGCTGTGGAGTTACTTGCCACTCAGGAGCTACTGGTGGCTTCTTGAGCGGCGCACTCCAACACTTATGGATAGCGACGTAAAGCTTTACAATGTACTCAACATAACCATCGACGCCGAAGGCTCGGCGTGTGCGTATAGCCGTGAAGGAAGAACCATAGTGTTCAAGGTTGTACTATACAATGAGAAGATGTACGTCGTTGAGCCGTTGTACAAGGCGCTTAAACAGCGTGGCTACAGGGTGAGCCTGCACACAACGCCTAAAGGAGCCGCGACAAACTATGGACGTCTCAGTAACGATTACCATCACATTGTAGTCTACGCCAAAGCCCATGTTAAGCGACTCCTTGAGCGCCTTGAGCTATTGCTTCCACAGAAGAGGCTTAAGGCATGCCTAATTAGGCATGCCTTAAGAGGACCGAGTAAACCAGTATACTGGAGCACCATCGAACCGATCTACAGTAAGATTGAAGCTGTCCACAAGGAAATGCTAAAGGAAAGCAAGCGAGTCTTAAAGAGCCTCCGCGAGGCATG
>Ga0209394_1001014_pt1 | contig 18180 bp, 14 predicted proteins | sample JNZ201metaG_FD_184122 | JGI IMG/M metagenome (GOLD analysis project Ga0209394, IMG submission 184122) | Hot spring microbial communities from Jinze hot spring, China to study Microbial Dark Matter (Phase II) - JNZ 20120812A (SPAdes) (version 3) ... | reverse complement strand
TAAATAGAGATGGAATGAAGAATAGACATAAAATAGGTCTACTTATTTCTTCCACCTAAATGTTATTAGATTAAAGATAGGGATTATGAAAAACCTATATACCATAGAAATGTTTCGATTTCGCTCTAAATCTTCTCTACTCTTAAGTTTTAAAGAGAATTTAAGTTTTATTTTTAAGTTTTTCTCTTACATATGAAATTAATGGTAGAAGCCATGCAAGTATTGTTAGTATACTTAAAGCTGCTGCAATAGGTCTTGTAAAGAATGGAGCTACTTCCCCTCTAGTTTTAATTATGCTCATCATGAATTGACGTTCAAGTATAGGCTGTAAAACTATTCCTAAAACCATTGGAGCTGTTGGAAATCTGTTTTGTTCCATGAAGTATGCTATGATACCTAGTATAAGCATTAAAGCTACATCAAAGAGACTATTATTTATCGCGTAAGATCCAATAATACAGAATACAAGTATTGCAGGCATTAATATGTTTCGTGGTATCTTTAAAAGTAGACTGCTTAATCTTATTGTAAGATAGCCGAATGGAAGCATGATTATATTAGCTAGTATGAATATAGTGAATAATGCATATACGAGATCTGATTGCTGCTGAAATATTAATGGTCCAGGTCTAAGTCCCTTCATCATTAAAACACCTAGAACAATAGCAGTAATAGAGTCCCCAGGTATTCCGAATACTAATGTAGGTATCCATGCACCTGCAAGTGAAGAATTGTTTGCAGACCCAGCATCAACAATAGCCTCAATACTACCTTTACCGAACTTATCTTTCTCCCTGGAGAATTGTTTTGAAACACCATATGCAACCCATGCTGCAATATCTGCTCCAGCACCTGGTAATGCACCGATAAATGTCCCTATCAATGATGATCTTACAAAGTTTATCTTATACTTTCTAAGTACAGATAAAACATCTCTAAGTATATATTTCACTCTTGTTTCAGCTATAGATTCATAAACTTTTTCACTACTAACCTGTCTAATTATTTCAGGTATACCGAATATACCTATCATAGCAGGTATAAACGATACTCCGCCTAGAAGCTCAACATTACCAAATGTAAATCTAGCAAATCCATATGTTTCATCTAAACCTATAGATGCCAGAAAGAGACCTAATAGAAGAGATAATGCACCTTTAATCGGTGAACCTGTTGAAACTGCTACAGCAGTACTTAACCCGAAGGCACACAGCCAGAAATACTCAATAGAGGTAAATGATGATGCAAACTCTGCAAGTGGAGGAGCAAACAGTATTAACATCAATACACCAAAAAGCCCTGATAAAAATCCTCCAATTATAAGGTCAATACCTAAAACAAGTCCAGCCTTACCCTGTTTTGCAAGCTCATATGAATCCTGAGTAAAAGCAGCTGATGCTGGTGTACCTGGTATTCTTATTAGTGTTGCAGGTATATCTCCCGCGAATATTGCTAATGCCGACATGGTTATAATCATAGCTAATCCTGGAAGAGGAGGAAGCCAAAATGTGAATGGGACAAGAAGAGCTGTAGCCATAGTAGCTGTAAGTCCGGGGATTGTTCCAATAAAAAGCCCATATAAAGCAGCAACTACAATAGCGAAAACAACTTCAGGATTTAAAATCATTGATAAAATTTGGAAAGCATCAATCATCTAAACACACCCATAGGCAAATTAATCTTTAGTACAATACCGAATAGGAAATAGGTACCGAACGTGATTGATAATGTAATTATAATATTATGATAGATCGGTACCTTCATTAACATCATAGTAACAAATAAGATAAGAAATATTGTTAATATATATCCTAAAACATTTACGAGATATATATATGCAATTACACCTAATATAATCGATATAGCATTATAGAATCCACTACTCCTAAAAATATTTGAGAAACTAGGGAAATCGATTTTAAAATCCTTCTCTAATAATCCTTTAATAGTGAGAACTAATGCAAAAATAATTATTAGTATTGAAACTATACGAGGGAAAAAATCGGGCCCGGGAAGTCCAGGCCCAGCTTTAGGATAATCTAGTGTATCATAGTATATACATGCTCCAAACACTATGAATACGATGCCGAATATTACATCCCTTATATTCATAGCTTATTTACCGTATGCTTCCTTTACTAGTTTACCTACTGATTCATAATCTTCAGCTAGGAATTTTGCGAAATCACTTGATCCCCTCCAAACCATTCCGAAACCATTAGTATTCATGAAGTCTTTAAACTCCTTTGAATCATATATCTTCTTCAACGCATCCTCAAGAATCTTTACTATATAGTCAGGTGTACCTTTAGGAACTGCAAATCCTCTCCATGCTCCATAACTCCATTTCATTCCAAGCTCATTCAATGTCGGTATATTAGGCATTGCTGGATTCCTCTCATCAGCCATAACAGCTAAACATTTAACCTTTCCAGCATCAATTAATGGCTTAGCTTCAGGTAGACTACATGTAGTTATAGCAATTCCTCCAGCAACAACTTCCTGGAGTGCGGGCGCTGCACCTGTACTTGGAACCCAACGTACAGAGTTAGGGTCTAAACCGGCTGTTTTTAACCATCCTATCCTTGCTATATCCCATACTCCACCTAAAGCTGTACCTGAAGCTGTAAGTTCACCTGGATGCTTCCTAATATAGTCTAAAAGTTCATGTACATTATTCCATGGAGCATCAGCTCTCACATTTATTGCTGCAGGATCAAAATTTATCTGTGCAATAGGTTTAAAATCAATATATGTAACATTAGCAAACCCCATCCATTTAAGCATACTTAACTCCCAAGTTATTATTGTAAGCGTATACCCATCTGGAGGAGCTGTTGCTCCGGCAGTATGTCCTACTGCACCTCCACCACCAACTCTATTCTCAACGCTTACAGGTACTCCAAGCTCTTTTTCAAGTAGTGATGCTACCATTCTACTTATCCTATCAGTTCCACCTCCAGCAGCCCATGGACATATTATCACAATAGGCTTAGATGGATACTTTGGAGGAGCGGTTACAGTAGAGTAGTACCAATAACCAGCAGCAATAGCAACGATAAGCAGTACAACAATAACGGCAGCTATAGTGGACTTCGTTATAGCTAACCTATTCACAAATAGTCACCATAATAATGAAAGATAGAAGTTTATATTTCTTTCGCTTTCACTGGAATTGCCTCTGTTAACTTAAGTAGAGTATTCTAGGTAGAACGTTTCTTTAAAGTAGAAGTAGTTATGACTTAGCAGTAATGATCTATTTTAATATTTAAGTATGACTAGGCTATAGTAGTACTTAACCATCCTACTATAAGCAGTAAACATATATTAAGATACTTCCACACAATCTAAACAAATAAGTATTGAGAATGTGTAGATGGAAAATCATTCACCATATTATTAAGAAGTAGAAATTAATAAATATGGCTTATAGGAACTAGGTGTTTAGTCTAAGTATTGGTAGTGAATAGGCTGTGAAGTTAGCTTATAGATTAGGAGTATTAAACCTGAAGACTTCAGGATACTTATCCGTAGCTATTGCTGCAGTTATTTGGGGTTCTAATGGAGTAATTGTTAACTGGATTCCTCTTAATGCATATGTTATTGCTTTCTTCAGAGTATTATTTGCCAGTTTAAGCCTCTTACCTGTAGTGTTCCTAGTATGGAGGTTTGAAGCATTAAAGGCAGCTCAAGCCTGGCGAACTATGCTGACTTTAGGAGCATTATTGGGTTTAGGCTGGGGATTCCTCTTCTCATCAATGAAGCTAATCGCTATAGCTAATGCTGTTCTACTAAACTATATGGCACCAATCTTCACAGCCATACTTGCACCCATATTTTTAAAGGAGAAAATTGAAAGAAACACTATAGTAGCACTAGCTATATCTATGATGGGTGTTATGCTAATTTCATATCAAGATACTTTTCAAGGTAATCTAAATATTCTGGGAGTAGTATTTGGATTACTTGCTGGGTTTGCTTATGCTGGCTTTATCATTCTATCTAAGAAGGCTATGAATAGATTTCCCAGCTATATTGTAGCTTTCTACTCCTACCTAGCAACTATACCGTTCCTCATTCCCTTCCTAATAGGTATTGATCTATCCATGAATTTAACATCCTGGATTCTTCTAATAATACTAGGTAGCTTCAATACAGGTTTTGCTGTTACACTTTACCTCTATGGGCTTAGATTAATTAAAGCTCAGAAAGCTGTAATCTTCACATATTTAGAGCCTACAAGTGCTATGATTTTCGGCTTTATCTTCCTAGGTCAACAGCCAACATACATCATGCTTACTGGCGGCTTCCTAATTCTTCTCGCAGGATACATTGTAGCCTCAAAATAGATATTATAAGTTAATGGCTAAATAGAATTAAACTAACCGGTTAGACGTAAAGCCCACTATAAACTGGTTCTTAATAGTTTTAGCCAATCTATTTTATACTTAGAAAGTGTCCCCTATCAATATCCTGAACTATCTAATCTAAAGACAACTAAGAGTATTAATCTTTAATTTTACTTAAGCATCATCCTCCTATACATCAGATTACTCCATAAAATAATAAATGAAATAGACTATTCTTCTACATCTCAATAGTGTTTACTCTCTTAAAGAAGCCATAACTACTAATTATATCAACATAGGGTAAGAATACCTCTAAATAAAACCCTTAAAGTTAACAGGGTGCTTTTCATGTCGATAAGAATTAATAGTATCTTCATAGTATATATGAGCTGAAGATGCTGTACTTAATTAGATACAGGTTCTAAAATGATAGCATGACTTATCTTCTATGCATGTGAAAGAGAGTTATCATCACATTAGTAAAGTTTAACTAGAATATTTTGTTAAGTATTTTAATGCTTCAGAGTATTATGATTGTGGAATTATGGAGTATCAAAGGTTTCTAACTCGAGGCTTTAAGCCCTTTAATCCTTTAGAGTTAGCAAAGGAAACTGAGAAAATAGTAACTAGGGAGGGAAATGAAGGTTTAGAGAGGAAATATACAGATTTTTATTCTGTTCCTGTTTATAGAGGTATAGCTACTGGGTATGCTGTTGGATGTTGTTTAAGATGTATTTACTGCTGGAGTAATTGGTCTAGAGATTTTCCTGAAAGGTTTGGTAAGTTTTACTCTCCTAGACAAGCTGCTCAGAATTTATTTAAGGCAGCTGAGCAGGGAATAGTTTACTCTAATTATTGGAGGATACTTATCCCTAAAATTAGTAAGCTCCGCTTATCTGGATGTGAGCCTACTATTGGAAAAGAGCATTTATTAGCTGTTCTCAGCTTTGTTAAAGAATCAAAATATCCCCTTTTTATTTTGGAAACAAACGGAATAATTTTAGGAAATGATAGAGATTATGTTAGAAAACTTGCTGAATTTAAGGGTAAGCTCTACGTTAGAGTTTCTTTCAAAGCCGCTACTCCAGAAGGCTTTACTCAGAGAACTGGAGCAATGGGGGAATTCTATGAATATCCCTTCAAAGCTTTAAAACATTTACTTGACGAGGGAATTTATGCAAGAGCAGCAGCAATGACTGATAGTAGAATAATGCCGAAAGAAGAGAGAGAAATCCTAATTCATATGCTTGATGAAATCGACCCAAAAGCAAACTATGCTAAAACTCTAGAGGAGGAAGTTATTGATGCATACGACACAACAATGAAGAGGTTAAAAGCCTTCAAAGATAGGGAATATGCAAGAAAGCTTATACAGGAATTCCTAGAGATATAAGCAAACATTCCTAATACGATAGCCCTTACAGTTGGAGACTTACTTGATGCAAAGTTCAGGTAATTTATGACTAAGATAAAAATTATAGCTTTCCTCTCCTCCTCACCTAATTTAAAATCCTGAAGAAACCTTCAAGATTAGGCATTATCTCCTCTACGAACATTTATAGAACTGTGTAAAATATCCCAAAGCTAATACGTGTTATTACTGGAGAGGAAAGGTGAATAGTTAATAGATTAAACAAGATTTCTTTCTTTAATGTTTTATCTTCCATCAATGATTTTAAAATCATCTTTACCTCATTTTACTAAGTTTATTTTACATTAGAAAACTCTTACACAATATTTTTATGATAAGAATACTAATAACTCTGAGGGAAGTTGCCGGAAGAAATACCGTGGCCTTTCAGTAGGCTTTATGATAGATATGTTAATCGAGTATTCGTTAAGTGGTTTAAGCAGATAGCAAGTGAAATTAGAGATAGCCATATATCAGGAACTATTCTTGATATAGGTACTGGTCCTGGACGTTTACCTATAGAAATAGTTAAGCAGGTACCTAATGTTAAAGTGATTGGAATCGATATTTCAAAGAGTATGATTAAGATTGCGAGAAAGAATGCAGAGAAGGAGGGAATTGATAAAGTTGAGTTCAGAATTGGAAGTGCTTATAATACTGGTTTTAAGGATTTATCTGTAGACTTGGTTTTAAGTACAGGGTTAATTCACCATTTAAAAGAAGCTGTTAAAGCTTTTAACGAAATATATAGAATCCTAAAGTATAAAGGAGAAGCCTGGATTTATGATGGACGTAGAGATGCTACAAAAATTGAAATTGAGGAAACTATTCGAAGTATGGATATGGAGAAGGACCTCCCACTACCCTTATGGATAATAGAGAGAATTTGGCCCTACATGCATATAGGATGTAAAACAGATGTTTACATTACTGGTAAAATTGGAGAAGCTCTCAGGAAAAGCTTGTTTAAAAGCTATAACATTGATAAGAAAGGAGCCTACATAAAGATCACGCTAAAGAAAACCTAAAATCACTGAAATTATTAGAAACCAGTAATCTATTCTCCCATAGCTTTTATCCTTAATGTTCTAGTGTAAATTTAGAATTGGTTAGGGAAACTGTTAAGAAGAAGCTTCTGAACTTTAAGAGTAGATTTTAAAGATATTATAGTTAAGTTGATAGAACATAGCTTAAATAGTGAAAATATTTATGGGGAGATAGATAATTAATTTTAAACATAATTTCTGCTAATAGATTTATAATCCTCAATTAAAATGATAAGTATGAAACGAATTTCAAAGATTCTGTTATTGATAGTATTAGCTTTATCTAATTTATTATTTCTCAATTTGACTGCGGATGAGATAAACTATGAAGTAACTGGTCCCCAGGTTAAGGGTTTATGTAGCTTTCTTGAGTTACAGTATATTCATGAAGCTGGTCTGCTTAGAGCAGCTACCACAGTAGAACCTGAAAGGGAGAGAATCTATATTGCTTCAGATAACTTATTGGCTGCAAGAGCTCTAACCCTACTAGGAAGTAAGCTTGGTGTAAAGATACTTACCGTCTTATCCCAAAAATACAGCTTCGGCTTTAACTGTCGTCATGAAGTAATTCTTGGATTTAACATACCTGATGAATTCTATGCTTTAAGACAGGAAAAGATTGGTGAAGTCTACTCTACAGCATTAGGCTTAAAATTTGAGATACTCTATGAGAAGCCGGATAAGTCAAGAATTATTTATGATTGGCGTGAATATGTAGACCTCACTATTTATAGAGCTTTAGACTACATTATAGAGGGAAGAATAAGCGAAGCTGAGGAACTTTTCAGAAACATACTCTCAGCTTGGGATGGAAATGGTTTTAGAGATAAAGCTCAGAAGGAAAGTGGAAGATATGAAACATACAAGATTGCACTTGCACTCTATCTCTACAGAGTTCTTATTGAGGTTAATGGTAAATGTCCTATTGAGACTGAAACCATTAATAAATGGTATACTATCCTAAGAAGAATGCAGACAGTAAATGGAGGCATAGTAACCCACTATGTTGTTAGAAATGAAGTTATTGAGCCTTTAGGAGATGCTAATACTGAAACTACAAGTATTACAGCTATAGCTCTTAGCAACTTACCTTCACTCTTCAGCAGGAACTCTAAGCTCTACCTATTACAGATAGATGTAATAACAGATTCAGACTGGACTAGTGTGAATTTTCCTAATGGTCCTATTATAATAGCTTACAATGGGTCAATTCTTACAGGTGGAAATGCGTCTGAATTAAAGTATTACTTCGATAATATGAGGGTATGGATAAGTAAGAAGACATATGATACGACTAAAGTAACCTTGCGAATAACTGGAATAGCAATTAGGGGCTCTAATCTAGGAGGAATTGTGATAATGAAGGGGCATATAGGTGTTACTGAGGTAGTATTAAGGTTTTGGGATGGAGGAGGGTTCATCTATTATAGCTCGGTTAGACATGAAGGTATTAATCAGAGTGATCCAGTATCTAATCCGAGATTCTTTACCATAAATTATGATTTTCTCTATGCCAAGCCAGTTGGTACAGCACTCCGTGAATCTATTCCACTAGCAATGCAGAAAAAAGTATGTGCTTTCTACTATCCCTGGTATGGTAATGCTAGAGGACCTAGCCGCTGTTTCTTTCATTGGGAGGGTGTAGATGTTGATTCAATCGGTTCTTCAACCCATTATCCGATGCTAGGGCCTTACGATAGCTACGATGAGAAAGTTATAGAGACGCATATGCTATTAGCTAAATCCTCAGGTATAGATTATTTCATTGTATCCTGGTGGGGCATAGATACCTTCGAAGATAAAGTATTCCACAGTCTCCTCAATGTAGGTGAGCAGTTAGGCTTTAATATAACAATATACTATGAATCATATAGGAAGTTATCCCCTCTTCTAGATCCTACCCAGATAGTTAATGAGCTTTCCTATGTAGTTAGGAATTATGCTTCTTCCCCAGCTTTTCTGAAAGTGAACAGTAGACCAGTTATATTTATCTATGCTGTTGAAGCATATGGGAGAGATCCGGATTTCTGGTTTAAGGTAAGGCGAAGCCTTGAGGAACATGTTGGACCCGTATATCTAGTAGGTGATTTAAGGGATCCACGGTATATTCATGTTTTCGATGCTTTCCATACATATATCGAGCTTAACCTAAACGTAATGGAGGATGTATTCAAAACCTACAGGCAAAAAATGAGTATTGGATTAAAGGATCTTGACTTAAATCAAGCTATTAACATCATACTGAGTAAAGGAAACCCAACAATACAAGAGAAAGCACTCTGCTTCACAGTAGTTCCAGGCTATGATGATAGGAAGATTAGATATCCTGGAGCTCTTCTAGATAGAAGAAATGGAGAAACCTATAAGGCCTACTGGCAAAAGGCTTTGAAAGCAGATCCAGACCTCATCCTAATTACAAGCTGGAATGAGTGGCATGAAGGTACGGAGATAGAGCCAAGTAGAGAATACGGCTTCACATATTTACAGCTAACAGCTATATATACTGCTCAGTTTAAGAAAACTAGCTTACCATACATAGAGAAGCCTAAATTAATTTTGAAATATCTACCGAGAATAGATAATGGTACTCTAAGCCTAAACATCAGTAGTCAAGATTATACAGCCTTCATAATTACAATTAAGATTATACTTAATTCTAGTTTAGAGGCCAGCTATATGGAGGGCTACCTTACTTCCACTATACGGCAAGATAATCTTGACGTGATAACCGTAGTATTCCCCGTTCTGAAGAGTGGAGAATCTGTAACTATGAGGTTTCAACTAAGAAGACATTTACCTGATACTGTGAATATCAAAGAGACAACTGTAGAATACTATTCAGCTAATGGGGAAAGATTTAAGCAGGAAGTAGGGGAAGAGTATTACCATAGGTTAACTGTAAGAGGACCAAGTGATTTAGCTATTACTATATTCGGTCAGCTCTATATTGCTAGAAATGGAAACATTAACCTCTGGATGAGGAGGCAAGCTGTGGAGGTACATGTCTTAAGTGAGGTTATCCAAATTTCAGATAATGAAAGACTAAGATTTACTGGATGGAGTGATGGTAATGTGGAATCTAGAAGAATAGTGAAGCTGGAAAAACCCTTAACTCTTGAAACTATATATCAAAGACAGTTCAGACTCATATTTGAGGATACTTATAACATTATCTTAATACCTAGCAGTATGGAGGAAAACTGGTATGTGGAGAATTCAAATGTAAACATTTCAGTTAAAGCTATACAATATATAAACAATTCAACGAGGAAGGTACTTACATCATACTTTATAAATGATGTAGAGCATTCAGTTTCCACACAGGAAGATTTATTTATCATTAGGATAGTAATAGACCAAGCTGTCAAATTGAAGTTTAAATACGTCACACAATACTTTATTAAAGGCTATTCCAAGTTTAGCCGTGTCCTTGGTGAAGGATGGTATCCTGAAGGATCAGAGGCTATACTAAGTGTAGATAATGATTCTGTTCCTATGGAGGGACTTCTCGGTCTAATAGGTGGAACATACAATGCAGATTCAAAAACCAAAAGGCTTAGAGTAACAGGTCCAATGGAAGCCCACTTCGCATGGACTCCAAACTATAGACTTCCTACAACTATTTCACTATTTGCTATTGGTCTATCCATAGGTATACTCTCCCTACTTATTGTTAGAAGACACCGTAAGAGAACTTCTAGTACGGACAGTTAGCTACATGACCGTGATACAGTATTTCAAATAACGCTCTTTAATAAGATTTTGCAGTTGGTTTCCTACGAATGTTCTTAATCTTCTTTCAAGTAAGGAAGCTTGTTCTAGATTATTTAGGAGTGTTAGGTGGTTTAATAGTAGATAAGGCTTTACGAGGGTTAAGAGTCATGGAAACTATAGGAATGTCTTAATAGATATTTCTGTAAGTCTTTTAGGAAGACATTTAATGATAAGACAGATACACTATTCCATTACTCTAGGCTTAGTCTTATACAATCCATTCTTCACATTGGAAGTATATAGTTTATACATTTGGATGGGAGATTCAGAATAGTTTACTATCTCGGACTACTTGGCTTCTCAATGTATAGAAAATTAAACCGAAATATGTAGTGAAGCTTGGTTGTAACAGGTAAGGGTAAGCCAATACTTAAACTCTACAGAATAATTAGAGACTATTCCATCAATAATTATTAGTTTCTAAATAGGTTTTGAAGCAGTTGTAAGCTAGAATTTACATGAATAGTAAAGGCTCTATTAAAAAGGGATAAGATCATATTATTTTCATCACCTCTCATGATGATTTCCATTTTATACATCTAATTTTCTACTTTCCACATAGTGTTAGTGATTGTGGTCTTATTCAGTTATAGTATGTCATATACGCATACATTACTCTCCCTACATGCCCTAATGGTTTTCTACTTCTGCTATTATGAATTTAATTCGGTAATAATCCATTACTATTTGAGCTTTAAAGCTGATTTAATATTAATTTCACTATTAGCTAAATAATTTAATAGCTTTATACTTAAACTTATATACTTTAACTATTACTAGGGTAGGTGGGAATTTGAAGGTATTACTTTCGGAAATGACGTGGCTTGAAATTCAGGAAAGACTTAAAAGAACTGATATTGTACTTGTTCCAGTAGGATCTATAGAACAGCATGGATTACATCTCCCCCTTGATACTGATATTCTTTATGCCTTTGAAGTTGCTAAGCGAGCAGCTGAAGCTGTAGCTAATGATGTTGCATGTGTAGTAGCGCCACCAATATGTTTCGGCTATTCTGAGCATCATATAGATTTTCCAGGTACAATATCTCTTAGACCTGAAACACTATTAAGTCTAGTATTTGATGTATGTCGTAGCTTAATACATCACGGATTTAAGAAAATAGTTATCGTAAATGGGCATGGTGGAAACATTCCAATATTAAATATTGTTGCTAGACGTGTAAAAGATGAATTGAAAGGACTTGTAATAGTATTTTCCTATTGGTCTCTTGCTACAGAAGCTGTTAAGAAAATACGTGAATCAGAACCTGGTGGAATAGCTCATGCCTGCGAATTTGAAACATCATTAGCGCTAACACTTCGACCAGAGCTCATCAATAAAGACATGATTAGAAGGGAAATTCCTAAATCTAGATTAAGCTATGAACGTATAGATCTATTTACAGAATCTAAAATATCTATACCGTGGAATACTAGAGAAATATCGCAAACTGGTGTAATAGGAGACCCGACTAAAGCCACCAAGGAGAAGGGAGAAATAATTTTAAATACTATAATCCAAGAACTCACTAAATTTCTAAGAGAGTTAAAAAGCATTTAACAACATTCTAATATCAATAACTATATCTATGTATAAAAAGGTTAAAGTTTAATCCCCTGCCTTATAAATAGCAGGATCATATTATTAATCCTTCTGATATTCTGAGCCATTTTTATTAAACATAGAAAATTGCAGGGCTTGAATTAAGAGAGGTCAAAGTTTAGCTAACTCTTTTATAACCTGCTCTTTAACTTCTTCGCTGAATTCTGTCGTCATGAAGGTTCCCTTCCACAAATGTAAAAATCTTTTATCTCTAATTATTGGCAATATAAACTTCCTAATTTTCTATCTAAATACTTCTGGATAAGGCATTACTTTGTTAACTCTTTCTTCTAAGCCTTCAGGTAATCCATTCTTCCATACTAAGGCAGCTACATCTTTAGCATCACTCACTTTACCTGAAACGACTTTAAGTATTAAATGATCCGTTTAGCTTAGAACCCTCACCTCTATTTCTCTATCAGCTACTCTAATCTTTGTTCTCCATGAATTTTTAGCTATCTTTCACTTCTAGTGTTCTTGCATTCAAGCATTATTCTTAACATATTCAATAACTTCATATCTCTTCCTTTCTTCCCTCCTATCGCTTTAACTAAGCCTTTTAAGCATAAGCTTTCAATGTAGTTTCTAAAAGACTTTTCACTTTTAGGATGCTTAGTGCTCTGAATGTAGAGATATTATCAAGTTAGCATATGGTAAGCTCATAGAATTAAGGATTAGCTTGACAGTATCGAACGTAGAAATCGTAAAGCCTATTTGAAGGTAAGCTCTTCCATTCCTATAATATTTTCAAAAGAACCTTTTCATCTTGATTTAGTTTTGGATGATATCATTGTTAATTTGAACGCTGAATTCCTCCATTGCCTTCTTGTTCTCGCTTTCAGCTTTAAAGCATTTATTCCTAAAGTGATGTTTCCTTTAATCTTAAATGTATTGTTACAAATGCTTTGTAGATTATTGCTAGTCTCTCATATCTTATGATTATTCTTCTAAGCTTTTAAGCAATCCTCAATACAGCCAGATGGTTTACCGGCACGATACTGTTACTTTTAGATTTTTGAGGGGCTTTGAGAAGTTATTCTTTGGAGGTGATATTAATAGATAAGCTTCTCAAAGCTTTAAGAGATAAAGGAGTTTTCAGATAAGGTTTCGCTTAAAAAAGTTGAGAGCATGTATTCTCTACATGGCTTAGTTATAGGGATATTGCTACGTTTGTCGGGTTGTTGGTGTGGGCCATGTATCAGTATGGTGTTGGGTTTAGAGGATTGAAAGTGTAGGGATTGATGTGAATCCAAATAGGGGATGGTAGCTATTGATGAGACGAAGCTGAGGAGGCTGGGCATCATTTCTACGTATGGGCTGCAATAGACGTTAAGACCAAGAGCTCCTAGCCATAAGGGCCTCATGGCAACGAAGCATTCTAGATACGGAGCTTTTCCTGAAGCAATTCCTTAAGGCATGTGTTAATAAGCCTCTAATCCCAGTAGGGGTCATGGTATCCTCAGGCATTGTATAACCATGGTCTAAGATGGAGACATCAAACCTTCGCTAGGAATACGATAGAGCGATGGCTTCGAACAATTAAGGATCGAACAGAAGATTCTACACAACTTCCAGACAAGAAAGGAACTCATAAAGATCAACCTATTCCTAAACTTCTTCATCCTCTGGTATAACTGGATAAGACCTCATCAAACCATAGGAAAACCACCAGCAATAACATAAACCTAAAAGTAACAGTATCTACCGGCACATATATAATCATAGTAATAGCAAAGATGGTAAAGCCTAAAACATCAATAGATACTCGTCATGGAGAGCTTAGAAATCCTAATCTTAAACATGCATTTACTTTAATCAATATATTCTTGATACTAGGCCGTCAAAGCCTGAATCGAAGCTTAAAATCCTCTTTATCCCTTTTTCCTCCATGTGGGCTAAGGTTACACAATCAGTAAGGCTAAGCGATCTATCTTTAAAATCCATGAATTTCCTCCATGCTACCTCAAATATTTCTCTTGTTGTCCAGAGCTTAGTTATTCTAGGTGATTCAATAATGTATTTTCCAACATCAACAGCTAAATCATGTCTCCTCGTCCTCACCAAAGCAGTTGTTATAGCTTCATCTATAACGTAATCCGACGTGTAGATTCTACCGTACTCTGCCTTCAATGCCCTTTTCATTAACTCCTTACTTCTCTCATGTAGTTCATCGTCGGCATTTCTTAAGGCTATGAAAACTCCTGTATCAATAAATATGCTCATAGCTTATCTACCATATAGGAATTCATCTATTCTCTTCGATGAATCCCTTACCCCCCAATGTTTCGGATCTTCAATAAGCTTCCATGCAGGATCCTGTTCTAGTGGCGGTAACTCCTTCAACCTTTTAATTATCTCCTCCTCATTTTCAAGAGCATAATCTATAATTAAGCCTAAAGCTTCCTGAAGAGTTATTTTTATCCCCTCCTTCAATAGAAGCGAAGCAATAAACCTATCTAGCTTTTCCTTCTTCTGCAACTCAATCTTAACAGTTGCCGACATTCCACTCAGAAATAAGTGGAAAAGTATACTTAAATACTTTACTACTACATTGACGCATCCAGAATTTAATAATTATTTTTCTCTGATGAAATTTCACTCTTACAGTAAGGAAATCTAAACATCATACTATATTCTTCAATCTTTTCTGAATGGAAACTTAACTCTTTGCTTTTGATTCCAAATTAAAGCTATATAGAATAAGCTCTATCTCTCTTATTGAAGTTTCTCTCTTGTCAGGGTATAGTGAGCTACATTTCAATCATCTCTTATTTGCTTTAAAACATTAATTTTTCATATCAAAACTCATATGGAATTCCATATTTCTTTATATCTGTGTCGATAGTCTTTATCTTTTGAAGGATCGCCCACAATAACCGTAACACTTTTGAAAAGATTAAGGATAATATCAGATAAAAGGTATAAATGATGCTGCTCCGATCTTTCAATTGGCGGTAGTATTAACCTACTTCTTATTATGGAATTTAAGAATATAGCATGGTAAAAGTATTCAAGTGATTTCCCTAACTTATCATCATCTAGAGCTTTCAGGCAATTTAAAGAATACTCTATTTGAGCTTTAAGAGCTTCAACATCATAAAATGTAACTTCCCAGTAAAGAATACCATTGGTAGTAGTACCTTCCCACCATATTGATCTACTTCAGCTATTATCTCATAAGTAAACATTGTAGATGAGACTAAGATTATTTTCTGCTTAGTAATGCCGTAAAGTAGTGTTAGCATATAAACAAAATCATCTATGATTTTTAATGCTTTTTCTAAGTTAGTTTAGTAGCCTCAGTAGATCATTTATTAAGGAAAGACATGTTTAACAAAATAGAAAAATTCAATCTTTAATCATAAAAATAGGGTTTTAGCTCTTCTTCAGGAATATATCTTAAGGCTTGTCTGAAAATGGCTCTTAAAGTTCCTTTATCCAACTCTTCATGTAGTGGGATAGTTAAAGTTTGCCTTGTTCCATCTTTTAAGATTCTTCTTAATTTTACATGGTTCCCTTTTTGGAATACAATCTTAAAGCCGAATTTGAAAAATATTTTAACTACATCTTTTCAACTTAATACTTTAAGCTTTGACATAGGAAGAAGCTTCCAAATTCACTAAAATAGAAAAATCAGGAAGGATATTCCATTCTTTCAAATCTTCACCTTCTAAATGGAGGCTAATTGCCTCCTTCACATTTTCTACAACCTCAACATAAAACCCTAAAACAGGAACCATCAAGCCTAATACTAACAGGAATAAAGAAATTAAAAACAAAGAACAACATAATAATTAAAACTAGTAAAGCAACATTATAAATCCTAGACATATTAAAGGGTAAAACATGAATAGGCAAGGTAAAAATCAAGAATCCAAGCATACACATAGATATCTTCAAGATACCACCAACATAAACAACTAATAATATAATCATAAAATATAAAAAATACTAAATATGGTGGAGATAAGAGACTTAACATACAGCTCCATAAGTACTTCGAGACAGCGAAGCATTATTTAAGCTTAAAAGCCTAAGTCAAAACCATCCAAACAACCATAATACTAGCATGCTAAACCACCTTACCACTCTTTAAAAGACATAAACAACCCTATAAAACTGTCTTAAAGAGGTTTTAGGAAAAATTCATATCAACCTCAGGAAGACAATTATATGCTAAACGTATTTAGAATTCATAAAAGACCCTTATCCCTAAGAGCTTTAAGAAGCCTATCTATAGAAGCCACAACAGACTATAAGCCTTCTCAAAGATCTAAACATAACAGTATTACAGGTATTGGCGCTAACAGTTTTAAATCCATAATATCTATAACTGAATATATGTATTCACTACAAGAGATAGTTTTAGGGTTTCCACAATAATTGTGCTATGCTAGGATAGCTTTAAGTTTATTGAGAAAATATACTTAGAGTGGGAATCAATGAAACACATTCCAATCTCCCTTCTTTTAATTTTATTTTTTATTTCTATTGTTTATGCTCAAAACTCCATAATATTTAATTTATGTCCAGAAGCTGTTTGTTTAGAAACATGGGAAGGTTTTAATGGGGATGCTATTGGAAATGTTTCCTTCGTTAATGGGAAATTTGATTTATGGATAAATGATACAAGCGGGGGATGGGGATTAAGCAAAATTTCACGGGGTTTAATGCCACATTATTGGGGCTTAAGATATGCATTATTAGAAAATGAAATTGAATTAACCCTTAAATAAAACCCCGACATAATACTTCAAATAGACCTAAAGTTAATTGATTTTAAAAATTACACAGTTTTAAATTCATCAATGAATGTAGCAATAGTTTTTTTCTTTGATGGATTTATAACAGATTACCAAGTTAAATGCTATCAAACTGAAATTCAATTTTTCAGTTATTACGGAGATAGAATACAAAAAGGACAACAATGGTTTTTTACATGGAGAAACGATTCCATAGCGCAGTTTAAATTAGATGATAACCTTCAAAAAGAAACATTTAAACACTATGAATTAAATATAACCCCATACATTAAAACAATGATGCAATACTATGGATTAGAAAAAATTAAACTAAAACATATTGAAATCTTTACAGAAGCATATAAAGGATATTGCCGTTTTGAAGTTTATTCCGTAAAAATATCAATAAATGAAAATAATTCCGTATGGTATCAAGACCCCAAAATGTTTGGAATAATAGGGTTTTCCTTCATTTTCATTTGCCTTTTAATCTATTACTTTAAAAGAATACGTTTAAAAAAGAGGGGGAGAGCTGAAGGCAACAGTGTTGCTTGCCTTCATTACCTCTTGTCAAATGCAGCAAATTTAAATACATATCATAAGGTATCAGATAATACCCATTGAATATTTCTGCTTTTACAATTGTTAGCGTTGAAGCCATTAGAACAATGGATATAATTGTTAAAGCAATTTATTTCTTTCAATTTAATACTTGATTTTTAATGTTGAAAACTTTATAAATTTATTAGGAGGCCTATGTAGTAGATATTGGGTTATGTATGGGATTTTTGAAGTGGAGGGTTGTGTATGGTGTTTTATGGTTCTTAACAGTTGTTGTTTACTCTATTCCTTGGGTTTCAGTAAATGGTAAAGTATATACTGGATGGTCTTTTACAGTACCATTTTCATTTACATATGTTATAGGAATTGTACTTGGACTTATAGTACTACTAATATGTTATAAGCCAGTCTCTATGACGGTAATGGCTGGAATATTAATGATATTAGGAGTATTCGGTGCCTTATTTGGCTATACAATTATGAGCTTCTACATGAAGTATTAGGAGCTAAAGCAACTACAGAGGCAGGTGGTGGTTTAGCATTCATTATATCAATAATATATACTGTTGTAGGAGCTGTTGCTGGTAAAAGAATGATGAAGAAAAGGTAATTAAACAATATTTATTAAACCCTAGTTTCCATCAAATTCCACTCATCAATTAAATTATGTTGAATGCTAATATTAATAGATTAT
>Ga0209394_1001011_pt1 | contig 18194 bp, 23 predicted proteins | sample JNZ201metaG_FD_184122 | JGI IMG/M metagenome (GOLD analysis project Ga0209394, IMG submission 184122) | Hot spring microbial communities from Jinze hot spring, China to study Microbial Dark Matter (Phase II) - JNZ 20120812A (SPAdes) (version 3) ... | reverse complement strand
TCTTGCAAGTCATTCTTAACACAATTTATAAGAGATACTCATTCCTTCCTCCTGAGGATGGTTCAAAAGCTGTGATGAGAGTGGAGCTCCCAGGAGAGAATTTTATCAAATAAATTAATCACAGAAGCTTGAAAAAAGATACCCATGGTTTTATTTTAGTTGTTATAGGGTTTATTAAGTTTAACACAAGGAGGTGGAGCATGTTAACGCAGGAAATGGAAAAGGCTTTAAATGAACAGGTTAAGTGGGAACTTTATTCTGCCTATTTATACCTATCCATGGCTGCCTATTTTGAAGACAAGGGGCTTACAGGCTTTGCCCATTGGATGAAGGCTCAAACTGCTGAGGAATTTATGCATGCCATGAAGTTTTATAACTTTATCTTTGAAAGAGACGGAAGAGTAGTTTTAGAGGAAATCCCTGCCCCTCCAACGGACTGGGAAAGCCCAGAGGCAGTCTTTGAATATGCCTATAAACACGAACAGGAAGTTTCTGCCCGTATCAATAAGCTTATGAGTCTTGCCAAAAAAATGGAAGACTATGCCACAGAAAACTTTCTCCAGTGGTTTGTAGAAGAACAAGTAGAAGAGGAGGCCTCATTCAAGGCTATCCTTTCTAAGCTCAAACTTATAAAGGGCGATCCTCAGGCCACCTTTTATTTAAATAATGAGCTTGCCCAGAGGCCCCTTGACTTAAATCTCCTTATGACCCAGGCCTAATAACTCTATGGAGTTTCCTTTGAAGATTGGCAGATTCCTCTGGGAAGGAAAAGAATTTCTTGGCATTGTTAAAGAAAAAGAAGTCACTCTACTTACAAACAAGGGGGCAGAAAAAAGGGTTGAGCTCTCCCAGGTTAAAATCTTGCCCCCCTGTCTACCCACCAAAATAGTTGGTGTTGGTTTAAACTATCGAGATCACGCGGAGGAACTGGGGATGCCCCTCCCAGAAGAACCTCTTATCTTTTTAAAACCCTCAACTGCAGTGATTGGGCACGAAGATTATATTCTCCTACCTCCAGAAAGTGAGGAAGTGCACTATGAAGGGGAATTAGCTATAGTTATGGGGACGGAGCTATATAAACCTGCAAGCTTAGAGGAAGCTAAAAGGGCTATCCTTGGTTATACCTGTTTTAATGATGTTACAGCAAGGGATATCCAGCGAAAGGATGGGCAATGGACCAGGGCTAAATCCTTTAATACCTTCGCCCCTCTCGGGCCTTTTATCGTGCTTGACCTTGATACTTCTAATTTAACGATTCAGACCCGAGTTAATGGTCAAACTGTGCAGAGGTCAAACACAGCTCTTATGATTTTTAAACCTTTAGAGCTTGTTTATAAAATTGCCCAAGTCATGACTTTAAAACCTGGTGATATCATTGCTACAGGGACGCCCCCTGGAGTTGGCCCTTTAAAACCTGGGGATATAGTAGAGGTAGAAATAGAGAATATTGGTATACTTAAAAATTATGTGAAAAGTCTGCAGGAGAGATAAGGGGATGCTTAAAGGTAGAGTAGTTGCCATCTCTGTGAGTAAAGAAAAGGGAGTTCCCAAGGAAAATGTGCCAAAAGTTAAGATTATTGAGGGATATGGTATTGAAGGGGATGCCCACGCTGGTCCCTGGCATCGTCAGGTGAGTTTTTTAGATACCTATACCCTTGAGTGGATGAAAGAAATAGTGGGGAGACCCTTAAGATACGGCGAACTTGCCGAAAATATCACCACAGATGTAGACCTCTCTCAAGTGGAAGTAGGGGATCAGATTAAAGTAGGTGAGTGTCTCTTTGAGGTCACCCAGATTGGAAAAAAATGTCATCATGGCTGTGCCATTTTTCAAAGGGTAGGCAAATGTGAAATGAGAACAAGGGGGATCTTTACCAAGGTTATCAAGGGTGGATTGATTAAGGTTGGCGATACCTTGGAAATTATAAAGAGAGGGAGCCATGGAGAAGCCTAAATTTATACCCAGGCTTATTGCCTGGGAGCTTACAAGGACCTGCAATCTTGACTGTGTGCATTGTAGGGCAGCTGCATCTAAGGGGCCCTACGAGGGGGAACTTACTACTGAGGAGGTCTTTAGAATCCTTGAGGAAATAACGGAAGTGGGCTTACCTATTATCATTCTCACAGGAGGGGAGCCTCTTCTGAGGAAGGATCTTATAGAGATCACTCAAAAGGCCTCTTCCCTTGGCTTAAAGCCTGTTCTTGCCACCAACGGAACCCTTCTTACCAAGGAAATTCTTAGGGAATTAAAGAAGGCAGGGATATCCAGGGTAAGTATCAGTCTTGATGGTGCTGATGCTCGTTCTCATGATAATTTCCGTAAAATGCCTCATGCCTTTGAAGGGGCAATGAGGGGCATAAAACTTCTTAAGGAGTGCGGGATACCCTTTCAGATTAACACCACAGTGACTGCAGTGAATGCCCATGAACTTCCCAAGGTGCATGAGCTTGCTAAGGCCCTTGGAGCAGTGGCTCACCATATTTTTTTATTGGTACCTGTAGGTCGGGGAAAGGAGCTTGCAGAGGAAGCCTTACCTCCTGAAAGGTATGAAGAGATTTTGCACTGGTTTTATGAACAGAGGGGTAAATCTGGCCTTCATTTGAAGGCAACCTGTGCCCCACACTACTATCGTATCATGAGGGAACGGGCAAGGGAAGAAGGCCTTGAGGTAACCTATGAGACCTTTGGCCTCGATGCAGTAACAAGAGGCTGTCTTGCTGGAACTGGCTTTTGTTTTATCTCTCACCAGGGGATTGTGCAAACCTGTGGTTATTTAGAGATCCCCTGTGGTGATCTTAGAAAAAATACCTTTAAAGAGGTCTGGGAAGGCTCAGAAGTCTTTAATAAGCTTAGAGATTTTAGAAACTATAGGGGCAAATGTGGAAGGTGTGAGTATATAAGGGTTTGTGGTGGCTGTAGGGCAAGGGCCTATGAAGCAACGGGAGACTATCTTGAGGAAGAACCCCTTTGCACCTATCAGCCTAAGAAAGAGAGGCTATTAAGTCAAAGACAGTAACGGCAAGGGCCTCCTTTGACATATCTTCAAAGATTTTTTCAAAATTAGGCCCAATAAGGAGATATTTACTCCTCTCTTTTCCCGCTGTCCCTAAAGGGTTGGCAATGATTATATCAAAATTTTTCTCCACTCTTTTTTTCTGTGCATAGTCAGAGAGTTTGTCCCCTTCTTCCAGGGCAAAACCTATGCAGAGTTGCTTCCCTTTGGTTTGGCCTAAGGTCTTAGCTATATCAGGGGTAAGTTTGAACTCTAAGGTCAAAGGTTCTCCTTTTTTAATTTTGCCCTTTGCAGGATAGAGAGGGGTAAAATCACAGGGTGCTGCAGCAAAGATAGCTACATCTACCTGAGGAAAAAGTTCTTTAGCCTTTTGAAACATCTCCTCAGTGGTTTCAATAAAATAGATCTTTGGATAGGGGATATCACTTACATAGTTTAATTTAGGTAGGACATAAGGGAAATCCTTTAAGCCCCAGAGTAAATGGACTTCAGCTCCTCTATAATAAGCCTCTTTTAGTAAATAAAAGGCAGTTTTTCCTGAAGAGGCATTAGTGAGAAAACGCACTTCATCAATATATTCCCGCGTAGGACCTCCTGTGATAAGGACTTTCTTGCCTTTCATGTCCTTTGGTTTAAAATGAGCTGTGATCAGCTCTAAAATCTCTGCTGGTTCAGGTACTCTTCCCTTCCCTATTTCTCCACAGGCAAGCTCTCCATAAGCTGGCTCATACACGAGATAGCCATACCTTCTTAGGACCTCAATATTCTCCTTAGTTGCAGGATGTTCCCACATCTTGGTGTTCATGGAGGGAAAAAGATAGGTAGGGGCCCTTGTGGCAAGGAGGGTAGTTAGTAATAGTTCACTTGCCTGACCAGTTCTCAATTTAGAGAGAAAGGAGGCAGTAGCTGGAAAGATGAGCACAAGTTCAGCCCAGTTAGCTAATTCTATATGAGGAATAGAGCCTGTGGCTACAAAGAAATCCTGGTTAGTATAGGTCTTTTCTCCAGTCAAGGCAGAAAAAAGAGTGGGCTTAACGAACTCTTCTGCCCCAGTGGAAAGAATAACCCTAATCTGGGCATTTTCCTTTTTGAGAAGACGAATTAGTTCGCAGGCCTTATATAGAGCTATTCCACCTGTGATACCAAGGAGGATTCTGCGACTATCTAACACCTGAGAGAAAGACAATGATACGAACCTCGGTGTTAATCCATCCTTCTGTAATACCTATAAAGGCCTGCCCATCAGGCCTTCTAAAGGCAAGAAAAGTAGTTTTAGACGTAAAACTTCCTACTTCCTCCCAGCCCTGCGCCTTCATCTGAGTGCGATAAAATTCCACTAAAGAGGAGGCTTTGTAATTACCTTTAAAAACAAGCATTCCAGTTAAGATAGTGCCAGTCTTAAGAAGGGCACTTTGACTGGGCTGATAATCAAGGCCTCTTAGGATGGGTATGTGCGGTATGGGGAAGGTTATCTCGGAAGTGGCCTCAATTTTTTCAGGGGTTACCACCTCTACCTTTTCTTGAGGAAAGCCCGTGTTATAAAAAATGGTTAAGAAAAGAATAATGGATAAGAGTAAAGTCCTTACCATTAGCTCCTCCTTAGTAATTTATTATTTTCGAGTATACTAAAAAATCTGTTACAGTCAAGGACAATATGAAGTGAGGGATCTTGCACACTTGACAAGTGTGCAAAAGATAATAGATTAGAACACCCTGTGTATAGGACTTGTTTTTTTAGCAAAATAGGATTAAATTATGAAAATTCTAAAAAAGGGGAGAGAGGTGATTGTATGCCTAAAATGAAAACAAATAGAAGCGCAGCTAAGAGGTTCAAAGTCACAGCAACGGGAAAGATCTTGCACAAAAAAAGTGGAAAAAGACATTTGCTTAGAAAGAAAAGCGCTAAGGCCAAAAGGGCTCTTGGAAAATATAAAGAGCTCTTTAAAGGATATTATCATCATGTAGCCACGGTTATTGCGGATAAGTTCTAATTAGATAATCATACAGGAAAATCATACAGGAAGAGGAGGTAAAGGCTTATGCCCAGGGCAAAGGGAGGTTTTAAGACCAGAAGAAGACATAAGAGGTTGCTTAAGTTAACTAAGGGCTACTGGGGACAGAGGAAAAACATCTTTAGAAGAGCCAAGGAAACCCTTGAGAGGGCCCTTGTTTATGCCTACCGAGACAGGCGTCAGAGAAAGAGAGATTTTCGTAAGCTCTGGCAGATAAGAATTAATGCAGCATCCAGGATTCATGGCCTTAACTATAGTAGATTTATGGGCGGGCTTAAAAAGGCAGGAGTTGAGCTTGATAGAAAGGTCCTTGCCTACATGGCTATTAATGAGCCCGAGACCTTTGGGAAACTTGTTGAAGTTGCAAAACAAGCTTGGCAATAGAGCCTTACATGAACTTAGAGGAAGTTAAAAGGCTTAAAGAGAGGGCTATAACAGAGCTTGAAAGGCTGACGGAGCTTGCCGATTTAGAAAATTTTAGGATTAAGTATTTAGGTAAGAAGGGTGAAATAACTCAGGCCTTAAAGTCTCTTAAGGATCTCCCTCTCGAGGAAAGAAAAAGGCTTGGGCCTGAGTTAAATGAGCTTAAGGACTATCTTGAAGAGGCAATTGAAGAAAAGAGACGTGAGCTTCTTTTAGCTTCGGAAGACAAAGAGTTAGACTTAGATCTTACTCTACCAGGGAGAAGACCTTTCTTTGGAGCCTTACATCCTCTAACCCAAGTTATTAATGAGCTTTGTGCCATTTTCCTCAGGCTTGGCTTTGAGATAGTTACTGGTCCAGAGGTGGAATCGGACTATTTTAACTTTACTGCTCTTAATATTCCTGAGTGGCATCCTGCCCGAGATATGCAGGCAACTTTTTATTTGGAAAGTGGGGCTCTCCTTCGCACGCATACCTCTCCCATGCAAATAAGGGCTATGCTCGAAAGAAAGCCCCCTTTGAGGATAATTGCCCCAGGCAAGGTTTATCGCTGTGATGCCGATGTGAGGCATTCTCCCATGTTTCATCAAGTAGAGGGGCTTATGGTAGATGAAAAGGTTAGCTTTGCAGATTTGAAGGGTATTTTATCCTATTTTGCTAAAGAGACCTTTGGTGAAGGGACAAAGGTGAGGTTTAGGCCAAGCTACTTTCCTTTCACTGAGCCAAGTGTTGAGATGGATATTAGCTGTGTTATTTGTCAAGGAGCGGGTTGTAGGGTCTGCAGTCAAACAGGCTGGATTGAGATACTTGGGGCAGGAATGGTTCATCCAGAGGTGCTTAAAGCAGTAAACTATGATATCCAGCAATGGCAAGGTTTTGCCTTTGGTCTGGGTGTAGAGAGAATTGCTATGCTAAAATTTGGTGTGGATGATATTAGGCTCTTTTTTGATAACCATTTATACTTCTTAGAATCCTTTAAATAAGGGGAAAGGGCGTGAGGGTCCCCATAAGTTGGCTTTCTGAGTTTGTGGATCTCAAGGGTGATCCCTATAAAATTGCTGATTTATTAACCTTGGCAGGTCATGAGGTAGAGGAGATAATTGATCCCTACGAAAGGTTGGGTGAGCTTATTACAGTTCAAATCCTTGAAGTCATAAACCCTGAAGATCTGCAAGAGACCTGTCTTTGCAGGGTCACAGATGGTAAAAATGTCTTTGAAGTCCTAACTACAGCTAAGCACATAGTAAGGCCAGGGCTTATAGTAGCTCTGGCTAAGGCAGGAAGTTTAACTTTCACGCAACAAAAGGTAGAGGTTAAAACTATTCGGGGTTATCGCTCTGAGGGGATGTTTCTTTCCCCTTTTGAGGCAGGGCTTTCAGAGGAGAGGGACACTCTACTCACCTTTGTAGAAGGGACCAAAATAGGTGAGTCTATCTACAAGGTTTTAGGGGTGAGTGAACCTGTTTTGGAAATAGCTATTACCCCCAATAGAGGAGATCTCCTTTCCGTCTATGGAATAGGGAGAGAGCTAAGTTTGATTACAGGGTGGGAATTGAAGCCTTTAGTCTTTGAAGAGGCCCTTAAGGAGGGAATACCCTTTCCTGGGAAGATCAAGATCCTTGATGAGGATAGCTGTTTCCGCTATGTGGGAAGATATGGCAAAGGGATAAGAGTGGGAGAAAGCCCCTTTTTTATCCTCAAAAGGCTCTTTCTCTGTAATCAGAGACCTATTAATAACTTGGTAGATATAACTAATTATGTTCTTTTAGAGTTAGGGCAACCACTTCATGCCTTTGACTGGAGAAAAATTAAGGGTGGAGAAATTTTGATTCGAAGGGCTAAGCCTAATGAGACCCTTCTTATGCTTGATGGCGTGGAGAGGAGGTTCACAGAAGAGGATTTAGTTATTGCAGATAGAGAGAAAGCCCTTGTTCTTGCTGGAGTTATGGGGGGAGAAGAATCGGGGGTTACATCAGAGACAGAAGAGATCTTTTTGGAAGCAGCCTGGTTTAACCCAAAACGGATTAGACTTACGGGACAGAGACATCGCCTAACCACAGAGAGTAGTTACCGTTTTGAAAGGGGGGTAGATCCCGAAGGGGTTTACCTCGGGATCTTGAGAGCAACAGAACTTATAAAGAAAATATTAAATCCTGAAGTCTTCTCTGAGATTGTGGATCTCTATCCCAGGCCTTTTGAGGCCCCAACGATAGAACTTTCCCGAAAAAAATTGATCAAAGTCCTTGGCTTTGAAATTGAAAGTGAGAAGGTAGAAAGCCTTTTAGGCAAACTTGGAGAGTTTCAAGTCTCAGGGGAGATTTATAAGGTTAAACCCTTTAGCTATAGGCAAGATCTAACCATACCTGAAGATCTTGTTGAAGAAGTAGCAAGGCTCTATGGCTATGACAAGATACCTGTCACTATGCCTGAGGCTGAGCTATCTGCTAAGGGTCTGAGTAGGGAACTTCAATTTGTGAATCAGATAAGAGATATCTTACGGGGATTGGGCTTTTATGAGGTGATCACCTATAGTTTCATCAATCCTGAGAGCCTAAAGAAGTTAAACCTACCCTTAGGGGATAGGAGGTTAAATTTTCTTAAATTAGCCAATCCTATCTCTCCAGCCCTTTCTGTTATGAGGACCACCTTACTTCCCGGGCTTTTAGAGGTGGCAAGATTTAATGCCCATAGAGAGGTAGAGGACTTAAGGATTTTTGAGGTAGGGAAGGTTTTTTATCCTGCTTCAGAACTATCTGAAGAAAGGGAGACCTTAGGCCTTCTGCTCAAGGGGTATCAGGGTAAACCTTTTTGGGGGCAAACCTCACAGAACTTAGATGTCTTTGATTTGAAGGGTATACTGGAAGAACTTTTCTCTTTTTTAAGAATACCTCTTCTTTTAGTGCCCTTCTCTGTGGAGCCCTTTTTGAAAAGAGGTATCTCCTTTGATATATATTTAGAAGATAAAAAGGTTGGCTTTGCTGGAGAGATAAAAAGGGTTATCCTTGAGGAGTTTGATCTGCGGGGACCTCTTTTTGTAGCCGAGATAGATTTAGTGAGCCTTCTCAACTACCAGAAAGGGGCTGAAAGGTCCTTATTTATCAGAAAACCTCCTAAGTATCCGTCTACTTTTAGAGATATTGCCTGTATTTTGGATAAGAAAATTTCTTATAGAGAGATAATGGATTTTATGAAAAATCTGGAAGTGCCCTATTTGGAGAGGGTGGAATTAGTAGCTCTTTATATGGGGGATCCTATTCCTCCAGGGAAAAAGAGTATTAGTCTTAGATTCTGGTATAGGTCTGAAGAGCGCACCCTAAAGGATGAAGAGGTAGAGGAGATTCACAGGAAAGTGGCTAAAAAGCTTTTTGAGCATTTTGGGGCAAGACCCCGTTAGATAAGTTCATGAAAAAGTTAACTAAAAGAGAAATCCTTAGGGAGCTACAGGCTCGTTCAGGGCTATCTCAACGCTTTCTATCTGAGATGATAGATCTCCTTCTGGAAGAGATCAAAAGAGCGCTTGATTTAGGGGAAGAAGTAAAGATCTCTGGCTTTGGAACTTTTAGAGTTCGAAAAACAAAGGCACGAATAGGGAGAAATCCCAAAACAGGGGAGTTGGTGGAAATTCCCTCCTTTAAAAGAGTTTATTTTCACCTCTCTCCTTCCCTAAGAAAAGAGCTACATAATGAAAAGGGTAAATAAAAGGCATGATCCTCTTTATTTTAGTGTTAAGGAAGTCTGTAAATTACTGCAAATAAAACCCCATATCCTCGATTACTGGGAAAAGCGTTTTCCTGAGATCAAACCTCATAAGATTGCTAAAAGAAATTTTTATAAAAAAGAACAGCTTGAGCTTCTCTTTCAGATAAAGAAGCTTTTAGATGAGGGGTATACCTTAGAGGGTGCAAGAAGAAAACTTTTTTCTGCTGCGAGTAATATAGAAAAGGTTTCTACAGCTCAAGCCTTGTTCCCAGAGCTTAAAACCACCTCTAAGGCGCTATCAAAAAATGTAGCTTCCTCTTCCGATAGGGAAAAAAAATTAAAAAAGATTTTGGATGAGCTCCTGCAGGAACTTAAAGAGATCTACCATTCTCTTTAATTTCGTTATTTTTTCTGCTAATTACTTGAAAATAATCTTTTCAAGATTAATTTTAATTTAAAAACTATTAGGAGGTGTCCTATGGCAGAGAGGCTCGAGCTTTACAAGTGTCAGATTTGCGGAAATATTGTTTTAGTTATGCATGGGGGAAGGGGTCAATTAGTTTGTTGTAATAAACCCATGGAGCTTCAGAAGCCTGGTAGTGTTGATGCCTCAGCGGAGAAGCATGTTCCTGTTATTGAGAAGTGTGGCGATGTTTATAAGGTAAAGGTGGGAAGTGCTCCTCATGTCATGACTGAAGAGCATTATATTGAATGGATTGAGCTTCATACCGATGACAATAGGGTTTACATCAAATTTTTGAAACCTGGGGATGAGCCAGTAGCTGAGTTTACCGTAAAGGCAAATAAGGTCACAGCCAAAGAATGGTGTAATCTACATGCCTATTGGGAAGGGGCTCAGGTATGTGAACCCTCAACCAAATGTGCTTAATTAAGAATAAGAAAAGGGGAGGTCTATCATGAAAAAATACAAATGTAATGTTTGCGGTTATGTTTATGATCCTGAAGCTGGGGATCCAAGCCAGAATATCCCCCCAGGAACTCCCTTTGAAAAGCTTCCTGATAACTGGACTTGCCCAGTTTGTGGGGCTTCCAAAGAGGATTTTAGCCCTGAAGATTAAGGTCTTTTAATATGGGGGGCTTCCCCCCTTAATTTATTTAGGTGGGAGGAGTTCTATGGAGAGAAAATTTGCCCTCTTTGCCTTTAGAGGAGATCCTATGTGTTTTATTCATGTCCTTTTAAATGCCATTGATATGGCCAACAAGGGTTTTGAGGTCAAAATTATTTTAGAAGGAGAGGCAGTGAAGCTTGTGCCTGAGCTTTATGATGAAGGAAGTGCCCTTCATAATCTATATCAGAGGGCCCTTGAAAAGGGTTTAGTGGAGGGGATTTGCAAGGCCTGTTCACAAAAATTTGGAACCTACGAGTTAGCCATGCAAAAGGGCTTAAAGAGTTTAGAAGATATGGCCAATCATGCAGGTATGGCAAGATTTCTCAAAGAGGGCTATGAAATTATTACCTTTTGAGGAGGGGAGTCAGAGATGAAGGCCGTAAAGATTAGAGAGGACTTTTATTGGGTTGGGGCTATTGATTGGAATGTGAGAAACTTCCATGGCTATGCCACAGTTAGAGGAACTACTTACAATGCTTACTTATTGATTGATGAAAAGATTACCCTCTTTGACACAGTCAAGCTTGGTTTTGAAGAGGAGCTCTTAAAGAGGATCTCCTCGGTAATTAATCCTGAAAAGATTGATTATTTGGTTATCAATCACATTGAACCTGATCATGCTGGGGCCTTTTTAAGGGTGGTTCAGGCCATTAAGCCAGAAAAGATCTTTCTTACCAGAAATGCCCGTTTGGGGATCCTTGCCCATTTCCATCAGGAAAACTTTCCTTTTGAAGAGGTAAAAACTGGCTTTGAAGTAAAGATAGGGAAGAGGACTCTCAAATTTATTGAGACTCCTATGATCCACTGGCCAGATAGCATGATGACCTATATACCTGAGGAGAGGACTCTTATCTCTCAGGATGCCTTTGGGGCTCATTATGCCACAAGTGGACGCTTTGATGACGAGGTAGATCTCTGTGAACTTTTGCAAGAGGCAGGGAAATATTATGCCAACATTGTTTATCCCTATTCGCCGCAGGTACAAAAACTCTTACAGTCTGTTAAGGAGATGAATCTTGAGATAGAGATGATTTGTCCTGACCACGGTGTAGTCTGGAGAAAGAACCCTGATAAGATTATCTCTTTATACGAAAGGTGGAGTTCTTATATTTGTGATCCTCGGGTTCTTGTTATTTATGATACCATGTGGAAGAGTACAGAAAAGATGGCCTATGCGGTAATGGAAGGGGCTTTAGAGGAAGGAGTTGAGGTAAAAATGTGCAAGCTCTCTGTAGCTGATTGGACAGAGCTTATGAACGATGTGCTTGAGGCAAGGGGAATAGTACTTGGCTCTCCTACTCTCAATAATGGACTCTTGCCCACAGTTTCTGGCTTTTTAACCTATATGAAGGGGCTCAGACCAAGAGGCAAAGTGGGAGCAGCCTTTGGATCATATGGATGGAGTGGAGAATCAGTGAAACTTCTTAATCAGTATTTACAGGAAATTCAGGCAGAAATAATTGGAGAGGGCATAAGAGTAAAATATGTGCCTGATGAAAAGGTTTTGGCAGACTGTGTGGAACTTGGGAGAAAGGTAGCAAGAAGGGTAAAGGAGCTCTGTTCTGCCTAAGAAAGAGACATATCTCAAAAGTGAAATTTGGCATATCCTTGAAGTAAAAGGGCTTGAGGAGCTTAAACCAACCCTTGAGCCCTATCCTCCTACTAAGATTGTTAGCCATCTAATCGGGGCCTTTTTACATCCTAAGCTTGAAGTTCGTTGGAAGGCTATTTTTGCCTTCGGCTTTACTACGGCTAAGATTGCGGAAATGGAGCTTGAGCGCGCCCGAGTAGTTATAAGGAGGCTTATGTGGATGCTTAATGAAGAGTCTGGTAGTATGGCCTGGGGTGTGGGAGAGGCCTTTGCTGAAGCCCTTTATCACTCGGAGGCTTTGAAAAGGGAATATCTTCAAATTTATGTCTCCTACATCTGGCCAGAGGGGAATTACCTGGAATTTCCTCCAGCCCAGAGAGGAATCCTTTGGGGAGTGGGAAGGCTTGCTCAGAAGTATAGAGAGGATCTCCTAAAAATTTCTGCCCATGAATATCTCCTCTATCATTTCGCATCTAAAGACCCTTTGGTAGTCTTTTATTCCCTTTGGAGCCTTTCTTTTTTTAGGCCTGTTATAAAGATTGATGAAAGCGCTTTACGAAGGGCCTTTGAGTTTTTAAAGGACAATTTTTCCGAACACCTTTTCTTTGATGGCGAGAGACTAAAGGTCTTTACTTTTCAGGATTTGGTTAGACTTTTTTAGAATCTTCCCTACCAGTTTTTGTGGTAAAATTTGGAAAAGGATGTGTTATAATTATTAACAGCCCCCATTAAAAGAATTTAAAAAGGAGGAACCTTTTGCTATGGAGGCCCTAAGAGCTCCCGAAGAAGTGGAAAAGGAGATGGAGACCTGGAGGGTAATTACTCTTGCGGATATCTACCGAGCCTTAAGGGCACACCCTGAATGGACACAAGAGCTGAGAAAGGTACTTCTTACCGAAGAACTTCTTAATCTCCCAATAGTCTTTAAAAAATTTGTAGAAGAGGAATTTCAACCACTGCGCAAAGATGTAGATGATCTCAAGAAAAAGGTAGATAAAATTGAAGGGGATGTGGAGAAGCTCAAAGTGGATGTGGAGAAGCTCAAAGTGGATGTGGAGAAGCTCAAAGTGGATGTGGAGAAGCTCAAAGTGGATGTGGGATGGCTTAAGGGTGGATTTATGGAGCTTCAGGTGAGAGATAGGGTAGGGGCCTTTTTTGGAAAGCTTTTAAAGAGGGCAAGGCTTTTAGATTCAAGTGACCTTGCAGATCTTCTTTATGATGCAGCAGGTCAAGGGCTTATTACTCAAGAAGAGGCTGAGGATGCCCTAAGAGTTGATGCTGTAGTAAGGGGACAGTTAAGGAGTGATGGATTGAAGGAGGTTTTAATTGCAGCAGAGATCTCTTTCGTGGTTGACAGGGTGGATGTAGAGAGAGCCAAAAAGAGGGCAGAGATTATTAGCAGGGCTCTAAGCCAACCTACCATTCCCGCAGTCATAGGGAAGGAATTCACTGAAGGGGCTAAAGAGGCTTCACAGGAGCTTTCTGTATTGATCATTTAGTGAAAATGCTAAAATTGAGTCATGCAAAAGATAATTAAGGCCCTTGGTCTTGTCTTTGGAGATATTGGCACAAGCCCTATTTATACCCTTAGTGTAGTCTTCCTTTTGCTCCCTGTAACAAAAGAAAACGTTCTCGGGGTCCTTTCTCTTATTTTCTGGACTTTAATCATCCTTCCCACCTTGCAATATACGGTCCTTGCCATGAGCCTAAGTTTAAGGGGAGAAGGGGGAACTCTCATTTTATCTGAGATCCTCAAGGGCTTATTAAAGTCAGGGAGAGGTCTTGGACTTGTCACCTTGATCTCCTTTGTGGCTATTTCTCTTCTTATGGGAGATGGTGTTATCACTCCTGCTATCAGTATTCTTAGTGCCGTTGAGGGAATATCTCTTATTCCAGGACTTCCCCAGCTTAAAGAGATCCATATTGTCTTGATCAGTATAGGGATTGCAACTCTACTTTTTTCCTTCCAATCTCGCGGCACAGAGCGAGTTTCAAGCACCTTTGGGCCTATTATGGGTATTTGGTTTCTGGCCTTATTTAGCCTCGGAATCTATTATCTTTTGAAGGTTCCAGAGGTCTTAAAGGCCCTCAATCCCCTTTATGGGGTTCAATTTCTCTTGACTCAGGGATGGAAGGGATATCTCGTTCTTGGAGAAATCATTCTCTGCGCCACAGGTAGTGAGGCCATGTATGCCGATATGGGGCACTTAGGGGCAAGGCCTATAAAACAGGCCTGGAGATTAGTTTTTGTATCCTTAGTAATTAATTATTTCGGGCAAGGTGCCTTTTTGTTGCTCAATCCTCAGGCCAAGTATGTCCTCTTTGAGATGTGCCTAAAGGCCTTTTCCCCTCTCTACATACCTTTCCTAATTCTTGCCCTTTTAGCCACCATCATAGCTTCTCAGGCCATGATAAGTGCTATGTTTAGTATTGTGTATCAGTCTATTTCTGCCCGCATTCTTCCTATCTTGAAGGTAAAATATACATCTCAGGAACTTAGTTCTCAGATCTATATAGGGGTAGTAAATTGGTTCTTTTATGTGGCTGTCTGCTTCATCATGTATCAATTTGGAAGTTCCAGTAAACTTGCCTCTGCCTATGGACTTGCCGTAACAGGAGATATGACCATCACGGGGCTATTTCTGGTGACGGTCTTCCTAATTAAAAGAAAATATTCCTATTTCCTTATTGGCCTCTTTACTGCCACTGTCTCAGCCCTCTATTTTACCTCCACTTGGCATAAATTTCCTGAAGGGGGCTATTGGTCTATAGTACTTGCTGGAGTTCCTTTTTTGATTATCCTTCTATATACCCAGGGTCAGAAAAAGCTTTATCACAGTATGAAGCTACTTTCCCGTGAGGAATTTATTCATAAATTTAGGAGAGTCTATACTACCAATCCTAAAATTCCAGGCACAGCCCTCTTTTTTATCAGAGATCCCTATACCTTTCCTCCCTATGTAATAGAAACCATCTTTTTTCATGGAATTATTTATGAGGAGAATATCTTTGTCTCACTTATTAGAAAAAATGAGCCTTATGGCATAACTACAGGTTTCTTAGAGGAAATCTGCCCAGGGGCTAAGGTCTTTGAAATAGCTTACGGCTATATGGAGGTTTTGAGGGTCGAGGATATCCTTAGAGAGCACGGAATTGATGAAAGGGCGATCTTTTATGGTCTTGAGGATATAGAGACCAGGCACCCTATTTGGAAATTATATGCCTTTATTAAACATTTAAGCCCTCATTTTATTAAATTCTTGGAACTACCACCTACCAAACTTCACGGGGTCTTAACTCGCGTAGAGATGTAGGTTCTCCTTAAGTAAAACTTTAGGCCAAGATAAAAAATAAAGGAAAAAAGGGAGATAAAAAACCAGGTGTAATCAAGTTCCCCTTCATTAATCAAGTCTTTACAGATCTGCCCAAGCCCTCAGCCTTTTGGGCTTTAGTATTTCTCCCAGAGGTGCCTTCAGGGGGTATAGCCTGCCATAATAAATCTCACCTTAATTCCCGAAAGAGAAAGGAAAACACATTCTGGGAGAAAAAGGGCTTTCCATCCAGGGATTAACAAAACTAAAGGGAAATAACCTCTCCACCTGAACAGAAAATCTCCTACTTTTAGGACCAGGGGATAGTTCATTAAAGCATTCCTGTCAAAAATTGACTATTTAGAGTAATTTTTTTATTTCTTCCACAGTGAGGACCTTTCCTTGGGAGACAAGTTTACCATCAATGATGAGCCCTGGAGTGGTCATAACCCCATGGGCAGCGATCTGCATGAGATCTTTCACCTTGACGATATTGGCTTCCACTCCCAATTCCTCTATGGCCTTTACTACATTTTCATAAAGTAGTTCACATTTGGGACAACCTGGGCCTAAAACCTTAATCTCTTTTGCCATGGCCTTTCCTCCTTTAAGATTAGCTTATTATCATCTGGTAAAAATATCCATAGAGGGCTGATATTATGATAACTAATATAGCATAAGTTAAAGTTTTTTTAGGGCCTATTACTGCCTTTAAGACAAGCAGGCTTGGGAGAGAGACAGCAGGGCCTGCAAGGAGCATAGCAAGAGCAGGTCCAGCCTTTACTCCCTGACTCATGAGCCCCTGTATGATAGGGACCTCCGTTAAGGTGGCAAAATACATAAGGGCAGTAATTAAGGCTGAAAAGAGATGAGTTAAAAGGCCTGTCCCCCCCAATAGGGCTTCAATGTAACTTTTGGGGATATAGCCTTCTCCCTCAAGCCCGCCTAAAAAAAAGCCAGAGAAAAAGACCCCAAGAAAGAGAAGGGGAAATATCTGTTTAGCCAGGATATAGGAATTATCAAACCACTCCCTCAAAAGCCCCTTTTGGGCATTGGCCACAAGGGATGTAAGCAGGACTGCCCCAAGAAAGGGGATCTCTTTATAAGGGATCATGAGGGCTAAAAGGGTTACTAAAGAAGCCTTGAAAAGAAGGGCTTTTAAAGATACCCCGAAGAAAAGATATAACTGGATGAGGAGAAAAAGATAGATGACATAGAGTAGAGGCCATTTAAAGGGGAGTTTTGAGGTGGCTATGAGCAGAATGGCAACTAAGATTCCTAAGAATGAGATAGAGTGAAAAAGGGATAGCCCCTTTTCATAGGCTTGAGGAGTAAGGGAGGCTATGCGCCTTTTTTCTGACTTTTTAAAAAGTAAGTGCATGAAGACCCCGAGGAGAATCCCCATACTGGTGGAACCAAGGGCCCTTGCTATTCCAAGATTTATACCCAAAACCTTGGCGGTCAAAACAATGGCAAGCACATTTATAGCTGGACCAGAATAAAGAAAGGTTGTTGCTGGCCCAAGCCCAGCTCCTTGCAGGTATAGCCCTGCAAAGAGGGGTAAAACGGTGCAGGAACAAACGGCAAGCACTGTTCCAGAAACAGAGGCAACTAAAAAGGCAAGGACCTTGGGAGACTCTGGCCCAAGATATTTGAGGACAGACTCCTTGGAGATAAAGGTGCTAATAGCCCCAGCAATAAAAAAGGCAGGAATAAGGCAAAAAAGCACATGCTCTTTGGCATACCAATGGAGAAGCAGCACCCCCTCCCTTACTCCTTTTAATATCCGCTCTGGGAAAGGAAAGAGGTAAAGGAAGAGAAAAAAGGCACTAAAGAGGATTAGGTACTTAATTTCTCGCCGCAGATCCATAATCTTCCTCTAAGGGTATATAGGGACTTTTCTCTCGAAAGGTTTCTATCAAAGAATTAAGTTCAGGCATGTCTCTTACAAGGCTAAGGGCTAATTTGGCTAAGGCCTTGGTCTCCTCATCTTCACAGGCCAAGCTATAGATCTGGTAAAATTTGTAGCGCCTTGCCTTAATAAAACCACAGTCCTCTAATTTTTGTAGATGCCTGGTTAGGGTAGGCTGAGAGAGGGAAAGTAAAGCAGTTAGCTCACAGACACAGGCAGGCCTTAAACTTAAGAGATAAAGTATTTTAAGCCTATTAGCATCTGAGAGGGCCTTAAGTTTTTTTACCAGCTTTTCAAGTTTCATGTTCAAAAATTAATACCTTTATAGCCATTTGTCAATATAGTTAAGAGAGTGTTTTTAAAGTTAAAAAAAATCGTGCCATATTTCGAGAAAATTCTGTCAGATGGGGATATAATCTATCCGAGTCCCGAAGACTGATGATCTGCAGCTAATAGAATTGTCACAATATACAGGCTGAAGCCCTGCGGCTACCAAATTGATCTACTTATGAGCAAACTATAACACAATTTATAGCTAAACAGCCCTAATCGTATTTCTTTACTTCCTCTAATGCTCTCAAAATCTCCTCACCTCCCTCTCCCCTACTCGTAAGGCAAGAGTGGCAATCCTTGCCAAAACATCTATCACACTCTCTAAATCTGCGCTCCATATGTGCTTCTGTAACCACAAAAGCCCATACACTAAGCCATACCTCTCAAGCTTTGCCAAAAGCTCTTCATCCTTGGCTTGAGTTATATCTACAATGCTCAAAAAGTAGTTAAGAAAGAAAGGACAAAGCTCCTCTGGGAGCTCAAAAAGTTCAAGGAAATGGGCAGGATAGGGCCAAGAGGCCCTGCCGTGATAGTAGATGAGAGGTAACACAGGAGTTGGCTTGCTTCCTCTCTTTAGGTCTTCTTCAAACTGGGAGAGGATGTAGTAGCCGATTTGAGCGTGGGCCTGTAGGTCAGGGGAGGATTTGTGTTCTATGAGGATGTAGATGTTTAGGTAGCGGTCAAGGAAGGGGGCAGCAGCGACAAGGTCTGGAATTAGGCGTTTTTCTTTGGAGAGGGAGATCTTTTCAGGGGGTATGATTTGGAGTTC
>Ga0209394_1001010_pt1 | contig 18212 bp, 17 predicted proteins | sample JNZ201metaG_FD_184122 | JGI IMG/M metagenome (GOLD analysis project Ga0209394, IMG submission 184122) | Hot spring microbial communities from Jinze hot spring, China to study Microbial Dark Matter (Phase II) - JNZ 20120812A (SPAdes) (version 3) ... | reverse complement strand
GGTATTATGTCGCCCCTGTTTATTATACGGCCTATCATTATGCTTTTCACAAACTCTTCACCATTGACCATCCTAGGCTGCTCCGTGTGGGCTAAAACTACTGTGGTAGCGTATCTTGCAGTAACTTTCCTAACTCTAACCTTGTCATCAAGGCTCACGCCAACGTTTTCCCGCGTGTAACCATCTATCCTAATTAGGCCTAGACCCCTATCTTTAGCGGAAGCAGGCCAGACAAGTGCGTATGTCTTTCTCTTTCCGACTATTTCTATGGCATCTCCTGGAGAGAGGTTTAGTAATTTGGCGACTTCAGGATCTATCCTAGCGTATCCCCGTCCAACATCTGTAGGTTGAGCCTCAGCGACTCGTAGGTAAACGTATTCGGGAGCATCCTTCTTCTTATTGCTAAAACTATTCACTGCATCGTCTTTCTTACCATCCAATACCTTGTTCCTCCCTCCCTTATGATATTACTACAATATAGGTGAGTAGTAGAGGGGTTTATTAAGTTTCACCCCATTAAGAGCCTTGAACAAATAAAAAATAGCCCTCGGAGAAAATAATGTTAACAAAAATGTTTAAAATCCTAGTTTCATAGTCACTAGGTATAACTATTTATTCCAAGAACTCCTTGGTTAATAGTAAGTAAAACATATTACTCCTAACTTTTGAATCAATACATATTGATAAATGCTATGATAAATACGCTGAGCCTACAGGATACCGCTGAGCTCATCAGGGAAGCACTCAGTTCGAGAAGGTTTATAGTCATGATTTGCATGTGCGAAGCCCAGTATATTGGAAGGGCAAGGTCCTTCTTGGAAAAAGGTGAGAGGCTAATCGTAATCAAGGAGGATACCTCCTTCCTAATACACAGACCTACTGAGCTTGAGCCGGTAAACTGGCAACCACCCCCTAATCATATCAGCATCTCTCTCGGAGAGAACTGCGTGATTCTTACCGTAAGGAGGGTTCGGAAACCTGAGAGAGTCGTTGTTAAGATTTACAGCTTCAAAGGCTTTTTCTCAGATAAGCTTAGCGACAATGGAAGTTTTCACATGCATCTCAGCGAGAAGGAGATTTCTGAAATCCTCCGGAAACACCCCGAGCTTATTGAGGATGGTTTCAGAATAGTTTCAACAGAATTCAGGGAGAAAGCAGGCATCATAGACGTTTTAGGCGTCGATGCTAAGGGGAGAAGAACAATCGTCGAAATAAAGAAGGATAAGGCTGGGAAGGATGCTGTTAAGCAGGTTTTGAGATACGTTAGGGAAGCGGGGACGGGGGTTAGGGCTATACTCCTCTCACCCAATATAACGCCAGAGGCAGAGAAGATGTTAAGGAAGAATGGTCTTGAATTTAAGAAAATAAGCATGCTAGAGCTTTCAAGAATAATTACATATGAGGAGCATAGTGAAAGCAGTATGTCCCGGTTCCTAAGAGGAGAGTAAAAAAGCCTATTTGCATACTTTACTAAGCCATTTTTCAAAAGCCTCAGAATACCTTACTTTTTCCTCACGTCTTTTCTTAAACTCGCTTATTAGAGAAACAGGGGTAGGGTCGATTCTCCTAAGCATAGCCAAGTAGTAACTAATCCAATCTCCCAAGAGGATTGCTGTAAGCATTTCCTCGATCATCGTTTCCCCGTATGGGGTGACTACGCTTATCCCCACGCCTTCCGACTCTATCTTTGAAACCAGCTCTCTAATGCTTTCTGCAACATACTTGTTCTTGAACCTAGTGTCTATTAAGATAACGTAGAGAAGTTCTTTAAAGTCGATTCTTTCCCAAGCTTCAACTTCATTGTGATTAAGCTCTGGAATCTGGTCGCACATAGCCCGCATTTTAGCATTCTCATTAATCTGATCCTTATACCTTAATGCGACAGATTTAAGATGCCCTAGGGAATATATTATGGGAATGTTGCCGTAGAGTTTGATTGCCAATTGTTTAGCGAGATTTCTTTCTACCGGAGACTCTGGAGAAACTGTTTTATTATATTCCTCAAGAACTCCATACAACCTTTTCAATTCACTTTCTTTAACTATGGGAAAACCAATTAATTCAGCGACTTTAAGCAAAGGTATGAAAAGCAATGGTAGAGCAGCCCTAGGCTGGTATCCTCCAGGAATTTTTAAGAACGGGATTTTCAATCTAGAACATGCTTTTTCAAGAAGTCCATTGGAGGCGATACCTAGTACGCATGCTCCTCTTTCATATGCTTGTTTGAAACACTCCAGTGTTTCTTCAGTATTGCCAGAGTAGCTTACCGCTATGACTAAACTATTATCATCTACGTGTTTAGGAAGATCGTAATCTCTAATAACAGATATGTTTAAAGGAATAGTCTTATCAGAGAGATCTCTAAAAAGGTCTCCGCCTATTGCTGAACCACCCATTCCACAAATAATAATCTCCCTAGCTTTCCTATATTTATCCGGAATAGTCAGATTCTGCGATATTACAACGGCATCGTTTACGAGCTTCGGGAAAGAACGTATCATTAAACGCATATTTCCACGATCAATACTCTCCATCGTCTTCTCGTCATCGAGTAGGCTTCTAAGATCAATACCGCTATTTACCATGGCCCAAAATCGAGGAGAAGGTTTATTAAAGGTTTCCTATTGCCGAGTGACGGTATGCAAATTAACACTAAGCTACTAGCCTCCTTGATTGTTTTATCGATTCTAATAATTCTCAATACTTATCCTCGCATTTTCTCACACTGGTTTATTCAAATCCAAGAAGCAGTTTTAAAAGGAGGAATATTACTGTTCCTGCTTGTAATGATTATTCAATCAATAGTTTCAGTAATACCAGCTGAAGCAGTATTGATACTAGGAGGCTCTGCATTCGGTTTCCTATTGTCTTCAGCAATGGGGACTATTGGGCTTATGATGGGTGCGTTAATAAATTATGCAATAGGCTTAAAGTTTGGCAAACCAATTGTAGAAAAGCTAATTGGCAGATTAGAGCTTGAAAAAGTTGAAAAGTTTTTCGATAAACACGGTGCTAAGATCATATTCGTGTTTAGATTCATACCCTGGGTCTCGTTTGACGTAGTCTCCTACTTCTCAGGGATAACTGGTATACCCGCTACTGTCTTTATGGTTGCAACGCTTATCGGAACAATACCGAGGACGTTGTTCTACAGCTATCTTGGCGAAAAAATCGGATCAGATATTGAGAGAGGTGAAACAAGCTTATTAAACTATCTACTCCTTGCAACACTCCTGGTAATAATCGTAGTTATAATAATCTCTGAAAAGTCTAATCGAGGATGCTCTGGAGAAGCTTAAGAGGCATTCCTATTAAAGCCACTTCCCCGTGTTTTTGATTATAATCTAAAAGCCCTTCAAAATGCAGTCTCCTTAGTCTTTCAACTGTACTATTCTCCCTCGTTTTAATACCATATTCTTCGAGGACTCTAAGGCTTAAGAAAGGCTCTTCCGAAGCTTCAAATGCTACTCGGAGCTTCTTTAAAAGCCTAGCCATTTCAGGGTCCTGTGAAAGCATTGTTTTCAAATCCGTTGGGGAGATTATGCTTTCAAGCCTGTACTGCGCTTCTCTCACATGCTCAGCTACTATCCTTTGCGAGCCTTCGTAGCTAGCGTTAAGCCCACTCATAAGTAGGAGTTCTAGAGCATACCTAGCTGAGCCGTATCCAAATCTCTCAGTCATTCTACCTATCAGGTATATTATAGAGTCGTCGATGACGTTTGCATTAAAAGAAAGTTCAACCCTATCCTTCAATATCATGGATATGTCTTCCGCGTTGTATGGTGTAAAGCTCTTGCTTATTTTCCATATGAAATGTGTAAGCCAAGTATCCTTAATCAAGCGGGATATATCTTGAATACCGATTAGTATGAGAATAAGCTTAACCCTGTCACCGTATTCTTCGGATATTTTAAGAAGGTCCGTGAAGAATCTGCTTTTTACTTCTCTTATGAAGTCGTCGAAGTCATCGAGGGCGAGGAGGAAACTGCTACCAGATTTTTCGAGATGGTCGAATATTGCGTAAAGCAATTCCCTACTGCTGTATCCCCTGCTAGGCATGTTTGGAAGTAGACTTAAGGCAATCATTTGAGCCAGGGTAAAATCTGAAGAAGCGAACCTAGTGTTCAAATGCCTATATTCAATCTTAACATTCTTCTCCTCGCAATATTTCAAAATCTGTTCAGCCGCCTTCTTAACAGTAACTGTTTTACCAGTACCACTTGGACCACTTAACACTATTGCTTTAATAGGTATTTTCTCTTCTAAGAAACCGATTATTGTTCTGAAGAGTTCAGCTTGATGCTCTTCTCGCCTCGGCAACCTCTCTGGAATATAGTTCGCACTAAGCTTGTATAACGCGTCTTTTTTAAAAATCGAGTTTTTCATCTTCCACTGTGCACCAAACGCTTGGCCTCAGCTAGTATTGCATCACCCATTTCATTCGTTTTCGTGTTACCACCCATATCAACAGTTTTAAACTTGCCACTAGCCAATACGTTTTCAACAGCTTTTTCAATAATTCTTGATGCTTCTAGCAAATGCTCATCGTTATACCGGCTCCACAAATGTTCAAGCATTAGTGAAAAAGTCAGGATTGATGCGATTGGGTTAGCAATATTCTTACCAGCCTTATCCGGAGCACTGCCGTGTACGGGTTCAAACATTGAAGTACCATCTGGGTTTATGTTTCCACTAGGTGCGAAGCCCAGTCCCCCCTGGATTGCAGCACCCAAATCAGTCAGAATATCGCCAAACATGTTTGGGGCAACAATGACTTTGAAACGCTTCGGGTTTAAAACCATGTGTAGTGCCGCCGCATCTACGTACATAAATTCGCTTTCAACAATATTCTTATACTCCTCCCCTATCTTTTCGGCAATTTCCCTCCATAAACCATAGGCTTCTGTTAGAACGTTTGCCTTATCCACGAATGTTATACGTCGCATACCCCTCTTAATAGCGTATTCAAAGGAGAACTTTATTATCCTCTCTGCGCCTTTACGCGAAACAATCCCTATTTGAAAAGCTTCACCACTGCTACTATCTACTTCAACTCTGTACTTACTTCCCCTGGCGCCGCCAGTGTTAACAGTGAATTCAAAAGCCCTAGAACAGGATGCATCAACTCTACCCCCCATATCTACATAGAAGTCTTCAGTATTCTCGCGTATTACTACGAAGTCTATATCTCCAGGACCAAATCCTTTAAGAGGAGACTCAACGCCATTCAACAGTTTTACCGGACGTAGGTTTACGTAAAGGTCTAGGGATGAACGTAGTTTAAGCAAGATGCCCTTCTCAAGTATACCGGGCTTTATCCTAGGGTCACCTACTGCTCCGAAGAATATTGCATCAAACCCCTTAAGCTTCTCGAGTGTTTCTTCAGATAATGTTTCACCAGTCCTTAAATAGTGTTCGGCTCCGTTTGGAAATTCTTCGAAGAAAACTCTTGTGCCAATGGATTCGAGTACTGCTTCGCCTATTTTAACGGCTTCTCTAATCACCTCTGGACCGATTCCATCACCCGGCATGAGTGCAATCCTATAAGCGCTCCTCAATTGTATTACTGTGACACTATCGTTGAAAATATATATTTTTCCATTTGCAATGAAGAATTATTCTCCCGCGAGGCTTTCTAAGATGACCCTATAGTCTACAGTACATATTCTTCCAATTTTCTTCTCGATTAATCCGATAATCTCTTCAACAGACCTGACCCTACAATTGACTTCAAGCGCAATATGCTTAGGAATCTCTTTCAAAAAACTCATTTCCTCATCCCTAATATTCCTCAGCCCTGAACTAAAGGATAGCATTACTGCATCAAATCCGGACATTTTAAAAATACCGATTAATTCATTAATTTGCTTATTTGAAAGCAAATCGACTTCAACAATAGGTTTAATCTGTTTCAAGCCTATTAATTGAGATTCTTCCAGAAACCGGGATAGTTCTAATTCGAATTCGACGATTCTATTATCAAGGTAATTACCGAGATTTGGATAGAAATACACTTCTTCAACGTTTTGATGAGAGGCAAATCTCATTTCCATTATTTTAATCTCCAATGGGAGTAGGCCTGTAGGAAATGATACTATCGTAGATGCTTTTAAACCAGTTTCTCTTAGAACCGGAATTAACTCATCCAAGTAAACAGTTGGCAGACATACATTGCGAATATTGTTTCTAAAAGCATCGCTACAGATTTCATAAAGGTCGCTGGGCTTAATCCCCGGCTTAATTCCAGATGCGATTATTGCTTCAGAGAGCTTTGGATATTCCACTCTGTCAACACCATTCATGAAGGATGTTAGAAGATAGAGATAAAGATAAAAACTTCTAGTATTAAACTTTATTGGGAAAATGGACTATTTAAAGCATGTTTCTAAGAAACTGGGCCTAGAAGAAGACCCTGAACTACACCTTCCAATACACAGTGCAACAACTTTACCCGTAACGCTATGGTATAACCACGAGGAAGATAATCTAATACTCTTAGACCAAAACAGGCTCCCGTTTGAAGTCAAGAGTAGGAAGATAAACGATTGGAAAGAGGGTGTCGAGGCAATAAAAAGCATGGTTGTAAGAGGATCTCAGGCTATAGGGGTTGCAGGAGCCTATACTCTTTTAGTTGGGTCCCTACAGGTTAAGCAGAGGCCAAACCCTGTTGAAGACCTCAATAAGATATCTATGGAAATAGCCTATGCTAGGCCTACTGCAGCCCCATTAGCTTGGGCAACTTTCCTAGCATACGAGTATTCAAAGAAAATATATGACGAGACTGGGAGCATTGAACGCTTCATCGAAGCTCTCCGAAAAATCTGTGACTTCATACTTGCTCAAGACATGGCTCTGAATTATTACATGAGGAAAAACGGTCAAAAGGTTATTAAAAACGGCGATGTTATAATGACCCATTGTAATGGGGGTAGCCTGTCTTCCACACTAATGGGACATGCTCTTGGAGTTATAGAGGAAGCTTATTCGAACGGTATTGATGTCAAGGTTGTTTCTAAGGAGACTAGACCAAGAAGTCAAGGATATAGGCTGACCGTATGGGAGTTAAGTAGAGTAGGAATACCGACGACGATAATAACCGATAACATGATTTCAATATCCTTTGAAAGGCTCGGTGTTAGTAAAGCTATGTTAGGCGCCGACAGGGTTACCAGAGACGGTTCAGTAGCAAATAAGATAGGTTCAGCTGATATTGCTAGAATCTTCAAGTATTTCAAGGCCCCCTTCTATTATGCAACATCGTATTCCACAATATCTCTCGACGTCAAGAGAGGTAGTGATATAGAGATAGAGGAGAGGAGTATTGACGAGGTAACATATCCTTACAGCTTAATTGCAAAAGATATGAAAAGCAAGGGGTTGATTTCAGAAAACGCCTTAGAAGAATGGCCTCCTTCACATAAGATCGTGACTCACGAACCTGGGAAGGGGGAGGTGAGAATCTTCAACCCAGCTTTCGACGTGACTCCACCGAGATTTATAACAGCTATAATAACAGATATAGGCATATTAAAACCGAATCAAGTCAGAAAACTCACAGAGAGAAAAATTCTAAATATGGTTAAAAGGAAGATTCTAGAATTTGGGTTAGAGTTTCCAGAGGGCCTTTCTAGTATAACTCCGGAAAGTCTAAAGAGGAAATAAAAACTCTTAAAAATGAGTTCTACCTATAATCTGACTGGCATTCAGAGGTCCTAATTAATGAGCGAGCAGGAAAAGGAGAGGAAGGCTTCTGGAGCCGAGAAGCTAGTTCTAAAGGCAAAGGCAATAATAAAGGATAAGAGGATAAGTCAATTGGATACTTCAAGCTATGAGGTTAAGGGAGACCACGGTATCTACGTAGTCTCGAAAGACGCTTACGGAAATTATAACTGTAGCTGCGTGGGTTATTTGAAAAGGGGCATTTGCTCGCATTCTCTTGCAGTCAGGCTTTACGAGCAAAACAGAGAATATAGGAGAATGATTAAGAAAGGGATTGTTAAGGGAGCGGGATACATCCCATAGAAGAGTCTAAACCAGCCACTATGTTAACACTGTCGAGTGAGAGTGAATAGTTCACATCTTCTTCTAAGCCAAGCCTGATTAATTCTGAAGCATGGCGAGCCACTTTAACAACTTCACTACTCATTTCCGAAATCCTCATGGCTATTTCAGCGTTTTTATTACACTCATTCCATGGGAGTCTTTTAGCTATTAAGCCTGCACAGTAAGAGTCCTCTAAAGCTGGTTGACCCATTTTCCCAGCTGTAATAATGGAAACTTCTTTGAAATCTTGCCTGATTAAGTAATCGACTAAAGCTGACAGGTTTATTAAAGCACCTATCAAAACTTTTTTAGAAAACAGTGCTAGGAATCTTAGAAGTCTGGCTCCACTTGAAGTGTATAATACAACTGTTTTACCATTGACCATGTCTGGGGTATACTCTAGAGGAGAATTACCTAGGTGGAAAGAAGACGGTTTAACACTTTCTACTTCTCCCCCGATGATCGCATTTATTTTCCTACCGATCCTCAATGCTTCTTCAACTGTTGAGACAGGTATTACTCTTTCAGCACCATTTGCCAATGCCGTCAGTATAGTCGTTGAAGAGCGTAGAACATCTATTGATACAATAGCATCAGACTTTGCAAGATCGTAGTCTATAGAGTCCGTAAACACGTTTACTCTCATTGCTTTAATAGAATCGTTAAAACATAGGTTTTTAAACATAAAATAGTAAAGAGGTAAGCTTAAATTCTAATCTTATGAGCCCTTCTTGAGTATGGTTCAAGTAATCGAGTCAAACCAGCCTGATAAGTACACTAAGGTCATAAAGATCCTGTATAATGGAGAGGAGATTGCAGAAGGCAAGGTATACTTGGCCGATGAACAGGAGGCAAAAATATTTAGACAAAAGCTAAAGAAGAAAATCAAAGAAGGGATGCCATATTCTATTAAAGTAATATTTAAGAATGAGGAGTATGCAAGAAAACTTATGCAAGAAGTAGAGAAAGCAATTTCATCTAAGTATAGCGAAGTAGACAATAAGCACATATTCCTACTAATAGAGAGAAACGGCAGGCTTGAGAGAATAAAGGAGTGAAGAAGAAATGGATATTGGTAAGAAATGTCTAATAATGGGTATAGTTGGAGCGATTATTGCAGCATCTTCATCAGTATTTGTACTATACATGGTATTTAAAGGTGGACCGATCGAAACACCTGTTGAGAAGAAGACTCTCGAGCCTTTTCCGCCAAATGTATTTGGCCCGGTGTTTAAAATTATAGATAATAGAACTATTTTCCCATATAACGTTATAGAGTGTGTTCTAAGTCCTGGAGAAGGCAAGGAGCGTTATAAGGTTTTACTTAATGTTGAGACCAACGGCACTATTAACGTATTAGTTTCGAGTAAGAATAGTACTTTCAACATTATACATACTTTTAACAGTGGAAACCATACGATGGAGCTTCAAATATCAAGCAGTGGCATCTATCTTTTAAACGTGACGGACATTGGGAACAACAAGGTTAGTGCTAGGTTCAAAATGGTAGAATCTTGGTATTATGAGAAGACTGAAATTGTTTTTGAACTGGATTTTCTCAAGACAGTAGGAAGCATCATTGGTTTCATACTGGGTATTTCATTGCTAGTGGGAGCTTTGGTCAAGCTGAGAAAAGCAATTAGGGAAGCTCGTCCAGAAACCGTTGAAAAGACTGCAATACGACGTAAGTATGTAGAAATTGAAGAAGAATAGCCCTATTTAAAAATGGATAAGAAGCTCGAAGAAACTTTCAATATGTTTCTAAACACTATATTAATCCCAATGGCAATAGTATTGCTATTCATCTTTATATTGACTACCGTGATGAAAACCAAGAGCCCCCTTGCAGTAGTGGAAATAGATGATACCCCCTGGTACATTAGTAGCATGTATCCAACCCTCTACCCTGGAGACCTCTTACTATTAACCAGTGGTGAAAACCTGAAAGTAGGAGACATAATTGTATACAGGAGCCCCTATGACAGAAATAAAAATATTGTTCATCGTATCATAGACATTATTGTAACAAATGCCGGGGAGAGGCGATATGTCACTAAGGGGGATCATAATTTAGGTCCAGATTGGTATTACCCTACTGATAGAGACGTTGTTGGGAAGTGGACTGGTTTTAAAATACACCTTGTAGGATTCATATTCCTGCTTGTAGATTCCCCACCTTTCGTAAAGACTCCATTTGGCGAAGTTTCACTAGGAAGATTTATCCTCATACTCATTTTAATAATCATCCTAGCTTTAGAATTCACCGAGATATTTAGAAGGAAGTAGTTTCCAAAAAACAGCGGGGTTTAAAGTAAGCTTTTTAAATCAAAATCTTACATTTCTTTAACGTGGTGTTTAAATGAAAATCTTCATCGATACTGCAGATATCGATGAGATAAGAGAAGCCTGTTCCTGGGGCGTTGTAGACGGGGCGACTACTAATCCGACGCTCATAAAACAGGCCGTTGAAAAAAGGGGAGGCAGAGTATCGATGGAGGATTACATTAAGGAGATTCTTAAGACTGTCCCGGGACCAGTAAGCCTGGAGGTTATAGCTCTTAGAGCAGAGGAAATGGTCGAGCAGGCTAAGCTTCTCTATGAAAAATTCAGCCCCTACGGCGAGGTTGTAATAAAGATACCGATTAACCCGAGCATGGGTGGCGATGGTCTTGATTTCGATGGTCTTAAAGCTGTGAAAACATTGAGCAAAATGGGAATACCTACTAACGTTACGCTCGTAATGACGCCTGAACAAGCTCTTCTAGCTGCAAAAGCTGGGGCAACTTACGTAAGCCCCTTTGCCGGTAGAGTAGACGATTATATTCGTAGTAGGCTAAAAATCGGCTTCAAGAAGGAGGATTATTTTGATTACAACCTGCTTAACAGGATAGCGGAGGAGAAATTTAAGATGATGGTAAGAGGCAGGAGTGAGTCAATTTCCGAGCTTTATCTCAGTGAAGCGACGAGAATGTTTTTCGAAAATGTTAGGGACAACGGTATTCTTAGTGGAGTAGATTTAGTAAGAAGCATATTAACAATCTTCAGAAATTACGGTTTTACTACGCAGGTAATAGCATCAAGTATGAGAAATGCTAGGCAAGTCAGAGAAGTCGCTGAACTAGGTGTTCACATAGCTACTTTACCATTCTATGTAATAAAGGAAATGATACAACATCCTAAGACGCTTGAAGGAATCAGAAAGTTTACGGAAGATATAGTGCCCTCCTATGCTCAAATATTCCGTGAATAATATGAAAATCTTACAGAAGTTTTAAAACGAGTTAGCGCCGGCTAATCAACTCAATGGATTGTTTTAACAACACTCTTTAAGAAAAACTCGTATATCCTCGTATCTTCAGTGAGCTCAGGATGAAATGATGCCGCGAAAATATTATCCTCTCTTACAAAAACTATATTATTTTTGAAGGTTGCAAGGACTTCGGTATTATTCCAGAAAGATGTGATTACGGGAGCTCTAATGAAGACTGCTTTAAAGGGGCCTCCCTCAATACAGGGGATATTAAGAAAGACTTCAAATGATTCTCTCTGCCTGCCGAAGTGGTTTCTCTCTACTTCCACATCTAAGACCCCTAGAGTCTGTTGACCAGTGTCTCCGAGAACTCTATCCCTAACTTTTTTAGCGAGAAGAACTAGTCCAGCACAGGTTCCAAAAACAGGCAAGCCATTGTTTATCCTTCTTTTCAACTCTTGGAATATACCGCTCCTAAGTAAGAGACCGCCTATTACCGTGCTTTCACCCCCTGGGATTATAACGCAGTCAATGTCTTTCAATGATTCACTCTTTTTAACGCGAACAATATTACAGTCTACGCCCATTCTACTACATGCTTGCATTGCGGATTTTTCATGTTCTTCTATATCGCCCTGTAAACCGATTATACCGATCTTTATCATCAAGCATCAGCACCTCTTTCTTGCATTCTGACCTCTAATGTTTTAACGTCTAGGCCAAGCATTGATTTACGCTCGTCTATCATAGCCTGTGCTTCAGCAACGGTCTTAGGATCATCGAAATGGGTCACTGCTAATACTATGGCTTCAGCTCTCTCCCGAGGATCCGTAGACTTAAAAATACCTGATCCTACAAAAACCCCGTCGCAACCGAGTTTCATCATAAGCGCAGCATCAGCGGGAGTAGCAATTCCCCCGGCAGCGAAGTTTACAACAGGCAATCGGCCAAGTTTCGCAACTTCAAGAACCAGCTCGTAGGAAACCCTGAAAGCCTTGGCTTCCCTCATCAGCTCCTGCTCGTCGTCCAATAAGGCAGTGAGGCTTCTAATCTGGTTCTTAAGAAGCCTAAAGTGCTTAATTGCTTCAGAAACGTTTCCCGTCCCAGCTTCGCCCTTAGTCCTTATCATTGCTGCACCCTCCTCTATTCTCCTTAAAGCTTCTCCAAGGTCTCTTGCACCGTTTACAAAGGGTGTTGTGAAATCCCATTTCCATATGTGCCTCTCTTCGTCCGCAGGGGTTAAAACCTCGGATTCATCTATCATGTCGACACCGATTTCTTCAAGCACTCTCGCCTCTTCAACATGCCCTATTCTACATTTAGCCATCACAGGAATTGTTACGTTATCCATTATCTCCTCTATGGCTTTCAAGCTTGCTGTTCTAGCAACACCACCGGCTTTTCTAACGTCGTAAGGAAGCTTATCTAAAACCATTACTGCAACTGCGCCAGCATCTTCAGCTATCTGAGCCTGTTCAACACTCGTAACATCCATTATCACGCCGTGCTTAAGCATGTGAGCGAAGCCACGTTTTACTAAAACACTCCCTTTTTCGATTCTAGTATTATGGAAATTTTCGATTATTTCGCCCTTCCCTTTTCTCATAGGGATCGTTGAAATCATTTTCTTCGATGTTTAGGAGGAGAAGAAATGTATAAGTATTACCCTATATATAGGTTAACCATAATGTCGGATTATTTCCTTAAATGTTCTAAATGCAACTCAACTTATGCCTTCAATATCGAGAGAAAGCTGTGCAACAAGTGTGGGCAAGGCTTATGGTTAGAGGTGAAAACAACATCCCTCGATAAATACGATGAGGAACAGGGCATATGGAAGTATGGAGGAATCCTACCCAGTGTAAGGAAAGAATTCAAAATCTCCTTGGGCGAGGGGGAGAGCCCATTGCAAAAAAGCTTGAGAATAAGGGAGAAAACCGGAATTAGTGATCTCTGGATTAAGGACGAGACCATAGAACCCACGGGTTCTTACCTGGATAGGTGTTCAGCCCTATTCGTATCAGTCGTTCTCAACATGGGTTATGAGAAAATACTCACATATTCTACTGGGAACTTAGGAGCATCGATTGCAGCCTATTCTTCTAGAGCAGGGATTAAAACTCATGTTCAGGTAAGACCAACAATAGACCTAGGGAAGCTCTACCAGATGATAATATATGGCGCTGAAGTCAAGGTCGTAGAGACTTTTAAAGAGAAAAAGGGAATTAAAAACACTGCAATCGCTGTAGAGTACGATCCATTGATAAACGAGGCTAAGAAAACGATTATGCTAGAAATATTCCTCCAGTTAAACAGGAGGCTACCAGATTACATTATTTTACCAATGGGTGAAGGCGGGCTAGTATACGCTACTTACAATATGCTGAAAGAAATAAGGAGACTGAACCCCACGGTTTGTAAGACAAGAATTGTAGGTGTTCAATCTGAGGGTTGTAAGCCGATAGTAAATGCTTTTGAAAAAGGCTTAGATTTCGTTGAACCGGAGGCTGAATCGAAAGGCAGGATATTTGATGTAAGCGTGCCCAATCCAAAATTTGGAATCGCCGCCTTAAGGGCAATAAGAGAAACAGAGGGAGTAGCGGTATCTGTTAACGATAGGGAGATCTTTGAGGCTATAAGCCTCTTGGCTGAAAAGGAGGGTATACTAGCAGAACCTGCCGGAAGCCTTTCAATAGCAGGTTTACTGAAGCTTGTTAGAGAAGAAGTTATAGATAGGGATTCTACCGTTGTCTGTGTAGTTACTGGAAGCGGGCTTAAGGACCCCAAGGTTATGAAGGAAATAGCTCATAGGAAATCTAACCTTGGCGTTTTAATAGAGGAGTTGAGTGGGGATTTTAAACTCAGCTCAACAAAGACAGCAATACTCAGACTACTTTCTGAAAGGGAGATGTACGGCTACCAGATTTGGAAGGGTTTAAGAGAAAAGTATGGTATCAACGTGAAGATACCGACTGTATACCAGCATTTAAACGAGCTTGTCGAGAAGGGTTATGTGAAAAAAGGAGAAGCTAGGACTATCATGGGTAGGAGGAGAGAATACTACTCGCTGACAGAAAGAGGAGAAGCTCTCGTCTAAAGCTTCATAGGCACGTATTCTATCTTCAGATTGTTGTTTTTCCATTGGAAGATGGGAACGTTTCTACGCATCCTCTTGAACTTCTCGCTTAAAGAATGCACTACTATGGGAAGTACTATGGTCGCGTCAGCGTAGCATTGTGCTTTCTGAGCTTTAAATCCAATCTTACCCCAGCTCTGACCCTCTTCAAAAGTACAGCCTGATAATCCTCCCCATTGAGGCAGGTCTGTAGATATTTGTATTGCGTAACTATGGCTTTTATCATGCCTTGTTTGGTAGCTTGCTATTACAGCAGTTTGTTGAATGAAGTTCTTCGGTACTCCACCGCCTATGTAGATTACTCCGGTTTGTCTTGCTTTCTCAGTTATTCTAGAGCTTTCATCAACATCTTTCAGATAATCTACGATAATCCTTTTCCTCTTAAGCACAACTTTTTTACCGTTGATGTTTACAACCTTTTCCCTTCTGTTTGAGAACATTATTGAGAAACCTAAAGAACTGTCTCCAAAAGCCGGGCAGAAAATTGGGACACCGCTCTTGTATGCACTTATTAAAATAGAGTCCTTGTCTTTCGCGTGCTTGTTTAGAAACTCCCCCAACAAGTGCAATATTTCCCTGGAGGAATAGGGATAATCGTCTTTAAGCGTACGTGCGAAAAACTTTTCTATCCAAAGGTCGGTTTCATAGAATCTCCTCTCGTTTGCAAAGACGTCGTAAATCCTATCGATCTTCTCCCTTCTAAGCTTAACATCGTCTACTACATGAGTCCCCACATAGTGCTTACCACCTAGTGCTTCAAAGAGATCATGGTATAGGTTTGCACCTGTCGAGACTATTACATCCACCATTCTTCTTTGAATAAGGTACGATATTATCCTTCTCATGCCCGCTGGAACCATTGCGCCAGCCAATCCAAGCCATATTACGATGTTTCTCTTCCTAAGCATTTTAGACCATACTTGAACAATCTCGCCAACCTTCCTACCTTGGAAACCTGTAAAAAGCATTTCATCAGTCAATCTACTAATCCTCTTATCTGGTTCAACCCTTATGGGCTCTATTGGAATCTCTAGAAGATCCCTCATCGGTTTGATTAAGTCCACTTTTAATTTAAGTTTTTCTATTCTCCAAGAGAAACCTCAACGTTTACGCTCCTTACTTCACTTGGCGGAAGCGGCACTACATCGCCGGATATGGCTTTACCGTCAACTTTGAGTGAAGCTTTATTACCTTTGCCGACGCGTTTAACGACGATGTTATAGGTTACGCCACGGAAAACCCTCTTAGCTTTAAAACCGCTCCATGATTCAGGTATACAAGGAGCTATTTTCAATCCTTCAAAAGTTGGACGTATACCAAGAATCCACTGTGTTGCTGCAACATATGCCCACGAAGCAGTTCCAGTAAGCCAAGAGTTTCTCGCACGTCCGTATTCAGGATGTTCTGGTGCGGCTACGTTCTGAGAGTAGACATACGGTTCTGTTTTCAAAGTATCCATGTCTCTCCTTGCCAGGGGGAGTATCTGACGGTAGAGCCTGTACGCTAAATCACCCAATCCTAGTTTTGCAGCAGCCACTATTGCCCAAGTATTGGCATGGTTGAATATGCCACCGTTTTCCTTCAAACCGGGGGGATAGGTTACCGTCCCACCAAATCTCCTCAAATTCTCCAAGTCAACATAATCCTCCTCTTTTTTCTTACTGTTAAAAGGATCCCTCATCAGTCTCATTCCCAAAGGAGTATTTAGCATTTTAACTGCGCTTTCAAGTGCCTTCAATGCTTTTTCACGGTCTCCCAACTCCGCTAGAGCAGCCCATGCTTGCGGTATTAGGTTTATCCAATGATATTTCTCACCCTTTACTCCTACAGGTTTACCCTCATCATCGTATGCCCTAGCATACCATTCTCCATCCCACGCAACTTTGTTTATTATCTCAGCCATTTCTCGATGGAGTTTCTCAAATTCCTTAGCCTTCTTAGAATCCCCGCGGGCTTTGCAAAGTTCAGCCAAGTCTAGCATAACTCTGCAGAATAGCATCCCGGTCCAAACGCTTTCAGCCTTCTCAGAGCCATGATCAAGGTTCATTGTATCATCCCAGTCCGCAAAGCCCAATAGTGGCAACCCATGTGCACCGCGTTTCTTGAGTGTAAATTCCACAGCTCTCATCATATGTTCCCAAATAGTCTCCTCCTTCTTATCGTCTTGATACGGGATCTTCTCTTCTAAAAAACTGAAGTCGCCTGTCTCACGGATGTAGTTACATGTAGCCATTACGAGCCATAGGTGATCATCACTAAACCACTGTGGCTTTTCGGGTGCTTCTGCAGCAAGTCCGGGACCACCCTCACCAGTCAACGGGAAAAACTGGTGCCAAGTATGTCCATCTTTAAACTGTAGCTTCCAGAGCATTTTCAAAATCCTCTGGGCATGTTGTGGATCGTTATGTACTGTTCCAAGCGTGTCCTGAGCAGAATCACGAGTGCCCATACCCCTGCTTAAACCAGTATCATAAAGAGAAACGAATCTAGACCAGTATAGGTTTGCCCTGCACTGTATAGGATTCCAAAAGTTTACCATAGCATTCATATCCTCGTCCGGGGTTTCGACTGTAAGCTTACTAAGATATTCGTTCCAATTCCTGCATAGCTCTTCAAACGCCTTCTTGACGTTTTCAATATTGCTATAATATTCAACCGTCTTAGGAATTAGACTTGGATTGTCCGTTATACCGAGCATATAGACTATTACTTTCTCTTCACCCGGTTTCAGTTCTAAAAAGTGGCTTAAAGATGCGATATTGTTTCCGCGCGAAGCCTTACTATATCCAGAAAAGCCTCTTACAACTACTTCAGGTCTTGAAAGATCATTATACGCGCCTATGAAAACCTCCCTATTGGTATCATATCCATCTGGTGGAATACTACTTGCAAAGAAAGTCTTGGTAGGACGGAATTGAACACCGGTTGTAATAATTCCATCCCTATAAGAGCTCGAAACTATCTGCTGTCCCCAGTCCATGTTAGTTAAGTCCATTGGCGCATCCCAGTAGGTAAGCTCCTCGTAAGTCCATATCCTCAGCCTCTTAACGCTTCCACTTTCATTTCTCAAACGTAGAACATGCAATTCCAAGGGACATTCTTTATACGGAGGATTCGGAGGCACGAAGTATAATATTGATGCTCTAATACCCAGATACCTACTGCTTATCCGGGTATACCCTGGTCCATGCCGACACTCGTACCATTCGAGGTTCTTCTTGACAGGCTGCCAAGTGGGACTCCAGAAATCTCCCGTGTCTTCATCTCTTAAATACACATAATGCCCAGGCTGATCCTCTGGAATAGAATTATAACGATATCTTGTAACACGTCGATTTCTCGGATCGCGGTCGAAAGAGTATCCTCCGCCAGTGTTTGAAATTATCCCACCATACCCTCCTTGACCTATGTAATTTATCCATGGTGTAGGAGTGTCCGGACGAGTTATTACGTATTCGCCAGTTTTACTGTCAAAATACCCGTATGGGAAGATTGTTAGAGGAGACTCGTAGAAAATCTGGTTGAAGACCCTATTAGCATTTAGAACTTCATGTAATGGGATTGTTGAAAAAACTTCTAACCCTATAAGCCTCTTGACAATAGTTGATGGAGAATTATTGTGATGCCAGTTTAATATTCTGAGACGGTCTTCTAAAGTAGTTAGTGATGAAACCTTTTGCAAAGCTTTTGAATAATCGTCTTTTGATTTAGCAACTTCTTCGGCAGGTATGATTTTTATTAAATTTCCACCAGCATCTCTAACCGCAATTATCCTAACTGTTC
>Ga0209394_1001008_pt1 | contig 18245 bp, 15 predicted proteins | sample JNZ201metaG_FD_184122 | JGI IMG/M metagenome (GOLD analysis project Ga0209394, IMG submission 184122) | Hot spring microbial communities from Jinze hot spring, China to study Microbial Dark Matter (Phase II) - JNZ 20120812A (SPAdes) (version 3) ... | reverse complement strand
GCAAACATTAGAATGGGCATTAATGGAGCAAGTTTAATAAACTACGGCTCAACAATACTCACACACTGTAATGCTGGAGCACTAGCTACAGCAGGCTATGGAACTGTTGGAGCAGTAGTTAGAGTCGCCTGGCGCCAGGGGAAGATAGCTAAGTTAATAACTACTGAGACAAGACCACTGCTTCAAGGAGCTAGGTTAAACGTATGGGAGTATAGTAGGGAGGGTATACCAATTACACTAATAACGGACAACATGGTTGGATACCTTATGAGGAGGAGACTCATTGATGCAGTATTCGTTGGAGCTGATAGAATTACTAGAGAAGGCTTTGTAATAAATAAAATAGGGACATACATGATTGCTCTAGCTGCGAAAAGACATGGCATTCCATTCTACGTAGTAGCACCTACAAGCACTATTGATTTAAACTCTTCAATAAATGAAGTAGTCATTGAGGAAAGGGATCCAGATGAAGTGAGGAGAGTTATGAATGAACTCCTAATAACTTTACCCAACGTACCTGTAGTGAATCCAGCATTTGATGTAACTGATCCAGATCTTGTCACAGGTATAGTTACTGAAAAAGGAGTGCTAAGCCCTCCGTTTGAGGAGAGTTTAAGAAAAGTGTCAGCAGCTGAAGTGTAGAGTGAACACTTAATTTATTTCACTAAAACCTATGTAAGTGAACCTATGTTTATTAGGATGTAATCGTTTGTTTAAATACTGAGGCCTATCTTACAGTAGGCTCAACTCAGAGGGGGACTTTAAATGAGCATTATGGGGACATCAATAGACCCACTGCTGAGGAAATATTCTGAGTGGAGTGACTTTGATGTATTGGAGAACGCCAATAGGTATCCTGGGCCAACAGGTTTCGCTAGCTATGTTGCCGAAAGAGCTTTTGACGAAATAGCTCGTGCTACTTTACCTAAGGAACTAGCTGAAGCACATAGTGAAGGCATAATATATATACATAAACTCCCGTGGAGCATATACTTGCCTTATTGCACGGGGCACTCCATTCAAAGAATTGTTCAAAAAGGCCTAGTTACGCCGACTATATCATCTAGACCCGCTAAGCACTTCGACACATTCGTTGACCATGTTGCTAACTATTTAATAACAATGCAGCACTACTTCACTGGAGCACAAGCGCTATCATCCATTGAATGGTATAGTGGGCCGTTCATAAGAAGGAACTCTCTTGACTATGTAAAAGTTAAGCAGAACATTCAAAGACTCCTCTTCAACCTCAATTATCCAAGTAGAGTTGGAATGCAATGTCTTTCAGAAGATACTGAAATTCTCACTCCTGAAGGCTGGAAGTCGTATAGTGAAGTAAGAGTTGGCGACCAAATCTATACTTTTAACATAGAAACACACAGGCTTGAAGTAAAGGAGGTAAAGCACGTATTTGTAGGCAGGTATAGTGGTAAAATGTATAATTTACTAAGTAGAACACAGGATCAATTAATATCTCCTAGACACCGCGTAGTCAGGCTAACGTCCAAAGGCAGGTATAAACTAGAGCCAATAGAGGATGTTTTGAAGCTTAAGCTGCCAATCCCTATACCTACACCGGCAATTACTGAAAATAGCAACTTAGGCATTGAGTTAAGCGATGAGCAAATAAAGTTGGCAGCGTGGGTGCTGTCAAGAGGTCATGTAAGGAAGTCGAAGAATGGGCTTACTATAGCGATCACCTTAAGATCTAGAGGATCTTCGCCTAAAGATCTTGAAGAGATCACGGGTTTGCTAAAGCACTTCAACTTAGAGTATAAGGTAAAGGTAAGAGAGGGGGGCTGTGGGAAAACACACATTGTGATCAAGTTACCTAATCATTCTTCAATGAAGACCCTTGATTTGATTAAAGGAAGCGTAGAAGAACCCCCTAAGTGGCTGTATAAGTTGAATAAATCACAAGCAAGGATCTTCATTGAGGCTTACGCTAGTGGATCTAAGAAAGTGGGCTGGAGTAAAATAAGGATAGCTACTTCAAGTCCACTAATGCTTAAAGCATTAGAGGCTGTAGCTGTTTTAGCTGGCTACAGCGTTTCTTTAAGAAGAGTTACCTCTAAGAATTCTAGTAATAGAATCACTTACTTATTGACGCTAACTAATTCAAAGCATAGCTACATAAGTAAAGTCGTTGAAGTGGACTACGATGGAGTCATTTGGTCGGTTAACACAGATAATGAAACCGTGATCGCGAGGAGGAATGGCTGTATATTCATAACTGGCAATACACCGTTCACTAACTTCACTATAGCTTTAGATGCTCCAAGAAAGATGCTTGATGGTGATTGCGCTTATATAAGTGGTGAAAGAGCTGGCGCCCTCGGTGTATATGAAGTTGAGGCAAGGACCTTCGTTAAGGCCCTCTCTGAACTATATAAAGAAGGCGATGCAGTTGGACAACCATTTACATTTCCCATACCTACACTAATGGCTACAGCTAAAATGCTCTGGAACGACCCGGAGGTTTATGAATCAATATTTACAGCTGCTTCAAAGAGAGGGAGCTTCTATTGGCTTAATACAAGGATCGTCGATCCTGACGCTACTTATGCCATGTGCCTACATGGCGGTGAACGCATAATTTTTAAAGCTAGAGGGAGGATCCATGTAGCTAAAATTAGAGAATTCTTTAGAAGCTATGCAGGAGTTCTTGAAGCAGAGGAACCGGGTGGAGCTAAGTGGTATGTGACTAGAGAAGAAGTTAAGGTATTAGCTGTCGACATTGAGAAAGGCGAAGCTAAATGGATGCCTGTGAAAAGACTTTTAACAAAGAAGTTTAAGAAGGCAGTTAGACTAAAGCTAACTGATGGCAGAACCGCCTTAGTCTCACCAGATCACCCAGTGCCGGTTTACTCAGTGCAGGAGGGGAGAATAGAAGTACGTAAAGCACTAGAGCTAGTGAGTTTAGCTGCCAATAGAGATTATATGATTCCAGTTTTAGTTAAGGAAGTTGAAGAAGGTGAAAGCTATGGACATTCAAGAAGCTCTATAGGTGAAGCTAAATACATTAGCGAGTTAGTTAAAGAGGTTCCTGCTTATAGAACGCAGTTAACAGACTTTAGCTATATTAATGCAGGCAATTATTTTGCAGCCTCTAACAGTACACTAAACATGGAGCTCAGCGAGGCTGTAAACGCTAAATGTAGAAACGCTATTACAGAGTCTATTAATGAACTACATCTATGGAGTGAGGGAGAGCACTTACCTGAATTCTTATGGAGTAGTCCGCTGGACTTTAGAAAGATCTTTATACTTGAGTTGTTGAATAGTCATGGATCCTCAAGTAAAGGAACTTGGAGATTACATCTATGGAGCGCGAAGATGGCTGAGGAAATCATGCTGCTGGCTTCTATTACCGGAATGTACTGTTATTTAAAGAGACTTGGAGGACTATTTGAAATAACTTTCCTAACGGATGTAAAGAGATCAGATGTAGAAATAGAGAACTCCAAGTTCCATAGGATTGGGGACTTAGTGTGGGTAGCTATAGATGAAGCTGAAGAAGTAGAGTTAGAGAGCGATGAAGATTTTTACGACATTGAAATTGATGGAAGCCACTACTTCGTTCACAGCCTGGGGATAGTTACTCACAACTGCTGCAGGATCGCAATAGATCTCAGTGAATTTAAGCACTTAAATAACAAGTATTTGTTAAGAGATCTAAAGGAGTTGAAGAAGGAATCTTTAGTTAAGAGGGAGAGGATGAAATTCAGTGGAGTATGGGCTATACCTGATGTAACTGGAAGCATAAATGTAGTTGACGTTAACTTACCTAGAGTAGCTTTAGAGTCCAGAGGAAATGATAATGCTTTTTGGGAAAGGCTCAGTGATGTATTAGCTATAGCTAGAAGGGCCTTAGAGTGGTTTAGAGCGAGGTACATTAAGCTATTGAAGGATTACCCAGCAATATATAGCATGGTGAGTGAGTACTTATGGGAATTCCCAGGCAGTCACTTTAATACAATTGGTTTAATAGGTCTGCCTGAGGCAGCAGCAATAATGATGGGTGATCCAAAGCTATGGATTGAGGGCTCTAGAGGCGAACACCTCGGGGCTGCTGAATGGATGAAGAGAGTTGTAGAGTACATAGTTAAAACGGCTAGGGATTGGATGGCTGAGACTGGAGTTCCGTGGAATGTAGAGGAAGTGCCTGGAGAAAGCGCAGCTGCAAAGCTCGCAAACAAAGATGCTAGCCGTTATCCAGAAATCCTTAATTACATTCCAGATCCAAGCAATCCCATTTACTCAACGAGCATAGCGCCATACTACGCTGAAATTAGCATTGCAGAAAAGGTCGAGATAGAGTCTATGGTGCAAAAGTACTTCACTGGAGGAGTAATGATGCATATATTCTTAAGTGAAGAACCGGATCCTGATGCCTTAGCTAGCTTAACTAAGAGATTGATTAATACTGATGTAGTTTACTGGAGTTACACACCTGCATTAACTATCTGCAGGAAGTGCGGTAAATCTAGTGTAGGAGTGTACTCCAGTTGCCCAAAGTGTGGAAGCATTGAAGTAGATGTGTGGAGTAGAATAGTCGGTTACTATAGACCTCTTAGAAACTGGAATCCATACAGGAGGAGGGAGTTCTATAAGAGAAAGCACTACTCATCATCACTAACTTAACTAAGTTATTTAACATCCCGCAAGATTTAATAATCCTACCTCAACTTAGGCCTAATTCATAAGGTGTTTCTTTATGATACTGTCCGACGTAGATTTAAGAACTCATATAGCTAAAGGGAGAATAGTTATTGAACCGTTTGATGAAGATATAATTAGAGAAAATGGAGTTGACCTTAGATTAGGAAACGAGATCGCTAGATTGAGGAGAACTAGCGAACTCCTAGACACAGAGCTTGAGCTTGACACGTCTAAGTTCTACACTATTGAAAGAGGGGAATCATTTGTTATACACCCAGATGAAAGAGTTTTAGTAACAACTTTAGAGTACATAAAGCTCCCTGCTGACGTGATGGGCTTTGTTGAATTAAGGTCTACCTTTGCAAGAATGGGGCTATCAATGCCGCCAACAATAATTGATGCAGGGTTTGAAGGAAATCTTACGCTAGAAGTACATGGTTCAAGTTTCCCAGTGAGAATATATGCAGGTCAAAGATTTGCCCACGTAATATTTGCGAAGACCAGTAGCTTAGTTGAAAGGCCTTATAGAGGGAAGTACCATTGTCAAAGAGGAGTAACTTTACCCAGAATAAGCGATCACTAGAAGCCTGTTGGAAAAATGCTAACTACCTACACTGTCTAAAGTGATTTAAGTAAAGAACTCTTTAATGCTGTAAGTTTTTAACTTTAATACGCTATAGCTTCTTTAGGGATTAGGCATGGTAAGGATGAAGAAAGTAGTGGAATTAATGGAGTCTAAGAACCTTGACTCAGTAGTAATCACGAGAAGTGATAACTTACAGTATTACTTAAATGTAGACATCCTAGCTGACTCAACAGTAATACTCTATGTAAATCGTGGTGGGGAAGCAACAGTCTATACACCTCCACTAGAGTACTATAGGCTTAAGGACTCATTAAAGGAAATTAATGTTAAGGCCTTCTCTAAGACTATTAAACTCCCCAATGAAGTAGTTATTGAAAAAAGCCTAGAAGAACTGATTACTGACTTAACCAAAGACTCTAGAAGAATCGGAGTAGACATAGAGTCCTCACCTATAGCTAGTAAGGTAATTAAAATACTTGGCGGCAAATTGATAGATGTAACGAGCGACGTATATAAGCAGAGGATGATAAAGGATGATAGCGAAGTAGAGGCCATAAGGGAGGCTATAAAGGCTACCGTAGCCGGTATAAAAACAGCTGTATCTATGTTAAGCGATGATGTAACAGAAGTAGAATTAGCTGGTCTATTTGAAGCCAGAGCCCGTTCAATGGGCTGTAAAGAACATGCTTTCCCCACAATAGTTCTGTTTAAGCCTACAAACAGCTATCCACATGGAATGCCCAGTTACAGAAAGCTAGGGAAGAGAAACCTAGTACTAATAGATGCTGGAGTCAAGGTAAAAGGATATTGCAGTGACATAACTAGAAGCATACCGTGGGGAAGAGTAGCTAAAGAGGAGGTTAAAATACTTGAAGCAATAAATGAAGCTGTGGAATCTGCATTAGATAGCATAGCTCCTGGAGTAAAGGCAAGTGAAGTAGATTCTATTGCACGAAGAACCTTAGATAAGTATGGCTATTCAAAGCACTTCATACATGGATTAGGCCATGGATTCGGTGTAAGCGTCCATGAGCCTCCATACATAACTATAGGCAGTGAGACAATTATAGAGCCAGGGATGGTATTTACCATAGAGCCCGGAGTCTACATACCTGGAGTTATTGGAGTTAGAATAGAGGAAGACGTGCTCGTTAATAATAGGGGAGCAAAAGTTCTTACGAATAGTCTTAGCAGAATAATTTATCCATGAAGCTTTAAAAAGCTGAGAATCTTTGATACTAAGTGGCTTGGACCAACAATTAGTGATTCAATTCCTTGAATTCCGCGAAGGTCTATAGTTAGATCGCGGCCTTTTCTATCACAAACTCTTAATCCAACTCTCTTAGCTAGTGCACAGCCAGCCGCTATATCTATGTTCCGTAGCTTTCCAGTGTCGTTATAAGCCAAGCATATTCTGCCAATTGTAACGTACGCTAGTTCTAATGCCATTGAACCAAGGATTCTAAGCCTATAATTAATGTCGCTTCCTAGAGACTCTTTAAGAACCCTATGAGTCTCCAAGCTATACGAATATATAGTGAAAATGTTACTATCCTCCCTCCGCACAAGAGCCTCTTCATTAATGTATGCAAGACGTTCATCAAAGCTATACGTCTCCCTATAGAACACGCTAGATATTGCACCAGCAATAATGCCTTCTAGACATGGTTCATTGATGCTAGCTATCGCTATTGAAACCGAGGCAAAAGGCACTCTATTAATGTAGTTAAGGCTGCCATCCAATGGATCTACTGCAACTATGTATCTTGGCTCTTTGCATACGTCTACTACACCTATTTCTTCACTGACTATCCTTGCACATAAGTTGCTTTCCTTAACTAGTTCAATAATTAATTGCTCTGCCTCTAGATCAGCTTTCCTAGTTACATCGCCTGCATAGCCTTCTTTAACTACTGTCCCTAAATCGCTTCTATCAATGGACTCCCTGAGGAACTTAGCAGTTTCATCAGCGATTCTTACAGCAAAGCTCCTTAACTCATGTGGTTTGACCAAAGTACACAATCCCCCTACTAACTACTTCCTTAGCATAAGTGTACTTAGTTAAAACGCTTTCAAGTTCCTTTAGAGCTTCCTTAACTGTAGTTACAGGAACTCCCTCTACTCCAGCTGCTATAGCTAGTACTTCAGTAGTCCTCAAATCAACGCTTGATGCTGCACTATCTCTAGATGGGAATAAGTGTATGATCTTCTCATGATCGGCTAGCACTGGCCTACCTAAAGGTAATGAAAGGGCGGTAGACGAGCCTATAGGATGAAATATTTCCCCACTTGTACTTAGCCTAACAACTACTTTCGAAGAGATCTTCTTTAAGTCATAAATGCCTATGGGGACTAAATGCTTTAAACTAATGAAGTTTCCAGCATCAACTACAGCATTGATCTGTGGAAAGGTTCTCGATTTCAGCACTTTCCTAAGGATCGCTTCATGGCTAGGCCTTTGCCTAGTTGGATCAATCCCTATGCGCCATAGGTACTTCCTATAAACTTTTACCATATAGTTCTCCGAGAGATTAGATAAATCAAATAGACTTGTGTACTTAGAAATAAGCCTTACAGCTTCACAATATATCACTGGGTGTATTTCAGTGTTCTGCAGACCTATTGCAGTAAAGTAAGCTATGAATGCAAAAGCCCTTAGACTCCTAGTGGATTCATCTACAATTATATCTATTGAGTACTTCATGGAGTTCCGCTCTCACATTCTTCACTACTTATAAGTAAACGCACTCATATGCTAGAGCATATTTAACTTCCTAATATTAAAGTAACTATAAATGAAGGTGCTTTGGCAAAGGAGTGAGAAAATATTTGCTGCTAAAACAACTTTAATGGAGAGGGTATATCGTGAGGAGAGTATTCGTTTGTAGCGCAATAGATGAAGCCAGCAGGATATTTAGTGATTCAATACTGCTTGCTAAAATAATCTTAGTGGAGAAAGATCTTCGCATGTTGAGGAGAAAGCTTTCTCAAGCACTACATGAATTAACTCACTACTCTTTGAGAGTTAGAGAGGAAGATATGGTTACCTATGTAAGGATAAACGTTGAGAACATGGGATTAGTTGTTAGACTATTGAGTTATGGTGAAGTACTTATAGCTTGCACATACGAGAAGGAGGGCGAGGCCCTTATTGGGAGAAGAGCTTTCAACCTCATGGATGAGCTATCATTAAAGGAGGATCCTGTGGCAGTCATTAAAATAAGTAAGGTTAGCTCAAGAGATCTCGAGGCTCCTTTAGCTAACTACGTAACTTTATGTATACAGGAATTTTCCTCGGTATCAATTCCATACATATGGATTGGGAGAAGGCTCTACGATTTAAATATTGAAAGAGTTCTCTCAGACAAAGATCCTTATGTTTATGAGCTTATAGGAGTAGATGATAGCGGTAGGAAGTACTTAGTTAAAGTATTTAAAGACAAACTCCTAGACGGCCAGCCGTTTGCAATTAAGGGAATGGTAGAGCCCTTGAGAAGCATGTTATCTAAATATGCTGCATTACTCAGCCTCATATGGATGAATAGTGATGTACTTAGAGAAGAATTAGTAAGTAAGGGTCTGGCTGAAAGAACTATTGAAGCATTAATTAAGTTCAGAGAGCACATACATGCCCCAAGGGCATTAATAGTAATCAGAGACAAATACAGTGAGAGGGACTATGCATACTACCCTATTACATTAGTTGAAGATTACCCTGATCTAGGGAACCTAGAAAGCTACATGACTGAAAAGAAGCGCATTAGAGCTGAGGATATAGTTTCAATAATTACAGCAATAGCAGGAGCACTAGCATTACTCCACTGTAAAGGCTTAGTGCACTTAAACGTTAAGCCACAAAACATAGTTTTATTCAGCGATGAAAAGCGTGGCTTAAGGCCAGCTTTATCAGGTCACTCAAGAATCAGCTTAAATAATGCTACAATAGGAGCGGAGCACATAGACCTCGATTACTCAGACCCTATAGCATTATTGAAGGGCCGTGTAACATACAGCTACGACCTCTACAGCCTTGGGCTGACAGCTTACTACATGAGCGTTGGAAGAAAACACTACTTAAGAACTCTCTTAAATACAGTAATAGCTAAAGAAGTTTATGGAGTTAAGGCACATCCAAGTGATTTGATTCCCGAGGAGCCCTACCTACTTGAGCTGACAAAGGATTTAGAGGAAGTTTTAGGTAAATACGTTAGAGACAAATCGATTAATTTAAAGGAATTGGTGCAAAGCTTAATAAACATAATCAAAAAGGATGATGAAAAACTTCTCAAGGAGGTTGATTCAAAGGAACTTAGAGAGTTAATTAAAAGAACTACTTCATTAAGTGAAGAAGATCGCTATAAGGACTCTATAGCACTAATAGAGCACTTGCTATAGCTATCAAATAATTGTTTAATTTAACTCTAAGCTTATAGAATCTAGAGCGTTGTTTACAAGAGATAGAGTGCTATACTAAAGTCTTTCATCTAATAGAACTAATCTTATATAAGAGCATTCCTCTGGGATGTCCCTTAATATTTTAGCTATGGTTTCCCCATCAACTATCATTAAATCCCTATGTTTAATGAGTTTTTCAATGATATCTTTAGAAACAACGCTTTCTATATAACTTAAGTCAGTGCCTGCATAAATTTTGCAAAGGGATATGCCAGCTATGTGATGTCTGGGGATTACTTGATCGTGTTCATTGAATTTACATAAATAGATCAATACTCTATGGTTCAGCTTTCTTCACCTTCATTTTAACTTTCTTTTTTGCAAGGCCTTTAATTAATGCTATGGCGTAAATTATTGACTCAGGCCTGATGGGGCATCCAGGCACATAAAATACCCCATCTATACTGACTCCTTCATCCTTCAAGATCTCGAGGAGTTTTGGTACTCCGCCTATTACAGAGTACGACGTATGCCATATGTTTCCACCTATAGCACAAGAACCTAAGGCCACTATATACCTCGGCCTAGGCATTGCTTTTAGAGCCCTAATTACTTTAGGCAAGCTCTCTATAGTTATTGGACCTGTAAAGAGAGCTACGTCTGCATGTCTTGGACTTGCAACAAGTTTTACTCCAAATCTTTCAGCGTCATGGTATGGCGTTAATACATCGAGAACTTCTATGTCGCATCCGTTACAGCTACCGCTGTTTAAATGAAATACCCATATGCTTCTCCCTATGACTTTATTAGGCACTTAAACCACCAAACCTCATTTCAATGGCTTTTACAAACTTCTCCTGCCTGCACTTAGGATCCATGCTTACATATCCCTCTGTAGAAGGAGATCTTGTAGCTACATACCTCACCATTCTCACTGTAGCATATGGAGAGTTGCACACACTGCACTTAGCCTCTTCATGAATCAATAGCTCGTAGAGATCGCTTACATCATCTGTTGCAAGCTCAAACTCTCTCGTTCCTTTTATAGCTCCAACTGGGCATACATCAATGCACCTCCAACAGTAAATGCATCTGCCTATAAAGTACCTCAGAGTCTTAGTTCCACTGCTGCTGCTCAGCAATTCAAGAGCATTGGGTGGACATGCGTTAACGCATGCTCCACACCCAATACACTTTGATTCATCGATCTCTATTTTGCCACGGAACTCGTTAGTCATAAGCGGCTCTTCAAATGGATATCTTTGTGTAACTCTGCCCTTACTACCAGCTATGGTTAGTAAACTAAGCGGACTCTTCTTCGCTTTCATCTCAAGCCCCATCCTAACTCAAGTGTTCTCTTAATACCACTGCTATCTATTACTAAAACTCTATCTGTACATGAAAAGCAAGGATCTATGCTAGCTATAGTTAATGGAGCATCAGCTAAAGGCTGATCCTTTAACATGTACTTAAGTGCTGGTATATTCTGGTATGTAGGTGCCCTAACTCTCCATCTAAACGGCCCACCGCGTCCTGTTATAATGAAGTGTACGTCCTCTCCTCTAGGAGCTTCAACGGCTGAAACAGCTACAACTCCCTCTGGAACAGCGAACTCTTCAACTTTTATTGGCCCAGGTGGCATTTGATCTAGTAGTTGTTTAACTATAGATATGCTCTCCCTTATCTCATCGAGGCGGACCATTAGTCTAGAAAGGTTATCTCCATCATCATATACTGGTACATTAAATGAAGCGTATTTGTAAGCCGCGTAAGGAAGGTCTTTTCTAACATCCCTTCTAAGACCTGATGCTCTAGCCACTGGGCCGACAACGCTTAGCTTTCTAGCATCTTCTCTATAAAGTACTCCACTTCCCTTAAGCCTCATCTTTACTTGAGGTACTGAAATTATTAGTGATGCAAGCTCTATGTATTCCTTACTAATGATGTCTAGCACTTCAAATATCTTCTTTTTCTTAGATAAATCTATATCCCTTCTAACTCCTCCTATGAGGTTCAATCCATACATCTTCCTACTGCCTGTTAATAGTTCAGCTAAAGTCATTACGTGCTCCCTGATTCTCCATGTATGCATGAATCCTGCGTCATAGCCGAGTAAATGAGCTACTACTCCAACCCATAGTAAGTGGCTATGTATTCTCTCTATCTCTAACACTATGCTTCTAATGAACTTAGCTCTCTCGGGAACCTCTATTCCTGCAGCAGATTCAACTACTTGAGCATAACAAGTGCTGTGTTCAAAGCCGCATATGCCGCATATTCTTTCAGCTATAAAGTTGACTTGCTGATAAGTAAGCTTAGATTCACCCAGCTTCTCTATACCTCTATGGACATGAAATCCGCGGTACTTTACGTCAATAACTCTCTCCCCCTCTATGTATAGCTCAAAGTACTCAGGCTCATGGAGAGCTGGATGATATGGCCCTATGGGTACAGTAGAAATAGTGTCCACTAAAGTGAGTCTTTCACTTACAGTTCTTGCAGCTGGCCTACTATCATAGCTATAGTCCTTCCTTAATGGATGAACTCCGTTGGGCCAGCCGTGAGGTAAAACGAGCCTATAGGGGGTTCTTCCAGTAAACTCTATTCCAAGTAAATCTCTAGCCTCCATTTCACACCAATCACTTGCAGGCACTATGTCGAATATCGATGGAAGCTCGGGTTTCTTAGAGTCAGCATAAGTTTTTACAACTATGTTCAGCCCTCTATCATCGAGCCCAAATATGTGGTAGATGGCAAAGCAGTTGTTTATAGATCTTTCATCTGAGCCAGCGCAAGTTCTAAAGAAGCCGCCCATGTTCCAGTAGATCTCCTTAGCTAAGGGTCTTAATGCATCAGCGTTTGCCGTAATAAACAAAGCTGATTTAGACGTAACTACTTCAGTAACGCCTCTTATGCTCCTTATTCTTTCAATTATGTCACTAAGGCTCAAGTCTATACACCAAGTACGTATGTAATAATTAACAGAGTTATAAATGTAGTGTGCATAAGGATCATTGTTTTAGGAGCTACGTCAACTCTCGACCTCCCCACAATTGTAGAAACTACGGTATAAGCAACCCAGAGTAATGCCATTGCTATTAAGGACAGCAGTAAACCCATAGATCCATTGCCTGTAATTAAACCCGCTAATACTATGCCTACAACGAGCTTTACTATGGCTTTCCTGAGCAAGTTAGCATAGATTATTATTCCAAGCAAAGGCCCGCTGAACTCTATTAGCCATCCTGAAGCTATTTCAGGCTCAGCTTCAGCTATATCATATGGAGTTCTCCCACTAGCAATGTAACTAGCTATGAGCAGCTCTAGCAGTAATAGAAAGTACGTCGATCTCCAGATCAATGGAGGACTCATCAATGGATTCACCAGGATTGCTAAACCAATCGTAATTAGTAGCGCTGATTCATTAATTACCGCAAGCACTAACTCGCGTGAAGCACCTACTATTGAGAATGGGTTATACGTAGTGAAAGGCATTGCTACATGTATAGCTTGAATTATTGAAAGCAGTATTGCTGAAGCTATGAAAAGCTCCATGGATCCTAACGTTATTGAGGCTATTAAAGAACCTACGGCAACTATGGATAATGATAAGTAGATAAAGGCCATGTATAGTATGTGCATAGACTCTCTCGGTAAAACCAGCTCCTTCCTAAATAATTTAAGCAAATCTAGTACCGTTTGATGTATAGGCGGACCTATCCTGCTCTGAATAGCTGCTTTTAACTTTCTCTCAACACCGTCTAAAAGCGCTGGCAATGCCAGTGCTAAGGCTAATCCTATTGACACAAGCATCGATCCATAAGTCATGGTAATACAACTCCCATTGAAGCTATTAGTGCTACTAGCAGTAAAGCTATTGATAGAAGTAGGCCTGTCCAGAGAGAAGCTATAAGAACTGATCTCTCAAGAGATCTCTGTAGCTTGAGCAAGTAATCAGTTGTAGTTTTAGCAAAAAGCACTATTAATGACTCAACTCGGTTTCCAAAAAGCACAATTCTCCCTAAGACAACGCTTATGAGTGCTGCATGCGCTATGCGTACTCCAAGGATTCTTTCAACAATCTCCTCTAGTTTCCTAAATATAGATGCTCTAACGGCGCTCAAGCCTCTATCCCTCCAAGCCATACCTCTGACTCTCTGTACTTCGTCCTGTTAATGAATGCTAAACCGCCAGCGCTGGTTGCTAATGATGCTATGAAGATGTAGTTCATTACTGGTTCAATAATTATGCATATTGCACATATTATTACGAACACTACTAGAGATAGGGAAAGCAGCGTCTCTCCAAGTCTTTGTTCCTGAGAAATCGTCACTGGAGGCCTCATAGGTTTTTCAGTAATGCTTCCAGTATATATGCTGAGGTACTTGATGGAGTAAGCTATTCCAAAGACTGAAGTTGTAGTTATAATAATGAGCAATGGCATTGAGGCCATGAAGCCTATTGATAGGAGCTTCAGTGAATAATATAGCGCTAAAAACTTTGATAGAAAGCCTAAAGTTGGAGGCATTCCTACTAGTGATAGGAAGCCTAATAGAGCAGGCGTGAAAAGCTCTCTAGAGCTTCTTCCCACAAAACCCAACTTATATATATCCCTAGTATTAGTGATTTGTTCAACGCTACCAGCATTTAGAAACAGCAGCGCTTTAGTTAAGCCATGATATAATGAGTAGGCAAGCAGTAAGCCAAGTGCTTCAGCTCCAAATAATGGAATAAGCGCTGTTATTACTGCAAGAACCCCGTAGTATGAGAGGGAGCTGTAAGCTAATAGCCTTCTGTAATCCCTCTGAGCTATGGACATAAGTACTCCATAGAGAGCCGATATAATGCCCATGGAGGTCAGAGCATATGAGAAAACTAATGTGTTTAAATTAAATACGTAGCAACATACAATGAGTCCGTAAACAGCCATTTTTGATGAAAGGCCGCTTAATATAGCTGCAGTAATAGCTGGTGATTCACTGTAAGTATCTATAAGCCAGACGTGAAGAGGTATTTGACCTAACTTGGCTGCAAAGCCTATGATGAGTAATAGAGTTATCAATGGGTCAACTCTTATGCTTAAGCGACTTAACTCCTGGAGGCTCATTGAAACAACTCCACTTACTCCAACGTTAACTGCAACTAGTCCAAGCATAGTGAACAGCGATATATCGCCTGCAGTTGCACATATCAATAAGTACTTAAGGCCTACATTAAGGTTCTCAACGCCTTTCTCCATTAAAATTAACACGAACCCCATTAATTCTACTGCTATCCAAAGAGTTGTTAATTCAACTAAGTTTTGAGATGTAAAGAACATTTGTATTAGGATAAGCGTTAAGTCGACTCTGGAGTTAAGTGAAACAAACTCCCCATACATGGACTTTAGGTAGCCCTCGCTGTAAATGCTTATAGCTACTGAAGCAACTGAAGAGAGCGCTAAAAACACTAATTGTACTTTCGTTAACTCAATAAGCCCTAGGGAAGCGAAAAACCACACTGTGTTGAACGCCGCTAGCTTTAATAGAGTTCTTAAACGGCTCTTTTCATGAAGCATATAGCTTAAAGCCATTGTTATGCTCAGAGTAATCCAATAGATATACCTCCAGTACATTTACTCCACACTCCTTCTAGCAGTAGTGTAAAGTGAGTAAATTAGTGCCAATGCTATAGGAATAGTGAGAACCATTGAAGCAATGATAACCATTGATGTAGTGAATAAAACTATTGTGAATGGAGCCAAGTAGTTTAGTACTCCAGCTACAAGAACACTGAAGCTACACCCTCTCGCTGCAACACTTTTACCACTAGTTAAGAGCACCGATGGCTTTCCAAAGTACATCTTAACGTAGGCCAGGCCGTAGATTATTGAGAGAGATATTGATGCAGCTACTGAGATGAGCAACAATGATTCAGCTAGCTCTAGGCTTTTTTCAACTATGAGCATCAATGCCAGTAGCTTGGAGAAGAAAGTAGCTGTAGGGGGAATACCTATTAGAGCTGTAAAAGCCATTATTCCTCCAAGAGACGATATTGGAAGAACTTTTGCAGCACCATGCACTCTGTGCACTAGCCTATATCCATAGGCGATCTCTATAAGGCCCGCGTCTAGGAATAGAGTTGCCTTATATATGGAGTGCGATATCACTGACATACATAGCGCTATTAAAGCGATCTGAGATCGATCAATTAAATAATACCCTAGAAGACTTGTCGAAAAACCTGAGCCTGCAAGAGTACTGTATGCTAGCAATCTCTTACTATCTCTTTGCACATATGCTTGTAAGCCACCGTAAAGTGTAGTCAATAAGCCCAGCGCTATTAGCACTATTGGGATCCATTCACTTAACTTAAACATACTGCTAATTCTAAGCAATCCATAAGTTCCCATGGAGACCATGGCTCCACTCAATAGAGCTGAGGCAGGTGATGGAGCAACGCTATGTGCATCCGGCAGCCAGAAGTGAAGTGGTATAAGCGCTGACTTAGTTATAAAGCCTATCAGTATTAATGGAATAGCGTAACTAGGTGCATCAAGTGGGACTATCTTAACAAATGATTGTAGAAGTATGGATAGATCGGGGGTGGGCATGGCCACTAAGGCAGGTACAGTAAATAGGCTAACGTATATGATAGTAAAGGCGGACATTTCGAAAGTAGCTGTTGAAACTATAAGGAACCTACTTGAAGTACTAACGCTACTCTCAATGCTGTGTTCCTGCCCTAAGTTAACTAAGTAGAAGCCGACTAGCTCAGTAATAGTCCACGTAACTACAAATAAGAGTATGTTAGGTGCTATAAATGACGTGGATATTAACACGGAGAATGCATCTATAGCATAGTTAAGGCCGGCTCCATACCCTAAAACCCTAGAATACTCTACAGCATAAGTAGAGGCTAATGCCCCTACAAGCGAAGCCGATGAAACAAAGATCATTGAATAAACGTCTATAGCTCCCTGTAGATAGGCAAGAAGAGCTGAGATCCAAATGAGGAACATTCCGAGAGCCTTTAAGTAACTCATAGCCTTTATTTGAGGAGCATTGCTTAAAGTAATAGTGATTATTGCAGCTACGTAGGGCAGTAAAGGCAGCAATTCCTGCATTTATTAAGTCCTCCATGAAGTTAATTCGTACCTAGCTTTAGCTATAGACTCCGCTGTCCTTAACTTTACTAGAGTGAACACTTCTTTCTCAAATCCGTAGACTAAGGCGCCAGTTGGGCATATAGCTACACAAGCAGGCTCAAGGATCTTCTCCCTTAAGTCCCTACATAGATCGCATTTAATTGCTGCCTTACTCCTATGATCTAGCTCAGGGATGTTAAATGGGCATGCATATAAGCAAGCTAGACACCCAATGCATTTACTTGAAATAACGTATACTGCCCCAATGGAGTCTCTAACCATAGCTCCAGTAGGACAGACTTCAATACACGGAGCTTTTTTACAGTGCATGCATGAAATGGGGATGTCCAAGCCTATGCTAGTTCTATAGACCTTTATAAATGGAGTTCCATAAAGGAATTCACACACCGCTTCACAGGATCCACAGCCTATGCATTTAGCTAGGTCTATCACTCTAATGTACTTCTCTGCTTGAGCTAAGACATCCACGATCCATCACCTAGCGACTAAAGCAAGCTTGCCTGCTCTAGCTTGAAGTATGTAATCTACCTTCCTAGCTACTTGAAGACCCATCCCTAAAGCAGGCCCTATTCTTGAAGGTCCTCTAGCAACATCTCCAGCAACATAGACTTTCTGATTTATTGACGAGTCTTCTTTCAACACTTCTATGTTACCCTCTTTAAATACCCTTATTTTTAACCTATTTAAGATACCTTCTTCATCTATATTGAAGGGAGGTGTAGCTGCTTCACCTGTAGCAAAAATTACTGTATCAGCCTCAATAAAGAACTCGCTTCCTGGAACTGGAATAGGCTTAGGTCTACCGGTTTCATCTAGAGACCCTAGTTTCATTCTTTGAAACTTCACTCCCTTAACAATTCCTCCTTCAGCTACTATCTCTATAGGGGAAGCCAACTCTATTACATTTATGCCTGCGCTTACAGCTTTCATAAATTCATACACTCCTGCTGGAGCCTCTTTGATCGTCCTTCTATAAACTAAGTATGGGTAGGAACCGTTGTTTAACGCCTGTTCAGCTGCATCAATAGCGCTATATCCTCCTCCAATTACAACTACTCTTTTTCCATCCTCAGGCCTTCTACTCGTCAACCCGAGTTCATAGATTCTATGCTTATAGAGATAGGCTAATGCTGTAGTGACTCCTCTAGACTCTACTCCAGGCAGCTTAGGCAGCTTTGACTCCCAAGTTCCAGTAGCTATTATTACAGCATCGTATTCATCAATGAGCTTATCGAGAGACATTATCCTCTCAACAAAGTCGTCTCCTTCATCTCTGCGGATTCTATCACCTAAGTATACCTTAGTCTTAAGGATGAATTTTACTCCAAGCGATTCCTCAAGTTCTTTAGCTCCGCTAAGCACTGCATCCTTAGAGATTCTCCAAGGAGGTATGGCAAACACCATCAATCCTCCCGGTAATGGCAGCTTATCATATACTTCGACTTCATACCC
>Ga0209394_1001005_pt1 | contig 18281 bp, 22 predicted proteins | sample JNZ201metaG_FD_184122 | JGI IMG/M metagenome (GOLD analysis project Ga0209394, IMG submission 184122) | Hot spring microbial communities from Jinze hot spring, China to study Microbial Dark Matter (Phase II) - JNZ 20120812A (SPAdes) (version 3) ... | reverse complement strand
CTATACACATGGATAAATTGTTTTCTATTTTATTGCGTATAACTCCCTTTTTGTTAAGTACTGTCTCTATTTTTTCCAGTAGCTCTGCTAAGAAGGCACTATAATCTCTTGTAATTTCAACTAAACAATCCGATACGTCCAGCATCTCATGAAGATCTCTTACTTTAGGATGGTAGTTTAGTGTAATTGTAGGTGTTAGTGTTAAAAACGATATGATTGATGAGTGATATTTTGAACTGACCACTATCTCACTACGATGGAACAGTTCAATCATATCTGATGGACAGATGTTCTCAGCAATTTCTATATTGTTTTTATGGACGGTTTTCCGCTGTATTGCTCGTGCTATAGGTATCTCATCGTACTTTCCATGTATAATTTGAGGGATGATTAAGACATTAAAACCCTTATCACATAATCTATCTACGACTAATGCCATAGCATCTATATATTTTGGAAATCTGTTGTAGATATGTTTATTTACAACAATGGAAGCTAGAGGTCTTTCATAAAATGAAGACTTACCTTTTGTTGGAGCAACGGCTGATTTACTGTTACTAATAAGAAATGCCAAGTCAGCAACGGGAATGAAATTTCTTAAACCGAGCTCTTTTAAATAAAGTTCTGAGGATCCTTGTCTGATTGTAAGGCCACTTACTCGTTTAAGTATAAATAGAGCGTATGATCTTGTGTTACTAGTCTTGAAGGGTCCTATAGTTGCAGAAAGCAATATTACTGGTCTTCTTAGAAAGTGTGCAATTAAAATCTGAAGACCATGGTATATAGTGGATAATGGGCCGCCAGCGGCTTCATCAGAAAAGCCATCAGCACCAAGATGTATAACAATATGGCTCTTTAAGATTAAGGGAATGTATAGTGCTATTCTTAATATGGGAAGTATGTATTGTGTTCCTAGTGGATAGATTACTTTGACTTCTATATTATTGCAATTTAAAAGAGCTTTTTTTATCCTTATCTCGTCTACTCGACCGTAATCGCATAAAAGATAAATTCGGAACTTATGATCAGAAAATTCCCTTTCTAATCCTCTAACCAACCCTATCAGAAGCAAAAACTCGCCATTATCTACTGTTCTATGGAGACCTGTTATTAGAATTGTTGTTTCGTTTCTCATAGAATTCATTTCAAAAACTCTTTAGCTCCTACTTAATGATGGCTGAGAGTACATGTAATAAACGCTGTTCTAAAGAGCTTAATGATGGAATAAAGGGCCATGTTGTTTTGTGCTTTGCCAGCACATTGTTGAAAAAGTAGATTATTACAACTATGTAGTCTAGGATCCTAGGATTAGGTAGATCGATATTGTAAAATGGTATTTTCTTACGCAGAAGATTTTCCATGACCTTTATCCGCCTCAGTCTAAACATTGAGGGAAGAATCTCCATAACTTGGTTGTAAGTCATTTTTTTCAGAATTACTTTTCCTTTCTGTACGCCCATTTCAAGGAGTTCTTCTCCTTTAGCTGTCCTCGAGATGCAAATTGATGTTCCTTTAGTATCTTTATTCATTATTTCTCTTATCCACGCATCACCAAAAGATAGGTCGGCAAGTTGGGAAAGGGGGTCTGGACAAAGCATACAACGGATTGGTGTGAAGAAGAACAACTTATGGAATTTACTATACCATTTATATGGTATAGTAAATTCTTCACCTTCTTTTAGTGCGACTGTGAGGTAGCCTGGCCAACCTCTTCCACGATACCTTAACTCTAATATTCTTCCTTTGTCAATATTGAGTAGATGAAGTAAAAACAAAGTGAAGTTGAAGTTCGCGGTGTGGCTACAGAAAAGTCCGAGATGAAATACAATCTTTTCTTTTAATTCTGGAATTTTCTTCTCTAGTTTTCTGACTCCTGCTATATGACATGGAAGACCGACAAGGGCGAATCTGCCGTCTCTTTGAACGAGTTCTTTTATGACCTTATTTAGTGGGACTGGGCAATACTTTGAACCCATCGCTGAAACTATCTCTTCTTTCGATTTTGCGATAAATGACTCCGGTTTCAGAGGATCGACGTTATTCATTCTTGTGACCAGGGCTCCGTCAATTATTTTTTCTTCTAAGGCGAGAGTGAGTAACGCGGTTATGAGTCCTCCTGAAGACGCATTAAACCTTATATTTTCATCAGAAGAATATCCCAAGTACGCGCTAATAATATTGCCAATTAGGTATTGGTTCGGCGTTTTTCCGAATATTTCCACGTTTAAACCTTTAAGATCAACGGAATAACTTGGGCAAACTTTCAAACAGGCTCCGCATACTCTACATCGTAATTTGTCGACGGTGGGGAAGTACATCCCACAGTTTTCCGTCAGATTAATCGCTTTATCTTCACATACACTTATACAACTGCCACAACTTATACATAAGTTGTCTTGAACTATTTTTGCTATCATCGCAACAGTATAGTCTTTCTCAAATATCTAACTCATAGCTTTATGGCTAATTTCAGAAATGTACAAACTAATGTCTCTATTATTGTACACTAAATCGATGCTCGTAGAATTATTTAAAATATGATTAATTTTATAATAAGCTTGTGTGTTATTATAGATAAAATCATAAAGATTTCTATCACGAATACCGAAAGGAATGTAGAGTGTAGATCCATAGCTAGGTGGTGGCGGACGGATATAACGATAGACTATACCCTTCTCCCAAATAAAATCCTCATATTTTAATAACACATATTTCCCGACATTCTTGTAGAGCCCAAAAGGTCTTGCACTACTAAATTCCCCAATCCAGGAAGGGGTCGCTCCAGCTATAATGCCTTCCTCAACTGTGTTATGAAAGAATTTTACCGCGGTTATATCCGCTTTTGATTGATGATCAACTATTTGGTTGCCGTAGTGACTAATCAAATGTAAAGGGAAAAGAACTAACAATAAAATTACGAGAATCGTATTGATAACTTTCCATTTTAGTAAATTAGATCCAAAGTATGCTAGCAGAGGCAGGGAGAAATAATAAACTCGGTAAGGAATCTCGAAACCTATTCCTGGCCCGAAGATAAGCGTGACTAGCGTTAAACCTATAAATACTTTTAATGTAGTAACGTGCAACCTTTTTTCTTTTATAAAGCTAAAAAAATAGCCAATCAAACCAATAAATGCAACAATTAATGTTGTGACAAACCTTACACGTATTACGACTAAACGTGAGCTATTGCCTTGAAAGCGTTCAAAGAAACTTTGAAATAAAATAAATTCAATATTAAAGATGTTAGAAAAAAATTGAGGTCCCCAGCGTGGAAAGGCCATTAAGGTGCCGTAAAAATTCCAAGTAATTAGCACGATCATAAGAAGTACTAAAGGGACGGCCCCTATTCCTTTTTTAAAGCTTAACATGAAGATTATTCCCAAAAGGAGCAATGATGTAACCACGTGGGTGATTACGATGCTTATGGATAGAATCGTGAAAAGTAAGTAAATATTAAAACATCCTCGTCCCCTAGTTTTATTCATCTGAATAAGAAGGACGTAGAGGATCAACAAATAAAGTAAATACGCGAATGATTGTGGACTTAAATAACTCTGTCCAACCCAGTTGCCCAAGAAAAATAACCAAACACCAACCCAGTAATAACCTACCTCCTTACCCTCGGATATTTTCTTCATCAGCAAGCACAAAAAGGGCAGACTTAGTAATTGCCAAAGAAATGGCATAACCGCTATAATGATGTCCGCATTTTCTATTCCTGTTAAAACAATTAGGGCGCTGTACAAAATCCAAGATCCTGGCCAAGCATGATACCAGCATATATCCTCAGAAAGATGAGCATGTGAAACTAAAAGATCTATATTTCCCCAGAAAGAATATACGTGCGCAAGAACGGGTTGAGAACCGCCAATAAATAGTGGAGAAAGCCAAAGAAAAGCAATTAGTAAAATGGACTGAGAGAAAAGTAACATTTGATATTTATTCCACGGATAGAGTACACAAAATGCTATGAACAAAAGGATGAACGATAAATAGTATGTTGGAGTAAAGCTGTGGATAAGCCCAAAATGTCCGATAACTAATCTTGATTGAAAAAGACTAATGAACCATAATGTGATACTTGATGCTGTTAAAGCTAATGATATCCATTTTTCCTTCCCTCTTTTAGACATCATATACGACGAAAACTCTTCCCTACTCAATGATTTATTATCACTCTCCTGTGCATTTGAGAGAAAACAAGTAGCCTATTCATAGCCATTAATACTTTAGACCTCAAGCTTTGATTAGTATTCACATAGTTCACGAACTTATGCTTGGAGAAGGATATCCAAGCACTATTATTGTTACTAAAAGCATTTTTATGCCTTTAATTGGTTTCCTAAACATCATTTCAAGAATTTCAATCGGGAGATTCATAAAAATACGTTTTAAAAGCCAATATTCGATGCTAAGAACATTCTTCATAACACTTTTGTAAGAGCACCTTAATATGCGCCTTGAACGACCTATCCAATAAGCCCTTTTAACAACGGACCTTAAGTTTAATCTTACTTAACAATGCACTAAAACATTTCTCGGCCGTTCTACCGATCCTATAGGATACATGATATTCATTGGGTTCCGCTATTGCAATTTTGGAATTATCCCTTAAAACTCTGGCCAATTCTTCTATAACATCGAGGGAAGGAAAATGATGCAAAACCCAGCCAATAAAGCAGAGATCGAAAATACAGTTTTTCAATGGAAGATTTTTCTAAATCAGCAATTATAACATGAAAAGTTTGATCGACCCTTTTGTATGCGTGCGCTTTCTAGCCATTCTTAACGCATCGAGAGATATGTCTACCCCTATCACTTCGTTTCTTTGAACTAATAATAATCCGTAAGTTCCAGGGCCACACCCTGCATCCAAAACTAGTTTTCCGTTTAAAGACATAAGTCCCAATCTCTCTAAGCGTATTCTTTTGCTCTGTTCTTGCATGTCAAAATCTTGTGGGCTAATTCCAAGCAAGCTCCTTTTACTGGTGTAAACTTCAATGAGCTTATTTTGTTTTCTTGACAAGTTTTTCACCTTTGCATTCCATCAATCTTGAAGCTTATTTCATGCCAAGTTTTTTGTGATAACAACCAATTTGGGAATTAAATAGGATACATATCCTAACGAGAAAAAGATTAACGCTTCTATAAGCACCCTAAATCTTTTTAGCGCATTTTCATGATCTTTAGTAAGCTGCCTGATTGTTGAAGGTATAGCTTCACCTATAATGCTACGAAGTAAACCACATTCAGATTTTAACCGCTCACTCGCCGCTCCTAATATGTTTTTAAACATGGCGTCGCTATATCCTTGCCAGAAAGCATAACGACGAACATATTTGGATGAGAGTTTATAGGAAGGAACTTTGTGCCAAACCTTTACATGAGGATTATAAAGAATGTATTTGTTAGAGAGCCTTTTTACTTTAAATGAAAAATGTATATCGTCCCCAACAGGCCCAACTTTTCCTTCTTTATATGCACCTTTGGTATATAAGTCTGCGAAATGAGCTATACTGAACGCTTCCCTTCTAAAGGCCATATTAACTCCCCAAGCACACTCAACATAACAAATCCCGCTAAGGCCTTTCCAATCGCTACATCCAATGATCCAGTATAATTCTTTAGGAAACCAACTTAGCGATTTATCTTCCCACAAGGGCAATGCCGGTCCTGTTACTCCAATCACGTCATTATAGGCAGAAAAAGATTTCACAAGCTCTTCAGTCCAGGTTCTCGAAGGAACAGCATCATCGTCTAAAAAGCCTATAATACCTCCTTCGGCGTGCTTTATTCCCAAGTTTCTTGAAGCTGATAGCCCTCCCTCTCCATCATTAAAAATCGCTTTAAAATTTGGAACACCCCTTTTCTTTGCATAGGCTTTAACCACTTCGTAAAGCTCTCTTGAACGCTCTGCAACAAATATAACCTCCAAATTAGGATAGCTCTGCTCCTTTATGCTATCTAGCAGATCACAGATATCCTTAAACCTCTTCATCGTATATGATGTTATAATTATCGAAACTAGCGGTTTTTTATTATCAGCCATTTCCTAACCAACCTCTAATAGCTTCAGATCCTGCCTCCACCTTGCAACTTCACTCTAATCCACGATCCTTCTACAGTCCACAGATTTACTTCCGTCATTTTCAATCCAGCCTTTTTGACTTATGTCCTCAATGCATTATTTAGCTTTGCATACCATGAGAGTATCGAAGTTTTCATCATCGAAAGCGAAGAGATATTATCCAGAGAAGGTCTTTAATGCCTTGTTTGAAGTCTCTTGTCTTACTTGCACCATACATTCTACGTCTATAAGTATGAGGGACCTCTGCTACCTTGAGTTTCAGTTTCGCAATTTTAACGAAGAGTTCTTGTTCCATTTCAAATCCATCGCTGACTAGCCTTACTTTCTGAAATGCTTTTCTGGAAAATGAGTAATACCCTGAGCATACATCAGTGTATTTTGAACTGAACAATAGGTTAGTTACTAAGGTGAGTATCTTATTTCCTAATCGGCGGTGAGCTTGCATATGGAGAGGTTTCACGCCTATGAAGCGTGTACCTTTAGCGAAATCATAACCTTTTATGATTGCTTCAACGAACTTATGCATCTCCTCAGGTGGGTACGTGCCATCCCCATCTAGGGTTACAATGATGTCTCCTTTTGCATGTTTAACACCATATTTTAAAGCATCGCCTTTACCTTTATTAGGCTGATAGAGCACCCTTATGTCTGGCCTAAGCTCCCTAGCAACTTCAACTGTTCTATCGGTTGAGCGCCCATCTACAAGAATAATCTCATCCACCCAATTAGGTATCTTGGGCAACACGTGTGGAAGGTTCTTCTCTTCGTTGAGGGCGCAAATCACTACTGAGACCTTAGGGTATGGGGGCTTGGGGTACATTTTTATTCTTTTTGAATTACCATGATTATTCTAGTTGAAAGTGATGGGAACTTTGACATAATTTTATCCATAAGTTTTATCAGCCCTAAAAGGACTTTAGGGATGTTAGATTTAACGCTAACCGTACATCCGGTCACTTCTTTGACCTTAAAGCCATGTAATTTAACAAGATCTTTAAGGGCCTTTAGCGTCATAACCCTTATGTGTCCCCATTGACCCTCAGGACTTTTTGTGAGCAACTTCCCAACACTTTCATATCTTGGACTAGCGGCCATCGAATATGGCTGGTATCCCAATAAAAGAGCAATCCTATTGGGCCAACCCGCTAAGTTTGGTGTAGTCAATACGCAAATACCCCCCTTCTTTAAGACTCTATAAACTTCATTCAATAGATGACTAGGATCGAATAAGTGTTCTATAATTTCTCCGCAGTAAACCACGTCGAAATAGCTGTCTTCAAAAGGAAAGTTACTACCGTCAACGTCCAATTCGTAAACATTAATGCCCTTATTCCTAGCGGCTACAGCAGCTTCATGGGCAATTTCTATCCCATAGACCTCTTGGGCACCCATACTTTCTTTCAGCAATAGAGTTATGCTACCATCGCCACAGCCTACATCTAGTAGAGTTCTTCCACGCAACTTACTGAAAATTTCAACAATTCTTTTAAATCTAGGCTCAGGAGCCAGCCCTTTGTAATACCCTTGGGAATAGAAGTATTTTTTAATTTCCCTTATTCCCATTTTTATCTAAAAGTCTTTTGAGTAGGTATGAAGCCCGCACCACCAGCAACAACTGTCTTCATGTATCTACCTTCTCGGTATATCGCCATCTTTTGGTATGAAGAACTGCCCATCTATCCTCCTTAACGTGTAGTAGCCCCCCTCCATAACAAGTCTAATCTCATCTTTGCTACTTAGGCTGCGCCAGTCATCCCATATGGCGCTTATCAAACGCCCAGTCAAACCGTTTGAATCTTCAGAAGCTAGGAAAACCGCTAAGCTCGTAACGGGCTCAAATCCAGCTCCACCTCCTTCCAACACCAACCTAGCCTCTGTTAAAGCCTTAAACCCAGCTCTACAGCCAGCTTCAACCATCTGCTCAACCATCTTTGTCTTAACTGCTCCCGGAGCTATAGCATTAACCTGAATATTGTATTTTTTAACCTCTTCCGCCAAGGTCTCAGTAAGCCTTACAACGGCGGCTTTAGAGCATGCGTAGGCTGAGAAATAAGGTTTAGGATAGACTGCTCCACCACCTGAAAGATTGATTATCTTACCACTACGCTGCTTAATCATGACTGGTAGAACTGCCCTACAGCATAGGAATGTACCTATGAGATTTATATACACTGTCTCCACCCACTCTTTAACGTCATTCTCATGCAATGGCCCTACAGGTCCTAGGATACCAGCGTTATTCACAAGAATATCTATCCCACTGAATACATTCAGAGTTTCTTCAACCATACGTCTTACATCGTCCTCATTCGATACATCCACCTTAAGCGCTAAAGCCCTCCTACCCAATTTTCTAACCTCTCTAGCTGTCCGCTCGACTTCATTAACAGTTCTTGAGACCACTGTTAGATCTGCACCCTCACTGGCAAACGTTAATGCTATGGCCTTACCTATGCCTCTACCAGCACCCGTAACGATGGCAACCTTATCTCTAAGCTTCATCAGACGCTCTAGATATGCCTTCTCCAGTAGTCAAGCATATCGCTTAAAGTCTTCTCCATGGGAATTTCAGGCCTCCACCCTAAGCTTAAAAGCTTAGAATTATCTCCTATGTAGATTGGATCGTCGAAGGGCCTAATTTTCCAAGGAACCTGTCTAACCTCGACGCTCTTCAACCCCGAAAGCGATATAGCCATGTTTAAGATCTCCATCATACCATATCCTCTTTTAGAGCATAAGTTGTATACTTCGCCTTGAGCACCCTTCTCAGCAAGTAGCCATAAGGCTTTCACAGCATCCCTCCCATCTGTAAAGTCTCTAACAGTCTCAAGATTACCGACCTCCAAGTACTTCTTTAGACCCTTCTCTATTTCAACCAACCCCTTCGTAAAGTCTGAACATGCATCGCCAATCTTCCTAGGACCTGTCATATTGAAGGGTCTCACCCTGACGATATTCATACCGTAGACCTTATAGTACATGTAGCCAAGCATTTCCTCGCCGACCTTGCTTAGAGCGTAGAAGCTTGTTGGCCTGAAATCAGCATCCTCTTTTAAAGGCATCTCCTCTACGCTTCTAGGCCCGTAGACGGAGCTTGAGCCGACTATTTCAACGACTGGATTCAGATTCAACTCTCTTAAAGCATTGAGTATGTTTAAAGTGCCAAGTATATTCGTATTAATCGTAAGCTCAGGATTCTCCCACGAAGTCATCACGTAGCTCTGAGCAGCCAAGTGGAAAACATAATCGGGCTTAGAAGCCTCTAACACACGCTTTACGACAACCTTATCGTTTACATCACACCTAAAGACTTCTATCTTACCCTTTAAATGGTCTAAGTTACCCGTATCTTCATACACAGTACCGTAAACCCTCAAACCCTTTTCAACAAGTAAATCCGCTAAATGAGAGCCTACAAAACCCTCGCAGCCAGTTATCAAACAGTTAGACATATCTCAATACCACTCCATACGCCTTTTTAGCATATCCTCAGCTTTTAAATATGCTTCAAGGGTTCCAATATCCCAAACATTACCTTTAAGTACATATCCATAGACTTCTTCAACCCTATGGAGCCACTCTATAAATCTCCCAGGCTCATCTCTCGGTAGTCCAAGCCCTACATACTCTACAAGCCTATTCTTAACCCAAGAGGGAAATGCGTAGATGACTGCTCCAACCAAACTGGTAGATGGATTCTCAGGCTTCTCGATAAAACTCGATATACGCCCATAAACGTCGAGGATCACGGCTGACCCCCTCTTAACCTGATCTATTTCTACGGCCTGATAAACAGCAACCACAGGCTTCCCCATATTCATGAAGAAACCTAAAAATCCATCCAAGTCGTCCTCGTAAATACAGTCTCCAGCCATAACTAGAAAATCTCCATCTATTAAGGGGGCTATCTTGGCCATGGCACCTACAGCTCCTGGCTTCTCAAACTCGTCAGATGAGCCATCTGAGATAATTTTAATGCTTAACAACGGATACTTTTCAGCCCATTTCTCGAATTGCCCCTTAAACCTTTCGTTTGTTAACACCCAAACCTCGCTTACGGCATCCCTTATGTATATAAACTTCTCCATAAGATAGTTTATGAGGGGCTTACCAGCCACTGGAAGTAGGGGTTTAGCTATATCACGTGTGATTGGCCAGAGTCTCTTTCCGTAGCCGCCAGCTAGTATTATAGCTGTTACTGTCCTTCTTTTCCCAGAGATTTCAGATATTCCTGCCAGGCTACATCAAACTCCTTTATCGTCTCCTCGGTCTTCCAGTGGTAAGGCATCTCTTTAAGCACTCTATACGTTATCGTCACAATGTGAGCCCCCGCTAGAGCGGCCTGATATACGTCTTCAGGCTTTCTTATACTCCCAGCGATTATCTTCGTCTTGAAACCTCCCATGTCTATTATACGTCTAGACTCGCTTATGACTTGAACTGGGTCTCCGCCTGAGTCTTTTACACGGTTGAAGAATATACTTGCATACGTAGCTCCAGCTCTACAAGCCAGCAGAACTTGGTTGGTTGTTATCAAGCATGTGGCATTCGTCTTAATACCAATCCTGCTTAACCGGTTTACTATCCTCAAGCCCCTCCCGTCGCCCCACATAGGAACCTTGATCACTATGTTAGGGCTTAGAGCCGCATACTCCTTAGCCTCTTCTACAAGCTCATCGTCGCTACTTGAGGTCTTAGTAAGCTCAACGCTTAAGGGACCATCTATGAGCGATAATATCTCCATAACCCTCTGCTTCAGATCTACGCCCCTACTTGTTGTTAGAAATATTTTCTGATTGGTCGTTACCCCGCTTGCAATCCCCCAGGGCAGAATAGCTTTTATCTCTTCTACACTGGCCGTATCTAGGAATATCTCAACCAACAACTAACACCTCCTCTTCAATTATTCTACACGCATCAATCAATCTGGGAATTATGTAATCGGGCTTAACACCTAAATCACCCATAAGCTTACATAAATCGCACTTCAAACGGCCGATGAGAAAAGTCCTACAGCCCACGGCCTGACCAGCCATCACGTCTGTAATACCGTCGCCGATCATATAGCATTCCTTAAGATTTAGGTTAAAGTCTTTAGCCGCCTTTATCAATAAGCCGGGCTTAGGCTTCCTACAGTCGCAATCCACCTTAAACTCAGGTAAGACTGCTTCAGGATGGTGGAAACAGTAATACTCACCGTCTATGTAAGCTTCCTCATCAGCTAAAAGCCTCTTCATCTTCGCCCTAATATCTTCAAAAAGCCTCATAGTCATCTTACCCTTAGCAATAGAAGGCTGATTTGAGACAACTATAACCTTAAAACCAAGCTGTTTAAAACGTCTGATCGCTTCAGCAGCCCCAGGCAGAAGCTTAAACTGCTTAGGGTTGAGAGGAGAATCTATCAAGCCGAACTCTGGAAAGTAGACAAGCTCGTTTATAGTTCCATCTCTATCTAGAAATACAGCTCTACCGTTGAAGTCGACCAAGCACTACTTCTCCAACTTAAACTCGTTGCCTAGCGATCCAGTCAACTCGTCTACACAGACCACTTTCAACCATAAACCAACAGGCTTAAGCTTTTCCTCAATCCTTCAAATATTTTCTTCCAAATCCTCATCCGTACAATTCAACCAAATAGTTATAAGCTTCACAACAGACCCGTGATATTTAAGACTGAGCTATAAGCTCCCTAAGCCCAGCACATATCAGATGGGTAAGCACCAAGTGAAATCCCTCAACAAGGGGTGTAGAGTTTACGGGTACGAGTATAGAGGCATCTGAAATTTGCCTTAAAACTCCACCATCAAAACCCACGAGACTTAAAACCTTCCCACCGTTATCTTTAACATACTTAGCCGCTTTAAGCAGGTTTTGACTCCAAACGCCAGCCCTATCCATACCCGAGCCACCGTGGACACTTATAGCTATGAAAACATCTCCAGGCTTCATGAGGTTTCTAAGCTGCTCTACATACACTTCAGACCAGCCTAGATCGTTTGTGATCGCAGTCACAAGCGGAGCATTATCCACGAGCGAGTAAGCCTTAAACCTAGGCTTACCTTCGACAGACGTAAACTTCGCCAAGTCGCTTGCAAAGTGCGCTGCCGTAGAAGCAGAGCCACCGTTTCCAGCTAGGAAGACGCTTTTACCCTTTTCCCATGCATCGTACAATATCTTTATGAACTCCTCTATGTCCTCTTTCGAAATCGTCTCCGCGATCCTTCCCACCTCTTGCAGAAAACTCCTAATAAACTCTATGCCATACATATGATTCACAAGTTCAATACTATTTTAGAACCCTCCCTAGAGAAGCCGAGTCTCACTTCTCTCAACCCCTCCCTCGCCATGACCTTTCTCACCCTCTCCTTATTATTCTCAACGTAGAACATTAGAAAGCCGCCGCCTCCAGCCCCAAGAAGTTTACCGCCCAACGCACCATTTTCAATCCCCAGCATATACCACCTATCTATTACATTTGTAGTAATATTGTTAGCTGTACCACGTTTGGCAATCCAATGCTCATGCTGAAGCTTAGCCCACTCCGCAAGGTCTCCTCTTTCAAGAGCCCTCTTAGCCCTAAAACCTACTTCCTTAATCCTATGCATAGCTTCAAGAGCTTCTTCAGCGTTTTGAATACGCTTCTGCTGCTCACTTAAAACTTGGAAGGAATCCCTCGTTATTCCCGTGTAGAAGAATAGGAGGTTGCTCTCAAGCTCCCTAATGGACTCCTCTGAAATCTTCAAATCTTCAACCTCAACATTTCCACCTCTATCTATGCGTAGACATATGAAGCCACCAAAAGCAGCAATATACTGGTCCTGCTTACCACAGGGCTCTTTTAACACATCAATCTCAATACGACAAGCCTCTTCCGCAAGCTCCTTTTTAGATGGGTTTTCACCCTTAAAAGTATGTAAAGCATGTAAAAGCCCCACGGTGAAGCTTCCAGAAGATCCTAAACCAGCCCTCGACGGAGCATCAGCCATTGTAACAATCTCCAAGTGTTTATGTAAATCTAAAAGCTTCAAGGCTTCGCGGACAATAGGATGCCTAACATCATTTACATCGTTAACGATTTCCGTGATCGAGTAGCTAACCCGCACCTCCTCCTCAAATCTCTCCTTAACCACCACGTAAACATACTTGTTAATGCTTGATGTGACTACAAAACCCCCATATTTAGAGTAGTAAGATGGTAAATCAGTTCCACCACCGCCGAGAGTCAACCGCAGAGGAGTTCTACTAATTATCATCTAGACTAGCATCTCCGAAGGTTGTTTCACTCTATCTAAAGACCATTTTACTCAACTTAAGACTGCTGAGAACCTTCAGGCTTCTCAAGCTCTTTCTCTATTTCTTCTATGGGTTTGGGTGGAGGTGTTGTTGCGAGCGTGTAGCCTATCCAAGACAGTATGCCCAGTACGGCGGCTACAGCTATGAAGCCCGTCAGTTGAAGTATAAGCATAGCCCATTCAGATGTGAATACAAGCCACCCATAAGCCAATATACCTAGGATACTTCCAACGCATAACAACGCTCCGATTGCTTGGTCTCTACTCATAACATCACCATGCGAAGCGTGGAGGACTGTAGATCTCCATGAATCCTAGGTATAGTATGTAGGATTCATCCCTAAGCCACTCCATTACGCGTGGAGCCCATTTAAATACACCGCTATGCTTAAACCTGGCTTTAAGCTCTTCAGCCCTCTCCAAACCCCTTTTAAGGGCTTTAAGCTTCAGACCTTCAACTAGAGAATTCATGATGGCTCTGAGCTGGGAAACTACGAAATCGCTAGCTATGCGTCCTACCCTCCTGGCGAACATTAGACACACCCTATAATAGGACTTCTGAATCCCTGAGAGTTTGCTTAAATTACCGTTCCTCAGACCCTTAAGCCAGTAAAACCTAAGCTCTTCATAGCCTATCATAAAATGACTGATAGGCTATATGCAGTTCATGTTTTTTAGGCTATTCCCATAAATTGAGCCTTTTCTTCCAAAACTGGAAGTTTTCGCACAATTTGGAGTAAAAATTTCCAACTTTAAAATGGAAGCCCTCTAGAAGAGGTTCAGAAGAACCATTTAGAGGATTAACGTTTTATAAGCCTATGCCTAAAATCAATGGGGGTCTATGGTAGAAGTTGAGCTTAAGGAGATATCTTTCACTGTGCTTTGCGACTGCGGTAGGAGTTTTACAACGGAAGGGTTTGAAGGGGAATGTCCCTGGTGCAGTAGAACATACCATATAGAGGTTAGGGGGAGCCGTGAGAAGGTAGAACTCTCTATCGAATTTGCTGGAATAGCTCCCTCAGAAAATTGTACTCTTCATTCAACACGTAAACCCTGCTCACAGGGCTCACTTGAACCTCTCTAACCAAGCCAATACTTACAAGCTTATCCAAGTATCTTCGAACGCTCTTATGGTCCATTCCAACAGCCCTAGAGAGCTCCCTCAAATTCACAGCCTCCCTTGAGGCTAAAACCCTTAGAATCTTAAACCTAGCTTCCTCCGAATACACGAGGTGGAAGACTCTAAGCAGTTCCTCAGAAGACATGAATAAATATTCTTTAGCGAAAATATATAAGTTTAACCGTATCGGCTTGAGAAAAATCAACGCACATTTTAAACAGAAAGTTATCAAAGACTAGAGGCGCTTCAAATAAAATTCCAATTTACCTAAATACTTTCAATCCCTTCTTTAATTCGAAAAGCATACTCATATAGGTATTTAAATGTTTTTCGGTTCTCCATGTGGAAAAAGCCATTGAAGGCTCAATTCACCATAGTCTCTCCGCATAGAGGAATACCACGTAGACCTATGTGTTCCTTTAAACTCGAGTCGCCGAATTCCAAGGTGAAGCCAAACCCTTCACCAAGTATGTTTACAGTGTCCTAGTAGATGAGGCTGTAGGTGCGACTGTGAGGCTCGTTAGGAAGCTGTTACGTAAGAGGTACTCTAGGAAGGCTGTTTACACGTACGAGCAGTACCTACTACCGATATAGTCGAAGTAAAGGAAGTTATAAAGCCTTTTCAAGGCAGGGATTTAGACGTGTCCGTTGAAGTCGAAGGGGGCTCAAAGAAAACGCTGATCATGTTTAATTTTGCTGTTGCATCTATAGAGAGGATTGAAGGAGAAATGGTTATCATCGGCTAAAAGAAGCATATGATAGTATAGTGGTTGTTCAGTTTGATAGATTAACCCACCGCCGACCCTTCAGATTTCCAGTGTGCTTCTTCTTTTTACAGAAAGTTGAAGCAGATGGAGCTTTTCCAACAGAATCCTCCAATATCTACGCTTCTTATATATTATTTTATTATATTATACAAGGGGGTGTTTCGCCCACACATCAAACCCATTCAAAACACGACGGTCTATATGAATATAGAAAAAGCACCACTCCAAACGAAGGCCGATGAATTTCATTTAAAACGGAAACATACCTTTCTAACGCTAGATTTAGAGGTGAACAGGGTTCTGAGCTAAGTATGGAATCCATACTTAGTCGCAGAGTCCACGTAATGTTTGGAGTAAATCCATCCTTTAAGATACCTATCTCTAAGTCCTTTTCTAAAGGGTTTGCAGAGTATGTAAGGATAAATGTGTGAAGGAGGATTATGCTGAAGTTCGGTTTTTAGTTCTTCCACGCTTTTCACTTTTAACCTCATTGAGTAGCTTGAGGAACTCTCTAACCCAGTACGGTAGCTTCTCTAAGACCTCTGGGCTATAATCCTCTAAGCTCTTAGCCTTAGACCTCCTCAAGCTTTAAGCTCACACCCCCACCCATCACATCAGGAACCCTGTACAACGCCACATACACGTTATGTCTCGGGATGTAGACGACCTCCAAGGTCTCTATCCTGGCGTTCTTCAAGTGGTAGCTGAGTTTTCGTATAGTTTCACAGTTCTCCTTAGCATATTCTATGCGGTAGAGTATACGTTTTCGTTGAAGTCTGGTTGGCTTTGGAATAGCTGGACTATAGGTTCTAAGTGCTTCAGGGTTTAGAGTTACAGCCATGTTAAACATTAAAACTGAAGTATAACAATAGTAGGAAAATCATCCTATATCTCTGTAGTAGAGCCTCGCTTACTGTCTTCTCGACTTTAGGAGTAAAACCTGCTGGATACCGTTCTGTTCTATATTGTCGTGGGGTTTCTATGTAGCTGAGCGTAGTCAGCTTCTTATACATTCCTATAGCTCATATTTGAAAACCTCCGTGGGATCCCTCATTTAGTCTAAGTTACTTCGGGATCTGGGATTGCCCATAGGCTACCCCCACTCTAATATAGACAGATGTAACCACTTGCTTATAACGATATTGAACGTTAGATTTATAAAAAAGACCCCATCCCTCAGTTAAATGTTACAGGATTCAGTAATTTCCCTCACAACTACTGGTCAAATTAAACTAAAAACAGTAGAATAGAAGTTGGAAATTAACATAAAAGAGTAAAATAGAGAAGACTTAATGAAGTATTTTTCAAAGATTTTACAACATACCATACACTTACCCACATATCTTCTCAGCCTTAAAAGTTAAAAAGGGGCTACTTCCAAACATTGGCAGGATTTAAACCCGATTGCAGCCACGGCTAAAAGATATCATGTTATATTTCGAATAACATATATCATAGTATCCTTTCGCCTAACCCTTTTTAGAAGTATTCTGTCAATTTTCAGATTTAGCGTACGAACTTAGGCTAGCTTAATTCTAGTTTATTTAATTTGATGGGCTTAAGAATTTAAAAGGGGCTGAGGCTTCCATTGTTTTACGTGGTTTCTGTTGAAACCATAATCGTTGAGTACTTTTCTCTAGTATTCTTCGAATTACTTTGAAAGCTCTTTAAGCTTCTTAGCCAGTAGTGTTTTGAACTCTGGATCTTTCATTAGCATATCCATTATGTTGTCGGTCATACGTCTAATTTCTTCAAGCTCTAATGCTACTCTAACGTCTAAGGCAAGCCCACATTTGATGCAGAATCTGGCGTCAAACTGGTTTGGCGTCTGACACCTAGGGCATAGTTTAGGCTTTAGCTTAGGCTCCGCCTCCTCGCACTTCTTAAGACCGTATATGCCTAGGACCGCATCATCTAAGTCCCTACCGGATAAATGGACGTATATGCTCGGCATTTCAGACCCTTGCTTCCATCCGAAGATTTGGTTCATCTGAGCCTCCGTGAGCTTACTGGCCAGAAAAGTAGCCCTGCTATGGCGTAGCTTGTGGGGGTGAATCTTCTTCCTAAGCCCAGCTCTCTCAGCGGCTACTTTAAGTACTTTAGCTAACGCTGGGTAGCTCATGGCTTTGTATCGGTTCACAGTTCCCATGTTAACCCATAACGGTGCGTCTGACTTATTCTTCAGAGGGTGATTTTGAATCCAATACATTAGATACGGTGTAGCTGCTACCACTATTACACGTCTAGCACCAGTCTTACCCTTGAGCGTTAGAGCCGTATAGCCTTCTTCAAACTTAACGTCTCTTATAAGCATAGAGCCCAGTTCACCTATTCTAGCACCACTCTCGTAGAGCGTCATTATGAAAGCCTTATCCCTAGGGTTATCACACGCTTCGACAAGCCTCATAACCTCCTCCTCAGTCAAAAGGTCCTCAGGAAGCAATTCATCCCTAGCCTTAAGCGTAGTCTTTATCCACTTAACCTCAGGTGGATACTCCTGATTGCCGCCTTTAAACCACTTGTAGAACCTCTTTAAAGCAACCTTGTAGTCGTGCTTAGTCCAGGGGGAGTAATCGCTACGCTCTATGCGGTATACCAGACCCTTTATATCCTCCGCAGTAGCTTCTTCAAAGGGCTTACCCAACATATCGGATATACGCCTCAATATATCCAAGTACTTTGAAACTCTAATGGGCGTGATGCCTTCAGACAGCAGTTGCCTTTCAAACTCAACTAGAAGCCTCTTATCACGCTTATCCATAGGGTTGTGAAGCCTAGATTCAGCCATCCTAAGCCTACCATCAGCATCGTGGATGTCTATCCTACGCTTCAAAACCATCTACACAACATTCAACCCAAAAAGGTGTATTTATACTTATGGTATAAAGCCCCCGGCGGGATTTGAACCCGCGACCGCCAGCTTACAAGGCTGACGCCCTAACCGGTCTGGGCTACGGGGGCCTATATTTCTTTGAAACAGGCTTAAATTTAGAGTTTTCTCCTTTCTATCA
>Ga0209394_1001001_pt1 | contig 18348 bp, 22 predicted proteins | sample JNZ201metaG_FD_184122 | JGI IMG/M metagenome (GOLD analysis project Ga0209394, IMG submission 184122) | Hot spring microbial communities from Jinze hot spring, China to study Microbial Dark Matter (Phase II) - JNZ 20120812A (SPAdes) (version 3) ... | reverse complement strand
AGTTCTTCGTTCACAAATCCATACATGGGCTTCATACCCCTTCTACTCAAGAAGTCTAGCGCATAAAGCAGTCCTAGGATCAGTAGCATAACCATAGAAAATTCTGTAAGTGCACCAAATAAGTCTCTAGATTTAACTGCATTCTTAATTAATGCTAGTACATGTGATGCTAGTATCCATATCCATCCAATAATTATACTGAACCCTATCATCAGTCCTGGTTCTGTAGAAATAATTCTGAGATTTGTGGGAATGTATTGACCAAATAGATCTCCGAAGAAGCTACCCGATAATATTCCTGTTACTATTCCTCCAGCTCCACTTATATAGAGAATTTTCTGTAGCTTCTTGAATCCTTCGCTATTAGGATCATCAGCAAAGATAGGTAGAATGTATCTTGAAGCTAGTATCAATCCTATCGAGTACCCTACATCACATATCATTAGAGAGAAGAACATTATGAATGCATATGTAAGTAGAGGTGTGGGATCCCAGTCGTTAACTGATGGAGCTCCATTCATTTCTGTTATAAGCTCGAATGGTTTATATGGTTTAAGGTTATTGAAATCCGATGGAGGGTTAGAATCATGCTCTACTACAACTTCGATAGGGTATCTGGTTTTCAGATGGTTAACTACATTCTCTACTTTTGATCTAGGTATCCATCCAATGATTAGAGATAGATATCTTGATTTAGTCGCTCTATATACAGTCTTGATTCTCTCATACTCAGTATCAAGTATTATTTTTAGTAGCGCTAAATCTTGTAGATGTTTAGTTACCATATCTCTCTTTATATTCAAAAACTTATCCATACTTTCTCTAGTTCTAGTTAGTTCTCCCTCAATAATGTTTAGAGCGTTCTGAAGAGATACTACTCCAAGTTTATCAACATACTCAATTCTCTTAATACTGTTATCTATCATCGATACAACTCTATGGTATTCTCGAGATATGAAAAGCATAGACGTTATTGTTTTTTGGTCCCGAATAGCTTGACCTATGACCGCTATAGCTCTTGATGAAACAAGATTCAATTGATCTAGAGATCCATAGAATGTATCAACAATGAATTCTTTACCGTTGTATCTCAATAGAGAGGTATCTCCATTAGGATTAGACAAAGCTAATGATTTTATCAACATATGTAGAAGTTCCAACTCATCTAGTTTTTGCTTCAGATCCTCGATAATCTTGTTTATTTCTCGTAACTCGCCAATAACCTTATTAAATTTATCAAGTAACATATTTAGATAGCTTTTGAATTCCTCAAAGGGTATAAACTCCTTTATCTCTATAACAACATCTTCCTCTATATGCTGAACGAACTCATTATATAAGCTATACGCTTTCTCTAGAAGTTCGTAATACCTTGCTATAGACTCTATTTCACGTTCATAAGTTTCTTTCTTTTCTCTAGATGTTATTACCTCTACTACACCCATCTTCATAAGCTCTGATGCAACTTGTTCTAGAAGATCTTGAGGAACAACGATATAGATTTTTTGAGCAAAATCGGGATCCGATAGTACTAGATACCTAGGGTTAATTTTACTCAAATTTCTACACCAGCTACAAGAGAGGCTATCTTTCTTGCTACATCTCTTACTTTCGTTTCAGCATAGATCTTCATTTTTTTGGCCTTTGCCTCAGCTTCTCTAATTATCTTATTTACTTCATCTTCAATGTCTTTTTCGATCTTCTTCTTAAGAGAATCTAGTTCTGCTAGATAGCTCTTATCTTCTAGGATAGCTTTAGCTTTCTTTCTAGCTTCTTCTAAAATCTCTTCTGCTTTCTTCTTGGCGTCTTCAACTATTTTGATAGCTTCACTCTCTATAGTCTCTAGAAGGCTACTCAATCTATATCCCTTTTAGATAGGTATGCGTAAGGTTTAAAAATTTTTGAACAGTAGGTATCCTAGTTACATTGGTGTTTATTCTTGGGCGAAAATATAGAGATGTTGTTACAGGCTGAGCTAAGGGTTGCAAATAAGCATTTACCTATATCTAGGAAAAAGTTGATAGAGCTGTTGAACGAGAATTCACCCTATGTTATATGTAGAGATGGTTCTATCCATATGTTTCGGCGTTCAGAACTCCAGGAACTCAGAAAGTTCGTTAATAATGACGAGGCTGATAAGCTGTATCTCCCTATAGTTATCCAGGTTAGAGCTGATATGGATTCATTCACAGGCTTTATAGAAGATGAATTAGAGGCTTCTGTAGTTAGACGTATTCTTGGGTTAAAACCTCCGTTAGATAATGAACCTAGGAAACTAGCTTTATATAGACCGCAAATAGCTGAATTAAGATACAGATTTCCAACTGTTTTCCAGGTAGCTATAGTTGTTGACCTAGATTCTATAGACATTCCACCGATAGATAGGTATTCCTATAGCATAACTTGATCAAGGACTTCGGGAATGCATACAAACGATATACCTACCTTTATCTTGATCTCTATAGTTTTGATATCCCTAGTAATACCCTACATAAATATGTATGTGGGTACAGGAAGTCGTTTCCGGACAAAGGTAATGGAAACTATAATCTATAGATTCGTAGACGAAATATGTCGAGAGATAGAATCCATTAGAGGGTTAAGGTTCACACAAAATGTGGAGGTAAAGATAATTACTACTGCTCAAGCTATAGAGATGTGGGCTCCTAAAGAAGACTATAAAGAGATTCCTGAACACCTTAGATATAGAGAGATGCTCTACAAACTTTCTCTTCTTATACCACTCAATAAAAGCATTATCCAGCTTGAGAGATCTTGGGTAGGCATGTTTCTGGCTGCAACAGCTGGTACAACACTCTACATAAACGTAGATTACTTCGATTCTAGAAAACCTACTACGAGGAATGTCCTAGCTCATGAGCTTGCTCATGTACTACAGTTCCTCAACTTCAGAATTGAATGGCCACAGTATCTAGATTCATCACTTGCTTTTTCGACACTTACCGAAGGTGATGCAGGTCTTGTTCAACATATGTACTGCGTCAAGACGAAGCTTTGTGAACCTTCACCTCCGACCAAGCTGTACCTAGACGATCTATATATATCTCTAAACCTGTTCCCGTATATCCATGGAGAAAACTTCGTTAGATACCTCTACGAAAAAGGTGGCTGGGATCTCGTTAACAAGGCTTACGAGAAGCCTCCAAAATCAACGCTTATGATTATGGAACCCGAACTCTATTTCGGATATCTCGTGAACAATACCATTATCACTATAAATACCACTATATCAATTAACAGAGATGCTAGACCTGTTCATATCGATGTACTTGGATCTTACTATGTGATGCTGATTCTCGCAAACAGTATAGGTATCGAAAAATCAAAAGATATAGCGATTAATTGGAGAGGTGATAAAGCACACATATATAAAGTATCGAATAGCACACACATCGAGTGGATACTGCTGTGGAACACAACATGGAGTAGCCCTATCTATGCCAGAAACTTTTACAGCAATTTAACATATGTTATATCGACTATCGGTAAAGCTTTGCTTAATACACAATCAGAGTCTTTAGTGGAGATAACCATCAATTCAATAGCTAGTTGGTATATCCGTACGTATCTAGATGAATACAACGTGTTTATAGAATCGAGATACGTAGAGAAACTATAGATAGTTAGTCATATCTTCTATATCTTCACAATCTTTAAATCGATAAGGTTTCTTCTTTCCACAACCTCTACAACATTCAGGATCTCGTCCATTGATGGAGATGCTCTTGAAGAGATCCTCGTGGCCTTAATGCCCGCAGCTACAGATGCATGCTTAAGTGCTTCAACAACATCGTGTTTCTTCAGATATATGGCTATAAAGACACCTGTAAATGTATCGCCACAGCCTGCTGTCGATAAAACCTTGAGTCCAAGTCTTTCTAGAGGTAGAGCCGATACCCTTATTACACTACCATCATGAATACCTATGGCACCTCTTTCTCCCATCTTGACTATGATTGAGCACCCTATTTCTTCAGAATATTTTTTGATGATAGATATGTTATCTACATCAACTTTTGCGTAAGTAGCTAGTTCGTGTTCATTCGGTAGATAGAAACATGTTCCACTAGATCTCTTGATAGATCCCACTAGATCCGGCCAAAGATTGTGAGGATCTATAAATATAGGTATATCGGTAATCCTAGCCATGTCTATCAGCTTAGTTGCTACAGAACGTGTTGTATTGCATATCGCTAGAGCCTTTGCATCATCAATTCTGTTAGGTACATAATGCTCTTCATATAGATCGTTAACACCTGGAAGAGTAATAATTGTTGATTCTCCGTATGGTTCCATAAGTATGTATGCCTTACCTGATTCTCCTTCTAAAACCTTAAGATGTTGCAGATCTACTCCCTCGAGACTCAGTTTCTCGTAAACAAATTGTTCGTAGTCCTTGCCTACAGCTCCCAAGAGTTTTGGTTTAAGGTTTCTATCTATTCTAGCTATAGATGTAGCTATATTAGCTGCTGTACCTCCTACATCGGTAAATAAGACTCTACCTCTATACTTCCTACCTCTACTCAGTATCCCGTCTATCTCTATAAATATATCGATATTGATTCTTCCAGCTATATAGATAGACATGTATCTAACCATAGATATTAATTTATAGCGAAATTCATCTTATCGTTATAATATCAACTCTCTATACATTCCTTGTATACTCATAATGATGCTTATAATGCTATCCAATATCGACAACCATCATATGCACTTTCTACGCGATATGGGTTGATAACATAACTTAATGTTCATTACTCTATTTCCTCTACCGCTATAGGTACGTCGAGAGTGTGTGCTCTACCTCCTCTAACAACATCAAGCCTTATATATCCTCTCTCTACAGATTCTTCAACTACCGCTCTTAGATCTCGAGCGTTAACAACTTTTTTGTTGTTTGCTTTCACTATTATGTCTCCTCTTCTGATCCCAACACTATATGCTGGTCCTCCTCTAACAACATCAATAACAACTAATCCTTCTTCAACAGGTAATCCATACATTACAGCAGTTTGTCTATTTATAGGAGCAACATATACACCTATCCATACCATAACTGGTTTACCGAATTTGGCTATAATGTCTAGAAATCTTTTGACGGTATTGATCGGTATAGCGAAACCTATTCCTTGTGCATAGGGAATTATGGCTGTGGTCACGCCTATAGCTTCTCCATCAACATTTACTAGAGGACCGCCACTATTTCCGGGATTTATTGCAGCATCTGTTTGTATGAGATCTTCAAGAATTATGTTTTCACCCACTATTGTTCTATTGACTGCACTAACTATGCCCATGGTGACTGTAGAGCCTGGTAACCCTAGGGGTGAACCTATTGCGAAAACCAGTTCACCAACTCTAACTTTATCCGAATCCCCTAAAGCTAGCTGCTTTAGACCTTCCATATCTATTTTTAGTAGAGCTAGATCTTTTTGAGGATCTGAAGCTAGAACTCTACCTTCAATGCTTTCACCATTGGGCAATGTAACCATAACTTTAGAGGCATGTCTAACAACATGACTATTTGTAACGATATAGCCTTTGTTGTGAATCACAAAACCAGATCCAACACCTTTTACAGGCGTTATACCGAAAAGCTCATCGAGACCAAGTTTAACCGTTGAAATTGTTACAACACTTTCTCTAACATCCTCAATAATATCTGCAATCCTGTTACTTAGATCCTTCAAATCCATAACGACAACCTCAACATTTATATAGATTACTAAATATATATATAGTTTAACGCTACCTCACTAGCTGTAGAGCTAGACCACAATTCTTTGCAAAACTGTAGATACGCTCAACTAATTCAGGAATATATTTAACCGACCTACTCTCGATAACGAGATTAATCGATATAGTCTGTAGAAGTGGTTCATATGCCATAGATGGTTGACGTACTTTATCCATGTATTTAGGCATAAGCTTAACTACTACATTCTTATAAAAACACGTAAAAGTTGTTGCAGAACCCACACATACGGCTACATCCTTAATAACTTCATGAAGTTTAACTAAACATTCCATTTCATTAGGCATTCCTTTAAGACGAATCTCATATACTATACGATACAAATACTACACCTAACCTCTTTACATCTAGCAAAATATTTATACTCTTAATCACAATATATTTCCCTTAGATATAGTATAGATCTTGGTTATATCTATGGAGACGTCAATGGTTATTGTCGAAAACCTCGTCAAAGTGTATCAGAAGAATTTTAGAGCTATTGATGACATAACTTTCTATGTCAAACCAGGTGAGATATTCGGTCTGATAGGTCCTAATGGAGCTGGGAAAACAACTACGTTGAGAATTATAGCCACAATTCTTCAGCCTACTTCTGGTAAAGTGATTGTTGGTGGATATGATGTTGTTAGAGATGCTGATAAGGTTAGGAAAATAATGTCATATCTACCCGAAGATGCTGGTGGATACAAGTATCTTACTGGTCTCGAGTTTCTGGAGTTTATATCGAAACTCTATGCAAAGAATCCTCATGAAGTTAAGGAGTCTCTGTCTATAGGTATAGAGCTTAGTGGTCTTGGTGATAAATTAAACGATAAGATTAAGACTTATAGCAAGGGTATGCTTAGGAGATTGCTAATAGCTAAAACTCTTATGGTTAAACCTAAACTAGCTATACTAGATGAACCTACATCAGGTCTCGACGTTATTAACGCTGTACACGTTAGAGAAGCCATAAAGAGGTATGTTAAAGAAGTTGAAGGTACTGTTCTTCTTAGTAGCCATAATATGCTTGAGGTTGAGTATCTATGTGATCGTGTAGCGATAATACACGAAGGCAAGATACTGACCATAGGGGCTCCTAAGCAACTCATAGAAGAACACGGTGTTTCTAATCTCGAGGAAGTTTTTGTAAAACTTGTTTCAAGAGGTAGATAGGTATGTTTTGGCTTTTTGTAGTTAAAGAATTTAAAAGCATCATTAGAGACCCAAAGTTGCTTATAGCCATGGTTGTAGTACCCTTGATACTTATAGCAGTACTGTACTTCATTATAGGTCAAGGTATAGTACACCAAATAGAGCAAACAACTAGAGAGAGCAGTATTGTAGCTGTATTCGACACGGATGGAGAAGACTATTCGCAGGTCTTCGTAAGCTATTTGAATTCACTAGGACTTAAAACCATAATCATCAATTGTACTAGTATTGATGAAGCTATAGAGATCTTTAAAGGTCTTGAGACTAAGATACTCTACATTATTCCTCCTGGATTCAGCTACAATCTATCTAGCCTCAGGCCATCTGTTGTACAAGTCTATGTCAAACTTGGCTCGTTAACGATAGGCGAAGGCGGTGTAATAGATATAGCTTCAAGATATATAAATCTCTTCAATAGCTACGTTATTAAAACAGTTGCTAGTGAAAAAGGTATTTCACCAGAATTTATTGGAGGAGCTATTGTCAGTACTACTCGCGGACTTCTAGTAGATAGAGTCATCGATAATCCGAGTAACACCGTTTTTGCTCTAACTATGGGAGGGCTGTTCATACCATTGATAATACTTATGCTTGTAATATTCTCTGCACAACTTATATCCACTAGCATGGCTATAGAGAAAGAGGAAAAAATGTTTGAAACACTACTCTCATTACCGATAAAGAGGATGAGTATTATTGGAGCTAAACTTCTTGTCTCTATAGCGATAAGCGCCATATACATGATTGGATATAGTTTTGTGTTATTTGGATTCATATTTAGATCTGTACCTGGTTTTGAATCGCTTCAGGGAATACCTTTAGCGATATCCCTACCAAGCGATATTGGTATATACATCTTGCTAAACGTTGCGGGATTAGCTATGTTCATGGTATCAGTAGCTCTCCTCCTAAGTCTTTTTGCTGAAGATGTGAGATCTGCTCAAGCGATTCTCGGAAACGTTATTGGACCTACAATTATAGCTGTATATCTCCCAATGTTTATAGATATATCATCGTCACCTAGCATCAGATTAGCACTCTCATTTATACCTCTAGCTAATACCATCTTCATACCTAAGATAGCCATAGTCCAAGATATTCCAGCTCTAGCAATAGCCTCTATCTCAAATCTAGTGTATGGAGTAGTTATGTTTATGGTTATAAGGAGAATTGTAAGTAGCGAAACAATATTCACCTTGAGACTTAGTGCAGGAAGAAAGAAGGCTATGAGATAGTCAATCCTTGTAAATAATGAGGTTACATGAGCTCCATCCTATTTTTTGTAGAAGCTCTACGACAATAGATGCCGCTCTCATAACAACCTCTCTCTCAACCCCTGGAACTCCTGCAGCTATAGTCACTATTTTTGTTGTATTCTCTGTTACACATGTTTCCATAGAATCTCTATGTGGATATATATGCATAACAGTACCTTTACTATCAACAAGTATAGGTATATCTTTCTCTAGAACCTCTTCTCCACCACCTATAGGCTTAAACTTTTCTCCCCCTTGACTGAACTTTATGGTTAAGGGAAGAGAAACTCTATCTAGATCATACATACCTATGGGCACCATTGTGTAAGCTGAAGCTATGTTTCCTGCATCAACAACAGGATTAATACATGGAAACTGATCCCTCAAGGCTCTTCTAACTAGAGCTTCACTTGCAGGTCTAGTTTTTGTGGGATCTATACCAAGTTTCCAGAAGAAGTCTCTATAAGCTCTAACAACCCTATCATCTCTTAGCATATCTAGAGTATACCTTGATTTTACATAGTTTATGAGGTTTCTGATCTCATCTTCAAAAGGATATCTTTCAAACAACTTTTCCGAGTCTTTCCAAGATATTGTATACGCTATATGTATCTCTAGAGACTTTACATTATTATCAAGATCAATAAGCTTGTCTATATTATCACAAAAACCTGCATTACCCATACACCTCTACCACGTATCTCAACTATCTTGTGGAAATTTAAATTAAAATTACATATCATTGAAGTATATGGGTACTAAATCTGAAATACAGTGATGTTAATTATTCATGAGAGGTATACAAAGGTATAAATAATGTAATAACTGTTTTAGAGAGTATAAGAGAGTATATAGATCTGATGCTATCTGTTGTCATTATTTTGATCTTGCTTTCTCAATAAGATATCTGTTGTTCTCTCACTACGAACTCGTTCTATCAACGTTTACTGCAACAGGTATAGCGTTTCTAACTCATAAGCTTGCACATAAATATGTAGCTAAACGGTAGTGGATATTCAAAGTATAGAGCATGGTCTCTAGGACTCATCATAACCCTTTTATATCTATCTTCAAGAGGGTATGTTTTTGCTATATCTGAGGCTATAGGAGTTGTACTTCTGTGATGTTCATCAAGAATAGTGATGCTTGTATCTTTGTCAAGTTCTTTAGCAAATATTGCGATAGGATTCATATGTATGATCTTAAGCTCTATACCGTCTATTGGATACATATACAGATTTATACGAATTACCGGTCAAGCTAATGCATTTCTAAGCTTTTTTAACTTATTACAATTACTTCCCCTTGATGATTACAGGGTATTTAGGAGCAATGTATCTCAATGGCTCTTACTTTTACATACTATTTTTCTGCGATACTGATTGAAATACAGTACTTCAACAAGTTTCTTGATGTATAACCTATCGGTATTGCCTTTGATATATAGACTTCACTCAATCGATGTATACTCTAGTCTCGTTAACTTATGTTCTGCACCTTTCATCCTCTGTATCACGACACTTTTAACTACTGTGTTATCCTTGATGACTCTCTCCGCTAATATGATGCCGTCAGCTACATGCTCTACAAGAGTTAGAAGTTGTTTAGCTTTATCTGTTGAGGTATGGAGTATAGCCAGTGTAAGTATACCTCTATACTTCGCTATATTAGCTCTAAGGTTCTTGATGAATTCTGCTACCCTATAATGTTCATGGTAAGACAAAAACTCATTTAGAGAATCTATTACAATTACACCCCTACCTCTAATATTAACCCTATCTACTGTCTGCATAACTGTATAGAATACTTGTTCAGTATTCTGTGGATCAACTTCCTCTATAACAGCTACATGTATTTTGCCTTCTCTATCCTTTATACGGAAACTATAGCCATCGATTATCATAAACAGCTTATCTCCCAAGTATTTATACAAATCCACACCAACAGAACTTGTTATTGATGCTACAGTTAGAGGATCTTCATCAAATGTTACATATATAGCAGGTTCATTTCTTAATAAGAATTGTTTCGCTATATTTATAACAAGGAAAGACTTGCCAGAACCTCCAGGACCTGCAATAACTATGAATGAATTCCTCGGGATACCATTAGGTAGAAGAGTATCAAGAATTTTAATACCGGTTACTATTTTTTCAACACTCATAAAATCCACATCCTGAGATTCGATAGCGTATCAGCTAAGATAATGCTAGTACACTTGGGTATAAAGCTTTTTAGTATAGAGGTACAATAAGATCTTTATTATTCAGTTATGATGAATCGATATCAATGATAGTATTGCTTATGGTTAAATGGTTAATATGTCTAAGTATTAATCTCTTTCTTTAGGTTCTTAACTCTGCATTGTTAGTATCGCTACCGTGACATACTCTTCTTGTTTCTTCAGGAACCTTTCTATAGCTTCTTTACCAACTACCCTAAGCGTGTCCTCTATAAAGCTTGGCGTATATATCATGTTTTCTAAATCAACTGCAAGTATAAACATCCAATTTGTATCACTCACATGAATGTATACTTCTCTAATTAGGGAACTGTATCTTCTGTATAGTTTATCTAGAAATTCATCCAAGTTCTTCACATCATCTAGTTTTACTTTTCTTCTCTCTAGAAGTGGGTACTTTAGATATAGAGAGGATAATGTTACTTCAGCTAGTCCATCGATAACCTTTGCATACCTTAGCGACATCGTAAATTTGGTTATGTTCATCTCGATACTCTTTGAACGTTTATTCATTTTCTCAACTATTTTATCTAAATTAGTTGTCAGTTTCTTTAACATGTTGTCTATGTACGAACAAATACTTTTATCGCCAATACATTCCGATACTATTTCGCATCCTTTCTCGCTACTCCTTATCCTAACCCTACTAACAGGATCTAAAGAACCACTAAATCTGAACATAATCACGTGCTCATCATTAACCTTAACTATAGAGTAAGTTAGCCACAGTTTCTCTTCGATAGGCTTGACCAATCCTTTCTTTCTCATGATAACGATTCCGTAGCCATCGAAAACCACATCTAGATATTCAGCAAAATCACTTAGATTCTCAAATATCTTCAGAATATTGCTGGGAGTGGCATGCACTTTCTGTTTCACTCTAATCGCCTCGCTAAACGATAGCCTCTAATTTAGTTAGCTACTTAAGCAGTATATAAAGTTTCCAGTAAGAGACAGAAACATCGTCTTTCAACAGTTGTGTATATACTTGGTTTACCGATACATTTATTTGTTTTACCATAGACATTAATCTTAAACTGTAGATACCTCATCTAGTTCTTATCCATGGTAATGGTGAGAGTAATGAAGGTACACCACGAGATAATAAGGTTTTCGACATCGAAAAGATTTGAACTTATAGACATTACGCATAGAGTTGAAGAGATTGTGCATAAAAGCGGTATCAGTAGTGGGCTATGTATGGTTTTTGCACCTCATGCAACTGTAGCAATTATAGCTAATGAGCATGAAATAGGCCTTATGGAGGATATACTTACCTTTATTAAAGAGCTAACCCAGCCAAATAGAGATTGGAGACACAATTCTATAGACGATAATGCACATGCACACATCGGTTCAGCCGTACTTTCGTCTCACAGACTTTTCCCTGTAATTAATGGAGAACTTGTGCGGGGAACCTGGCAAAACATATTCATTTTAGAGATGGATGGACCTAGAACGAATAGGACGATATATGTAACAATAATGGGTGAATAGCTCTACATCAAGCTTGTGATACGATAACGCAAACAGTTTCGTTCATATCGCATAATTTTGGTCTAGAAACGTATAGGGCTACTCCATCATGTTGAGCTTTTATCTCTATATCATCAAGCGTACCTATGGTTGATCCGCTTTCGATGTTAGATCCGGCATGTACCATCGGTATGAATAATCCTCTACTTGTGCATTTGATAAGATTATAGGAGCTAAAAATCTTCTGCTCAACAGATTTCGATCTAGTTTTCCTCTTCATGAATCCCAGATTCGTAAGAGCGTTTAACAAGACATCATACAAATGCTCTACATCATTTAAGTCAAAGGTTTTACCACCTCTACCAACTATTGTTATAGCTTTGCAATTATTTTCAGCCAGCTTAAATCCTAAACTTTTCAGTTCGTATTTAACTACAATATCTATAGGTATAGATTTAACTAATCTTTGTAGTTCATCATCTAGAGGTTTATATGGTGAAACAACTATATATGGAATGAAACCAGGTCTGCATACTATCTCTATTACCATGCATTGATTCGCTATTATTTCTAGGACTCTATCAATTAATCTACACAAAGGTGAACTAATTTTTACTCTATTCTTTAAACACTTATTTATATCGAATACCGATGAATATTCGTTAACCTGTGGAATAATCTTTATCGTCCCTTGCACAGATAAATCCTTAAGCTCCTTGACAAGTTTCCGTAACGTAGCTATACCACATCCATCTGATTTAGTTCCACCCGACATCAGCACAATACATGGAGAACCTCCACCAAATACATACATATTGAAACCTATATCTACTGCTAAGTTTATTCTCTCAGTTAGAATGTTTACCACCTACTATGCTTCTCACACATTCTTTTACACAAAGGTCTAGCTCTTCTACGTAGACACTAACTTCCACACATTTTTCTCTACATACCCTAACAGCGTGTTCTTTTGAATAACTATCCACCTCTTCCACAACCTTCACCTTGCATCGAATTTCTATAGAATATTCGTTACTTAAAAATCATAAATACTTTTATAGCTATATTGAGTAATAGTTATTGGGATAGAGATGCCTAAAGCTATAATCCTGATAAACACAGACGTCGGTGCTGAAGAAGAAGTCTCAAAAGCTCTATCCGAAATTCCCGAGGTCAAGGAGGTGCATATTGTCTACGGTATATATGACGTTGTTGCCATTGTTGAATCAAATACTTTTGATACATTGAGGAATACCGTTATAGCGAAAATAAGAAGATTCCCCCACATAAAAAGCACAACAACACTAATTGTTGTTGAACGATAACATGGAAAATTCTAGCAACTCAGATAAGTCATTTTGATTTTTTACCTAACAAACCTAGTTTCCTTACTGGTAGTGTGGTTTAGATGAGTAGTTACGAGAAGTATGTTGAAGGATTGCTAAAGCTTCAGAAGTGTTATCGTATTCAAAACATATTGAAGAACGATGTAGTATCTAAAATAGATCTAATTACGAGACCTAGAGTTGCATTAGTTTTGGCAGTAACTTTGTGGAGCATCAATAGAATTAAACAAGGTGTTTTTAGTTATGGAGATATAGTGTATATACAGAAAAGGCTTGCGAAATTCCTTACAGAAGGCGATCAAGCAGCTGTAGATATACTTAAGAAAATGCTGGACCTTATTCCAATGCGATACGGTATGGATATATCGCTTGCTGCAAGAAGATGTAGTGTTCTAGAGCCCATACTCCTGGACACAATAAAGGCATTCAACATGATTAGAGACGTAATAGACATAGCTACTGTTACAAAGAATATTGATGAGGCTCTTAAGCACGACTATAACCTATGCTTAAACGATGTTGATATATTACCGCCTACCAACATAAATACGAAAGAATATCTAGTTCTTATTCTGGTATCTCTAAGAGATAATATAGATCGTATAACCGATCCAACGCTTAAACAAATAATAGAGCTACTCACCGAAGAGATTAGAGATACTGATATGACTTACAATGATCAAGTAGCTGTAGCCCTCATAGTCAAGCTTATAGCGGATAGCATTAAACCCAATGTTCTATGTGCTGAACCCTGTATAAATATATCGATCTTTTCACAGAAACTCTTAAACGATCTTTCAGCGCTAGACATAGATCCATCTAAATCCAAGTACTACAAACTTTATCAAGAACTGTCAATGAGAAGTATAGTTCATGGAGCTGTAAAAACCGTATGATTGATGTGAAACAAAATTACGCAACCCTTTTGTAGCTATAAATACCCATCACTAAGATAATCCAGTAACATTGTATTTGTTTTGACACCAAAATTCAGGAAGGAATAATAGTGCATTAATATTAACCTGGATTTAGATGATATCTAGGATCCTAAGGAATGATAAATCATGATACTATTCCAATAATCCAAGATTGATCAGGAAATATATACATTTTGCATAAAAGCCTCACAACTTAGATCAACTGTTGTAGGTAAAAAGAATAAAAATTTAGACTGTAGATAAAATCATGATACTATAGATATACTGTAAGTTATAGATATGTGATGAAGCTTCACCTCTCTGAAGAATGATGATAATTCCTTTAACTGAGGAATAATTTTTATACTGAACCAGTCTACATAAGAGAATCAGGTCTCTGTACATAATGCAACAAGGATTCAAGAGATCCAATGCCTCTAGTCTACAACATGAAATATACAAACATGTGGTACCCGTAAACAATAAACTGTATGCTCTAGGTCTATATAGCTTCCGAGTTCAGCAGATCGTTGAAAATATCAGTTGCTGGTTAGATTTTTATAAAAATTGAATTGAAATCAAACAGTAGATAAGAATACATTAGTGGTATCCCATGTTATTCATATGATGCTAGCCCTTCTTTAGCGTCGAATACACTTGATCTTTTAGACCCACTTTAGATAGAAGTCTTTCTAATCTGTAGAGCTGTTCGTGAGCAATATCTATTTTCTTAGCCATCTGTGCTATTGGTATATCATTAGCTCTTGCATATAGAAGATATATCAATGTTCTAACACTATGAGGATGTCTTAATGCTGATGCTACCTGACTATCAAATACAAGCCAATCTATCACATCTACGTGTTTTTTGACCCATTCCGCTATATCGGGCGGTAATTCAAAACTATGTTCAAGTCTTTTTCTAAATATAACCTTGTTTCCCTCGATATTCAATTTTCTTTTTCTTCTTCTCCTTTTTTCGATTAGTATTTCTCCGCTCATGATCTATACCTCAACTCTAACTCTTAGTCTATAGACTATATTAAAGAGTTAATAAATTTATCTGTTTTTCGAATTTTAAACACTATATTAGAAAAGACTGTGAACAATTAACTACAACATATATGGATATTCATTTAAAGTATTCATACCTCCTTCACAGAAATTTTAATACCTCTATACAGTACATAATTAATTGGGATAAAATTTGAAGAATATTCCTGAACCTGAAGCACCCATATTTAAGGCTACACTTATCTATAAAGACCTTGTTTATGATGTGTCTTGCAATATCTATGATTTTTTAGATTGTGAAGCAAATGACTGTGCTCTAGATCTCTTTGAGTCTTATATACAGAAGTATGTAGAGAAAGAACATAGGGGAATAATTACTATCGAGAATATTAGAGGCGGCAAGATCTTTGTATACTCTGTAAATGGGTCTACAGTATGTCTATGTATTCATAGAGCTGAAATAGATTGTGCAAAGATATGCAAGAGTTATGAGAAATAGCATGGCAAATATTTCACAATCACAAATATGTCCTCTAGAGATAGGGTTATATGGTATAGCGCAAGTGCAATAGCATAATTGTTTGTAGAACAAACATAGGTTATCATCAGAGATAGGGTGATAACCTGTGGAGCTAATGCTACAGCCATTAACTGATCAACATTATCTACTGTAACACGGAACCCTATATACATACCCTTAAACATGAACCTATGGTTAACTTTAAACATTTTTATATAGATGTAGTGAAGTGCTTCATGAACTAACCCAAGAAGCGGTGTAAGAAAACACATACTCATGGCTACATCGTATCCTATCCTCTCAACAATAATCCATGTAATCAGCAAACCTGTAATGATTTGTAAAACTATCTTTAGTTTCATTTAACTCCCTCTCTATGGAGTGATCTACATTAAAATATACTTTTCGAGTACTACAAGTAGTTGACTGAAACATTTATTGAACTCTATTACTACTGATTTAAACACAGTGAGATAAGAAGAACAACAAAATCCTAACCTCATATATATAACTACAATGTATCACTACTAATGAATACCGTAGTGACGAATTCTATCATTGGTGTTCTCTCATTACTTAACTATGGAGTAATTGATGAATTTTAGAATCACCAAGGTACATTCTTTAAGCCCAGTTTGTAGGCTAGATAGTTGGTAGTTATATGAAGAACAATTGTGGTTACTGCTACGTATATGAACTGCTTAAAGGTAATATTTATAAACTTTAGGGAAATAGCTATAGCTACAAGAAGAAAGGATAATTGATCAATCAGTGGTAGAGGAGCTCCAGGTTTTAATCCAAGTCTTCTCTTAATAAATGCTCCTAGGAGATCACCGACCATGGCTCCGAAACCTAGAGCTATACCCCTAATAGAGTAGGAATATAAGGATACAGAAGCTTCAAAGAACGTTTGGATAATACTCGTCAAAACTCCCACAATTATTCCTGCAATAAACCCTTCCCACGTTTTATTATCACCAAACATCCTTCTACCATCAATAAACATTCTACCTCCATCTATTGGATGCTTCTTGAACCCGAATATCTCTGTGATTTTAGTAGCTATAATTGGGGCTCCGTTAGCTGTATAAGCAGGTAAAATAGTCCATAGAGCTTGAATTAGTTGTTTTATTTCGCTATTCATGATGATCACTCTTATTAATTTGTTTAAATCACGTGGTTGTAATCATAAACATTTTTATATCTTTACCCATTAAAGGTTTGTGGTGCCATTTGTATGACGCGAACAGAAATAAGATGGCATGGACGGGGAGGCCAAGGAGCTGTAACAGCATCAGTTGTAACAGCTGAAGCTGCTGTATACCAAGGTAAGTATGCTCAAGCTTATCCAGAGTTTGGTGCTGAACGTAGAGGTGCTCCAGTAAGAGCATATACGAGAGTTTCTGACGAACCTATACACACGAGGTCTCCTATTCTTTACCCCAATGTTGTTGTTGTTCTCGATCCATCGCTAAATAAGTCACTGTATCTTGAGGGTATTAAACAGTATGGAACATTGATCATCAATACAAAGAAGAGTTTAAGCGAATTAAAAACCTACATAGGTAGAGAAGATCTAAAGATAGCTCGTGTAAATGCAACTCAGATAGCTCTCGATATTCTGAAGAATCCTTTCGTTAATATGGCTATGATTGGTGCACTAATAAAGGTTGTGCCTATTGTCGATATCACTTATGTTGAAGAGGTAATTAAGGAATCATTTAGACCTAAAGTTGCTGAAGCTAATATTGAGGCTGTTAGGAGAGCATATAAAGAGGTTGAGGTATCATGAGCGGAGAAAAACGTTTATCCGGATGGAAATCGATGAGTATTGGAGGAATGATTCTAGAGCCTGGGAATTTCGTTAAGAGACCCACAGGAGATTGGAGGATTTTCAGACCCATCATAAATCATGATAAATGTATAAGATGCTTGATATGCTGGATTGCGTGTCCAGAACCAGCTATAAACATTATGGATAAACCCTACAGAACGGCTACAGGTAAGGAATGGAAGTTTAGTCTAGAGGTAGACTACAATTTCTGTAAAGGATGTGGATTGTGTGTAGAAGAATGTCCCGTTAAAGCTATAGATTTTGTTGAAGAGGTGAAGTAGATGGATATGTGGGAAAGAATCCCATTAACGTCCAATTATGCTGCAGCATATGCTGCAAAAGATGCTGATGTAGATGTAGTTGCAGCTTATCCTATAACTCCTCAAACACCGGTTGTAGAGAAGGTGGCTGAGTTCATTGCTAACGGTGAACTTAACGCGGAAATGATTCATGTCGAGAGTGAACACTCGGCCTTAAGTGCATGTATAGGTGCTTCAGCAACCGGTGCAAGAACCTTTACAGCTACGAGTTCTCAAGGTTTAGAGCTTATGCACGAGATGCTCTACATTGCTTCAGGTATGAGGCTACCTATAGTTATGGCTATAGCTGCTAGAGCTTTATCTGCACCAATAAATATATGGTGTGACTATAGCGATATGTTTGCTACAAGAGATTCCTCATGGATAACAATGATAGCATCAACAGCACAAGAAGTTTATGACAGCATTATACAGGCATATAAAGTTGCTGAAAATCCCGAAGTTCTG
>Ga0209394_1001000_pt1 | contig 18411 bp, 18 predicted proteins | sample JNZ201metaG_FD_184122 | JGI IMG/M metagenome (GOLD analysis project Ga0209394, IMG submission 184122) | Hot spring microbial communities from Jinze hot spring, China to study Microbial Dark Matter (Phase II) - JNZ 20120812A (SPAdes) (version 3) ... | reverse complement strand
CTAGAATTAATGGAGGGAATCATACAGTATGTTAAGGATAGATTATTCGATAATTATATACCATGCATGAAGGATAGATGTGATGGTAAGCATGCATTAATGCTTAAAATCAATAATATACATACTAAACAAACATGGATAAGGAAAATAAAAGCTAAGAATTCATAGAAGATACAATACCAAAATAGAGGTAATAAAACATGATTAAGTTAACAAAGCCCCCTATACTTAGGGAAAACATATACTTAGTTTTCTCATTATTGCTAATAAATTAATGCTTAAAATTAGGGATGATGTAAAACTCATAGTAATGAATTACTCAACATAATAATGTTGTGAAGGAAGGACTACTTAACCCTCTAAAATTAATATTATCAATAACACCAATACCCTACTTATCCAATATACCGATAATTGGATCCCTACTTTTTAAACATGATCCCTCAACATATTCGTCGTTAATTCTAGCCTTCACAATGTGGTTTATACTAACCCAAAACTAAAACTGGAATCTGTATAAGAGCTGTGGGTGAAAATCCATTTGCAGCAGATACAGTAGGTATAAATGTGTATGCTATAAGATATCTATGTACAGTTATTGGTGAAATGCTTGCTGGAATTGGTGGGGCTTACCTTTCTGTTGTTTATAGATCTGCATTTCAGCCCGGTATGACGACGAGTTTAGGATGGATAGCAGTAGCATTAACAACATTTGCATTATGGAGTCCATTAAGAGCTATACTTGGTGCAGCATTGTTTGAAGGATTAAGAGCATTAGAATTCAGATTACAGCCGATAGGAATATCTTCAAACATATTAGCGACATTACCATATCTATTCACAATATTGGTATTAACTATTGAGACAAGAAGAACTGTGAAGAGAATGATTGGGGCTCCATCATCTCTAGGAGTACCATACGTTAGAGGAGAAGTAAAATATTGTAATGGTATTGGGGTATAAGAGCTTCTATGTTACTATTAGATCTAGTTTTCCATCTCTTAATGCTCTTACTATTTCTAATGCTATTCTATCACCCATACTCATAGCTTTACCGTATTTTGCATTAGAGTATTGAGCCCCAATACCCATATGTACATTTGTTCCTCCACCATGTCTTAAAGCAACATCCTGTGTAACCGGTATATGCATATATACATCACCAGTAGAGTCATATAATCCATAATCGCTAGGAGTCTTAGATTCTAAACCTAGTGTAGCATCTATTTTGATTTTTGGAATATATTTATAGTTTGAAGCTTTATCCCAGGTAATTAGGGTTTGTAGGCACCATGCACCAATAATACCTGGGGGCTCATATTTAGCTAATGTTAAAACAAATGAGTTAGCACAGCTTAAAACATCTTTAAGTAAGGATTCCCTGATACTAATCATTGAATGGAAAGTAACCTCAAATGATGGAATAATCTTTCTTTCAAGCTTTAACTGAACATCAGCAGGTAATCTCTTCAATCCATCAAGAATAGATTCCCTCCTCTCATCAATAGATAATAGTTCATTAGCAAGACATAATCTAGCCTCCTCCAGTGTTAAGCTGTAAAGATCTGCAAATACATCATCAACATCACCCCATTCCTCTAAGGCATTTAGGGGGGAGAAGAAGAAGTTAAAGTTGCCATGGGGACCGAGAACAATCTGTTCAACTCTAGCATTTCTTAAAGAATCTATATTTAAGTTTCCAGACTCTATTTCCCTTTCAACTTTCTCCTCTAAATCATGCGAATCAGATGCAAAAATAAATTCTCTTTCAAACTTTCTTTTAGCATGTTCAGCCTTTAGAAGTAAGGGCTCATCAATAAATTCTTTAAATCGTATACCTTTACTGTAAACACTAAACTCATAGGATTTCGGTATTGGAATACCTGCCCTCTCAGCAAACCAATAATAGTCTCTTTCAATTCCCCCTCTATTCTCAATCTTTAACAATCTTCTTGACCCAACTAAGGGTATAGCAAACTCCTTTTCTATTATATTACAATGCTCATCCCCACCAATATAAACAGTAAACGCTCTATTTGGTATTTGTAGAGCTTCAATATCAACTAAATCATCAACATACTTTAAAATATCTTGATAGCTATCTAGAATTAGAATAGCTAGGATCCAATCCCCTTCCTTCTTAATATCTCTAGCATCATTTACAATAATAACATCTCTTCTACATATTGATGGTAAATCCTCAATTTCCTCATCAACTCTTCCAGCTATAATATTTTGAAGATAAATTATAGCTCTAGCTTTGGTTGTATATATTATTGATCTTAAGCCGTAATTTCTAGAACCGTATCTAGCGTCTAGAGCTGAATGAGACCCAAATATAAGGGTAATAGGCTCCCTGTATCTTCTAGCAATTTCACACATTTCCTCACGTTCAATCAATTCAGCCACCCACAAAGATCTACATAGTTAAAGCGAGTTAATATAATAAAGTTTACTGAAATAATCAATATGAATTTTACAAATTTATTTAAATAGTATCTTTACAAATTTACATAGATTATTTAATACTACATTAGCTAGATGGTCTTCAGGTACATTTTTTACCTCAGCTATATATTTTACAAGTTCTTTAACCATTAGTGGATTAAGATTTAATTCATGATAAACGTATGGTCCATCACTTTCTGTTAATAAATTTTTAATGTTAACCTCCTCAAGGACTTTCACATGTTTTCTCTGCACTTTAATTGATGGATTAATCGATATTAAATAGTCTACATCCATGATTTCTCTAAGTAAATCTATAGGTCCACTATACCAGTGAAACATTACCCTATCTATATCAGACTTGTAAACCATGTCAAAAACTTCTTTCCAAGCTCCAACTGCATGAATATTTAATGGTAAACTATACTCTCTCGCTACATTTACAACCTCCTTGAAAATTTCAAACTGTATATGGTAAGTTTCCGGTTTAAATCTTTTATCTAGTCCTACTTCACCTAGACATTTAGCTTCAGGAGCGAGACTTAACACTTTTCTAATAGTGTTAATTGACGTATTACTGATGCTCCATGGATGTATTCCTACGCATGGTACTACATTACTGAATTTTTCTGATATCTCTAATGTTTTCAGTGAACTCTCATAATCGTCAGAAACAGCTACTATAATTATCCCATTAAACCTTGATATCTGGAAGTCTGGATAATCATGTAGATGACAGTGAGCATCAACATATAGTGTAGACATATTACATCTATTAAGCAGTACTCCAATTAGTCTTTGACTTAAATATTCTTCTAAATAGTTTATTATTAGTCTTAACTTTAATCATATCTTAATTCTAGATTTTAAACATAAAATAATGTTAGGTTTGTTTTATTGGTTTCTCTATTAGTTTACGTTTAAACAGTATGGTTCCATCGTCAAAATGAGGCTTCCTAACAACAGTATCGCCATACTTCTCTATTTCTCTAGCTTCTTCAGCTAGTTTTGCTGCTATAAGCATCATTTCATGAGCTGCAGCATTAATTGCCGTATATCTCTCCCATTCCTTCACTTTAAAGCATGCTTCAACAGTTAGATCAGCTACTCTTCTAGATATCTCGTAGGCAGCCATAGCTTTAGCATAGGCATAGGGATTTGAGAATCCAGCAGATTTTACAGCTATTTCTTTATCAATAACTATTTTGGGAAGCTCAACACTTTTACCCTCCTTCAATGCTGTTATTGCTTTATCTATAGTTTCAAATAGAATATTGTAGACACCAGTTATCGATAGTACCTTTATTAGGTCAGCATTAAATAGAGCCATTTCAATAGGATCTAGAAACTCTCTTCTTGCACCAATCATTGCATCAGCTTCAACAATAATGTAGCCCATGCCTAAATCCTCAATACTCTTTAACGCCTTCTTAGCAGGTGAATCTGAAATAATTATTGTAGGTATTTTGGATAGGGCGATAATCTCCCTTGCCCTAGTTGGACCTGGAGTAGCAGCGTTAGGACTTGTTATAATTATTAGTTGAGGAGTAAATTCAAGAATTTTCTTTGCAACCTCTTCAGCTTCATTAACTTCCTGAACTCCTTTAGCACCACTTGAAACCACTCTTACAATTATATCTTGTCTTTCAGCTCTTTCATCAAGAAGAAGCTCAATAAGAGGAGCTGAACCGATATTTCCAAGTTTTAGGAAACCGATTCTTACAGTCAAGATACCACCATTAGAGTGAAGAAAAGCTAATATTTATACTTTTCCAGCATAAGATTCGCTAGTATTTCGTGTAAGTTTCTATTCTATTACAGCTTTGTGGCTTAATATTCATTTCTCGTAATCTATATCATTAAATACTATGGTTATAGGAATGTTTATTAAGCTTTTCGTACTTTATGTAAACTTGAATTTGCAAATTTCAGAATTAAGCCACAAAGCACTATTACATATTTTACTTGTGGATTTTATTGATGCTTACGTATGAGGAGAATATTGTTAGTATTGGATATAGCTTAACTAAGCCTAGAAGTAGACATTATAAGGCTGAAGTTAATAAGTGAATTTAATGGGTTAGAGAGTTGATGGAAGCTAGTAGAGAAATATTGATGAATCTAGAAAAATTTTAAGAACAATAATTAGGAAACCATAACATGGTTTTCTACTATTTCTATGCGAAATAGTAGAAACTTATGCGAAATAAGTTTCTACAATACATTATTCTAGTTAAACTCATATTATTGATTTCATGGAGAAGTTGAGGAGATATGATGAATTATGCATTGTATGGGATAATGGATCAAGTCATAAATCAAAATGCACAATGAAAATCCTGAATCAGTAGATATAAACAATATCTACAAGATACTTACCAGAACTAAACATAAATCTAGGAAAAACATTCAAAAACATGAATAAGCTAAAAGAGAAATGGAAAATTCCTCAAGAAAACAATTCAACATAACAAATACATAAACCAATAGAGAAACTTATGCGAAATACTAGCCCTGCAAACTTAAACATGTCTTATCATTCCATTTTGGTATTGTTCTATGAGTCTTAGCGTTTGCTTTCTTATTAATCCATGTTGTCAACACGAACTACTGACTCCATAGCATGAATACATGCTCATCATAACAATCCAGTAATGGTATATAGTTATTAAGAGTTTAGTTTCATCCTTAACCAAATTACTTACTAAGTTCTAAACACTACCTATAATGGTTTATCATAGTACTATTATATTAAAGCCATATATAGTTTAATCTTCTTAAGAAATGATGGAAGTGTAAATTTATTTACAACATCACAATTCTATATATAAATTATCTTCCTCAATAATAATTATGGATAAATTCTCTCTGGATCTCTGGGGAATAGTATTGCTTCTCTTATATCTTCTAGATTTAGCATTTGCTTTATAAATCTATCAATACCAAATCCGAAACCACCATGGGGGGGCATACCATATCTAAATGATTCAAGATACCATTTTAAGGTATCTATTCTTAGATTCTTCTCATTAACATTTTGTAGAAGCCTTTCATATCTATGTTCTCTCTGCTTACCTGAGGCCACTTCTAATCCTTTGTAGAGTAGGTCGAATCCAACAACCCATTCAGGCTCATCGTCTTTCCTCATGGAGTAAAATGGGCTTTTACCCCATGGAAATTCTAACACAAATACAAATTCTGAATCATATTTCTCCATAAATATATTACCAAGCTTTTCTTCAGCTTCAGTGTCTAAATCGTCACCATACTGAAGTATCTTACCGTTCTCTGCTAGAATTCTATATGCTTCCCTTATAGTTACTCTTGGAAATGGAGTTTTAGGAATATTTAATTTAACGTTTAATACTCTAAGACTTTCACACTCCTCTTCTTTAAGTCTTGTTATAATGTAAACCATCATATCCTCAAGTAGTTTTAAGATGTCGTTAAGACCATCTATAAATGATACTTCAACATCAAGCATCCAAAATTCTGTTAAATGTCTTGATGTATGGCTTTTTTCAGCTCTCCAGTAAGCTGCAATCTCATATACTTTTTCAATACCTGAGGACATTAACATCTGCTTATACAGTTGGGGACTTTGGGAAAGATAGGCTTGTTTACCGAAGTAGTTTACTTCAAATACATCAGCACCGCTTTCAGCACCCATTAAGACTATTTTAGGAGTGTTTATTTCTGTAAATCCCTGATTTTCTAGAAAACGCCTAATTAAAGACTGGGTTTTAGCTCTAATTCTAAATAATGCTTGTATTTCAGGTCTTCTAAGATCCAGATATCTATATTCAATTCTTTTAGCAAATTGAGTGTTAATGTCTGGACTCCATATCTCAATAGGTAGTGGTTTAGCTTCACTTATTAAACCGTAATCTTTTAGAACAATTTCAACACCTGACTTAGCAATTCCACTTTTCTGTACTATACCATTAATCCATAATATACTTTCCCTAGCTAAATCACTAATATGCTTAAACTTTTCCTCATTAATAGTATTTCTCCTAGCAATTACCTGTATTTGTCCAGTTTTATCTCTTAAAACTATGAATTTAATTTTCCCAATATCTCTTACTGAATGAATCCAACCGTAAACTACAATTTCAGATCCATCCATTTCAGGTTTTATATCTCCAATATGACATGTTCTACGAGGAATCATTATAATCCTAAACTCCAAACTTTCTAATATCTAGAAGCAAGCTTATAAACTTAATTAGTACATTAGCTATTAGCTCTATAGTGTTTAGCTTTGAATTTAAGGATATTACTAATCTTAGTGTACAATGTATTGTTAACGTAGATTTCAGCATATGGATTTAAGTAGCCTCTAAACTTAATTTTAATATTCAATATATTGATTTCTCCACCATTCCAGACAAGTATCTTCTCAACTTTTAAGCTACCATAGGATACAGATGCAATACCAGTCCATAAGTTATACGATATGTGAAGCGGTAAACCATTAATTTTCACAGTATTCTTCAGCCTTAAAAGCCTTGAAAGCATAGTATCATCTATGCTTGACATTTAAACCATAGTATTACTCCACAACTATCTTCTACCTGAACTATTACATATGGATTTTGAGCGTTTAATGGTACACCTATATCGATAGCTAAATTATAAATACCGTTACCTCTATATATGATTTTTAATATTTCCGTTCTAACCCATGTACCAGTAATGCTGTTTAATGTGTATGCTGTAAAATTCAATTCAGGATATCTAGTAGCTATATTATCGACTATATGTATGTATTTAATTGTGGAATTGTATATGAAGCCATATCTGTAAGGATTCATTACAATACTTAAGTCTTGAAGAGTTAATTCCACTTTATAGCTTGTATTAATATCTACTGGTACATGAGGTTTACTAATATTCCATAGTGCTAAGGCAGATACTGTTGAGTTTAGGCTAAGTACTGCTCCTAAATTGGTAAATTTGAATAGGTAGCCATCAGTAATGTTTATAATACTCCATAATGCTTGATTTACTCTAGCATTTTCAACTTTAGATTTAAAATATAAAATGTAACTTTCAGCCTGTAAGCTAATACTTTGAGGATTAGGTGTATTAAAGCTTACTCTATCTGGAATATATATTCTAGAGGCATAGGCTATAGCATTTATCTCTAAGTTATGATACATTGATGTTAAAGCCTGTTTGGGAGGGGTAAGCATGAATATAGAAATGTTAAAGTTTGGTATTAGAGAGGCAAATGAAATAAGCATAGATCCTAGAAGTACAGCTAGTATGATGAGTATCTGACCTTTGTTATTCACATTATCACCTTGAAAGAATTAGAACAATTATTCTTGGATTATCTAAATCGGCATAGCATGATAATATGTAAATAGCTGATTCTGTATCTCCAGCTTTAAATCCATTACCCTCCAATGCCTGCTCAACATATCCATTTAAATCTCTAACTTCAAATCTATATCCTATGCTTAAAGGTATTAACGTATTTAAGGCATTTCTAAGCTCATCCATTCTTCCAAAATATACAGCTTTAACAAGTAACCCATCTTCATCTAGTATACTTAAAACACTATAAGCTAAATCCTCAAGATCAAAAACCCTCATTACTGTTTGAGCTTTAACACCAACAATATACATGGCTGATCCAAAGCAAATAAGTAGGATTAAACATGCTAAAGCACCCTCAATAAGTCTTCCTTGACCTTTTTTAGAAGATATAAGCTTCATAAACCACCCCAAAAAGCAACAACATAAATTCTTACAATAAAGTTATCTACATAGATAAGTTTTACAGATTCAGCTCTTAGAATATTAGAAACCAGTAAATATCTTGTCTTCTCAGTCTCCCAGAATCCCAGCATAGAGTATTTATTCAAAGCATACTGATACTTTTCAACTCTTTCATAAAGTATTATGGATGAGTTAATAGCTACTTTAAGCTGTGGGGGTATCTGTTTAGCTATTCTCTCGGCCTCTAAGTCAGCTATGTAGGCTAATCTGCCTGTACATACTAGATTTGAGGCTGTAATAACCCTGGAACATACCTCCAATAAACCTACTGAAAACATTATGGTGAAAAGCATAAATACAACAGCTATCTCAAACAAAACCTCCACTTAACCACCCTACTAGACTAGATTTAACAATCAACATCATAAACCATATCTTAACATATCGTATTGATCACATATATCCATAATCTAGACTATGCTAGCTACTTCCAGAGATACTATGGATTTACCGTTTACAACCCCAATACATGTTAAAGTAATTCTTGAAACTCCTACAATAACTTTTGAATTATTCACTACTACCCTACTATACTTTACCCCATAGTCATCTATGAAATCAACTATACCCCTAGGATCGCTGAAAATTCTATTTTTAAGAATTATGTTTTTAATACATTTAACGGTATGTGAGTCAATAATTACAGGGTAGTCTGATGGAATATTTACATATATAGTTGTTGAGGAACCGATTCTATAAGCTATGCTTTCAATAGCATTATGTATAGCAAGTATTGAATTTACAGTTTCCTCACTACCTCTACTTCTTATAACTAGGGGATAGACTATAGATGCTGTTAATACTGAAATTGAGATTACTGTTATAGTACATATCAATACAGGTAAAACATAGCTTAAACCATGAGAACTTAGTTTAGTAATACTTAAAACCTTCACTTCACCACCTCAGACTTAACTATAACATATGAGTTGTTAAACCAAACTGTAAAGCAGTTTGAAACACCTCCACCAAAAACATGAATACCTACATCCATAGATTCACTAGCATAGCCTATAGATACTGTTACTATGGTATTATTTACGTGAACTCCAATAGTATATGGTAGACTAATAGTTTGAGGGGTGGAAACTCTTGAAGCTCTTGATATGGCTAATGCTAAGACATTAATACAATACTTAGCATTTAAGGAAGATGAAGCATACTCAGTATTTAGTAGAAAGCTACTAGTTAACGGTATACTTAGACATGTAATAGCTACCATTATAAATGCTATTAAAACCTCAGTTAACGGTCTATCCATATTAACCACCTATCAGATTAACAAATATCTTCTGAATAATAATCCTAACTATTAATCCTTGATAATTAGAATAGGGAGAAAACTTGTATGTCAATATTTGTAGACCATTTATAATTAGAGATGCTGATGTAGGAGTACTGAAGAAACGTACATACTCCTTAACAGTAGAGTTTTCTGGAAGAAAATTTATAGTTACACTACCAGCTCTACTTTTTAGTTTTTGGATATTTAATACAGGTATAAGGATCTTTAACACCATAAACTTCTTACTATACTCTTCAATATCACCTATGGAATAATAGATTAGAGGTCTAACATGTATAGATGAGTTAACACAGTAACTTATACATATAGGAGGAGTACTAGTATGGTTTCTAACTGCTAAACCCTGATTGAAAACTTCATATGAACCATTAATTCTAATAAAGGTTTTAGGCTGCTCTACAACTATTTCCTCACGTTCATTAATTATAATCTTAACCTCATATCTACTAGATGATGAAACCTCTATTAAGCAATTCCCATTTAAACTACAGGATGATGATGATCTTAAACTACCCTCCATAGTATTAGCTATAAGCTCCCCAATATCTCTACCATTACATGGGCTGGTAGGCTTTAGAATTACAGGTAGAAATAGAGTTAGAAACAGGGTAGATAATCCTAGAATTACTATGATAATCATTATCTTTGATAGGAAGGCTAGTCCCCTACAATTTATGGTTAACCTAGACATTCTACTCCCTGCTATCTATCAATATGTTGCCATATCTTAACGTATTGTAGATCGTAGAGCATTTAGGAGGTATTAGAGATGCTTTAAGCTCCATATATGATGGTAGAGGTGTGAAAATAACTAAGCCATCCGTATTCGAAGTCTTTTCATCTACTACAATGCCATCAGCTATAAGATTTACCCTAACTCCATCTACAGGTGCTAAATCATTAAATCTTAAAACCCTTAATATAAGTATAGATGAGTTTCTATATATAACCTCTAAAGCTAAATCATAGTAGGGTATTTTAGCAGCCTCATAGTTAACAATAACGTTTCCAGGTGAATGTAGTAATGTAGCAGTTATGGATCCGTTAACTACTCCTAAAACATTTAGCTTCTCAAGAGGTATTTTAATTATTGTTTGATTTACGAAGATACTTCTAAGCTTCAATTCCTCAAGGTAAACTGTAAAGTTTCTGTTTAGTATCATTTCACCATTATCTAGCCATATTGGAGTAAAGTTTATTTCAACATGACTATCATAATGTGTAACTGTATAGTTTAGCTTAGCGCTCATTACAGTAAAGGGTCTAGTAAAGTTTAGAAAGTAGACTTTAGACTTGATGTAGCATCCATTATTAATATATTCATATACATCAGACTTAATGAGAAACGATAAGATATAGGTACCTGTAGAATTTGAAGCTATTAGTCTAACACCCTTATCTAACTTACCATATCCTCCAGCTAAATGTAGAATACCATAATCATCAATATAGGCAACAGATAATCTACCAGTAGTGTTTAAAGGTATTCCAACTATGATTTTTTGAATAGCTTCACCATCAATTATTTCAGCACCATAGCATGTAGTATTGAAAATTAAACTGATACTATTAGGAATATTTCTTAATCCAGGATATACAGTACTATTAGGAAATATAATCCATCCTGTACAATCACTACCATGCATTGTTACATTAACCCAATGTATGGCAAATCCATTTATCTTAGTAGCTCCATCAATAGTTTTAACAGGTAACTTAATCCAGTAGCTAACATCACCACCAATAAACTCATATGGTAGAAATTTAGAGCTTAATTCACTTATATACTCCCCAGTATATGGTGCCAATATGAGACGCCTATGTTTAGTAGGTGTTTTAATTGGAGACCAGTAAGCTACAATATAGCATTCCCGGCTACGCATACATGACTCCATACCTCCAACAACAATGGGGGATTCAACCCCGTAAATAGATATTAGAGCTATCTCCTCACCAAGCTCCCAGCCAGATCCACCCCATGAATCCTCCCAGACGACAGCTCCATTATTCTTATCTACTATAAGCATAAGAAAGTCTTGCTGTTGAGTTTCCCAAACATACCGATAATATGTTCCACCTCTACCCCCACCAGTAACGTATATGTATTCACCTACAGCTAGGCTTCTAAACCACTCATTGGAGTTTGGTAATCCATATCTTCTCCACCAAACAACTTCACCATTCCTATCCAGCTTAACTAGTACAGCATCACTCATTCCTGAAGAATCTGAAACATAGCCACATACATATAAAAACCCATTACTATACCTTACCTCGAAAAGCTCGGTAGTAAAGCTAAGAGTTTTACACCAGACTAGCGATAAATCCCTAGTATAGCATCCAATATATCCTATCTTACCATTACCATCCGGCATCCATCCGGAAACATATATGTAAACACCATCACTTGCAATTCCTAAAAACCTAGCATTAATAGCTTCAATAGAGCTTACATGCCCAGCATAGCTACCATAATCTCTTATTCGATTAATAATACCGACATCGTATATGTAATGGTTTAAACAGTTGAAAACCTCAATACTACCATATCCAGCAACATAGATATCACTACCAACCTTAACCATAGCTTCACAATAGTTATGACGAATACGTGAACCTAAAGCATAATTACCATAGTTATCCCTACATTGAAAAGCATAATCCCCATCATTAGATACATAGCTATAAACTAGGCTCCCACTACTAGTATATTTTAGTACGTAGACATCCTTATCTATTACTGTCCATCCACCAGGTGGATTTATCTCCTCACATACAATTCCAATAGCATAGTAGTATTGACTGTCAAAGTAGGCTTCAAGACCTCTAGCACCTCTTCTTCCAGTACCCCAAAAACCTACAGGAGGATACCATACATGGGATTTCAGTACGTTACCTTTAAGATCATATAGAGTCATTAAATGTCTACCATATACCCAATTAGAATCCCAGTAATAATCCCAAAATCCTACACAAAATATTGTTTTCCCGTCGGTAGCAACATCATACCAAGAGTCAAAATACGGATCATTTACATTATCGGTAATATTAGTAGGATTACTATCGAATCTATTGTATAAACGCCACCATGTTAGATCTTCAGAAATATATATTTCTTGAGATTCTAAAACCGGAGTTAAAATGGAAGTAAACATTAAAAATGTAAATAGCCAAGTTAAACTCTTCAGTAGGCTACTATACATTATAGGAGACAATAATCTATGTCTTAATGTATACTCGACCATAGAGGGCTTCATAGACTAACCCCAAGTATAGAGTAGAGTAAACCAGTATCAACCATAATATAGAGAAGAAATACTGTAAGAACTGTACAGATTAATGCATGGGGTAAACCATCAATTAATGAACCTCCATCACTTCCCTTACCGCCTATAAGTCCAAGTAACACTGCAGTATACATAGCTCCTACCGAAGCCATTGTTGTAATATATTCAACATCCTCAGCTTTTGGAAGCGTTAAAACTCCAATCATTTGGCCAGCTAATCCACCGGCCTGCTGATAGGTAAGAGATAGAATATTCATTACAATACTTGATAGGGCAACAGTAAAAGTAATCATACATACACTAAGATATACTATAAGCTTAAAAAAACGTACTCTAGCTTTTAGCATTCTCATAGCTGTAAATAGCTGATTAATACTTTCAACTATGAATTCAACTAGGGAGGGATCAGCTCCAGTCTGCTCAGTAGTATCTAGTAGTTCAAATGATACTTTAGCAGCCCATGGAATTTCAACCAGTCTGGCTGCTTCTCCTATTCTAGCTCCACTATGCATAAATGCTGAGATCCTTCTTAAAGCTTCATCAAAGCATTTATTATAGCTTCTATTTGATGAAAGCCATCTTATAGCTAATCCTGGAGATTCACCTTTCTTAACTCTTTCAGAAACATCTCTAAGAAATGATGGAATAGCATAAATAATTTTCTTCTGTTTACCTCTAGTTTTTAAAGCATAAATAGATGGGAGAGTAAGACCTACAATAATAGCTAACGCTATGAAGTAATATAGTTTATCAAATAGCAGAGTAACTTTTACATCATTAATTAGCTTAACTGGAATAAGGATCAATCCTAATGGTAGTATAGCTAGTGGCTTATAGGAGGGTTTTGCTAGAAGCTCTTTAGGAATTAGAGCATCTACAAGAAGACAACATATAAAGCTGAAAAACGTATTTAATATGAAGAAGGATGTGAGAATTATTGATCCATTAACACCGCCAAGTATAATACCTATACTCAGCATAAATATTGGTAGTAAAACATAAATCATGAAGATAAATGAGGCAACAGCATTAAACTTCTCTCCTAAAACCTCCAGGGAACTTCTCATCTCAGCATATAAGGCTTGAAGCTTCTCTCTTAAAACCACGTAGATGTTTCCTCCACTTCTTTGTGTTGAAGCCATTGATATTAGGAAATCTCTTAGATCGGGATCTGTAAACTTATCTGCATGCCAGGCTATAGCTGAAAATGGATCCATAGCCTTCAAAATCCTGATTTTACTAACCATTCTAGCTAATCTAGCAAAAGCAGGAAATACCTCCTCTAAACCTATAACTCTTTCTAAGCTTACTGTTGGAGGTATACCTATAGCAGCATTATTAACAAAGTAGGATGCAATCCATGGAAGCTCCCTTCTAAGCTTAGACTGGAAAATACTAGCTTTAACCGCTGGAGTATAGTATAGAATAAGACTGATAGATATAGATAATCCTATAACAGCCAATAAATCATATGGATATGGAATCAACACGGATAATAAATCTAGACTTAAGCAAAATGATGCTATGAAATAGGCTATAGATGGAAGAATTGAAAAAGCAAACAAAGCCGCTATATACTTCTTCCACTTATTAGGTGTTATTCCCATACCGCTTAGATAAATCTTATCTGAAAGCCTTACTGGAGATAGATTCTGTATTTGAAATTTAAATTTTGAAGTAGTAGTTCTAATTGGTGCTGGAACATACCTTACTAAAACTCCTTTGGAACTACATATATTTTCCACCTTACAACTATTTAGAGAAGAGCTTTCAGTCTTAAAATGTAGAGATACTTTATCGGGATGTAGTAACAAATATTCAAAACATTTATCTTTAATCCCAACATGGAGTCCTCCTGTTTTATCAGCAAGTACCTTAAGAACTGTCTTATCAAAATCGGAGCCTAAACCTAAAGTGTAAACCTTAACATTATGCTTAACTATATCCTGCATTGAAGCATATGGATGTTCACCTGAATTATTCCTACCATCAGTTACTAAAACAATAAGTTTTTCGTTACCAATATCATTCTCTAACAGAATCTCAAAGGCCTTTCTTAAACCTGCACCTAAAGCTGTTCTTCCATAACCCTTCAAATTATTAATTCTCTTAATATCTGATGCAGCAATAAGCTTTACAGGTGTTAGAGGTATTATAACTTGGTGATTGATCTTAGATGATAATGCTTCAGCATGAAAGCCTATAATAGCTAATCTATCATCACTATTAAATATGGATTTATCAGATATGAGTTTAATAAGAGCTTCCTTAACCATGTCTAGACGAGACTTCGTTTTAAAGCCTCTACTACACATTGAATCACTTACATCAATAGCATATATAATATCTCTAGCCATCCATATCCCTAAGTCAAGGCTTTATAGCTATTATGGATTGCATATATTTTCTTCCAAGTGGAACCTTATTCTCCAATTGGAAGTATGATGGATCCTCGTAGAACTTCCATATGGCCCTTGTAACTACTTGATAATCTAGAAAGGCTTCATCTATCTTAGCCTTATCCCTGAGAAAAGTTAAGAAAGCCTCTCTTAAGTGAAGCTCTTCTATCAATCTACTTTCATCCCAGCCTCGTAGCTCCATAATCCTCCTCATAGAGTGAAGCTTAATAACCTCATCGTTAGATATGTGGAGAAAAGTATCTCTAGATGGATCATATCTAGCAAAAAGCTTAATATCGTAACTATCAGATGAAAAACTAACATCATGAACTTCAATCATCCTTCTTACAAATGATCTTCTACCATCCTTCTCCTCTTTCACTAGCCTCATCATATGTCCCATCGAGTAAACACCCATTAAACCACCTAAACTTAGGGATATAGGTGGTGAAGTGAAACGTTGAATAACTTCTTCAGGACCTCCAGCATGAAAAGATGTTATACCTCCATGACCTGTTAATACTGCCTGAGCCCAATCAATTCCTTCTCTACCTCTAACTTCACCTACAACTATATAGTCTAAACTCATTCTTAATGAGTGCTTAACAAGATCAAACTGTGAGATCTCACCTCTCTTATCCACAGTGTAGGATTCCCTAACTACTAGAGGCTTCCAATATGGATGAGCTAATCGAAGCTCAGCGGTATCCTCAATAGTTCCTATTCTTGCATTAGCAGGTATAAGATTACATAAGCTATTAACCATAGAAGTCTTCCCGGAGCTCATAACTCCATAAATTATACATGCAAGCCTATTTTCTATAAGCATCATGAAGTAGGCGGCTATGACTGGATCAATGGTGTTCCTAACCATCTGCATTGTAATACTCCAGGAAAACTCAGGAAACTTCCTTACAACTATTGAGGTACCAGTATGAGATACTTCCCTACCATAGGTTACTGTTAATCTATGTCCTTCAGGAGTTCTTATTGAGGATAAAGGGTGGTAGAAGGAAATTGTTTTACCACATCTATGAACTAGTTTTTCTGCAAGCCTTAAAACCTCTTCTTCAGAGTCGAAGTAGATGTTAGATGTTAAGTTTCCATAGGTTGAATGAGTAACTAGTACAGGTGCATATGCAGAAGTAATATTTACATCTTCAACTCTAGGATCTCTTATAAGAGGATCGAGAACACTCCACCCAAAAACTTCTCTCGTAACCAGGTAGGTCTCAACATCAGTTAGAATGCCTGTGGTTTTCTCAATATCGCTTAGCGTTATATCATCAGGCAGTAGATAAATAAGATCTGACATGAATTTTACAAGTTTTTTACGTTGTTCTTCACTTAACGGAGGATCACATACTAAATATTCACCTTGATCAGTAATAAATATTTCAACTGGATTATTGGGAATTGTGTATTTCTCAATTATATTTTTACCTTCAAGCGAGGGATAAACAACTTTAACTTCACCTATACCCTCTACTCTATATGTACTTTCAGAGCTTTTCTTCTTGGAGCTACGAAGCTTTTTAATAAGTTGCTCTAAAGAACTATCGTTTTTCTTCTTAATACTTAGCTTCATCCGGTAATCACCAGTAGTGATATCACCCTTGCCTATAAGCTGTAAAAACCAGGTTTCCTTGATCAGTTACTAATGTGAATTCCTTTGAGTCGCCAATAACTGGGCAAATATTACCTGCAAATCGAAATCTGAATGTTGCCGAGGTGCCGGGCTGTATTGAGACCTCTCCAGATAATACTTGATCTATATTAACAGCAGTACCACGATACATGCAACTAATAACTCTAGCAGGCGTATTTCCAATATTTGTGATGGATACTATTACATAGCTACTAACATCATCAAACTGTATTACTGGTGAACCTGTTACTTTAAGTAGAGCTTGCCTTCCAGCTCTTGTACCTACAGTTACTATCCATCCAGCAATAACAGATGCTGAAGCTAATGCAACAATAGTTATTAATGCAACAACAATCCCATAGCTTATAGCTCTTCTAGATTTCAGTATTTTCATAGAGTACACCTAATCAGTTACATAAGCTGTAAAGGGCAAAGTACCCTGATCGGTTATAAGTTGGCAATTAACACTATCACCCCATTTAATACTAGTTCCCTGAACATTTATAATATTATTTGGCAGGTTTGCTACACTAATAGTTACGCTTGTAGCTCTTGGAATAATGTTATTGGATGAAAAGCCGCCTTCCCTCACTACATTCCAACCACCAGTAACTTCTTGACCTCCAATAATGAACTTTATAATGTAGGCGTCTATTCCACCTATATTCTTGACAGTTAAGGAAAGAGTATTAGTAGTGCTTGAGATTAGTGGAATACCTACAACTTCAAATGCAGCCTTCCTGGTGGACGCTGCTCCAGCACCAAAAATCCATACAGCAATTAAAGCGGAGGAAGCTATGGCTACTATTGTTATTAGTGCAACAATAATACCGTAGCTTATAGCTTTCCTATTCTTGATGAGGCTTTTAACCATAATATCACCTATAGAACGGCACTGTCATCCCTGTAGATCTTAGCAATTTAAGACCCACAGGTTTAACGGGGGCTAGCCTAAGTCCCCCATGTAGGAAAGTTAGACATGTTTGTATAGTTCTGTGAAGCTTCTTAGCGGATTGCAACTGACTGGGGATTTGATTGAATCCGGTGAAATTAATCATAGTTTAGCCCTACTACTTAATATCTATAATAGGGAAATTGAAGATGGAAAAGAGAGGAATTTATAACTGCTAGGTAATTAATTTGAACTATGCTCTTTAATAAGGTTTTGTGATTGTTAGTCATTGTCTTAGTATTGATGTTTTATTCTCATGATTATTTACATGACATTTCAGAATGGGTTAGAGATAATGGTTTATATATTCATGCATATATCCTAGCTCGTTTAATTCCATGTACGAGTTGAAGCTATCCGTATGTATCGTTGAACTCTCCTTAACTCGTCTACTTAAGATCTTAAAAGTAGTTTCAGACTCAGCATTACTTGATGATATGTAATCCTCCACTTCATTCCTACTCTTCAATCCGGCATTAACGTATGGCTTATCAACTTCAATAGCTTTATTAAACTAAATATGATCAGCTTTACTCCTAATCCCTAACATAAGCTTCCTTAAAGCCTTAAGACGGCCATGA
>Ga0209394_1000999_pt1 | contig 18440 bp, 21 predicted proteins | sample JNZ201metaG_FD_184122 | JGI IMG/M metagenome (GOLD analysis project Ga0209394, IMG submission 184122) | Hot spring microbial communities from Jinze hot spring, China to study Microbial Dark Matter (Phase II) - JNZ 20120812A (SPAdes) (version 3) ... | reverse complement strand
AAAGCTTCATAACAAGCGTCAGCGAAGGCATAATAAAAGAATTCAACTTAGAATACATCGCAGAATGCCTCAAATAAAAGTCTTTAACATTAAAAAATATTCTCATTCTTCGCAACCCTAGCCTTCCTCGCCACTTCAAAATTCCTTTTTCGTGTCCATTTTATGTCTATTTTCGCCATAACAGAACATCCCCACAATTGCTGATTTACTATACGAATCCCAAATTTGCATTTAAATTATGTGAATCCAAAATAGATATTTGAAAAATTTTCAATTTAGAATCAAAATTTTATAACATTTACAAATCAGAATCGAAATCCAAAACAACACAACCACACAAAAATAGTGGACCGGGCGGGATTTGAACCCGCGACCTCCCGAGTGCGAGTCGGGCGTTCATACCAGCTGAACTACCGGCCCTTTTAGGGGCTCGGGTGTATGCCCCCTCGTCATCACGTGCTCGGCGAAGAGAGGAGGGTGCCCTCATCGCCATGCCAAAAGATATAGAGGTGTTTTTTAAAGCCTTTGCTGTGGGGTTATGAGAGAAAAATTTATATAGAAGTGTAAACGCACGCTGAAGTTGTCTTTCAAAATTGTAATCTGGCATTTTCAGGGGGCTTTGAGATGAGTGACCGTGTTGACGTGGGGATTCCTGGAATGAATGAAATCTTGAATGGTGGTTTGCCTAGGAGAAATGTTGTCCTCTTGTCTGGTGGTCCGGGTACTGGCAAATCTATTTTTGGGCAGCAGTTTCTCTATGCTGGGTTTAAGCTTGGAGAGCCCGGTGTTTTGGTGACTTTGGAGGAGCATCCCGTCCAAGTTAGGATTAACATGGATCGTTTTGGGTGGGAGCCTAGGCGTTTTGAGCAGGAGGGCAAGTTCGCCATTGTTGATGCTTTCACTTCTGGAATAGGCGAAGCGGCAAGAAGGGAACGCTATGTTGTTAAGGACCCGGACGATGTTCCAAGTTTTCTGGATGTTATTCGTCAAGCCATAACTGATTTGAATGCGCAGAGGGTTGTCATAGACTCTGTCTCAACGCTTTACATGACGAAGCCAGCGCTGGCAAGGTCCACCATCATGCTGATAAAGAAGGTTCTGGCTGGTTTAGGCTGCACAGGTTTTCTTGTTTCCCAAGTGAGTGTTACAGACCGTGGTTTTGGCGGTCCGGGGGTTGAGCATGCAGCTGACGGCATTATAAGGCTTGATTTGGACGAGTTTCAAGGCGAGCTTAAACGTTCAATAATTATCTGGAAAATGCGTGGTACAAGCCACTCTATGAGGAGACATCCCTTCGACATAACAAGCAAAGGCATAATAGTTTATCCAGACAAAACGGTTAGGATTACTCCGAGAGGATTTTTGGAGGGAGGGGGTGAAAGCTCATGAGCGAAATAGAAGTTCCGTTAAAGCCTTTGGGCAGAGAGGACATTCAAAAGCTTGAAGCGGTCCTCCTCTTAGGAACTGTTTCAAGGCAGGACGTTATCGAGAAAATGCGAAGCGCCGATCCCAAAGACCGCATAACGTGGATAGACTCGTTAGCTGTGGCGGCTGGAGCCTTTGCTAGGGAGAAGGCTGGCATGACGGTACCGCGAATAGCTGACGAGCTTGGGAGGGGCGAACAGACTGTGCGGGCGCACTTGACGGGGAAGACTGAGGCTGGAAGACTTGTAAGAGAAACCTATGAGATGCTTGTGCGAGGCGAGAAAGTCTTATCCTTCATGGTTAGGGAAGCCGCGTCGAGAGAGGATGTTGAAAAGCTTAAGCTTGAATTGGAGAAGGAGCGAAAAGAGAAAGCAGAGCTTCAGGAAAAACTTGGCAAGTTACAGAGCAAAATTGAAAACGCGGTGAAAGCTTTAGAGGAAACTCTAAACAGTCTAAAAGCGTAATTTAACGTTAAGGCGATTTTGGCTCGTTCCTATTGTAGGGTTGCCTTCTTTTGTTGGCTAGTTTGAAGAGTTCTGCAAGCTCTTCATCTGTGGCTCCATTCCGCATAGGTGTCAAAATGTCCACGAGATTGTCGTTTCGCATTAGGCATGGTTTGAGTTTTCCGTCGCTTGTAACTCTTAAGCGTGTGCAGTGCATGCAGAACTCCGTGTTTTCGATTGGGTGGACAACTTCCACCTTCAAGTCCGGCAGATGGTAGACGCGGCGACCTTGCATGTAGTGTCTGGTTTCGATTTTTAGAGCTTTCTTTCTTAGCATCTCCTCATATTCGTCTAAGGGCTTGTGATGAGTTTTGTAGTATTCGCTGCTGACGTTTATGGGTTCAAGCTCAATGAGTTGGAGTATGGCGCCGATTTTTCTGGCAAAGTCCATCATTTCAAGTACATGTGAATCGTTTACGCCCTTCAAAACCAGCATGTTGAGTTTCACCGGGTTTAGTCCAGCCTCAACGGCTGCCTTCACGCCTCCTAAAACGTTTTCCAGTTTGCCGCCTGTCAGTTTGCAGTATGTTTCGCCATCAAGCGTTGGAAGGTTTACGTTTACACGTTTCAAACCGCTTACTTGCAATTCCTTGGCTAACGGTTCAAGAAGCGTTCCATTCGTTGTCATGGAAAGATCCTCCAAGCCATGTATGGAGGCTATGCCTTTGACGATTTGCACGATGTCCTTGCGGAGCAGGGGCTCCCCGCCGGTGAGCTTAATCCTTGAAACGCCAAGGCTGACGGCGATCTTTGCTATACGCACAACCTCTTCGGCGCTCATCTCCACAAGGTTTTCAGTGTTTTTGTCTTCACCCTCCGCGTGACAGAAACTGCAGTGCAAATTGCACGGCTTTGTCAAGGCTATTCGGAGGTTTAACAATGGACGCCCGTAGTTGTCAACCAACACCATCGTTATTCCCGCGCGTGCTTAACGATGTGTGCTGCTTCCGGCAATATAAGCTTTTCAAGGCAAAGCTTAACGGCGTCAGGTGAGCCGGGTATGCAGAAGAAAGCTTTGCCTTTGGCTATTCCGGCGAAGGCTCGGGACAAGATTGCGGCTGAGCCTATTTGCTCATAGCTTAAAAGTCTGAAAAGTTCTCCGAAGCCGGGTAAGGTTTTCTCTATATAGGGTGAAACTGTTTCAATTGTTATGTCTGTATGCGTCAATCCTGTTCCGCCGCAGAAAACGGCGACATCAATGTCGGCTGATTTTAAAACGTTTTTCACCTCTTTTTCGATGGCTTCTCTGTCGTCTGGCAAGATTTTGCGGCAAACGACGGAATAGCCATATGCCTTAACAAGTTTTTCTATCAAGTCGCCTGACTCGTCCTTGATTTTTTCGCCGCGCTTTAGCTGATTGTAGCGGGATGTGCTGCAGACAAAGATGGCGAAATCTAGCTTTTTGGGGGCTTCAGCCTTATGTTTAAGCGTGCTTTCGCTCATTTTGGCTTTTCTTCCTTAACCTTCCTCACGACGCGAATATTCTCGATAACCGTGAATGGATACTGTCCTTCTTCGTCTTTTTCATACTGCTTGACCATGTCCCAAATGGTTAGGAGGCTTACGGCTGTCGCCACGAGGGCTTCCATTTCAACTCCCGTCTGCGCCTCAGTCCTAACCGTTGACGAAACTTGCACTGTTACATCGTCCACTATTTCTATGTCCACCTTCACGTTTGTTAACGGCAGTGGATGACAGAACGGTATTAGTATGCTCGTCTCCTTTGCAGCTAGGGTTCCAGCGATCTTTGCCGTATAAATGGGGTCGCCTTTCTCGATTTTTCCATCGCGGATTAAGTTGATGGTTTCAGGTTTAAGTTTGATTCTACCAACCGCGGTTGCCTCTCGAAAAACTTTTGGTTTTCCAGTTATGTCCACCATTGCCATAAGAACCGCCCCTAAGCCCATTTTAAGGTGCTAACTAGCTATTTAATGGTTCTGAACGAAAATGTCAACGTTTTTCGATTGTTTCCCAAGCATCCACCAACGCTTTTACCGCTCTAGCCTTTATAGAGTTCTCATCAAGTCTGTATAGGTGAATTCTTCCAAACTTTTTGTGTTGAAGAATCCCAGCCTCTTCCAGAATCTTTAAATGCTCTTTTACGATCCTGTAGCTCGCCCCGGATTTTCTGGCAATCTCAGAGACATTTAACTCTTTTAACTGGGATAAAATCCTCAAAATTTTTAGCCGCAACCGGTTTCCAAGAACCTCTTCAATCTCCACGGGTTGATTTTCGGCTTCAACAATATTTTAAGTTTGTTCCGGATACATGTTATCTACGACCTTAATCCATCTCGTCGCCAGAATTAGGTCGAAGTCTTCGCTTTTTGGGTCGAGGTCTGAAGCCACCAGGTGCCAGTGGTCGTTTATCGAGGCAAATGTTGTGTCCAGAATCACAAACTTTGGAGTGTACTTGAAAACTTCTCTGCCTATCTGGGAGAGAATTGTTAAGGCACGTTCATATGCCCTGTACGGTATGGTGTGCTGATGCCTCCTGTAGACTATCATTATGCGCTCTCTATGACCCTTAAGGTCCTTCGTTCTCAAGACAATGAAGGAGTCATCTTGATAGAAGATTTTCTCCTTCTGCAAGTCTAAGCTGCACAGTGGACAATTAGCCAACTCTCTGCCTCCAACAAATGATGTGAAAAGAGGCATATGTGCTTTATTGCACCCTGCGGTTTTCGCTGACTTTCCCCCTTTCAAGAAAAGTGTATAGTTCCCGCTCCAACTCGTGGGCAGACACTCCGGGCAGGTAGATGAGAGTTGTTCTTCCACGCTGGCCCGCTGCTGAGACGCTTTTCTTGACTATGCCGAGATTAGATAAAGTTTGAAGGTACTTCCATAGCTGGGTGTGGGTGTGGGGTTGAACTTCAAACTCTTCGCATACAACAATGTATGCCTTTTCGGCTTCCGTTAAAGACGCATAGGCTCTGTCGGCGTTCTCCTTGAAAAACCTGGCTATGCCTAGGAGGAAAAGTTTCTCGTGGAGGCTTAAAGCCGCAAGATCGCTTTTCTTTGTAATAGCAAATACGCTTGAAACGGCACGTCTAACGCATTCTGGCAAAACAACACTTAAATCTTCAGCGTCCGCGTATTTTCCAGCCCGCCAAAGGAGCTCTATGGCGAAACGGGCGTTTCCACCCTCTGAACTAGCAAGTTCAGCAATCAGGTCTACAGTTTCTTCTGGAACTGTCAGCGGTTTGAAGGCTAATTCGACTCTATCGTTTATTATGTCCACTAGTTGTTCTTTAGAGTATTTCTCTAGCTTCACTATGTTGGATTGAAGGGTGCTCCTTGTGCTCGCGTCTAAGCCTTCGATAGCTTTTAGGCTTTTCAAAATGCCTATAAGCGAAACCCTTTGAGGTTTGCCTAGTCTAGCCTCCTGCAAGCGTGTAAGCTTATAAACGGCTTCGGAGCCTTCTCGTTCAATTAGGCTTTCAAACTCATCCAGAGTTAACAGAACATAAGCATTGTTTTCGTCCAAAATTTGCAGGAAAATGTTTAAGAGTTCTTCGGCTGAGAATCCCCTTTTCGGAAAGTTTGGATGAAAAACTGAAACCGCATGGTGGAGGATGAGGAAGAGGCTTCCACGATACTGTCGGCAATTCACATGAATGTAGTGAAGGTTTACGCCCCGCTGTTTTCCTTGTTGAGCCAAGTCCAAGCCAAACCGCTGAGTGAGAGCCGTTTTACCTGTTCCCACGTCCCCAACAACTAGGACTCTCTGAGCTGTTTTTTCAGGCGCCGTTAAAAGATATTTGAAAAACTCGGCTAGAAGGCGCATTTCCGCTTCTCTGTGAACGAGCCTTCTGGGAACATAGTTTATGTCAAGCTTCGACTCATCCTTAAACACGCTGTGGTACGTCGACGCCGGCACCTTTAAGCCTCAATCAAAAATACTGTTTAACCTTTGTTATGTTTTTCCCCGCCGTCAACCGCAGTAAACCTAATTTAAATGCCTTAAACCGACTTTCTATCCTTGAAAATGAATACTACGGCGTTTTTGCTAAATCGTCAAGGGATAAAGTTTTTAAGGCGATTGCCGTAATTTTGATGGCAAAATGATACCCAAGTACTTCTTTCTAACAAAGGGCGTCGGAAAACACAAGGAGCAACTGCAATCCTTCGAGTTGGCTTTGAGAAACGCTGGCATACAACACTGTAACCTAGTTAATGTTTCAAGCATAATCCCACCGGGCTGCAAGCTCATCCCAAAGGAGAAAGGCCTAAAAATGCTTAGGCCGGGCGAAATAACCTTCGTTGTTTTGGCGAAAAACCAGACTAACGAGCCGCATAGGCTTATCGCCGCTTCTATCGGTGTGGCCATTCCATCCGGCAAAAACAATTATGGCTACTTGTCGGAACACCATTCTTTTGGGCAGACAGACGAGGTGGCTGGAGAGTACGCTGAAGACTTGGCGGCTACAATGCTTGCCACAACCATGGGCATACCCTTTGACCCCCAAACGGCTTGGGACGAGCGGAAACAGCTTTTCAGAGCCAGCGGTCTAATAATCAAGACAACAAACATAACGCAGTCTGCCACCGGCGACAAAAACGGCTTGTGGACTACGGTCATTGCGGCGGCTGTCTTCGTCCCCGGCGGAAGGAAAGAAAAAGTCTAGGATGGCTATTTCCTCTCTTTTTATCCAAAAAGATATAGGCTTTTAGCGTTTAAACCAGACAGTGTTAGGTGAAACCTTTGCCCTTAAAAATTCAAACACCGTTAATCCTCGTCAATTTTAAAACTTATTTGGAGGCTACGGGCAGAAAGGCTGTGGAACTTGCAAAAACTGCGGAAAGAGTTAGCCGTGAAACTCAAGTCTCTATTTGTGTGGCTCCCCAGTTCACAGACATAGCCGCCGTGGCTGAAGAGGTGGAGATTCCAGTTTTCGCCCAGCACATAGACCCCATCGAACCTGGAAGTCACACGGGATACGTGCTTGCAGACGCCGTCAAGGAGGTTGGAGCTGTTGGGACATTAATTAACCATTCTGAAAGGCAGCTGAGGCTTTCCGACATAGATGCAGCCATAAAAATAGCCCGAGGGAAAGGGCTTGTCTCGGTTGTCTGCGCCAACAACCAAAGCATAAGTGCGGCTGTTGCAGCCCTAAAGCCCGACATGGTGGCTGTCGAGCCTCCAGAACTTATAGGCACTGGTGTGTCTGTTTCGAAAGCCCAGCCTGAAGTTGTGACAGCTACAGTGCGTCTTGTTAGGAAGGTAAACCCAACTGTCACAATTTTATGTGGAGCAGGTATAAGCAACGGCGAAGATGTGGCGGCTGCTTTGAAGCTTGGCACCCAAGGGGTTTTGGTGGCAAGCGCTGTTGTGAAGGCGAAAGACCCATATAGGGTTTTGCTGGAATTTGCCGAAAAAGCAAAAACAAACATTTAGAAGAGGAGTGCCTAGCCCGTTGAAAGTTGAAGCTGAATGTGCAGCATGCATCATTAACCGGGCTGCAGCTGAGATTAAGTTGGCAACCACGAATCCGGCTTTGCGTTTCAGAGCCATGATGGAGCTTCTCCACATGTTAAGAAGGGAGTTTAAGCCTTCAGCCGTGCCAGCGGACTTGGGCACGAAGAGAGACCGGCTCATTAAAAGGGTGACTGGCAACAATGACCCCTATAAATGGAGCAAACGCCTCTGCAACGAAAACGCTTTGAAGCTTTTGCCTTACGCGAGGAGAATGGTTGAGGAGGGCTACACGCAACAAGACCGGTTTAAGCGGGCTTGCTTATGCGCCATGGTTGGAAACATGATGGAGTTCGACATTCCGGGACACAACTTCACTTTTGGCACATTAAAGAGAAACCTTAAAGAAGCCTCAAAGGACCTTGTGGTTGACGATACAAACAAAATTTACGAAGTAGCTAAAAATTCAAGCAAAGTCCTCTATTTGACGGATAACGCTGGAGAAATTGTTTTTGACACGCTTGTGGTGGAGCAACTTAAAAACATGGGCTTAACAGTCATCGTGGCAGTTAAGGGCGCGCCAGTCATAAACGACGCCACATGGGAGGACGCAGAGGTTTCAGGCATGACGAAGATCGCCGACAAGGTGATAACGACCGGCACGGATGCCGTGGGCTTGGCGCCAAAAGAGGTTTCAGCCGAGTTCATGGACGCCTATAAGTCTGCGGACATAATTTTCGCGAAGGGAATGGGCTACGCCGAAACCTTAACGGAGTATAAGCTTGAAAAGCCTCATGCGCTACTTTTCAGAACAAAGTGTGAGCCTGTGGCAAACTTTTTTGGTGTGCCCCGCAATAAGAATGTTGCGAAGTTGATGCCGTAAATGTTTAGGCTAACACCACGAATCCGCATAGCAGGCGGAGAACTTTCAAAAGCTGAGGGACTCCTCGAGAAAGAGTGGCTCATAACAAACGGTTTGGGAGGGTACGCCTCCTCCACCGTTCTTGGTGTGAACACGCGGAAATATCATGGGATGCTTGTGGCGGCTTTTAATCCGCCTAGAAAACGCTTTGTTTGCATAACTAAGTTTGATGAGGAGTTAAGGCTTGGAAACATGTTTTATCCGCTTTACGCCAACGAGTTTCAGGGTGGAATTTTCCCCCGCGGTTTTCAGTTCCTAGAAGAGTTTTTGCTTTCACCATTCCCAAAATATGTTTATGCCATACAGAAAGTGAAGGTTTCAAAGACCGTCTTCATGTCCTATGGGAAAAACGTTACAATCGCCTTATACACTGTTGAGAATGGAAACCCTTCAGATGTTGAATTGCATGTTTTTCCAATTCTGGCGTGTAGACATTTCCACGCAGTTGTTGACCGTTGGCAGAACCCTCCAAGATTCATCCAGAAAACTCAAGGGAAACGGGTGAAAATAAATGTGGAAGCGCCCACGGCAACGGTGATTTTGGAATCCACGCATGGCGCCTACCATGAAACTGAAAGGTGGCTGGAGAAAATTTATTTTCGGGAGGAGCGTGCCCGCGGCGAAAGCTTTTTGGACGATTGGTTTCAGCCGGGCTTTTTCGCATTCAAGGTTGAGGGGAAAACCCGCGAGAAGTTTGCGTTGATGGCTGCGGCTGGCGAAAGTGAAGCAGCTGTAGAGGAAACTGTAGACAATATGCCGGCAACCGCCTATGACATTGAAGGCTTGTATGAGGCTGAAGTTAAACGCCTTGAAAGAATTCTTGAAAGGTTTTACGTGGAACGAGGCGGAATTGAGGCGAATGACTGGCTTAACTGGATTGTTTTGGCTTCAGACACTTTCATAGTCCAAGCTTTGGGTGGGGGTGGAAAAGCTGGAAAGTCCGTGGTGGCTGGCTACCACTGGTTTGAAGATTGGGGCAGAGACACGTTTATAGCGTTGCCGGGGCTTACGCTTGTGACTGGACGCTTTGAAGACGCCCGACAGATTTTCTTAACATTTGTTGGGCATGATGCAGCCGGCTTGGTTCCAAACTTTGTTCCAGACTGGAGTTCGCAGCCGGTTTATGGGTGTGTGGATGCAACCTTATGGTTTGTGAACGCTGTCCTCCAATATTTGAAGTATACTGGCGACTTTGCGTTTGTTCAGGCAAACCTTTGGGAGAGCATGAAAACTTTTGTGGAAAACCTTGCCAAAGGCGTTTATGCTGATATGCGGTTGGATGATGACGGGCTTATTTTGCATGGTCCCCGAATGACTTGGATGGACACTGTTGTTGATGGAAAGCCCACAACCCCCAGAGAAGGCAAAGCCGTGGAAGTTCAAGCATTGTGGTATAATGCCCTCAAAACGCTTGAGCTTCTAGCCAAAAAGTTTAAAGAGACAAGCATAGCTGAAGAGTTCGCCCTTCTAGCCGAAAAGGCAAGAGTAAGCTTTAACGAAAAGTTCTGGAATCCAGCGAAAAACTGCCTGTTTGATGTTGTGGACAAACATGGCGTTGGCGACCCTTCTGTTAGGCCTAACCAGATTTTAGCTGTTTCCTTGGACTTCACTGTGCTGGATAGGGCGAAAGCCAAAAAAGTCTTAGAGGTTGTGCGCCGCGAGCTTTTGACGCCTTATGGTTTGAGAACCCTTGCCAAAGGCGACCCGCGATATTTGGGTGTTTATCAGGGCGATAGGCGAAGCCGCGACTTGGCATACCATAACGGCACTGTTTGGCCTTGGCTCATAGGGCCTTTCACCACAGCCTATCTTAAAGTTGAGGGTTATGGCGATTATACGCGGGAATATGCGTTCAAAAACTTTCTTGCTCCGCTTTTTACGGAGAAACTGTTCGAGGCGGGGCTTGGCAGTATAAGCGAAATTTTTGATGGTGATCCTCCGCACAAGCCTAGGGGCTGTATTGCCCAAGCTTGGAGTGTCGCTGAGCCGTTTCGGGCTTATGTTGAAGACGTCATGCTTTTGAGACCAAAATGTGAGCGGGAAGTTCTTGCGGTTTTAGGTTGATATGGCTTTTCTGAGGCTTTCTGCGGCGTTTTCCGGCGAAACCGTGTTTATGTATACGCCTGTGCTTTTTTCGAATCCTGCCCATATAGCCAATTTCGGGTAAACTTCTAAGTGCCAGTGGTAGTGTTGGCGTGTTTTCTCGTCTGGGCTTATGTGGAAGCCGAAATTGTAGGGCGGATCGTTTAAGAGGTTTTTCAATGCGCCAAAGCACGCCTTCAAGGTTTTTGCGAGGCTTACCTTTTCGTTTTCCGTTATTTCAAGAAGCGTGTGCATATGCCTTTTCGGGAATATCCAGAACTCCATGGGATTGGCGCTTGCCCAAGGTGTAAAAGCCACAAAGTCTTGGTTTTCTGTTATGAAGCGGGGGCCTTCCCGCTCACGTTTGATAATGTTGCAGAAGATGCATTCGCCTTTTTCTCGCCAGAACTTTTCGCTGGCTTGCAGTTCTTCCTCAACAATTTTTGGCACGAAGGGGGTTGCGATTATTTGGCTGTGGGCGTGGGAAAGGGACGCTCCCGCCTCCAAGCCGTGGTTGCGGAAAATGGACACGTAGCGGACATAGGGCTTCGAAGCCAGTTCGACAAGCCTATCCAAATAGGCGTTCACGACATGCAAAAGCTGTGAAACACTGGCGTCGGATGGATGCTCGTCATGGTTTGGCGACTCCACCAAAACCTCATGATGCCCAAAAGCCGGAGCCAAACCACAGCCTTCAGCAATTTCCCATTTGTCAGCCTTCTCTTGCGGCGGGGTAAAAGCTGGATAAAGGTTTGGAAAACAGCGGATAACCCAGCCCTTATGCCTAAAACCATCCTCATCTTTCACCTTTTCAATTTTTCCGCCAGCCTCTATGTAGGCTAGCACAGCCGGAGGAGTCATATGCTCGTTTCCCGGACAAAAGGGGCAAACGCCAACCTTGGCTTGAGGTTTCTCTTTCTTGGCAAAGTCTGTGGGACGGCGGCCACGCTCAGTGGCGATAACCACCCAACGGTCGAGAAGATAGTCCTTGCGAAGTTCGTTGTGAGGCATGCCATGCAACTCCAACAGACATTAATGTGTTTTAGCCCCTTACAGCATTTAGCATTTTCCAAACACTGTTTGGGCTTGCCACAAAACCAATAGCCGCCATACCTCTAGATTTTCAGCATAAAACGGTTTAGAAAATGGAGGTGTGGCACAAGTTCATTTTCTATACCCCTCCTCCTACGCTTTAACTATCGGTTGTGAACCGTTGCTGTCTTCGAGTAGATAATTCGTAGATAACTCTGTTTTTAATGTGATTCTCTGTAGTTATAGGTTCTTTAGGACTTTAACGAGTCCAGTCAGTCCGAGTATCGAGAATAGTGCAATTAAGAGGCACTTGATGACTTCCCAAACTGCTTGGCTGGTTATTTCTTCGGCAACTTCTTTGACCATTTCTTGAGTTGCATTGTAGTCGCCTTGGCTTATGCGAACCGAATAATTCATTATATTGACGATAAAGGGCAGTGAATTTATGATATTTATGATCGAAAATATACCTACCAATGACACTATTAGTTTGGCTATTTCTTTCATTGTTAATTCGAGAATGTTTGTTGAAAAAGGTCTTGCTTATAAATATTATGTATGGAACGAATCAAAGGAAGAGGAGATTAAATTTGCTAAATCATTATCATTGTTTTATACAATTATGCGGCAAATTTTGTTTGCAATAATGGCATTAATCTAAACTTCAAAAGTTTTTGATTATCCGCTGGTAGGTTTTTATGCTTTTTCTTGCGGTTCGCTTTTTTGTTTGGAGGTCTACGGCGTATAAGCCGAACTTCATTTTGAAGCCTTTAGCCCACTCGTAGTTGTCTGTTAAAGCCCAATGGAAATAGCCTCTAACGTCAAGCTTCTCCTCTTTTATGGCTTTCTCCAAAACCTTGGCGTGGTCTTCCAAAAACTTTGGTCTAAGCTTGTCTTCGGCGTCTGCCAAACCGTTCTCCGTCACGTAAAGTGGCTTGCCAAACCCAGCCATCGCCTTTAAGGCTTCAAGCAATCCTTCTGGATAAATTTCCCAACCCATGTCCGACGTGGGATTTCCAGACGCAGACAAGCTGTTGGGTTGGCATCCAAAACCGTAGCCGGGCACAATTTCTGGAACGGCTGGGATTCCGGCGAAAAGCCTAGCCAAAAAGCTGCGTTTTCCACGGATAACAAACCGCGTATAATAGTTTACGCCAAGCCAGTCTAGGCGTTGCCCCAAATAGCCCTTAACTTCGCTTTTCTCCCTAACGCCGTTAAAGTCCTCGTCAAGCCATCCCTCAACAACCGCCCTCGGGAAAAACTGGTTATGCAAGCCGTCCATAAACCGTGCCGCCTCCACGTCAAGCCTCTCATTGGCGTTGAATGGCTGGGATGGAATAACGTTGTGAATTAAGCCAACCCAAGCCGGGGCTGGGCTGTCGCTGTCCGCCATAACAGTGTCAAACCTTTTTATGGCGTCATATGCCCGGGCATGAGCCACCGCCAAGTTCCGCGCAGCCTTTTTAACCGCTTTAAAGCTTCTTACGCCGGGCGGAAACCCTGACTCCGGAAGCATGTAGCCAGCTTCGCATACAGCCATAGGCTCATTGAAAGTTGCCCAGCAATCAACCAAGTCGCCGAGCCGCCAAGCCACGTAAGCCGCATACTTAACAAACTCAACTATGGTGGTTTCGTCAAGCCACCCCCTTGGACCTTTCCGAAGCCTTGTAGCCCGCACAATTATTGGGTTGTGAATCCATAAGGGAAGCGTGAAATGGTTTAGGCAGACGAAAACCTTGAAGCCCCTCGCCCTCAAATCTTCAATGATAAGCCTGTAATGGTTTAACGCATCCTTATCCGCCAGCCCTTCCAACTTTTCAATGGCTTTGTCGTCTACCGCTACTTTTGCAATGTTGCCGTCCAAAGCCCTCTCCACACCAACCCCAACGGCGGCGGTGCTTTTGGGAAAGATTCTGCTCCACTCCAAGCCAATCCGGTAAGCGTTTAAGCCAAGCCTCCTCGCAAGCTCATGGTCCCTCGCATACAAGTGCCAATAATCTACACCGTTTTCCGGAAAGTCGCCGCTCACAACACCCCGCCTAACGTTTTCAGCGTCATGCACCCAAACAAACCAGTCAGTGTTGGCGTCCACGCCTTTGCCAGACAGATCGCCCATCTCAAACTGAAAACCGCTAGAGGAAACACCCCACAAAAACCCGCCCTTCAAACCCAAACATGACCACTCCACACAGCCAAAGCCGAAAGCGGCGGTGGGTCACTGAGGTTCGACGCCCAGAATCCACCCACCCCCTCAAACCCTACACTCGCACCCGCACCCCCTTGAGCGCCGAACGTCCAGGCTTAGGTTGCTCCCTCCCGGGCCTAGCCAGGTTCACCCGGCAAACACCGTGGCAAGCCTCCCTACGGAGGCCGCCCGGCGACCGCCGACCCCAAGGGACGGATGGTCACCGCTTCGGAAGAGAGAGGGGATGGGCGGCCACAGGCGCCTCAGCCTCAGCTTTCGGCCCGTCATATAGGGGGTTTACGGTACAGGGGACCCCTAGCCCCCCGCCTAAGACCCACCGCCAAGATGAAATGGGCGATGAAAACCTATAAAACTTTACTCTAAACTTTCGTCTAGCCATTTCAAGTAGTCTTTTGAGCCTTCCGTGATTGGCATGGCGATTATTTCTGGGATTTGGTAGCTGTGGAGGGCTTTCACCCTTTCACAAACCTTCCCGAATAGGGCTTTTCGTGTTTTCATTATGATTAAGTGTTCTTGGGCTTTGTCAATTTTGCCCAGCCACCAGAAAAGCGAGTGCACCGGGCCGATTATGTTGGCGCACGCTATTAGTCGCTCCTCCAGCAGCGTTTTGGCGATTTTTTCCGCTTCGTTTTTGCTGGGTGCTGTTACGAGCACGATTATGTACTGGTTTTCCATGGTTTTCGCCTTAGTTAGGCTGTTCTTATCTCTTCTATGCTTATTCCCCTCATTTTTCTTAATAGGAGGGTGTCGAGCACCATGAGAATTATTGACCATGCCAGGAGGGATGCAAGCGCTATGTTCACGTCGACTAGTGGGCGGTTGTTCTGCGCCATTGAGGTCAAATTGCCTGTTGGTGGCGCTTTTCCGGAAAGGTAATAGTAGCATGTTGAAACTATGCAGTTGAACGGAGACACATACGCTAGGTTTCCGAAATCTACCCATAATGCCGCGTAGGCTGTGAAGGCAAATATGAGGGGCAGGAAGAAGATGAAGGAAGACGACTTCGGCGACCTTAAAACGACGACTATGGAGTTTAGGAAGAAAGCCAGCGCATAGATGAACACCGCGCCCAAGAATATGCTGAAAACGAGTCCAACGGCGTTAGCTGGCAATATGGTGAATCCAAATTTAGAATGGAATACGCCAATCACGGACAGAAACATTACTGAGGAGATAGTCAACAAGACTATTAGGGCTGATGCAAAGTTCTCGATTAGGAAGCGTGCAGGCGAAAGCCTCGTGTACTTGGTGACATAGCGGATTGATTTTGACCCATACAGAAGCGTTGACGCTATGGTTACGGCTGCCCCAGACAAAGAAAGCATCAGAAGGTTTCCGTAGGCTGAAGCCATGTAAAGCCTCACAGCCTCCTCGATTGGAGGTATATAGGCTCCGAAGACGTATGCCCACATGAAAACCCAGAATTCGATGAATAGGATTGACCAGAAAATTAGGTACGGGTTTGTTAGGAGGTGTTTGGCGTTCATCCAAAGATACTTTGTCAAGTCTTCAGTCCCTCCGCTATCTCGTACATTTTGTCCAGGTTTTCGAGGCTGGTTAGCAGCTTGCCCTTACCTTTTCCCTTGATTATGCTTACGGTTTTTCCTGAAAGGCTAAGCCTGAGCAGAGAGTCGGGCTCTTCAGCCATGGATATTCTGGCATTTAAAAGGTCCTTAACTGTCAGGGGTCCATAGAGAATTCCTTCAAACATTAGGAAGGCTTCCCAGTCTTGCAGGTTTTTCAGCAACCATGTTTCATGGGTGTTAATGAGAACCACACCCTCATACTCGTTTAGGTAGTTAACCATCCTCCCCTTGCGGGCTGGGTCAAGCTCTTCGAAGGGTTCGTCGAGCAAAACGTGCCTAGCCTTCATTGCGAGTGCAAGCGCCGTGCAGAAAATTTTTGCTTGTCCAGAGGATAGTTCGCTAAGTTTCCTCTTTTTAAGGAAGTCGGCGGTTATGCCAAAATCTTCTATTATTTTGAGGGCAAGCTGCGGGTCTCCTTCGGCTAGGTCTGTGTACAGCCTTATCAGGTCGAAGGCTTTGGCATCTATAAGCGTGTAGATGTCTTGGAAGTTTGCTGAAACAACTCCTTTTGTGGCGTAAATTTCTTCGATGGGCTTTTCGTCTATCAAGATTTTTCCAGACTTTATGTTGGTTAAGCCGCATATAGCCCTAAAAAGGGTGGTTTTGCCCGACCCGTTAGGCCCCAAGATTAGGGATTTGCCCCTAAAGGTTCCGTTTACTCCTTTTAGGACTGGTTCTTGGCGCCATCTGTAGGTCACGTAGAGGTTTTGGCAAACAATCATATCAATGCAAATTTATCTACGGATGCGACTATTTGAAAATTTTGCGGGTCACATGTGCAAAATCTTTTACCGATGGAAGCAGAGACTTCTGACATTGGCGTGGTTGCAAAATGAAAACTATAGGCGTGGTTACGAGCGGCGGTGATGCGCCGGGTATGAATGCGGCTATCCGGGCGGTTACGCGTTTAGCGTACGCGCATGGCTTTCAGGTTTTGGGTTTTGAGCGGGGCTGGGAAGGCTTGATACGGAACCGTTTTAGGCGTTTGGATCCGCGTTCTGTGGGCGGCATAATCCAGTTGGGCGGCACCATTCTTTTGACTTCCCGGTGTCCAGAGTTTAAAACGCCGGAAGGCGTTAGGAAAGCCGCTCAGAACTTGGCTGCCAACCATGTGGACGGACTTGTGGTTATTGGTGGCGACGGCTCTTTCCGGGGTGCCTTGGAGCTTAGCCGTGAAACAGACACGCTTATTGTCGGGGTGCCAGCCACCATAGACAACGACGTTTATGGCACAGACGAAACCGTAGGGTTTGACACGGCAGTGAACACCGCTGTGGCGGAAATAGACAAAATCCGTGATACGGCGGTATCCCACGAAAGAGTCTTTGTCGTCGAGGTTATGGGGCGAAGGCGAGGCTTTCTGGCTTTGGCTGTAGGCCTAACCGTCGGCGCCGAAGTCATCCTCGTGCCAGAAGCGCCCCTAAACATGGAAGAAGTCTACAAAACCATAAGGGAGAATGCCGCCAAGGGCAAGCGGTCCGGCATAATTGTGGCGGCTGAAGGCGTAGGCGACACCCGCAAAATCGCCAGACAAATCGAGGAAAACACAGGCGCAGAAGTCCGCCTAAGCATAGTAGGCTACGCCCAAAGAGGCGGAAGCCCAACAGCCAGAAGCCGCCTACTGGCAAGCCTATTCGCAGAAGAAGCCATACGCCTGATAACACAAGGCGTTGGAAACCGCGTGGTCGCCTTGCAGAAAGGCACAATCACAAACATAAGCCTACAAGAATCATGCAAAAACCAAAAACAATTAGACACGAGACTTTTAGAATTAGCGAAAACACTAGCAACATAGCAGTTTAGTATTTATCAATCACTCTATCAAATTCCAAAGAATTAAAATTAGAGATACGGATAATGTCCTACCGGGTGGGAGGGGTAGAAATATTCATTCATTTCACGCACAAGCTCCAATAACTTCTTTGGATTAGATGCAAGGGGTATTGCTTTAGCCACGTTTTTCCATTCCTGTTTTCTTCCAAATAGAACTTTTGACATCCACTGCTTATCAGCATACTCGTCTGTTTTCCTTAACAAAATATGGATAGGGGGTTGAGCCCTTTTATCGGTATATCTACTTATCCATGAAGCTTGAAACTTCGTGGGCTCAAACTCTTCTATTGCCAACTTTTTTCCATGATTAGTTTTAGGATTGTTGCGAAAATCATCGTATGTTCTATACCGAGGAACTATGCAGTTAATAAACTGGAGTACTAAATCACTGAACGGTTTTGCCCATTGACTTTTGTGAAACAACGGGACCTCCTCTGGTAAAATCGAGTTTTCTATGGGGATTATCCATGTATTATGAAAATCTATGGAGGGACCTAAACCTGCGATAGGGTAAAGTGCTACATTGTCTATCCCGCTCTCCCAAAGTGGAATCAGTATTTTATTCAAAAGCGTGTTGTACGCACTGATTTGACTGTGAAGTATACTAGAATTCTTTGAGCTTTTGAAAGAAATCTCAAAAATAATTCGCCCTGAATCTGCAATTCGAAAGCAAGTTTCCTTTAAATTATCGCTAATTTTGTCTATTTGCTTGCTATTTAACTCATTAAATACTAATGCGTTAGTCTGTATTACAGCTCTCGTTGTAGGGTAATAATTTAGTCCGGTGAGATGAATCTCCTTTATAGCTTTACCCGCATATTTTATGGTGCTTTGGATTCTACTATAATTCAAAAGAGGCTCCCCACCTTGGATTCTTACCCACACGACGGGCTTCTCTGCCACGGATTTTAATTTTCCAAGCGAAGTGATAACTTCATCCAAATCATACTCGTAAGCATTCCTAGCATCCCATGCGTAACGCCATGCATAACAAAGCGGGCATCGCAATTGGCAGCCAGCATATCTTAAAACAAGCGCCAATCCATTTCCTTCCTTGTTAAGTTCAGAGGGTGAAATAGGACATTTGGGTGGACGGGCAAACAAATCTGAATTCAATTACGCAGCCTCCTGACTCTCTATTTACCCAATTCTAATTAACTTTGCCAGTTTATGACCGAAGTAGCGTAAAGAAAATCTCAAGTTCAACTCTACTATAAAACTAAATCCGTTATACGTTTTTGCTTTCATAATGATTTCATAATGATGAAAAATCGTTAAATGGTTTAGCCGAAGAATGTGGTGGCTATGTTGTAGAGTTCTAGGTCTACTGTTTTTCTTTTGCCAACCACGTCTTTTAGGGGGACTGGGACTATGCGGTTTCCTTGGAGGGCTGGCATGTAGCCAAATTTTCCCTCGTGCGCATAATCTATGGCTG